>OCAV01001010.1_pt1 | contig 20544 bp, 18 predicted proteins | sample 1538331 | NCBI WGS metagenome assembly OCAV01 (sample SAMEA2580297, study PRJEB22360) | human gut metagenome | biome: human gut; feature: human-associated habitat; material: faeces | place: Denmark | collected 2008/2010
CCTTTTTCTTTGGCTCTGTTTTTTCATAGGTCATTTGACACTATCTCGATTTATTGCTTGTCACAAGAATTATCTCTTTATGTATCAGGTATCTCTTAGTCTTCCAGAATCTCCGGCCATGCTTCCTTCAATACTTTTACGGTATTGTCATAGGTATGGGCTGCAGCTTCTTTCAGGCCTCTTGACAGGATCTCGTCAGAGATGACCTCAACGCCTACCACCTTAGGATCGATTCCAGCTTCCTTGATCATCTTTACAAACCCTGCCGTATCCTTTGCTCCGGTTCCTGGCGCGAGACGGTCATGCATGGATTCGTCTCTTAAGATCGTCTTTGCATATGGCCTCTCGTAAGCATCGTTGATCTGGATGGAGATGACTTTCTTAGCCTGCTCTTCTGTCAGGATGTCGTAGGACTGGTCTGCTCTTACCCAGTGCCATGTATCCAGGATCAGCATCGCATTGTCGCATCCGGATGCCTGAACTACATCAAATCCTTTTTTGAGATCCGGGATACCGCTGTATGGCATTGGCTCAACTCCGATCATGTACTTTCCGGCCCTCTGGCATAATTCTTTTAACTTCTGAGCCGTATACTCCACAGAATAGTTTTCCATAAGTCCGCAGTTGATATGGCCTACTCCAAAGAGTTCGCACATATGGAAACACATCTGCTCTTTGTACTTCTGCTCGTAGGAACGGTTCTCCTCTGCCCACTGTACGATGTACTCTACCTCGGTAACCTTGATTCCGTGCTTATCAAGGATTGCTAAAATGTCTTCATCATGAAGCCCCTCATTCAACGCGTCCACATAGGTCTCTGCCCTCAGGCCGATTCCTTCATAACCAGCTTCTTTCGCTGCGATGACCCGGTCCTCAAATTTGCACTGGTCTCCCAATGTCCATGAACTTACTGTGATTGGATTTTTTCTTGACATAATACGTTTCTCCTTCCATTGTTAAAATTGAACATGATTCTTCTATTTTTCTGGTTCAATCTTGTGATTTTTACTATGCTTTGATTATATTCCATTGTTAAATTAAAAACAAATTGTTAATATTGACCGAATCCATAGATTTTGTTTATAGTTCATGTTAGAATATAGTCAAAATCAGAAAACAAGGGAGAAATCATCATAATGAATCTTTACCACCTCAGATATTTTGTGACGCTGGCACATCTGGAGCATTATACCAAGGCCGCAGAAATATTAGCCATTACCCAGCCAAGCCTTAGCCATGCCATCGCATCCTTGGAAAAGGAACTGGGCGTAAAGTTATTTGAAAAAGAAGGACGCAACGTTGTCCTGACCAAATGTGGCCAGGCTTTTCTGACTGATGTGGAACGTGCGCTTGATATGCTGGATTCCAGCGTCAACAGACTGCAGATGACCGGAAGCGGCGAAGGACGTATTGACATCGTCCAGCTCAGAGTGCTTAGCAGCATCATCGTCCCCGGCTTCGTAAAAGGATTCCTGGATTCCAAGCCGGACAAGAATATCGACTTCCATTTTCATGGCTCCACAGGCATGTCTACAGACATGATCCAGGGCCTGAAAGACCGGAAATACGACGTTGCCTTTTGTTCTATGCTGGATCATGAGCCGCTTATTGAGTTCGTGCCGATCGCCCGCCAGGAACTGGTCTTGGTCGTACCGAATGGACATCCGCTTGAGTCCAGGGATCGCATAGACCTTAAGGAAACCCTTGAATATCCTCAGATCGCCTTCTCAAGGCGCAGCGGCCTGCGGCCTGTGATAGACAAGCTGTTCGACAAATGCGGCGGCCGTCCGGAATATGTATATTCGGTGGAAGAAGACCAAGCCGTGGCCGGGCTTGCGGGAGCAGGATTTGGCATCGCCGTGGTCCCCAATATGCCGGTGCTTAACTATATGCCGGTGAAGATTATACAGATTGAAAAGCCTACCTGGGAGAGGGTCTTCTACATGGCTACTCTCAAGAATGTCTACCAGGCGCCGGTCATAAATGAATTCAAGAAATACGTAATGGAGCATGCGGATCTCTGATCCCTATTGGAATACACTTTTGGGCATAGTAAAGCACCCGGTACATCGAATCTGTACCGGGTGCCTTACTATGCCTTATCCTATTCTTTCCATGGCAGCGCCGTATGTTCGGCCTTGCTGTCTCTTAGCATCAGTTCATTGACCGCTTCTCTCGGATCCTTTCCTTCGAAGAGGACTTCATTGACCTTGTCGATGATTGGCAGGGAAACTCCATATTCCTTGCCCAGCTTGACTGCCGCTTTTGTAGAATATACCCCTTCTACCACCATCTTGACCTCGTCCATGGCTTCCTGCATAGACATTCCCTGTCCAATCAGATAGCCTGCCTTCCGGTTACGGCTGTGCACGCTGGCGCAGGTTACGATCAGATCGCCAATCCCGGTCAGGCCGGTAAAACTCTCAATTGCTCCGCCCATCTTGACACCCAGCCTTGCAATCTCCGCAATGCCTCTGGTAATAAGCGCCGCCTTCGTGTTATCTCCATAGCCCAGGCCGTCTGCGATGCCTGCCGCAAGGGCAATGACATTCTTAAGCGATCCGCCCAGTTCCATCCCCAGCATATCCGGGCTGGTATACACGCGGAACACCTCGTTCATGAACATATCCTGCAGATACTCTGCCGTCTCCTTCGTCTTAGCGCCGATCACAACGATGGTCGGCAGCCCTCTGCCTACCTCTTCCGCATGGCTGGGGCCCGATAATACAGCCACGTTCGCCTGCGGGATCTCCTCTTCAATCTGCTGGGACAGGGTCATCAGAGTGCTTTCTTCAATTCCCTTTGCCACATCCACGATAATCTGCCCCTCTGCTACATAAGGCTTCATATTGCGCGCCGTACTGCGTGTAAATGGAGACGGCACAGCCAGAACAATAAAGTCTTTCCCCTTGATGGCGGATTCCATCTCCGATGTAAACTCCATATCATCTGGAATCTTTACGCCAGGCAGTTTGGACTCATGCTCCCGTTTTATGGAAAGCATCTTCACTTCGTCGTCATTGATGGACCATACCGTCACATTGTGCCCGTTCTTGTGGAGCAGAAGCGCCAGTGCGGTACCCCAGCTGCCTGCTCCCATAATACCTACATTTGCCATAATGTTTACGTTCCTTTCATACTTTGTGCTATTTCTTGCCGACACTTAGCTTATTCTCCGTGCCGGTTAATAGTCTCTTAATGTTCTCCCTGTGCTTAAAGAAAGCAGACAGCATCAAAAATGCCGCAATCCCATACATTTCGTAGAGATAATTCTGCGCTACATGGAATCCTCCCATCTGTCCGTAGATCACCACCTCCGCAAGATAGATGATGACCACCAAAAGAGAGCCAAGCGACACATACCTGGTGATCCCCACAACTCCCACGAAAGCCGCCAGGCAGATCAGTACCATCCACACATTGGTGGTGCTTACGATCAGCCCTGCCGTAGCTGCAATTCCCTTGCCTCCTTTGAATTTCAGGTAGAATGGGTAATTGTGTCCCAGCACGACCCCCATGCCCGCATACATGGCAAGAAGCGGCATCATGTCCGCATGGCTCTTTCCATAGAGCAGATGCACCACGACCACCGCTAACACGCACTTAAAGCAGTCGCCCAGCAGCGTCACAAGGCCTGCCTTCCAGCCCATAGTGCGCAAGGCATTGGTGGTTCCGGCATTGCCGCTCCCCTGCTTTCTGATGTCCACGTGGTGCAGCTTGCCGTACAGATATCCTGTCTGCAATAATCCAAATGCGTATCCTATAATCACACATATGAAACGTTCCATAACTAGCGCTCCTTATCCTTTCTTTCCCGTACAAAGAACTTCAGCGAAGTTCCTCTGAATCCAAATGCCTCGCGAATCTTATTCTCCAAATACCTGGTATAGGAGAAATGCATCAATTCCTTGTCATTAACGAATATGACGAATGTCGGAGGCTTCACAGCCACCTGGGTAATGTAGTACAGTTTCAGCCTTTTCCCTTTGTCTGACGGCGGCTGCTGCATTGCCACGGCCTCGGCCATGATCTCGTTGAGCACGCCGGTAGCTATCCTGAGCGTCTGGTTTTCAATTACCATGTCTATCTTATCATATAATTTGTTCAAGCGCTGCCCTGTCTCGGCAGATACATACATAATCTCCGCATAAGGCATGAATGACAGCACGCGACGGACTTCACTGTCATACTCCAGCATGGTCTTGTCATTCTTTTCTATGGCATCCCATTTATTTACCACGATGATGATGCCCTTGCCCCGCTCATGGGCAATTCCCGCAATCTTCGCATCCTGCTCTGTCACGCCTTCGGTGGCATCGATCACGATCAGCACCACGTCTGCCCGCTCTACCGCCGTTACCGTACGGATAATGCTGTAGCGTTCCAGTTCTTCTTTAATCTTGTTCTTCCTGCGAAGGCCGGCCGTGTCTATGAATACATATTCCTTCCCATTGTACACGATATCTGTGTCGATAGCATCCCGGGTCGTTCCCGCGATATCCGATACGATGACGCGCTGCTCTCCCAAGAGTTTGTTGATGATGGAGGATTTTCCTACATTCGGCTTGCCTACGATCGCTATCCTTGGACGCTCATCCTCTTCTTCCTCCCTGCCATGCTCCGGGAAATGCTCCGCCACTTGATCCAGCATATCGCCGATCCCCAGGCGGGACGCCGCAGAGATGGGTACCGGATCGCCGATCCCCAGATTATAGAACTCATATACATCCGGCATGAACTTGTCAAAATTATCTACTTTATTAACCACCAGGACTACCGGCTTGCCGGAGCGCCTGAGCATGTCCGCCACCTTTGAATCCGAATCTACCAGTCCCTGGCGCACGTCAGTAATGAAAATGATCACGTCTGCCGTGTCGATGGCAATCTGTGCCTGCTCGCGCATCTGGGACAGGATGATGTCTTTGCTCTCCGGCTCGCCTGTATCAATCAGCGTGAAGTCCTTATCAAGCCAGTTCACATCCGCGTAGATACGGTCCCTGGTCACTCCGGGCGTATCCTTGACGATGGATATCATACCACCTGCCAATACATTAAAAAGGGTCGATTTTCCAACATTGGGTCTTCCCACAATTGCTACTACTGGTTTACTCATATTATATCTCCTCTATCTTACTTTCTTCGTTGACCATACTCCATTATACATTACCTTTCCCAAATAGTCCAATCTGTTGTTGACCTTTTTATAGGAAAAGTGATATAAATATTAATAGTGATTACTATAAATTCGAAAGATACAGGAGATTATCATGCCAAATATTAAGTTAATGGAGACGGCGCTTCCCGTAGCGCCCCTAAAGATCGCGGCCCTTGACTCATGCAAGGTGATGGGCCAGAAAGTAAATGATTATATTGTCAGATTCAGGCAGGATACGTTAAAAGAATCTTTGGATTCGCCGCTTTTTTCCAGTTATCAGCTGGACAATTACCTGATCGACTGCCACTGCCCCCGTTTCGGAACCGGGGAGGCCAAAGGAATTATCGGAGAGTCGATCCGCGGAAAAGATCTGTTCATCATGGTCGATGTCTGCAACTACAGCCTGACCTATACAGTAAATGGTCACTTGAACCATATGTCCCCGGACGACCACTATCAAGACCTAAAACGCGTTATCTCAGCGGCCAACGGCAAGGCTCACCGTGTCAATGTCATCATGCCGTTCTTGTATGAGAGCCGCCAGCACAAGCGTACGAAGCGCGAATCCCTGGACTGCGCCCTGGCGCTTCAGGAACTGGTCGACATGGGCGTCACCAATATTCTTACCTTCGATGCCCATGACCCGAGAGTCCAGAATTCTATTCCGCTGCACGGTTTCGACAACTTCAATCCTCCTTACCAGTTCATGAAAGCCCTTCTTCGGGCAGAGCCGGAACTGATCGTCGATAAGGAGCGCCTGATGGTGGTAAGCCCGGACGAAGGAGCAATGCACCGTGCCGTTTATTTCTCCAACGTTCTCGGCGTCAATATGGGAATGTTTTATAAGCGCCGTGACTACTCTACCGTAATCAACGGCAAGAACCCCATCGTGGCCCATGAATTCCTGGGCGATGATATCAAGGGCAAGAATGTCATTATCGTGGACGATATGATATCCTCTGGGGAAAGTATGCTGGATGTTGCAAGACAGATCAAGGACAGAGGCGCGGACCGGGTATTCGTCTGCACTTCCTTTGGATTGTTCACAGAAGGATTTGATATGTTTGATGAATATTATGAAAAGGGCTACATCGACCGCGTGATTACCACGAACCTTACTTATCTTCCGCCGGCCGTACATGAAAAGCCTTATTTTGTAATTGCGGATATGAGCAAATATATCGCGCTGATTATCGATTCATTCAACCACGATATTTCCATCGGCGCTGTCCTCAATCCGACAGACAAGATTCACAAATTATTGGAAAAGCACCGCAATTCCTTGTAATTAATTTAACAAACTTTGCAGTCTCATATCTTTTATAATGCAGATAAAAAGGATGTCTCATCCACTTAGACGAGACATCCTTTTATGTTCCTCTCAATACTTTCTTAATTAGCGCTGCTCCATATATGTGGTTAAAGCGGTTTCTTCGGTAAAGTATTCCTTGAGTGCTGCGAATAAACCTTTCATCAAAACTCACTTCCTTCATACTGAATTCGTATATCTTATTCCGTTAAAAGATTAACACCTAGCACTCCATTTGTAAAGATATTATTTTAACAAAGATCTTCTAATTTTTCTATACTTTTTTGTGTATTTTTTAACATTCTTTTTCTATTCCGAAAGGACTAGAAATCTGTATAGCTAACTCCGTCCTTCAGTTCGACTCCTTTGGCTCTCGCCATTTCGGAGACGGTTACCAGCTGGTATCCCTCATCTATCAGTTTCGGTATCAGTGCAAGGGCTGCGTCCACGCTCTCCGTATGGATATCGTGCATCAGGATGATATCCCCGTCTTTTACGCTTCCCATGACGGAATCGATCGTGGCCTGCGCATTTCTGGTCTTCCAGTCCAGCGTATCGATATTCCACAGGATCATTGGCATTCCCACGTTTCCTTTCATCGTAGAACTGATAGCCCCGTAAGGCGGACGCATCAGGGTGGCTCCCTGCCCTACGATATTCTGGAGATTGCCATTGGTCCCTCCTATTTCATTCTGTATGCCGGATGCATCCAGTTTCGACAGATCTGCGTGGTCATAGGAATGATTGCCCAGTTCGCAGCCCACCTCCCTCATCTTCTGGATCACATTTGGATAGGATGGCACTTTCTTTCCCAGCATGAAGAATGTGGCATGGGCATTGTACTCCGCCAGTGCCTCCACCAGTTCGCCGGTGCGCGGGCCAGGGCCATCGTCAAAGGTCAGGGCTACCATCGGCTTGTTCGGGTCTATGGCGCTCTCCTTCTTGGAGATAAGCACGCCGTTCTCATCAAATACGCACAGCGTAAGCCCCAGCCACACCTCTCCCGCCGCCATCTTGCCATCCTGTTCAAAGTAATGGGAGGAACCGTCGATATCCTGCCAGCCGATATAAGCCTTGCCGTCCGCACCCAGGTAATACTTTCCATCATCGCTGTCAAGCCATCCGGTCTTCATCATTCCATCTTTGTCAAAGTAATATCTGGAACCGTTGATATCCTGCCAGCCGGACGCCTTCTTGCCGTCTCCGTCAAAGTAATAGGTGTTCCCTTTTGAGACTACGAAGTCATCAGTGACATAGGATCCATCATAGCGCTTAAACTTGTCCCCCTCCCACTCTCCGACTTTATTCTTAATTGTCAGGACGCCATCGGCAGTATCAATTCTGACCAGCCCGATCCAGTCCTTTTCCAGGAATCCTCTGACCGCATCCTCCAGCGTCAGGGTTACCGGATAATCTCCTTCCACAGCCGTATCCGCTTCGCAGCCGATGGCATAGCGCTTCCCATGTTCCAGATCTTTTGCCAGGTCGCTTACTGTATAGCCGGTTTTTGCATCCAGCACGGCCTTCGTATTCCCCTTGGTCTCTACCGTGATCCCGAACTTGGGAAGGTCTTCCCCCTGCAATATAGAATTGCTCTTTACCGCAAGGAATATCTCCGCCTCCTGCTGGGATGCCGCCGCAGTCCGAAAAAGAAAGAATGGAAGAGCGCAAACTACAAAAAGAGCAAAAATCCGCAAAGGGACTCTTACTCTTCTTGCTTTTTTATGTATATGCTTCTTGTGCTCGCTAATTCTTTCATTTGTCATCCGTATGTCTCCCCTACACATCATCAAACATCCATCTATGTAGTTGAGTATAACGTAATTCGACACGTTTCGCAATGAATCTTATATGAACAATTCTTAATAATTGTTAAATATTATTACCCGTTATTCAATTACGCGCACGCGCAGTACTTCGCCGACCTTCCTCAGATCATCCACCACTTTCTCAGGAACCGGGCTGTCGATGTCTATCATCGTGTAGGCATAGCCGCCCTTGCTCTTATTGCTCATGTCTGCGATATTCATATTGTCATCCGCCAAGATCTTCGTAAACTGTCCGATCATGTTCGGCACATTGTGATGCAGAAGGACGATCCTGGTATTCTTGCCCCTCAATCCCATATCGCTGTCCGGATAATTCACGGAGTTCTGGATATTGCCATGCTCCAAGTAGGCCCTGATCTGCTTTGCCGCCATTCTGGCGCAGTTATCTTCGGACTCTTCCGTCGAAGCGCCCAGATGCGGGATTACAATGGCTCCCTTTACCCCTGCGATGACAGGCGTCGGAAAGTCTGTCACATAATGCTTTACCTGTCCGGCTACCAGCGCGTCAACCATAGCCTCTTCGTCCACCAGCAGGTCTCTTGCGAAATTCAGGACTACCACGCCTTTCTTCATCAGGCTTATGGCATCTCTGTCGATCATTCCTATCGTGCTCTCAAGCGCGGGCACATGGATGGTGATGAAGTCGCACTCTTTATACAGTTCATCCACGGTTTTTGCATGAATGATATTCCGGGACAGTCTCCACGCGGAATCAATGGATACATACGGGTCATAGCCATAGACATCCATTCCCAGGTGCATGGCCGCATTGGCCACCAGCACGCCGATGGCGCCAAGGCCGATGACCCCCAGTTTCTTGCCTTCCAGTTCGTAGCCTGCAAATGCTTTCTTGGCCTTCTCCGTCTCTTTTACGATGTTGCCGTCTTCTTCGTTTTCCTGCACCCAGTTGATGCCGCCGATGATGTCCCTGGAAGCCAGCAGCATTCCTGCGATCACCAGTTCCTTCACGCCATTAGCGTTGGCTCCCGGCGTATTGAATACCACGATTCCTTGTTCCGCGCATTTTTCAAGGGGAATATTATTCACCCCCGCGCCTGCCCTTCCGATCGCCTTTAATTCAGGACCAAACTCCATCTCATGCATGTTCGCGCTTCTTACAAGGATGGCATCCGCGCTCTTTGGACCGCCAGCCGGCGCATAATCTTCCGTAAACTGTTTCATACCCACTTCGGATATTTGATTTAAGCAATAATATTTATACATAACTATGCATTCTCCTCTTCAAACTTCTTCATAAATGCCACCAGTGCCTCTACGCCTTCCATCGGCATCGCATTGTAAATGCTGGCCCTCATGCCGCCCACCGAGCGGTGTCCTTTCAGGCTCTCGAATCCGGCCGCCTTGGCTTCCTTTACAAACTTCGCATCCAGCTCGCTGCTTCCTGTAACGAAAGGCACGTTCATGATCGAACGGTCCTTTGGCTCCACAGTGCCTTTAAACAGCCTGCTCTGATCCAGATAGTCATACAGGATCTTCGCCTTCGTTTCATTGCGCTCTTTCATTGCCGCAAGGCCGCCCTGCCTTTTCAGCCATTTGAATACCTTGCCGCAGATGTAGATTCCATACGCCGGCGGCGTATTGTAAAGAGACTTGGCATCTGCATGGGTCTTATACTGGAGCATGGTAGGCGTCCCCGGAAGCACATCCTCGGTAATCAGATCCTCTCGGATGATCACGATCACGGTTCCGGCGGGACCGATGTTCTTCTGCACGCCTCCGCATATCAGGCCATATCGGGTCACATCCATAGGCTCTGACAGGAAACAGGATGATACATCGGCAACCAGGGTCTTTCCCTTGGTATTCGGAAGTTCCTTGTATTTGGTGCCATAGATGGTATTATTCTCACATATGTACACATAGTCTGCATCTTCTGAAATGGGAAGGTCAGAGCAATCCGGGATATAGGAGAATGTCTTATCCTCTGAGGATGCCACGATATTGACCTTTCCGTATTTTTTTGCTTCGGCGGCTGCCTTCTTGGCCCACTGTCCGGTAACGATGTAGTCTGCCACCTTGTTCTTCATCAGGTTCATAGGAACCATGGCGAACTGCTGGGACTCCCCTCCTTGCAGGAATAATACCTTATAGTTGTCAGGTATGCCCATCAATTCCCGAAGATCCGCCTCTGCTGTATCAATAATTTCCTGGAACGACTGCGAGCGGTGACTCATTTCCATAACGGACATTCCGGTCCCGTTGTAATCTAGCATTTCTTCTGCTGCCTCTTTTAATACTTCCTCCGGTAATACTGCCGGTCCTGCTGAAAAATTGTACACTCTGCTCATTGTTGTTCCTCCATTTCCCTTGTTCTGTTATTTCTGTTTTTTCAGGTCCTTTTCATCGAATGCTTCGTTGATCGGCGCGCCTGGGGCTACCATGGGCCATACTTTGTCATCGCTGTCCACCTGGCAGTCAATGACGACCGGCCTGTTAAGAGTCAGGGCCTTTTCGAATGCTTCTTTGAATTCTTCCTGGGTGGTTGCACGGATTCCTTTTGCCCCCATAGCCTCCGCAAGCTTCACGAAGTCCACGGCGTCATTCAGAACCGTCGCCGAGTAACGCTTTCCGTAGAACAGATCCTGCCACTGGCGCACCATTCCAAGCACGTGGTTGTTAATGACTACCTGGATGATTGGAATACTGTGGCGCACGGCGGTGGCGATCTCGTTCATATTCATACGAAAACATCCGTCACCTGCTATATTGACAACTGTCCGATCCGGCAGTCCCGTCTTGGCACCGATGGAGGCTCCCAGGCCGTATCCCATGGTTCCCAGGCCGCCGGACGTCAGTAATGTCCTTGGCTTTGTAAATTTATAGAACTGGGCTGCCCACATCTGATGCTGGCCGACTTCGGTCACGATGACGGCATCCCCCTTGGTCTGTCTGTAGATTTCCTCAACCACATATGGGCCGGTCAGTACGTCCGGATGATAGGATAATGGATATCTCTTCTTGTAATCCATGATCTTCTCTACCCATTCCGCATGATCTTGCTGCTCCAGCCTCTCGTTGAGGATACCCAGCACGGTCTTGATATCGCCCACTACGCCGTCAGTGATTAGTACATTCTTGTTCATCTCCGCAGCATCGATATCAAACTGCAGGATCTTGGCGTTCTTGGCAAACTTTCTGGCATTCCCTGTCACGCGGTCGCTGAATCTGGCTCCGATGACGATCAGCAGGTCGCACTCGCTGACGCCATAGTTAGCCGTCTTCGTGCCGTGCATTCCCAGCATGCCTGTATATAACGGATCGGTGCCCGGAAATGCGCCTTTGCCCATGAGGGAATCCGTAACCGGGGCATCCACCTTCTTGGCAAATGTATAGAGTTCTTCGCTGGCGCCTGAGAGTACCGCGCCTCCTCCTACAAAGATATATGGCTTTTTTGCTTTTGTTATGATTTTTAATGCCGTCTGAATATCGTCTTCGAAGATGTCTCTGGAAGGCTCGACAGGCTTGATAGACTCTTTCTTATATTCTGCCTTGTTCGCCGTCACATCCTTGGGGATATCGATCAGCACCGGGCCGGGACGGTCTTTCTTCGCGATCACGAAAGCCTTTCTTATGGTCTCCGCCAGATCTTTTACATCCTTGACGATAAAGTTATGCTTCGTGATCGGCATCGTGATACCTGCAATATCAATCTCCTGGAAACTGTCTTTTCCAAGAAGCGACACGCCTACATTACAGGTAATCGCTACGATCGGAATAGAATCCATGTAAGCCGTCGCGATTCCCGTAACCAGATTCGTCGCTCCCGGGCCGCTGGTGGCGAAGCAGACGCCTACCTTTCCCGTTGCCCTGGCATATCCGTCAGCGGCATGGGCGGCTCCCTGCTCATGGGAGGTCAGAATATGGGTGATCTCATCGCTATGTTTATATAATTCATCATAAACATTCAAAATAGCCCCGCCAGGATAGCCAAACACGGTATCCACGCCCTGCTCTTTCAAACATTCAATTACTATCTCTGATCCTGTTAATTGCATACCTTTTGTTCTCCTATTCTATCTTAATTCTTCGGTATTTCCAGGATAGCTCCTCTGTTTCCTGAAGTTACCATGGAGGCGTATCTTGCCAGATATCCTGTGGTTACCTTCGGCTTTCTAGGCTGCCATGCCTGCTTTCTCTTCGCCATCTCTTCCTCGGATATATCCAGTTCCAACTTCAGGTTTGGGATATCAATCTTAATCATGTCTCCTTCTTCCACCAGTCCGATCGGGCCTCCCACTGCCGCTTCCGGAGATACATGGCCGATGGATGCGCCTCTGGAGGCTCCGCTGAAGCGTCCGTCCGTGATCAGCGCCACGCTGGATCCAAGTCCCATGCCTGCGATGGCAGAAGTGGGATTCAGCATCTCCGGCATGCCCGGACCGCCTTTCGGGCCCACATAGCGGATAACTACCACGTCTCCCGCCACGATCTTGCCGCCTTTGATCGCTTCGATTGCGGCCTCTTCGCAGTCAAATACTCTTGCCGGGCCAACATGCACCAGCATCTCTTCTACGACCGCAGAGCGTTTTACCACGCTGCCATCCGGCGCCAGATTGCCTTTGAGTACCGCAAGTCCTCCCGTCTGGCTGTATGGATTGTCAATGGGTCGGATTACCTGCGGATCCTTATTCACCGCGTCTTTGATGTTCTCACCCACCGTCTTGCCGGTAACCGTCAGGCAGTCGGTATGGAGGAGCCCTTTCTTATTCAGTTCCGCCATCACCGCATATACGCCGCCGGCTTCATCCAGGTCTTCTATGTAGGTAGGCCCTGCCGGTGCCAGGTGGCAGAGGTTCGGGGTCTTTTCGCTGATTCCATTCGCAAAGTCAATCTCAAAATCCATGCCAATCTCATGGGCGATTGCCGGAAGATGCAGCATGCTGTTGGTAGAGCAGCCCAGGGCCATATCCACCGTCAGCGCGTTGAGGATGGCATCCTCTGTCATAATGTCTCTTGGGCGGATATTCTTCTCCCACAGTTCCATGACCTTCATGCCTGCCTGCTTCGCAAGTCGGATCCTTGCAGAGTAGACTGCCGGAATGGTTCCGTTGCCGCCAAGTCCCATGCCAAGTACTTCCGTCAGACAGTTCATACTGTTGGCTGTGTACATGCCAGAACAGGATCCGCAGGTAGGACAGGTCTTATTCTCGAATTCCAGAAGATCATCGTCCGTGATCAGGCCCGCCGCGTTGGCTCCAACTGCCTCAAACATGCTGGAAAGGCTGGTCTTCTTTCCCTTGACATGGCCTGCCAGCATAGGGCCGCCGCTTACGAATATGGTAGGTACATTGATTCTGGCTGCCGCCATCAAAAGTCCCGGCACATTCTTGTCACAGTTGGGAACCATGACCAGAGCGTCGAACTGGTGGGCCAGAGCCATGGCTTCCGTGGAATCCGCAATCAGGTCTCTGGTTACCAGAGAATATTTCATGCCGATATGTCCCATGGCGATCCCGTCGCATACGGCGATGGCCGGAAATACGATCGGCGTTCCGCCTGCCATGGCAACCCCCTGCTTCACTGCATTTACAATCTTATCCAGGTTCATATGCCCCGGCACGATCTCATTATAAGAACTGACAATTCCAACCAGCGGCCGCTCCATCTCCTCCGGCGTCAGGCCCAGGGCGTTCAACAATGAACGGTGGGGCGCCTGCTGCTTTCCCTTTGTAACTGTATCGCTTTTCATCCTACTACCTCCTGAATCTTTCTCTATCTGTCTATATCTTATGCTATCCTTGCTTCCTCTTGTCTTTGTACCTGTTATATACGCTCCGCGATCAGGCTTCCCATTTCCGCGGTTCCTACCTGGGTCTTGCCCTCTGACATGATATCAATGGTACGGCAGCCTTCTTTTAAGACTTTGTTAACTGCCTCCTCGATCGCATCTGCTTCCTGGTCCAGATCGAAACTGAACCGCAGCATCATTGCCGCGGACAGAATAGTGGCGATTGGATTGGCAATGCCCTTGCCGGCAATGTCCGGGGCTGAGCCGCCACTTGGCTCATAGAGTCCGAACTTAGTCTCATTCAGGCTCGCGCTTGCCAGCATCCCAATGGAGCCGGTGACCATGCTGGCTTCATCCGACAGGATATCGCCGAACATATTCTCCGTCAGTACCACGTCAAACTGCTTCGGATCCTTCACCAGCTGCATTGCGCAATTATCTACCAGCATGTGTTCCAGCGCAACCTCCGGATAATCCTTAGCCACTTCTTCCACGACCTTTCTCCAGAGCCTGGAGGAATCCAGCACGTTTGCCTTATCTACGCTTGTCACCTTCCTGCCGCGCTTCATGGCAATATCGAACGCCCGCTTTGCGATCCGGCGAATCTCATTCTCATTATATGTAAGGGAGTCAAAGGCAGTCAGGACGCCGTCGATCTCTTCTGTCCTGCGCTCTCCGAAATACAGCCCGCCGGTCAGTTCCCGCATAATCATCAGGTCAAATCCGCCCTCGGTAATCTCTTCCTTTAGCGGGCATGCGTCCTTCAGTTCATCATACAGGATGGCTGGCCTTAAGTTGGCGAAAAGGTTCAGTTCCTTACGAATCTTTAAAAGTCCTGCCTCCGGCCTTTTGGACGGTTCCAGCCGATAGCAGGGGGAAGTCTTTGCATCTCCTCCGATGGAGCCCATCAGCACTGCGTCGCATGCTTTTGCCTGCTTCACCGTCTCGTCAGTCAGCGGAATCCCATGTACGTCTATGGAGGCCCCGCCCAGCAAAAGCTGGGTATACTTGCAGACGTGGCCGTATTTCTCTGCAGTTTTATCCAGAACCTTCATTGCTTCCGTCACAATCTCCGGCCCGATTCCATCCCCTTTTATCACTCCAATATTCAGGTTCATATTCATTTTCCTTCCTCTGTTAAAAAAATCTATAGAACATATAATATCCTATTTTAATGGTTGTTTCAAGACTTTAATCAACTAAATCGTCATCTGTCTGTTTTTTTAGGTTCCCGGGGCCAAATCCGAGAGGCAGCAATTCTGCCAGCATATGCGCCTGATAATCGCCTTCGTCCTTCGCCAAAATAATCGTGAATTCGCCGGGATCACAGAATTCCATCATGACCTGGCGGCACACGCCGCAGGGCGGGCAGTAGTCATGATTCCCCTGCGCATCCTCGTTCACGATGCAGATGGCGGCAAAGTCTTTCTCCCCCTCGCTTACCGCCTTGAAGATCGCAGTCCGCTCCGCGCAGTTTCCCGGGCTTAACGCCGCATTTTCGATATTGCAGCCAGTATAGATCTTCCCGCTCTTGGTAAGGAGGGCTGCTGCCACCTTGAATTTAGAATAAGGAGCATAGGCATATTCCAGTACTCCAAATGCCCGGCGGATCAGTTCCTCTCTCATGCTTTCCTGTAACTTCATTCCCTAAGTCCCTCTTTCTTTGCAATCTTGACAATCCGGCTGGTCCCCAGGCGGGAGGCTCCAAGCCTTAGGAATTTCTCGGCATCCGCAATGGAACTGATCCCCCCCGCCGCCTTAATCTGAACGCCTTCTCCTACATGGCGCGCAAACAATCTCACGTCCTCAAACGTCGCGCCTCCGCTTCCAAATCCCGTAGAGGTCTTGATAAAGTCCACACCAGCCTCGGTCACGGCCTCGCACATCCGTATCTTTTCCTCTTCCTTAAGGAAGCAGGCCTCGATAATTACCTTCAATATCCGGCTGCCGGCCGCCTCTTTGACGGATCGGATCTCCTGCGTGATCCGGCCATACTCCCGGTCCTTGACCCACCCCATATTGATGACCATATCCACCTCGTCCGCGCCGTCCTTTACCGCCTCTGCGGTCTCAAATACTTTGGCAGCCGTGGTATTGTATCCATTGGGAAAGCCGATGACCGTGCACACTGTCATGCGTTCCTTTACATATGCCTTTGCCTGCTTAACATAAGATGGGGGAATGCATACCGATGCGGTCCCATAGGCGATGGCGTCGTCGCACAGCGTCTTGATCTCTTCCCACGTAGCCGTCTGTGACAGCAATGTATGATCCACATGTCTTAATATCTCCTGTATCTCCATATCATCCAACACTCCTTTTCCTTGTACTGTTATAATTCCAGCGCGATCTCCATCATCTGTCCGAATCCTGACTGCCGTTCGCTGGCGCTTATGCTCTCCTGCCGGAACAGATGGTTTGAGATGGTCAGCATGCATAACGCCTTCTTCCCTGCCCGGGCCGCGTTCATATAGAGGGCCGCCGCTTCCATCTCCACAGCCATCACGCCCATTTTCCTCCATTTCGCATTTACTTCATCGTCATCATTGTAAAAAATATCAGAGGACAGGATATTTCCCACCTTCACGTTGACTCCTTGGACCCTTGCGGTATTCACCGCCTTCTCAAGCAGCCTGTAATCTGCGATCGGCGCAAATGTGCCGGGCAGCTGGTACTGTGCGGCATAATTGGAATCCGTGCAGGCTCCCATGCCGATCACCACGTCCTTCAACTGGATATCGTCCCTTAACGCGCCGGCAGAGCCAATCCGTATGATTGCCTCCACCTCATACCTATGATAAAGTTCATACGTATAGATTCCGATGGACGGCATCCCCATGCCGCCCCCCATAACTGAGATTTCCCGGCCTTTATAAGTTCCTGTATATCCCAGCATGTTCCGCACCGTATTAAAGCACCTGGCATCTTCCAGATAAGTATCTGCGATGTATTTCGCCCGAAGCGGGTCTCCCGGCATCAGTACCGTGCTGGCTATCTCTCCTTTTTCTGCTGCATTATGTGGTGTTCCCATATATCTTTCCTCCTTAATCCTGCTTCTTATCTTCTCTGATCAGCGTCTTAAGCGCCTCGATCGCCGTGCGGATAGGTGCCTCCACGTCATGTGCCACTGGATTGGGGAGGTTCTTCTTCGCCCGCTCCTGATTGGCCATCACCAAAAGCACCGTGCCGACCCTGACTCTCAGACAGCTGCCCACGATATATAGGGCGGCCGACTCCATCTCTGATGCCAGGCATCCGCATTTGACCCAGGCATCCCATTTATTCTTCAACTCATAGCCCACTGGCTTGGTTTCCGGCGAATGCTGCCCATAGAAAGCGTCTTTGCACTGCACCACGCCTACGTGGTAATCCTGCCCCTGCTTCTTTGCTGCCTGGATCAAGGCATTGGTCACCTGGATGTCCGCAACTGCCGGATATTCGATGGGGGCATACTCTTTGCTCGTTCCCTCCATCCGGATTGCCCCGGAGGCGATCACCACGTCCCCACTCTTTACATCCAGAGCCATGCCGCCGCTAGTGCCTACCCGGATAAATGTATCCGCTCCGACTCTTGCAAGTTCTTCCATGGCGATGGACGCGGACGGCCCTCCGATGCCGGTGGAAGTTGCGCTTACCTTTTCCCCTTCCAGATAGCCGGTATAGGTCACATATTCCCTGCTGTCAGCTATGAGCCTGGGTTCCTCAAAGTGTTCCGCGATCTTTGCGCAGCGTTTCGGATCTCCCGGTAGGATCACGTATCTTCCCACTTCTCCTTGCGCTACCTGGATATGATACTGCCTGTCCTTATCTTCAGAGTAATTAATCATAGGCTTTTCACTCTCTTTCTATGTTCTTATTTATGCAGACTTGCTGCCTATATCATACCATTATGCCGCTGATTCCACCAGTCATTCATCAAAACTGGTAGTTTTTCCTCCCAGTTTCGCTTATAATAGATAGTAGATACGAATGGAACTTAGGAAGCGATCATATCCGGCAAGAATCAGGAGGTGCCTGCATGGCTTTTACAATGAATATTCAACTGATCTATTTTCTGCGTCTTTTGGGGGCAGCCCTTTGCGGCGCCATGATCGGCTATGAGCGGGAAAGCCATATGAAGATGGCCGGCATCCGTACTCATGCTATCGTGGCTCTGGCCTCCTCCTTAATGATGCTCATATCCAAATATGGATTCTACGACATACTCTTTATGGAGCATATCGGGCTTGACCCCTCCCGTATTGCTGCCGGAGTGGTTACTGCCGTCGGCTTTCTGGGGGCCGGCGTCATCTTCACCCGCCACATGAATGTAATGGGCATCACCACTGCTGCCGGAATCTGGGCAACGGTAGGCATCGGCATGGCGTTCGGCGCAGGCATGTATATCTTAAGCGCCGCTTCCACCCTGCTCATCCTCCTGTTTCAACTTCTGTTCCATACCCGATTCCTCCACCCCAGAAGTTCATCCATCGAGCAGATCACCATCCTGGTAGACGGATCCGAGGACATCAAGGTCCTATTAACTGACATCTTTGCCACTAAGAAGATAAAAATCTCCAATATTACTGCCAAGCGTGTGGACGCAGCAACATTGGAGATCCGGCTGTATGTACGCTTCCCTGAAGCCTACGATATCTATGATATATTTCAATTACTAAAGGAGTATCCGCAGATCAAGTCCATCGACATCTGACCTTACTGCTCCTTCAGGATCTTGGCGGTGATCCCGGCACATACCGGAATCACAAGAATACAGCCTATGGCGCTGATCACGATGCAGGCAAAGTCCTGGAGGAATGCCTTGGCATTCAGCATGGACACCAAGGAATAATGGTACTGCCTCAAGTACAATATCAGCATCAGCGCCTCCCCTATATAGGCAAAATACAGCGTATTCAGCGTGGTCGCCATCACATCCTTGCCCATGGCAATTCCAGACTCAAACAGTTCCTTCGTCCCCAGATCAGGGTTGTTGTCATACACCTCATAGATGGAGGAGGAAATGGCAACCGCCGAATCCATCACCGCTCCCAGTAGCCCGATGATAATCATGGATATGCATACCATCCGCATATCCACATGGATATTAAAGGAATAGTACAGACTCAGATCACTCTTCATATCAATCTCATTCAATCCGCCAATGTGCATCTTCCCCCCAATCCAGAAAACGAATACCAGAAGTGCCAGCATGACCGCCCCTACGGATAAAAGTGCGGAGATGGACTTCTTCCCGGTTCCGTTCTGATAGAGGATGGTGATGCAGTTGACTGCCACGCTTCCTGCCACCGTCACGAGGATTGGATGGATCCGGGCTGCCATCGCCACCACGGCCGCCAGAAATACCAGCATATTTCCAACCAGGGTTATCAGAGATACCGCGCCTCTGTCTCCCCCTACAATCAACAGAAGGAGGAAGAATACAGCCGCCAGAATATAGATCATGTCTTTTTCCTCCCTATCTTCAGTATTATGGAGGACAATGCGATGCTGACTGGGATTGCCAGCACGATTCCGATGCCTCCGATCAGAAATCTGCTGATTTCAAAAGGTATCTGCAGGCGAACGATCGTCAGCAGGCTTACCTCATTCTTCATCTTCATGATCATAAGCGGAATCAGCCCGCAGATATAGGTAAAAAGCAGTACATTGATCATGGTCCCCATGATGTCATGCCCGATCTCTCTTCCTGAGCGGGCCAGACTCTTTACAGAGATCCCGGGATCCTTTAAGATCAGTTCATTCAAAGCAGCCGCAATGGACACCGCCACATCCATTACTGCTCCGAGTCCGGCAATAGCCACGCTTGCGATAAAGATGGATTCCAGATCTTGTCCTCCCGCCACATAGTCAAGAGCCGCATAGTCTATCTCTCCTCCATATTCCATAGCCAGAAGAAAAATTTCCATCGTCAGGGCGGCCGTCGCAAGCGCGGATAGAATCGCCACCAGCGACCGGCGGTTCACTCCATTTACCAGGAACAAGGTCAGCACCGTGAATGCCACGATCATGGCCACGCAGATCCCCATAAGGTCACCCCCCGCCTCATAGCGGGCCAGCCCATAGAGAAAGATGACAATATTCATGCCAATGGAGCACAAGGAGAGAATCCCCCTTCCTTTGCCAAGGATGATGACAAGATAGGCCAAGATGACTGCCAGTAGAACGGCGTACTGGTCTCTTTTCACCCCTTTGATGCTGGCAGAAGATATCTTGTCTTCTCCCGAGAGACTTAGGAACACCTTGTCTCCCCTCCTGTATGCTCCCTTATCCATGCCTGTATAGTCGTATTCTCCCGCCACCGTAACTCGCTTTCCTTTATGCCTGCCATTGAGTATCTTCACCGTCATCTTCTGGCGGTAGACAGGTTCCGAGTCATTCTCAGACAGGGAATTATAATTGGTAGCCGTTCCCGACTGCTGCGTGTCAACCTTCACGATCTTTCCCACGGGCGTATCATAGAGCCCTTCGTTATGGAACGCAAATATAGCCGCTGCGGCCA
>OCAV01001011.1_pt1 | contig 20516 bp, 20 predicted proteins | sample 1538331 | NCBI WGS metagenome assembly OCAV01 (sample SAMEA2580297, study PRJEB22360) | human gut metagenome | biome: human gut; feature: human-associated habitat; material: faeces | place: Denmark | collected 2008/2010
GGCTCCTATCTTTTTAGTGCCCTCGGATTGGGTCATAGTGTCTGTCCGTCCTCTACCTGCGGCGTTGCCATCGCTGCCGAAGACGGCAATTGATTAGTTGGCACTTAGGGACGTTCCTTTTCTACCGGCAGTTTGGGACACTCCTGGCTTAGTAGTCGTTGGACGTTCTTAAACGACTAGTCAAATAAGAGCGTCCCCAATGACTAGGTTGGGCACATTGCTTTGTGAGTTTATTCAATCTTCTTTAATAACAATTAAGTTGTTTACCTGCTTAAAGTTACTTATCATTTTTAAAAATAATGCTCGAAAAAGCGTCCGAGAAGTCGCGGGACGGTTTTTGAGGGGTCGTTCGTCAAGCAATGTGGCAAGTTCTTGGTTAGATATTGGTCAGTTTTGGGTCAACCTTGCCAAAAGCTTGACGAATGCAGATTTAGACGTCGACGAATGAACATTTCAGGCAGGTTCCAAGCAAAATTCTGGGCTGATTCTCGATAATCGCCTTCAATCGTCCCTTGCCAAGCGCTGGCCTCGCGTACAATCTGCTCCGACATTCGCGCGCCGTCCGGCGCTTAAGAGGGGAGGGCCCCATGGCAAACGAGATCTGGACCATCAAGCGTTGTCTCGAGTGGACCAAGGAGTACCTGGCCGAGCGCGGCGAGGAGCACCCCCGTCTTTCTGCCGAGTGGCTGCTGTGCGCCGCCACGGGCCTGGCGCGCATTGACCTATATATGCGTATGGACGAGACGCTTAACGCGGCCCAGCTCGAGACCATGCATGCGGCCGTTGTCCGCCGCGCTAAGGGCGAGCCGCTGCAATACATCACCGGCAGCACGCAGTTTCGCATGATCGACGTCGCGTGCGCCCCCGGTGTGCTCATTCCGCGCCCCGAGACCGAGATGCTCGTCGAGGAAGTCCTCAATTATCTGGATGCCGAGGTGCTGAGCCCCGAGGCTGCTGCCCGTCAGCGTGTTGAGCTGCCTTGGAACGATGAGGTCGAAGAGGCCCGCAAAGCCGAGGCGGCGCTGGCCGACGAGCGCGCGACTGCCGAGCGCCGTGCCGCTAACCTGACGGCCGCCGATGAGGCGGCACTAGGCAGCGACGTGCTGGGCAGCCGTGCCTATGCCGAGGAGCTGGCCGACCGCGAGGCCGAGGAAGCCGCCGCGCAGGCAGCAGAAGCCGACGCCGCGGAAGCCGCCGAGCCCGAGCTCGACGAATACGGCATCGCCATCGAGGGTGCCGGCCAGGAGACGGCTTCAGCTCAGGATGCCGCTGCGCCTGCCTTAGCCGAGCCCTGCACTGCCCGCGTTCTCGAGGTCGGCTGCGGCACGGGCTGCATTTCGCTCTCCCTTGCCTGGGAGCGCCGCGGCCACGTTACCTGCACCGCCACCGATATCGAGCCGCGCGCCATCGATCTGGCCACCAAAAACCGCGACGCCCTCGGCCTCACGGCAGATGAGGTTGCCTTTAGCCTCACCAACCTGGTGAGTTCCATTCCCCGCGAAGAGTGGGGCACCTTCGACGTGCTCGTCTCCAACCCACCTTACATCCCGACCGGCGTCATGCGTTCGCTGCCGCACGAGGTCAAGGACTTTGAGCCCGACCTGGCGCTCGAGGGCGGCGCCGACGGCCTCGATATCTTCCGCCGCCTGCTCAATGCGGCGCCTTACATGTTGCGCGCCGGCGGCCTGTTTGCCTGCGAGCTCTACGAGGGTGCCCTCGATGCCGCGGCCGAGCTCTGTCGCCAGGCAGGCCTTTCGGACGTGCGTATCGTCCACGACCTCACCGATCGCCCCCGCATCGTCCGAGCCATCGTCACCGAGCCCAAACAGCGTATTTAAGCTGAATAAATAGACATTTGCGCAAGTTTGTCCTTGCAATATACCGTAAAACTTCTACTATAGAAGGAGAAAGGTATGTCAAATCAGCTGCATCGGTACCGTATCGTGCTTGATTACATTGAACCTTGGCTTGATGAGCAGGATGAAGCTACGCTGAAGCAGATTTATGCAGACCTTTTGGTGCTCGAGAAGGAAGGTCCCAGCCTTGGTCGTCCGCTGGTTGACCGCGTAAAGGGCTCGAAGCTTCATCATTTAAAGGAGCTGAGAGTGACGTCGTGTGGTGGGCAGGTGATTCGCATCCTCTTCGCCTTTGACCCCAAGCGCCAGGCGGTATTGCTATTGGCGGGTGATAAGTCGCGAGCGGGATCGTCAAGGGCAAAATGGAACGGTTGGTATGCGATCAACATTCCAAGGGCCGAGCAAATATACCGTCGCCACGTAAGGAGGCTCGATCGAGATGGAACTGCATGAGTATATGGAATCTCGCGGGATAACACGCGACTCCATTACCGCCGAGCAGGAGAGGACTCGCGATCGTATCGAAGCCTATAAGCTTGCTCAGATTCGCAGGTTAAAAGATCTAACACAGGCGTCGGTCGCCCAGTCGATGGGCGTTTCTCAAAAACGTGTATCCGAGCTCGAGCGTGGGGAGTTGGGTTCGATGAGGCTCGACACGCTGAGCAGGTACGCAGAGAGCCTCGGCGGAAAACTGGTTGCAAGCATCGAGTTTCCCGATCGTACCGTTACGCTTGCGCGCTAAAAATCTTCAATTAACCCCCTCACTTTCACCGACTACTAGAGCCGCTCACCAAACCAACATGCGCTCTGGGCAAATAGGTTGAATGTTTCGTGCGAGAATGCCCCACAGTAAACAAACTTGCACCGGAGCGTAAGGGGCTGGCATACACATGCAGACGGTCTATCGGGTATACGAGGGAACGCGCGAGCCGCATCGGCTTTTCGTCGAGCGCACCGGCCGAGGTGCTCGGCCGCGGCGGCCTGGCCTTGATTCCGACCGAGACCGTCTACGGTGTTGCCGTGGCAGTCAACGCCTTCTCGGACGCCGTGCCCCAAGATACAAGCGAATTCCCATCGTGGCCGCGCGATCCGCAGGCTGCCGTCAATGGCGCCGCAGTTCCTGCGCTCGGCACCGGCTATCGCCGTATCTTCACTCTCAAGCAACGTGAGCTCACGCAAACCGTCGCTTGGCTGGTCGATGGCGTCGAAGCACTCGACCGCTATGGCGTGGATATCCCGGAAGATGCCCGCGTACTCGCGCGACGATGCTGGCCGGGAGCCCTGACTATCGTGGTCAAGGCAGCCCCCTGCGTGCCGACCTTTATGCGCGCTGCCGACGACACCGTGGCCCTGCGCGCTTCGGCCTCTCCCGTGGTCCAAGCGCTCATCCGCGCCTGCGGCAGTCCCCTTGCCTGCACGAGCGCCAACACGCACGGCGCGCCTTCGCCGGCAAGCTTTGCCGCCGTCGAGGGTCGCATCCTGGAGGGGGTCGATGTTGCCGTCGACGCCGGTGAGACCCCGTGTCGCGACGCCTCGACCATCGTGTCGTTCCAGCACGGCGGGCTCCAGATCCTGCGCCAAGGCGCACTTCCCGCATCAGAGATCGAGCGGGTCCTGTCCGACCCGATGCAATAGAAGGGTGTAAGCGATGTCGTTGAATCTGGGCAGCCTGGGCATGGAAGATGCCTCGTTTAACTTTGGCGGTTCCTACATCATGGCGCTCGACTGCGGCACTACCTCGGTACTCGCGGCCATTGTCGACGAATACGGCTGCATCGTTGCCCAGGCGCGTCGTAGCGTCAAAACCAGCTTCCCGCGCCCCGGCTGGGTGGAGCAGGATCCCACGGAGGTGCTTGCCAGCCAGATCGGCGTGATGATGGAGGTTCAGTTTAAGAGCGGCATCCATTCCGATCGCATCGCCGCCATCGGCATCTCCAACCAGCGCGAGACCACGGTGGTCTGGGACCGCGTGAGCGGCCAGCCCATCTATAACGCCATCGTATGGCAGTGCCGTCGTACCGCGCCGGCGATCGACGCGTTGGTTGAACAGGGTTGCGAGGAGCTGGTGCGCTCCCGCACGGGACTTACGCTTGACCCGTATTTCTCGGCCTCCAAGGTGCAGTGGATTCTCGACAACGTCGACGGCGCACGCGAGAGCGCGGCGGCGGGCGACCTCATGTTTGGCACCATCGACACCTGGCTCATCTACAACCTCACCGGCGGCCAGGTCTTTGCCACCGACTACACCAATGCCAGCCGCACGGCACTCTTTAATATCCATACGCTCGATTGGGACGACGACCTGCTGGCGCTCTTTGACGTTCCACGTTCCATGATGCCCGAGGTTCGCTGGAGCTCGGGCGACTACGGCCGCGTCGCGAGCGACATCATGACCAACATGCCGCCCATCATGGGCGTGGCGGGCGACCAGCAGGCATCGCTGTTCGGCCACTGCTGCTTCTATCCCGGCCAGACCAAAAACACCTATGGCACGGGCTGCTTTATGCTCATGAACACCGGCGACGAGATCGTCGAATCCAAGAATGGCCTGGTCTCCACCATCGGTATCGCTGCGGACGGCAAAGTCAGCTATGCGCTCGAGGGCTCTATTTTTGCCGCCGGCTCAACGATGAACTGGCTTCGCAACAACATGGGCATCATCTCGAGCGTGAGCGAGTCGGCACAACTCGCCGCTTCGATTAGCGACAACGAGGGCTGCTACTTCGTTCCCGCCTTTGCGGGTTTGGGCGCTCCCTGGTGGGACCCGCATGCCCGCGGTATCGTGTGCGGCCTGACCGGTGCCTCGAGTCGCGCGACCATTGTGCGTGCGGCCTGCGAGTCCATGGCCTACCAGAGTTATGACGTGCTGCGCGCCATGGAGCAGGACGTGGGACTTTCGATTGAGCGCCTGTCCGTCGATGGCGGCGCCTCACGCAACGAGTTCATCATGCAATTCCAGGCCGACCTGCTGGATATCCCCGTGCTGCAATGCGAGACGGTGGAGACCACGGCAATCGGTGCCGCGTACTTGGCGGGTCTTGCCGTCGGCTATTGGGAAGACCTTGAAGAGCTGGAGCAAAATGCCCAGATCGTTAGGACCTTCCTTCCCCATATGCCCGCCGAGCGTCGCGAGCAAAACCTTGCGGGCTGGCGTGATGCAGTCAAGCGCTCGCTCAGTACCGCACAGTAGGGCTGCGATGGGCTGTTCGATACAACAAACCGCTAAACTTATGCATGGCGTGCGGCGGCAACATTGCTGCGCGCCTTGTCAGCAAGGCCGTTTTGCGGCTGCAACGAAAGGGGCAATCAATCCATGACCGTCACCTACGATGCGTCCCGTGTGACGCTTGTCGACCACCCGCTCGTCCAGCACAAGCTGTCGATCCTGCGCGACAAAAACACCGGCACCAACCAGTTCCGCCAGCTCGTGCGCGAACTCGCGCTTTTTGACGGCTACGAGGCCATGCGCGACCTGCCTATGGAAGACGTCGAGGTCGAGACCCCCATCACTACCGCCACGTTCAAACAGCTTGCCGGCAAAAAACTCGCCATCGTGCCCATCCTGCGTGCGGGCCTTGGCATGGTCGACGGCATCCTCGACCTGGTGCCCTCCGCTCGCGTGGGCCACATCGGCATGGAGCGCGACGAGGTCACCCACGAGCCGCACGAGTATTACTGCAAGATGCCCAAGGATATCGACCAGCGCATCTGCCTGGTCGTCGACCCCATGCTCGCCACGGGTGGTTCGGCCGAGATGGCCATTAGCTACCTGCGCGAGCGCGGTGTCAAGGACATCCGCATGCTGTGCATCGTCGCGGCCCCCGAGGGCCTCAAGTCGCTGACTGAGAAGGATCCTGATGTGCATATCTATACCTGCGCCATCGACGACCATCTCAACGAGGCGGCCTACATCGTTCCCGGCCTGGGCGACGCCGGTGACCGCATCTACGGCACGCTCTAGTCGCTGGGCTAAGACGGCCGCGGCTGCAAATACGAAGAAACGGTGCGCGCGGATGAACAAAAGGCGACCGCGCGCACTCCTGTTAACGGACGTTTTGCCCCGCAGGGTTCGAGAAAAACGTATTACCGTACCTGCGGCATAAAGAAGGTCTTAAGAAAACGAACAGGTGCGTATTAACCGATGCTTTTTCGGTTGTACTTTAGCGATTGGCTCGTACAATAGTCACCAATGTTTGGCGGGAACTGTCCTGTGAGGCGATAAAAAAGGAAAGTGAGGACGCCAGTGTTTCAGATAGCCGATCTGCTCGCTATCGTTGCAGGTGCCATCGCGGGCGCGATTGCCTTCCTTCCCTTTGTCTTTACGCTCAAGCCGGTTCTTGACGATAAGCAGAATGCGGACATGCTCAAGGGTATGGTGAGTCTGGTGGTCTCGGCAATCGCCCTGCTCGTCTTTACCTTGGTTGTGTTTGTGTTGTTCGGAGAGGCATTTCGCATGTTCCTCCTGGGCGAGGCGATCGGCTTCGTGGCCTTTATGGCCGCCTGCGCGGTTCGCGTCGCCAAGGCGCTACGAGATCCTCATGAGGTCGAAAGGTAAGTCGTGGAAATTTTTGAAAAGCTGCCTGATGAGATTAATCATCTGGTCAGCGAGTTCAGCTCCACCCCTGTCGTGGGCGATCTGAGCTGCGGCATCACGCAGTACTCGTTTTGGCTGATCGTCTCCACGATCGTGCTCCTGATCGTCCTGGCCGTGTTCAAGAAGAAGCAGACCCTGGTTCCCAAGGGCTTCTTCGTCAACGGTTTCGAGTACATCATCGAGTACGTCGAGAACGATATCGGCAAGGGCGTCGTGGGTGAGAACTGGAAGAAGCACTTCCCGTTCCTGTGCTCGCTTTTCCTGTTCATCCTGATCAATAACATGATCGGCCTGATCCCGGGAATGAAGCCCGGCACCGGTGCAATCGGCTCCACCGCCGCGCTCGCCATCTTCGCCTTCGTGTACTTCATCTACTACGGATGCAAGGCTCACGGCGTGATCGGCTACATCAAGAGTCTCGCCCCGCAGGGCGTGAGCTTCCCGATGAACGTGCTCGTGTGGGTCGTCGAGCTCTTCTCGACCTTCCTGCGCCTCATCACGCTCGCCGTCCGTCTGTTCTGCAACATGTTCGCAGGACACGTGGTCATGGGCTCGTTCGCCATCATGGCGAGCATGTTCATGCAGCCGCTGCTTCAGCAGGTTTCCGCGGCGCACGCCGTCGGCGCCCTGCCTTCGCTGGCCTGGCTTGCCATCCTCATCCTGATCTATGCGATCGAGCTTGTGGTCGGTGCCATCCAGGCTTACGTCTTCACGGTCCTTACCGCCGTGTATGTCTCCGAGGCAGAGGAGGTCGCGGAGGAGGAGTAGTCTTCCGCTCGCACCTTAAAGGTAAGGCAATTCGTTAAACCGCCGGTGCCCGTACCCATGGAGCCCGGTAGTTATAAAAAGGTTATCCTGCGTGAAATAAGACACGCACGACAAAGGAGGAATCGTGGGAGTTATCGGTTACGGTCTCGGTGTTATCGGCGCTGGTCTTGCTATCGGCCTGTCTGCTCTGGGTGCTACGGGTGCTATGGCCCGTCAGCCTGAGGTCCAGGGCCGCGTGTTCACCGTCTTCATCATGGGCTCCGCCTTCGGCGAGGCTCTGGCTCTGATCGGCTTCGTTGTCGCGCTGATCGTTAAATAGCACGGAGCGTCAAGTATGAATCTTTCATCCCAGAAGAGCGCGATCGCACTCTCCGCGTCCGCGGCCGCGCTGCTCATGCCGGTTTCCGCGTTCGCCGAGGACGGCGCTGCCGGTGCGGACATCCTCATCCCTAAGATGGCGGAGTTCATCCCGGCGCTTATCGCCTTCCTGATTATCTGGATCGTGCTGGCCAAGGTCGCCCTGCCGGGCATCATGAAAACCATGGAGGAGCGCGGCAAGAAGATCGAGGAGAGCCTCGACGAGGCCGAGAAGACCAAGCAGGAGGCCATCGCCAAGCGCGCTGAGTCCGACTCGATCGTCACCGACGCCCGTCGTCAGGCTGCCGACATCGTTCTCGAGGCCCGTAAGGACGCCGAGTCCGAGCGCGCCCGTATCATCGAGGCTGCTCACAAGGAGGCCGAGGAGATCATCGCCAAGGCCCATACGACCGTCGAGGACGAGCGCAAGTCCATCTACGCCGGTGCCGCGAGCTCCATCGCCGACCTGTCCGTTGCCGTCGCCACCAAGATCGTGGGCGAGGCACTCGAGGACGATGCCGAGCAGAAGAAGCTCATCGAGCGCTACATCCAGGAAGCAGGTAGCCTGAATGCCGACTAGCCGCTATCAGGACAAGGTGCTCGAGACCTACGCGCGTTCCCTTTTGGAAGCCGCCAAGGCCGAGAACCATGTGTTCGAGGACCTCGAGATGATCGAGCGCCTGGCTTCTGCCAGCCCCGAGATCATCGCCGTGCTCGACACCATGTCCAAGCGCGACCAGCTCGACCTTCTTCCCAAGGTGGCAGCTGCCTTTAAGTATGTTGCCGAGGAAGACGAGGATGTAGTGGGCGTGACCGTCACCACGGCGATCCCGCTCGACGACGAGCTGCGTCAAACCATCACTAAGAAATGCGAGCAGGACTTCGGCCGCAAGGTATTCCTTATCGAGCAGGTCGACCCGTCTATCGTGGGCGGCCTTGTGCTCGAGGCCCGCGGCGAGCGTCGTGACATTTCCGTCAAGACGCAGCTGCGCATCGCGCAGGAGACCCTCGCAAACTCTGCTAATTCGTACGGAGGTGAAGCCTAATGTCCGAAACCCTCAATGCCCAGGATATCGCCAAGAAACTGCAGGAGCAGCTTACGAGCCTCTCCGCGACGGTCGATACGCATGAGGTTTCAACGGTCGACGAGGTAGGCGACGGCATCGCGCGCGTCTCCGGCCTTAAGAGCGCCATGGCAGGCGAGCTTCTGGAGTTCAAGAGCTCCGATACCGGTGAGACCGTCTTTGGCCTTGCCCAGAACCTTGACCGTGACGAGGTCGGTGCCGTTCTGTTTGGTGCCGTCGACTCCATCAAGGAAGGCGACGAGTGCCGCACCACTGGCCGCATTATGGATATCCCCGTGAGCCGTGCCATGCTCGGCCGCGTCGTCAATCCGCTCGGCCAGCCCATCGACGGCCTGGGCGACATCGTCGCCACGCACCGTCGCCCCATCGAGTTCAAGGCCCCCGGCGTCATCGATCGTACCCCGGTGTGCGAGCCGGTTCAGACCGGTCTGCTCGCTATCGACTCCATGGTGCCTATTGGCCGCGGTCAGCGTGAGCTCATCATCGGCGACCGTAAGACCGGTAAGACCGCCATCGCCATCGACGCTATTCTCAACCAGCGCGGCAAGGGCATGGTCTGCATCTATGTCGCCATCGGCCAGAAGGCCTCCACGGTTGCCAACATTCGCGAGACCCTCGCTCAGCACGGTGCGCTCGACTACACCATCATCGTTTCGGCCACCGCTGCCGATTCCGCCCCTATGCAGTACATCGCGCCTATGGCCGGTGCCGCTATCGGCGAGTTCTTCATGTACAACGGCGAGGACGGCAAGCCCGCCAGCGAGACCAACCCCGGCGGCCACGTGCTCGTCATCTACGACGACCTGTCTAAGCAGGCTGTGGCCTACCGTCAGATGTCGCTGACGCTGCATCGTCCGCCCGGACGCGAGGCCTATCCTGGCGACATCTTCTACCTGCACTCTCGTCTGCTCGAGCGTGCCGTCAAGATGTCCAAGAAGAACGGTTACGGCTCCATGACGGCACTGCCGATCATCGAGACCCAGGACGGCGACGTCTCGGCCTACATTCCGACCAACGTCATTTCCATTACCGATGGTCAGATCTACCTGCAGTCCGAGCTCTTCTTCCAGGGTCAGCGCCCGGCAGTTGACGTGGGCATTTCCGTGTCCCGCGTCGGTGGCGACGCGCAGACCAAGGCTATGAAGCAGGTCGCCGGCAACCTCCGTCTGGACCTCGCTTCGTATCAGGAGCTCGCCGGCTTTACCCAGTTTGGCTCCGACCTTGACGAGGCTACGCAGAAGCAGCTGACCCATGGTGCCCGCATGACCGAGCTCCTGAAGCAGCCGCGTTACAAGCCGTTTGAGGTTGGCGAGCAGATTGTTACGCTGTTCGCTGGCAACGAGGGCTTCCTGGATGACCTGGAGATCGCCGACGTGCTGCCTTTCCGTGCCGAGCTCATCGAGTACATGGACAATGGCTTTGGCTCGCTGCTCGACAAGGTTCGCGCCAAGAAGATCGATGATGACACCAAGGCTGAGCTCTTGCGCGTCATCGGCGACTTCAAGCAGCAGTTCATGGCCAAGCACCATTCGGATGTTTCTGGATCAGAGGAGAACTAAGCCCCATGGCCAACCTTCGCGACATTAAGAAGCGAATCTCCTCGGTTACCACGACCAAGCAGATCACGCGCACGATGGAGATGGTCTCTACGGCCAAGATTCGTCGTGCCCTCGATCGCTCCAAGCAGGCCGAGCCCTATAAGGAGGCGCTGACCGACGTCATGTTGACGGTCGCCGGCGACGCCTCCTGTTCGGGCACCGATCCCATGCTGCAGAAGCATGAGAGTGTCAAGCATGGCCTGATTGTCGTTATTGCCTCGGACCGCGGCCTTGCCGGCGGTTTCAATACGACGGTGGAGCGCACGGCCGAAAAGCTCGCCGCTTCTTGGGCGAACGACGGCATCGAGTGCGAGATCATCGCGTGCGGGCGTAAGCCGGCCACGTATTTCCGTGACCGCGCAAACGTCGTCATGCACTTTGAGGGCAACTCCTCTGAGCCCGATTTCAATCAGGCCCGCATGATCTCCTCTCATATCTGCGATGCGTATCGTGCCGGTGAGCTTGACCGTGTCGAGCTTGTCTACCACCACGCCAAGAACCGCGTGGATCAGGAGCTTCGCGTCGAGCATCTGTTGCCGCTCGACCCCGAGATGATCGCTATGGCCCACGGTCCGCGTAAGAACGAGACCGACGCCCCTAAGCGCATCTCGTCCACGTTCGAGTTCGTGCCCTCTCCCGAGCATGTTCTCGGCAAGCTTGTACCGTCTTATATCCTGACGGTCATCTACCAGGCCCTGATCGATTCGGCGGCTGCCGAGCAGGGTGCACGCCGCAAGGCCATGCACTCCGCGACGGAAAACGCCACCGCGATCATCTCGACCCTTACCCGCACGTATAGTCGCGTGCGCCAGGCTTCGATCACGACCGAGATTAACGAGATCGTCGGCGGAGCCTCAGCATTGGAGGAACAGTAATGGCTAATAACACCGTAAAGCTTGCGGTCGAGGAAGCCACCAAGAAGACGACTGCCGGTGATGGTCGCATCGTGCGAATCATCGGCCCTGTCGTCGACGTCAAGTTTGACGGCGCGGTGCCCCCGATCTACAACGCGCTCACGGTCGAGGCCGAGACCCCGATCGGTCACCTGAGCACGATCCTCGAGGTCGAGAGCCAGCTTCCGGGCGGCGTCGTCCGCACGGTCGCCATGTCCTCGACCGACGGCCTGCAGCGCGGCCTCATCGCCACCGATACCGGTGAGCCCATGAAGATGCCCGTTGGTCCCAAGACGCTCGGCCGCATTTGGAACGTCATGGGCAAGCCCGTCGACGGCAAGCCCATGCCCGAGGTGGAGGAGTTCTACCCCATCCACCATGCAGCGCCCCGTTTCGACGAGCTCACCACCAAGACCGAGATCTTCGAGACCGGCATCAAAGCCGTCGACCTGCTCGAGCCCTACATCCGTGGCGGCAAGACGGGCCTGTTCGGCGGCGCCGGCGTCGGCAAGACCGTTCTGATTCAGGAGCTCATCAACAACCTCGCCCAGGAGCACGGCGGCACCTCGGTGTTCACCGGCGTCGGCGAGCGTACCCGCGAGGGCACCGACCTGTTCCTCGAGATGAGCGAGTCTGGCGTTATCGACAAGACCTGTTTGGTCTATGGCCAGATGAACGAGCCGCCCGGAGCGCGTCTGCGCATCGGTCTGGCCGGCCTTACCACCGCTGAGTACTTCCGCGACCGCGGCCAGGACGTTCTGCTGTTCATCGACAACATCTTCCGCTTCTCCCAGGCAGGTTCCGAGGTTTCCGCACTGCTGGGTCGTATGCCGTCCGCCGTTGGTTACCAGCCCACGCTGGCAACCGAGATGGGCGACCTCCAGGAGCGCATTACCTCGACCAAGACGGGCTCCATTACCTCCGTCCAGGCTGTCTACGTCCCCGCAGACGACCTGACCGACCCGGCGCCTGCCACGACGTTTACGCACCTCGACGCCACCACGGTTCTTTCGCGTAGCATTTCGTCGCTCGGCCTGTTCCCGGCTATCGACCCGCTCGCATCTTCCTCCGACGCTCTCGATCCCTCGATCGTCGGCGAGGAGCACTACCGTGTCGCCGTCAAGGTCCAGGAGCTCCTGCAGGAGTACTCCGACCTTCAGGACATCATCGCCATTCTGGGTATGGACGAGCTGTCCGAGGAGCAGCGCCTTACGGTCAACCGTGCCCGTAAGATTCAGCAGTTCCTCTCGCAGTCCTTCCACGTCGCGGAGAAGTTCACCGGCAACCCCGGTGTCTACGTCCGCGTCGAGGATACCGTCCGCTCTTTCGCCGAGATTGTCGACGGCAAGGCCGATGACCTGCCCGAGCAGGCTTTCCGCTATGCTTCCACGATTGAGGACGTGCGCGAGCGCGCACGCAAGATGGGGGAGAAGTAGGTTATGCGTATCCGCATCGTGTGCCCCGTGAGCTGCGCCTATGAGGGCGACGCTGCGTTTGTGTCGATTCCGTCCACGGATGGCGAGTTTGGCGTTCTGCCTGCTCACTCCAGCGAGATCTGCACGATCGACCGCGGTTACGTTCGCGTTTCCGATAAGGCCATGGGCACTGTCGACCACACGTTTGCCGTGGCCGGCGGCTATGCCCAGGTTGCGGACGATGTCGTGACCGTTCTCGCCGAGCGCGCTTGCGATTTGGCGACCGTCGATGCCGACAAGCTTAAAGCTGATATTCAAGGTTTTGAAGAGAAGCTGGGTAATTTGTCGGAGGATGATGCACGCCGCGCCTACCTCTATAATGAAATCGCATGGTGTAAGCTCAAGCTTGCCCAATAGTCAAACGATTTAGCGTTCGACCATTTGCGAACACATCATGCCCGGGATGGCCCAGCCACCCCGGGCATGCTTTTTGAAAGGGTAGACCTTGGATATTATCCGCGTTGAGGGTGGCCACGCCATCGGAGGCTCCGTGCCCGTCTCGGGTGCCAAGAACTCCGCGCTCAAACTCATGGCGGCAACGCTTCTGGCGCCGGGCAAGACGACGCTGCAGAACGTGCCCGATATTTCCGATGTTCACGTGATGGGCAAGGTGCTCAAGGGCATGGGCGCTACGATCGATGTTCTCGACGAGCACACGCTCGAGATTGATACCTCTCAGGTCGATTCTTGGGAGGCCCCCTACGAGCTCGTTGCCAAGATGCGTGCTTCCACCGCCGTGATGGGACCCCTGCTGGGTCGCTTCCATCGCGCCAAGATCGCCATGCCGGGCGGCTGCAACCTGGGTGCTCGCAAGATCGATATGCACATTCTTGGTCTTGAGGCCCTGGGCGTTGAGTTCGATACCGCCCACGGTTACATCAACGCTAATGCGCCCCAAGGTCTGCGCGGTACCACCGTCACGCTCGAGTTCGCCAGTGTCGGTGCGACCGAGAACCTCATTATGGCATCCGTGCGCGCGCAGGGCACCACGGTTATCGACAATGCCGCCCGCGAGCCCGAGATCGTCGATCTCGCCAACATGCTCAACGAGATGGGCGCCAAGATTGTTGGCGCCGGTACGCCTGTCGTGACCATCGAGGGCGTGGAAGAGCTGCATCCTGTTACCCATCGCGTGGTGGGCGACCGCATCGAGGCCGGTACCTTTATCGTTGCCGGTGCGTTGATGGCCGACGATCGCGGTGTCGATATCACGGGCTTTTGCCCCATTCACTTGGGCATGGTGCTCAAGAAGATGGAGCTCATGGGTATCGACTGCGAGCGCGTCGAGGATGGCGTCCATGTGAACCGTGTCGAGCGTATCAAGCCGGTCGACATCCAAACGCTTCCGTTTCCCGGCTTCCCGACGGACATGCAGGCGCAGATTATGGTACTCTCCGCCCTTGCCGACGGCAGTTCCGTTATTACCGAGAACATCTTCGAGAATCGCTTTATGTTTGCCTCTGAGCTGGTGCGCATGGGTGCCGACATTCGTATCGAGAGCCATCATGCCATGATTCATGGCGTCAAGGGCTTCTCGGGTGCACAGGTTACCTCGCCCGATCTGCGTGGCGGAGCGGCCCTCGTCGTAGCGGGCTTGATCGCTGACGGGACGACCGAGGTTTCGGCTATTCATCACATCAAGCGCGGCTACGAGCAGTTTGTCGAAAAGCTGCGGGCGCTCGGCGCGCATGTCGAGCATGCTACCGTCCCCGATCCCGTCATCTACTAATACAGGTTGCCTATGTTTAATAAAAAGCCCCTCGCGGATACCACCGCCCGAAGACCCTCAACTGGTGCGCAGGCCAAGATCTACAGTCGCGATAACGTGGCTCGCTATTCCGAGCGCGCTCGTCAACGTCGTCGTAGCCACACGATTCGTCACGTCGCGCTCATTGTCGTGCTTGGTGTGCTGCTGAGTGCCACTACCGCTGCCGGCCTGTGGTTTGCCACCATTATGGGCAAGCTCGGCGATTCTAATGTCATTACCGATAATCTGCGTCGGGTTCTGGTTGACACCGATGAGGCAAAGGATCCGTTCTACGTGCTGCTTCTTGGCACCGACGGCCGTCCGGGCGAGGATACGTATCGTGCCGACTCGATTATCCTGGCACGCATCGACCCCACGCAAAAGCAGGCGACGCTCATTTCCGTTCCGCGCGACACCAAGGTCGAGTACAAGGGCGAGACCATGAAGATCAACGCCTGCCATACCGTTGGCGGCGCCGAGGCCATGGTCGAGGCGGTCAACGAGCTGTGCGGTGTTCAGATTTCCCACTATGCCGAGGTCAGCTTCGACGGTATGCAGGCGCTGATTGATTCGGTTGGCGGTATCGACATTAACGCAACCGATGATGTTGACGACCCCGAGCACCTGGATATTAAGATTACCGCTGGCCAGCAGCATATGGACGGTGCCACCGCCCTTACCTATGCCCGCTGCCGCTACACCTATGCCGACGGCGATTACACGCGCATGCGCCACCAGCGTCAGGTGCTTGGCGCCCTTGCCAACCAGATTCTCAATAACTTCGATGCCACGAAGATTTTTGGCCTGGTTAATTCGCTGTCCGATATGCTCGTAACCGATATGAGCGTTCAGGATATCGTGGCTACGGTCAACGCCATGCGCGGTATGGATGTCGACGGTATCTACTCGGCCAACCTGCCCTCGTACGCCGACGACAGCACCACGATCGACGGTGTGAGCTACGTCTTTGTCTACGAGGACGAGCTCAAGGAAATGATGGAGCGCGTCGATGCCGGCAAGGATCCCAAGGGTCCCAACACCATGGGTCTTTCCGACGGTTCCAGTTCTACGATCGGCGACCTGAACAACAACACGTCTGACGACTACGCAAACGGTACCGCAACCTCATCGGTCAGCTCTGACGATTCCGATGACTCAAGCGATTCGAGCGATTCGGACTACTACGAAGAGCCCACCGGCGACGGCAACGGCTACGAGGCCAACTATTAGAGTTACGCGGTTTTACCAAACCGCATAACCGCTTGACGCTGCGCGGGCCGCATTTGGACAATCTGACGTTCAACTTCAAGGGCGCGACCAGAAGGTCAGCGCCCTTTCGTTTCACGTCACCTTGTCTCAAATGCGACCCGCTCGCTGCCCGTCCTCAACCTGCGACGTTAGTCATTGGGGACGTTCTTAAACGACTGGTCAAAGGGGACACTCTTGATGCACTTGGCACTTGGGGACGTTCCTTTTGTGCCGGCAGTTTGGGACACTCCTTGCGTTAAGAGGCTGGCGTGCGTCAACCTATTCTCGTTGCAGTAAAAAAATCGCCCCGTTCTTGGTTGAGGACGGGGCAATTCATCTTTTGGACTTGTGCAGCCAGGCCTATGCAAAGCGGGCGACGAGCTCCTGGAGCACGTCGGTCATCTTGACGAGCGAACTGACCGGGACGAACTCGTTGACGCCGTGGTAGCAATAGCCGCCGGTGGAAAGGTTGGGGCAGGGCAGACCGCGGAACGACAGCTGCGCGCCGTCGGTGCCGCCGCGAATCGGCAGCACTTGGGGCTCAACACCGCAGGCAAGGTAGGCTTCCTTGGCAACATCAATAAGCTCGGGATAGTCACGAACGATCTCGGCCATATTTCGATACTGCTGCTTAATCTCGACCGTCACACGCTCCTCACCCAGACGCTGGTTGAGCATCGAGGCGGCGGCATCAAGAAGGTCGAGTTTCTGCTGGAACTTGGCGGCGTCATGGTCGCGGACGATATAGCGCGCTGTGGCGTGATCGACGGTCGCAGATACACCCTCAAGGTGATAAAAGCCCTCGTAGCCTTCCGTATACTCCGGGCGCTGCACGTAGGGGAGCAATGCGTTGAAGTCGCAGAACAGATTGCCTGCGTTGATCATACGGCCCTTGGCGTCGCCCGGGTGGATGGACTGGCCCTCAAAGCGGACGGTCGCCTCGGCGGCGTTAAAGCACTCCCACTCCAGCTCGCCGATGGGGCCGCCGTCGACCGTGTAGGCGTACTTGCAGCCAAAGGTATCGATATCCAACAGCTCGGCTCCGTGGCCAATCTCCTCGTCAGGGCAGAAGCAAATGCCGAGTGCGGGATGGGGCAGAGAAGGGTCCTGAGCGAAACGCGCGACAAGCGACATGATCTCGGCAACGCCTGCCTTGTCGTCCGCGCCCAGCAGCGTGGTGCCATCGCTGCAGACCAGGTCCTCACCCGCGAGGTCATTCAGGGCGGGGAGCTTGGCGGTACTCATGGCAACGGGCTTACCGTCAACCGTGCCGCAGACCAGGTCGCCGCCTTCGTAGTGTACGATGTGCGGCTTCACGCCGGCGCCCGGTGCAACTTCGGTGGTGTCGAGATGGGCGATCAGGCCCAGGGCGGGCTTGTCCTCAGCGCCCGCACTTGCGGGGATATGCGCGCAGACATAGGCGTGCTCGGTCACGTGGGCATCTTCCGCACCAAGCTCGCGCAGCTCTTCAGCCAGCACGTTGGCAAGGTCAAACTGAACGGCGCTCGAGGGTACCTGGTCGCAGTTTGCATCCTCGGACTGTGTGTTGATCTGGACGTAGCGCAAAAAGCGCTCGAGGACATCGGGGCTCGTGGTGGTGTTTTCCATAAAGACCGCTCCAATCTTGGTCGTCGTGTGCAACAAGAACTCTAGCACGGTATGCCACGGCATACCACGACGCTTGGATGGGGTAGAATCAGCCATTGAATGCAGAAGGGACGGAAGATCATGGATACGACAATTAGCTCGCGCGAACTACATCTGACGGTGGCGAACGAAGACTACTTGGAGTGCATGGTTCGCATTGAAAGCGAAGAGGGGGAAACCAACGGCGTGCGATCGGTCGACATCGCGCAGCGCCTTGGCGTCTCCAAGGCATCGGTCAATAAAGCGGTTTCGGCGCTCAAGGCATCCGAGCTTGTCGAGCAATCGCACTACGGCAAGGTAATCCTGACCGATCGCGGCCGCGAGGTTGGCACGGCTATCTGGTACCGTCATCGCCTCATCCGTACGTTTTTGGTTCAGGAGCTCGGTGTCGAATTTGAGCGAGCCGATTCCGAGGCCTGCATGATGGAGCATGCGCTATCCGAGGACACGATGAGCCGCTGGCTCGCCTATCTCGAAAAGCAGGGAATCAGCGTCGAGGAATAGCGGGATATATATGGATACGAGTTATTACAACCGCTTTGGTGCCGAGGAGCTTGCGCGCCGCTTGTCGAGCGAGACCTTGTTGGCGCAGGGCCCCATGGGCAGTGTTTTGTTGAGTGAGTACGATGCCGCCGACATTCCACCGGCGTTTTGGAATCTGGCAGAGCCGCAGACCGTTTCTCGTATCCATCGCTTGTATGTCGCCGCCGGCGCGCAGGTGCTCATTACCAATACCTTTCAGGCATCGAGCTATGCCCTCAAGCACGACCAGATTGCGCCGTCCGTGGCGGAGGTCAATCGCGGGGCCGTCGACGATGCCCGCCAGGCGCACCCTCAGCTACTGCTGGGCTCGATGGGCCCGATCGGTATTGAGTGGTTTGCCGAGGACTCTGCCGAGTATCGTGAAATCCGCGGCATTGCGCGCGAACAGGCGCACGCCTTGCTCAATGCTGGTGTTGACGGTCTGCTGATCGAGACGGTGACGTCTATCCGTAATCTGCAGCCCATGCTTGCCGGCGCCCGAGATGCCGCCGACGGCATGCCTGTTCTAGTGAGTTTTGTCGTTGACGATAAAGGCGACCTGCTGGGCGATGGCCTCAACATCGAGGCAGCCGTTTTGTACGCCGAAAAACACGGCGCAAACTCGGTTGGTGTTAATTGCTGTTCGCTTGCGGCCGCGAATGCGGCGGTGCCCAGGATGGTTGCATCGGCGACTACTCCCGTTACGGTGCGTCCCAACGTAGGCGATCCGGTCCAGACTCAGGATGGCCCCGTATGGCACGAGAATCCCGAAGCTTTCGCGCGCGCATGCATCGAATGGAGACATGCCGGCGCCGCAATGGTGGGCAGTTGCTGTGGAACCACGGCAATCACTACGGCAGCGATGGCCGAGGCGCTCGATATATAAAGGGCAAAACCGCTCCATACGGGGCGGTTTTTTTATTGCTTGCATGTCCTCGGCAGCATTTGCCCAAATGGTGAATGCTGGTGCCGGCAGGTTGCTGAGTGCGTGTTGCGGGTATACCTCACGCGTACCATGATCCAAACACTGTGAGGTGTCTGCGCGTGTGCGCGATAATTCATTTTGGAACTGACGGTTGGCGCGCTCGCGTCGATGAGGACTTCACTGCCGATAACGTTGCCCGTATCGCCGATGCCGTCGGCGAGTTGTGGCAAAAGACCAATCCGGGCAAAACGGTATATATAGGGTTCGACACCCGGCCCCTGGCGAGCGAGTTCGCTGAGCTTGCGGCGGGCGTGCTAGCAGCGCACGGGCTGGACGCCGTGCTCGCTTCGCGACCTGTTCCGACCCCTGCCCTTACGTGGGCGGCGGCTTATGACGGTGGGGCGTGCGGCGCGCTCATGGTGACGGGGTCCCATCATCCGCAGGGTTATCTGTGCCTCAAGATTCGCATGGGTGACGGCTCGACCGCCAACCAGGATGTCATCGAAGAGCTCGAAGAGACCATGGCTCCCGAGCCAATGGGGATCGAGGGGCAATATCGCACCGCGGATATCATTCCTGACTATATGCAGGCGGTGGCATCGTTTGTCGATGCCGAAGCCATCCGCGACGCGCACCTGCGCGTGGTTGTCGATCCCATGGGCGGCGCAGCCCAGGGCTATCTAGCCGACTTGCTGCGCGAGCTTGGCGTTGAGGTGCACGAGATTCACGCCGGGCAGGCGTCTGACCAAGAAGATATCTGCCCCGACCCCGTTGAGCCTTGGGTGGACGCTTGCGAGCGCACGGTTATCGAGGACGGAGCTTGCGCTGGCCTGGTGACCGACGGCGACGCCGATCGTATCGGCGCGGTTGACGAGCGCGGCAGATATATACATCCGCATCAGATCATGGCGCTCGTTTTGGGCGACTTGGTTCAATTTCGTAATTTGGAGGGGCGCGTCGTCGTCAATCTTTCGTGCTCGACGCTCGTGCGTCGCATTGCCGAGGCGCTTGGCTGCCGCGTGACCGTCAAGCCAGTCGGTTTCAAATATATAGCGGCAGAGATGAAGAAGGGCGGCGTCCTCATGGGCGGCGAAGAAGCCGGTGGTATCGGCATCGCCGCGCATATGCCCGAGCGCGATGGAATCCTCGCCTGTCTGATTCTGTGTGAGCTTATGGCAAAGACGGACGCGCCTTTGGGCGTTCTGGTCGACCAACTCGAGGACAGTTTTGGTAAGACGAGTTACGGTCGACGCGATTTGCGCCTTGAGGCCGAAGATGCCGAAACGTTACGAACCCTGCTGCCGGGCGTAAACCCGAAGTCGATTTGTGGCAAGGTGCCGCAAAACGTTAGTCATATGGATGGCTTGCGTTTGGCATTCGAGGATGACACGTGGCTGCTGGTCCGTCCTAGCGGGACCGAACCAGTGGTGCGCGTCTACGCCGAGGGGTTCTCGGTGGAAGAACGTGATGAGTTGCTCGATGCTGGCTGTGCTTTAGCTAGGGGGACGTATCCGCTTTAACCATGAGACTGCCTTATATAAAGAGATGCTCGGCGAGCGGTAGGTAACGGCTGGCAAACGTTAGTCGGATTCCAAGATGTGTAGGAAATGTGTACGCCCAGATTCCCGCCCACGGCGCCCCTCCGGTCTGGCAATATATCTCCTTGCCGCGCGGCCCGGTCGAACCGGGAACCAGCGCAGGCGTGCACCTTGAGAACCGGATACTGCGAGGATGGACACACCAGATGTGTCGCATCCGGGCAGACATCGAACCATTTGAAATGGTCTAACTTGGATTTGTT
>OCAV01001017.1_pt1 | contig 20444 bp, 14 predicted proteins | sample 1538331 | NCBI WGS metagenome assembly OCAV01 (sample SAMEA2580297, study PRJEB22360) | human gut metagenome | biome: human gut; feature: human-associated habitat; material: faeces | place: Denmark | collected 2008/2010
AATTTTCAAGGTACAAATATATATCAAAGGTCAGTGACCTTTTGACACCCTAATCCTCTAATAGAATCTTTAAAAAAGTGTCTTCGACACTTCGATAGCTGCCCTCGCTACGGAAAGTTTTAATTCGTTTCCTTCCGCTTCCACAGTCGCTTCTGCCCTACCTGCGGGAATCTCTACGCCATGCGGCGTACTACTTCCATGTCCTTTAAGCTGGATACATCGGTCAGTATCTTGGCCGCCCTGTGATTGCCTCCTCCAGAATCGACAAATACGTAGAAGAAACCATTCCCGTTATGAAATTTATACAGCGTCTTATCCACCATCTCCTGTGAAAAGCACCATGTTTACAGAAGCTTTAACCGGTGGCGTACTGCAATTCTTTCTGCTTTTGGCTATGACCCACTAAAGTGCGAATGCGGTGCAGCCATGCTGTTTTTAGAACTCTTGGTATACTCTTTTCAGAGGAGGCCACGCACATGAACCCAGACACAGAGAAACTACGCAAACAATATATGGCTAACCCATCGGAAGGGATGACCTTCTCGATATGGATTATTTCTTAAATGAAGATGACTTATTTGATGACGATGCTGGTACTGCAGGTTTTTATATCTTCTAAACTATATCATCTTATCGTTATGCTTAAGCAAGAGTTTATCTAACATACGTTCGGTAAACTCTTGCTCTTTTTTCGTTGTTCTAAAATCGGAATTTCCTATAAAGTCAAAATGGCACCATATATACTGGTATATAATTTATACCAGTCTCCCATTGTAGGAGTTCACAACACTATTTCTAATATCGGAAGGGACAGTCGATATTAAAATATGTGACATTTTTGTGGCAGTTCGACTTACAGATATCGAACTAAATCTACTAGATTAGGGAATGGATGGGCTGAATTGTGATCCAATGTCATTTGATGACAAAGGAACAACTGAAGAAGAGAACCGCATATCAGTTATTACGTTGTTACACCAAATGACATTGAATAATTAGGTAAAGTAATAATTAGTAATAAATCAGTTATATTTTTGAGGCGAATTATAGTGTGCGAGCTAATTCATATCCCTGTGAGATTGCATCTTTAATATTTCCTAACTGCTTGCAATCACCAAGAACAGAGTATGAAATTCCAGTTTCAGTCAGTTGTTCTTGTAATGTAGCGTTAGAACGGTACCCCATAGCAAGAACCAATGTGTCAGCGTCTGTGATCTGATGTGTTGAACCATCTTTAGAGTAGCTGATAGTGTCGTTGCTTACTTCCTCTACTTTTGCATCGCAGATGATCTGGATACCTTTTTCCATCATTCTCTGAACAAGAAGACTTCTTCCTGGGCCGCTTTCATTTGCCATGATCTCATGAGCCATTTCAATCAGGATGATCTCGCGGTTTTTCGGGAATCGGTCATTGAGTACAGGTGCAAGGTAATCAGCTGTCTCACAACCAACAGACCCACCACCGATTACAACGATCTTATGTCCTGGGAATTTTCTTCCATAAAGAACGTCATCTGCAGTCATGTAATCTTTGAATTCTGTCATAAATCCTGGAACGATTGGTGCAGCACCACCGCATAAAATGATTTCATAGTCAGCGTAATCTGTCTTGATCATATCAAGAGTTACTTCTGTATTTAAGAGAACTTCAACACCAACTTGCTCTAATTTGTGAGCCTGGTATTTGATCAACTGTGTCAGATCCTGTTTTGCGATCGGAACAGCAGCGATTCGAACAGTTCCACCCAAGGCATCCTGCTTGTCAGCAAGTATAACATGGTGTCCACGTTTTGCAGCAACGAAAGCAGCTTCCATACCAGCGGGACCACCACCGATTACAAGAACATTTTTCTTTGTCTCTGCTGTTGTAAGTGTCTCTTCATTTTCAGGTTCGAAAGATGGATTTACAGTACAAGCAATACGGTTTCCGAACATAATACCATTTAAGCAACGAAGACATCCGATACATGGACGGATTTCATCTGTGTGACCAGCCTGTGCTTTGTTACAGAATTCTGGCTCACATAAGTTTGCACGACCGATCATGCAAATATCAGCTTTGTCGTTTGCAATTAATTCTTCAGCAAGCCATGGCTCCGTGATTCTTCCTACAGTTGCAACTGGAATTGAAACGTGTTTCTTGATTTCCGCAGATAATGCACTGTGAGATCCCATCTTTGTTCCAGGAGCCGGAATAGAACTTCCACGTTTGATTGTTGTACCACCAGAAACGTGAAGCATATCAACACCAGTTTTTTCTAACTGTTTGGAAACGTAGATTGCATCGTTTAAGTTTAATCCACCGTCAGAGTATTCATCTCCAGAGATACGAACATCAATGATGAATTCAGGTCCACACATTTTACGAACTTCTGCTACAACTTCTAATGTTAATCTTAAGCGACCATTGATATCTCCTCCGTATTCGTCTGTACGTTTATTATAAAGAGGAGAAAGAAATCCGCCTAATAATCCGTGAGCATGAGCAGCGTGAATCTCAACACCATCTGCACCAGCTTTTTTTACTCGTAATGCAGCTTCTCCAAACTGTCTGATGATTGTATGTAATTCTTCGACTGTAACCGGTCTTGGGGCTTCTTTTGCATAATAAGGACCAACAAAAGAAGGTGCGATCAGACGTGGAGTTCCTGGAATAGGGAATGCCATATATGCTGGATGAAATAATTGAGGTAAAATTTTTGTACCATATTCATGAACGGCAGCAGTTAATTTTTGCCATCCTGGAATGAAACTGTCATCAGCAATGGACATATCTCCTGGAAGGTATACATAAGTAGGTTCTACTGTTGTAACTTCTGTAACGATCAGACCAACGCCGCCTTTTGCACGAGCTGCATAATGCCCAACAAGTGCGTCTGTAACATAACCATTATCGGCTAAGTTTGTTGAAATAGGTGGCATAAACACACGATTTTTTACTGTAGTTTCTCCAATCTTGATTGGGGAGAACAGGTTTGGATATTGATTCATGATTTCTTTCCTCCTAATATTTTTTTCTTTTATTTTAATATGAACGAAAGAAAATATCCTCTCAAGAATGAGATACTGTCCGTCATAATTTGTCTTTTATTTAACAAGAATATATGAGAAAAAGAAAAACAGGACATATAATACCCTGTTTTAGAAAATAAATCTTATTTTGCTACAGGATGAATCGTGATCAAAACCCGATCCCCCTTTTGTACATAGTGGAATTCATGTTCCTCATGATTTGCCAGTGTGCATAACAAAGTATCGCCTTTTTTCTCTATGGCGACATCTTTCGAACGATATAGGCATTCTTTATAATTATCTAGTTGAAATACATGATTCATTAATTCTTTTTGTTCTTTTGTAAAGTCCATTGGACGAGCTTCATTTCCCGGAAGAGGAAGCAGATTTTTAAGAAATCGCTTTCGGTAAGTGCTAGGCGTGATTCCATAAAGTTCTTTGAAAATCTGAGTGTAAGCTTTTGAATTTGGCATTCCACATATTCCGGAAATTTCTTCAATCGATGCTTTACATTCTAACAGATATTCTAAAGATTCCCGGACACGCACATAAGAAAGATATTTTACAAATGGAAGGCCGGTAAACTTGGTAAATAGTCTGGAAGTATAACTATTACTGAATGAAAGCGTCTTGGCGATATCGGATAAATGGATGTTTTCATGGTAGTGCTGATCAATATAGCGAATTGCTTTGATATAGTTGTCATGATGGATGGAAGCTACTGGCAATTGCTCAAAAGAGTGACTTTGCTCTTTCTTTGTGATGCACAAAATCTTCATCATGATTTCATTTAATTCAAACAAGTCTGTTCCTTCGTTTACATTTCCTTGTAGAAGCACTACGATTAATTTTCTTAGTTCTTCTTTTAATAAGAACAAAAGCTGTCGGTTATTTTGAAGATTACAGATCGTGGTATAAAAAATATTGCGGCATGAACCGAGTAAAGTGTCTGGGATACGGTCAAAATCGATATGTAAAATTAAGATCACACTATCAGGATCAATCTTTTTTAAAATATGGATTTCATTTGGCGCGATCACGACTAGTTCCTGTTCACGTAAAACATGGGAGATATGCTCGGTAACAACTTCATAGCTGCCCCTTAATACGAAAGAAATCTCCAGACTTGTCTGTCTGGAAAATACCTTTCGATCAAAACTGTTCATACTTAAACTTAGCGGATGGTTATATTTTTGTCCTGAAAAATCGTAATAGTAATTCATATTTTGCATAATCATACCTCGTTTGTATACATATCATTTAAAAGGATGTAAAAATTCGTCTTTTCATTAATAATCTTATATCAATGTCATGATGCCGGGGTCGGAACATAGTATTTTCTGTGTCTGACCCGCTAAAAGAACCTTGAAACTTTAATATTTTTTGCGATAAAAAATTTACAAGAAAGAAGTTACATATGTTCAACAAAAATTCTATCAAAACCATCCTAAATGTCAAGCATGCTTTCATTGATAAAATTGCTATACCCGCAGATACATCAATCTTAATCCATTTTCTATTTTTAACAGATCGCCGATTTCACAGTTAGGGAAATCGCACAGTTTCGCACATTCTAATTTGGCTATCCGTTGACAAACCGGCTCAAATCCGCTATGTTGAATAGGTACATTCAACCGAATATCAAAGGAGACTATCATATATGAAATCACTCGTACTGGCTGAAAAGCCTTCTGTGGCCCGCGATATTGCCCGGGTTCTGGACTGCCACAAGAATATGCCGGGTGCCATCGAGGGCAGCAAATATATTGTGACCTGGGCTCTGGGGCATCTCGTGACCTTGGCTGACCCGGAGGAATATGACAAAAAGTTCAAAGAATGGAACATGTCCTACCTCCCCATGCTCCCGGAAAGATGGAAACTGGTGGTCATCAAGCAGACCTCCAAGCAGTATCACAATGTCAAGACCCAACTCTTCCGCAAGGATGTATCGGACATTATCATTGCCACGGATGCCGGGCGGGAGGGCGAACTGGTCGCCCGCCTGCCATAAGCCGATCAAAAGGCTGTGGATCTCATCCGTTACGGATAAGGCTATTCGGGAAGGATTCTTAAGTTTAAAAGACGGACGCCAATACAATAATCTGTATTACGCCGCAAAAAGTCGTGCCGAGGCAGACTGGCTAGTGGGCATCAACGCCACCCGGGCGCTGACCTGCAAGTATAATGCCCAGCTCTCCTGCGGACGGGTACAGACGCCTACCCTGGCAATCATTGCCCGGCGCGAAGAAGAGATCCGTTCATTTAAGCCGGAAGAATACTATGAACTTTCCTGCGTCGCCGGCAATGTAAAATGGTCCTGGCAGAATGAAAAGAATGGAAGCCTGCGCTCGTTTAAGCGTTCTTTCATCACGGATCTGGAATCCAGCCTAAAGGGTCAGGCCCTGCAAATAACGGATGTCCAGAAGTCCGCCAGGAAAACGTTCTCTCCGGGCTTATACGACTTAACGGAACTCCAGCGGGACGCCAACCAGCGTTTTGGCTTTTCTGCCAAAGAGACCCTGAATATCATGCAGCGCCTCTATGAGCAGCATAAAGTCCTGACTTATCCCAGAACAGACTCCCGCTACATTGGCTCCGACATCGTCCCAACCATCAAAGAACGGCTGAAGGCATGCAATATCGGGCCCTACAAGAAGTTCATTCCCTTGCTTTTAAAAGCGCCCATAAAGACCAGCAAGGCATTCGTAGATGACGCTAAAGTGAGCGACCACCATGCCATCATCCCCACGGAAGAATTTGTCCAGCTGGAGCACATGAGCAACGACGAGCGCAAGATCTATGATCTGGTGATACGTAGATTTATCAGCATCCTCTACCCGGCCTTCGAATATGAGCAGACCACTTTGAAGGCCTCCGCCGCAGGACAGGCCTTTACCGCCAAAGGAAAGATCATCCTGTCTCCTGGCTGGAAGGCCATCTATGATTCCTCCGGCGCGGCTGACAGTTCTTTCCTGGATGATTCGGAAGAAGACGATGCCTCCTGGCAGTCCTGCGAACAGCCTCTGCCGCTCCTTAAGAAAGGAGAGCAGTTATCTATCAGCCAGATTGCCCTGACGAAGGGAAAGACAAAGCCACCTGCAAGGTTTACCGAGGCGACCCTGCTAACTGCCATGGAGAATCCGGTCAAATACATGGAATCCCGGGACGCAAAGGCGCGCAAGATGCTTGGCGAGACCGGAGGGCTTGGAACCGTGGCTACAAGGGCTGATATTATAGAAAAACTATTCCACTCCTTCCTGATTGAGAAAAAAGGAAATGAGATTCTCATCACCCCCAAAGGAAGGCAACTTCTGGAACTAGTTCCCGAGGACTTAAAGAAGCCGGAACTTACGGCCAAGTGGGAACTGGAACTTTCCAACATTGCCAAAGGCGCCCACAAAGATGCCCAGTTCCTTGCCGAGATACAGGATTACACCAAGGAACTTATCCAGGAGATCAAGACAGCGGACGGCTCCTTCCGCCATGATAATCTGACCAACACCAAGTGTCCAAGATGCGGCAAGCGGATGCTGGCGGTCAATGGAAAGAATGCGCGCCTCCTGGTATGCCAGGACCGGGAATGCGGATACCGGGAGATCATCGCCCGACTGAGCAATGCCCGCTGCCCGAACTGCCACAAGAAGATGGAGATTATCAAAAAAGGCGAAGAAGAGACCTTTGTCTGCGCCTGCGGATACAAGGAAAAACTCTCCGCTTTCAAGAAGCGAAGAGAAAAAGAAGGCGCCGGAGTATCCAAAAAGGATGTCCAGAATTATCTGAAGAAGCAGAAGGAAGAACCGATTAATAATGCTTTTGCAAACGCTCTGGCTAATATTAAGATTGACACGTAGATCGCGAATGCACATCCATGATTCAGGCACGTAATGGCTTATCCCTTGACGTGCCTGCTTTTCTTATCTCTCCAGGCAATATACATATCCTTCTTAAACGCGCTGCTATCCCGGTTAACATAGGATGCCTCAATGCCTCTGTTCTTTCTTTCTCATTTTTAATTTCAGCATTGCCAGCGCCTTTCTGGCATCCAGCTTATTTACCGTATTCTCGGCAAGTACCGTCGTCTCATCCCCGGCCTGCCCCATCTTATCGATCGCCTTATAGTAGGACAGCACGCCGTCCAGATGATCATTCTGCACCACAAAGTCCTTCGCCGGACACATGCTAAGAGCCACCACCGGCACATCCCTTACTTCTGCCGCTTCAATAGCATGGGCATAGTCAACATGATTATTGCCGATCCCATTACAGGAGAAAATGGCTCCGTCCGCCCTCATGCATTCCAGGCTGACCCCGACCCGCTCCGCTGACAGATATTTATCCTCATTCTTATCCGGCGATCCCACAATGATGATTCCCCTTAGATTGACTTCCGGGTCTTCCGATACGGCTTCTACCAAGGGATCCCTGTAATAATGCAGGGAAGTTTCTTTCATGCTTGTTCCGATTCCCATAACTGCACCTCCATACTTTATCGTCGAATCCTAATCCATCGCGCGCATAATGCCATCCCTAAATTCATTGGGCGTCACCAGCGCAGGCATGCAGCCCATATCAATAACAGACTTCCCGCCTTCGAATCCGCAAGGCTCATGTCCGAATATCCGGGTATCGTATACGGCACCTTGCCCGGATACTTCTTTCACAATATAGACATCTTTTTTCCCCGGCTCATACGTCTCCTGAAAGACATGCTTTTCCGCGCACTTGTATCCATTGAACTTCTTTATCTGCTCCCGGAATATCTGGCAGTATGTATCGCAGGCGCGATGGGCTGCTTCCGGGCCCGGACGATCCGCCCAGGATCCCTCCTTAAGAACTACGTCAAAAGAGATCAGCATATCACTTTGAAGCGGCGTTCCTGCCCGCCCCCAGGCAATCTTCTCCTCAAGTATTCCGTCGCTGGCTCCAAAATTGCACACCTGGCGCCCACTCTCATCCACGCCGGTAAGGAGCACGTATACGCCTGTCAGGGTATGGGTAATGCCCTCCCCCACCCGTCCCAGCACTTTGGTTGCCAGCGGAATCACATCCATCACCGTGTTGGTATGCTGTCGGTGCTCATCCGGCATGATAATACGGATATCAATCTCCTTTATCAATGGCTCCTGCGCCAGAATCTTTTCTGCAATGTTCTTACAGACCGTCATCCGGCCATCCACCGTCACTCGGTTCTCCTCCCCATAGCACACTTCTGTGACAGGGTACGCCTTAACCGTCAGCCTTGATCCTACATTCATATACTATCAGCCTCCTTCTTTATCCTACTGATTATTTCCTCCTTGTCTATCTCTGGATTTGAAGCAATGCGGTATATACCCTCAATACTTGCTCGCACCCCATCCATTCCGGAACCACTCTGCTGTTTTCCTGGGTTTTTAAGCATTGAAATTTCCGAATAGATGCCTGTTGGCAATAGATAGAAGATACGGCAGACGCCGCTAGAGTATTAGAAATATAATGCTTTATTTATATTCTAGCATAGACTGAATGTTTATGCCAGAATAACTTTCTGACCAACCGCCAGTATATCTATCGCTGGCAGCGCCGCTATGATGGCTCCTGGGACTCCCTGCGCGACTTATCCCGCAGGCCCCACCATCACCCCAGCCAGCATACGGAATTTTGTTTATCCTTAGCTTTATTTTCCATTTAGGATACATACTACTTCACATATTTTTCTGCACCCCGTATTGTTTTTTAAGAACAGGGAACTTTCCTCGTATAATAAAAAATCTAAGAGCCAGGACTGCTCTCCTAACCCTCAGATAATTTTATTGTACATGCCTTTTATTTATGCCCGCTATTTCTCATATGTATGTCTCGCTTTTTGCTTTTTACTCCTGCCACGCATCCTGCCGCTCCCACGATCACCAGAAGTCCCCAGAGAAGTACTCCGGCATTGTCTCCCGTCTTGATCACCCCGGAAGCCTCACTGGATACATTGCTTCCCGGCACATGACTTCCTGATGTATTACCACCCGGTACATTTTCCCCCGGCGCACCTTCACCAGATGAATCCCCGCGTACTACAGCATAGTAATCTGTCTTTGTGCCGATGACACTTAAGTGATCTCCCTTTACCAGCTGAAGTGCTGTCTTATTCCCATTCGGCTCCACATGCCATACCTTCAGGCCTTTTCCTGACGCTTTCACCTGAATCGTTACGGTAAAATCCTTATCTGCGGTTACATATTCCCCGGCGCCATTCATAAGGAGTACCGCATAAGCTTCTTGCATTTCCCCGTTACTTTTCAGCTCGCTGCCAAGCCACTCGTAGGCGTCATCACCTTCCAGGAGTTCGATGATACACAGGTACAGTCCGTCTATCCCTTCTCCCTTCAGCTCGAATCTAGTACCGTCTCCGGCGACAACCACCGCATGTCCATCTGCGATCTCACTAATATATGTATGGGCGCCTAGAGAAAAGACTTTCTTCCCTGCTACCGCTTTGCTGTCCTCCATGGCAAATACATCTGCTGTACAGAAGCATAACATCAGAAGCATCAGGCATATCATTGTAATCGTCTTTCTCTTCATCTGATTATATTCCTTAGTCTGCTGCGTTTAATGTAACGGTTGCTGTACCGATTTTGGTAGGTGCTTGCACATTCTTTTTCAGAACTCCGCTAAGCGACAGCGTTGCAGTATCTGTAGGTGCTTTTGAAACCTCTGTGCCTTCTGCAGTTTGAAGAGTTGCAACTTGCTTGTCAAATGATCCATTAATTGACTGGTAGTCACTTTCCGCTTCATAAGTAAATGCTGCTTTTACCGCTGCATTGGAGTGGTTTGTTACCTTTACTTTGTCTGCGCCTTCAGAACAAGACCACCCTCCTGCACCTGATGCACCGTCAAACTGATGTTTTGCAGGATTCCAGGTTCCTTCTGAAGGAACGGTATAAGTGTACTGCATGTCTCCCCATACGATATCTACACTGTACACAGTCTGTGCCGCCTGATTCGTAGCATATGTTGCCTTTACATCCTTTGTATCAGCACCGCCAATTTGTGTTATTGGTGATGCCGCACATACGCTTGTTCCCATTCCGAATACCATCATTCCTGTCATTGCTACTGCTGTTAATTTTTTGATTCTCATTGTCCTTCTCTCCTTTTCATTTGACTTCATTGTTTCAGTTTTTGATGATTCTATATTGAAAACGGAATGCATAACTTAATTTCCGTTATTCACCGTCAGCGTCACCGGAATCTTCGTATCTACCACTTCTTTTTTCCCGCTCTCGCTGTCATAATACAATACATTCAAGTTACCCTCGTATTTTCCCGCCTTCAGTTCCACATCATCATTCAGTTCCATCTGTGACAGCTTATATCCTGCAGGTATGAGTTCTGATTCTGCGATCACAGACTCCTGTCCTTCTTTCTGTCCTTCAACCGTCAGCTGTAGTACCGTGTCTTTGGTAGACTTCGATGGATTCTCGAACAGAATCTGGGCTGTCCGGTCTTTCATAGAGATTGTAACTGCAGTAGAATATGTCAAGCTTACCGCACCGCCGCCTTCCGGCGCATCCATCTTCTCACCGGTATCTTCCATCTGTTCTGCAGTTGAATCAAGCTTCGGTGCAAAATCATCCGATTTGTGACCTTTTACGTACAGAAACACAAGAATTCCTATTCCCAGTAACAATATAATCAGAAGGACGATAATACAAATTTTGTTTTTTTGACGTTTTCCTCTGCTCTTTTTTTTCCCTATCTGCTCATTTCTATCTGTTTCTTCTCTTTTCATTAATTCGTACTCTCCTGATTGATTGTGATTGTGACAGCTCCTACTGTCGCTTTCTCCATCTTCTGATCCGGCTTATTATGAAGCTGAAGCTGTACCATCATCTCTTCTTGTGACTGAAGTGTGCCTGCTGTAATCGGATTCTGATCTTTTACAAAACGTCCACCTATAGATGTATAATCTTTTCCCGCAAGATATGCGAATCTTGCTGTCACAGTTTCTTTTCCTGTATTCCTTACCTGAATCTGATCTCCTTTACTTCTGTCTGCAGTCCATCCTCTGCCATCATATTGATGAGTATCCTTATTCCATTTTCCATCATTATAGGTATATTCCATAGCGCCCCATGTGATTTCTACGGATACGACATCCAAGATCTGTACTTCCTTGCTGACTCTTATATCTGTAGCCACACCGTCTAACAAAAGCTGCGCTGTTACATGCACCGTTCCCTGTCCGACTTTTGTAAGTTCTCCTGTTGCTTCGTCTATCGTCGCTACCTTTAAGTCATCCACGGACCACTTGTAACTGATTCTATCCAGATCTGACGGATCAATGCCTGTCGCCTTCAAATCCACGGTATAGGATTCCGGCTTGTCATCTTCGATACGAGCCGCTCCCTGAATCTTTGGATCTACTGCCAGTATCTTCACCTGATCAAAAATGCTGTTATTGGACTTGGATGTCATAGTGATATTGGCCATACCAGTTTGCTTTAATGTAACTTTTCCGCGATCTACATCCGCCACCTGTGCATTATCCGATGTCCAGCCCACTGCATTATCGAATGCATTGGCAGGAAGGGTGTAACCATTTAACCTGATCGTGGCGCCGTCCTGATACTGTACCAGTCTGGTCTTTTCTCCCTCAATCACTGCCTCCGTCACCGGATGGTTCTCGATAAATCTTGACGGGCCATACACAATAGCTTCTCCGTCGCCTTCTACCTGGAATCCGGCTGGCGCTGCCTTACCCCCTCCGGCAAGATAATATTTTCCATATACATGATGTTCTCCTTCTCCCAGTGTGCCTGTCATCAATCCATCTGTGGCACTACTTCCGTCAAGCTTCGTTCCACCTGCATTCGCCAGACTCTCGATTGTACTGGCTGGTGCGGGTGCCTCGTAGATGCCGTCACTGCCTCCGGTCCCGTTAATGTTGTGGTAATGCGCCTCAATATCTCTGTAATTCTGAGTTGTCACTGCACTTACATATGGCTGTACATTTCCGATAGATGCCTGTCCGACAGCTCCTGTCAGGATATGCAGTTTTCCGGTGTTGGTGATCTTAACACTATTTCCATTATATGGCCGGATTGTTCCACCGGTCATATATGCAGTCCCCTTGATCTCTACCGGTGTCTGCTTATTCAAAACACTCCCATTATCAAATATTCCGCCATTGATGTATAGGTTTCCACTGCTCCAGAGATTGCGGATGGTTCCTCCATTCACTTCAATCGTTCCCTGGGAATCCACCGCACGATGATTGTTATTCTTTCTCTCGTAAGTACCATCATTGATGATGACTTCTGTACCAGGTATCGAAGAGTATACGGACGCTTCCGCTCCCCAGTAACTTCCATTACTTCCAAGAATTGCCTTGCTCCCATCCTCCATCATCTTCACGCAGATACCTGACTCACTTCCACCTGTTCCATATTCCGTACGCATCGCTACATGCCCGCTTGTGATCAGCGTGGAGTTCGCATATACTTCCACCGGATTCAAGGATGCAAAGGTAGACCCCTGTTTTCTCGTATCATCGATCGCGATATCTCCATCCAGTATTAGTGTCGCTGCGTTCTTTACCCGGAAACGAACATATGTCAACTTTGAACTTCCCATAATCCGCAGGTCTCTGGTAATATCATACGTATCCTCCCATCCATTCCAAGTTTCAAATTCAATTGTAGCGCCATCGGTTATGATCGTTCCCACATCCGGATTATTCAGTGCCTTCACGAACTGAGACTTACTATTCACATGCACGGTCTGTTTCCCAGTAATATTCTGTAATGCCTGCAGCATCTTCTCTGCCTGCAAGAGACGATTAACATTATCTACCTGTGCCCGATCTGTATCACCCAGATTCTCGTACGCCGCTCTTGCCGCCTGGATAGCAGATGCATCCTCCAATGTGGGGGTACCCGGGAGCGCAGATATCATGTCCTTCACTTTCTCCCATGCCGGAACCTCTGTCTCTTTTGATTTATCAATGGCGAAGGAATCTACCAGTTCCGATACGCCGTTCTTCACCTGGTAAGCCCTGTAATATAGTTTCCCATCATCAATCGTAACACCTGCATACACAGGGCAAGTCTGCTGAAATGTCTTCTCACTCGGCACGGTAGATACCGGAGTCTGAACATAATTCTTCACTCCTGCCGTCCCGGCGATCACGAACACCGTTCCAGACGGATTCACAGCAGTAGTATAATTATTTCCCTGGTAAGAGGTCGTCCTGGTAGTCACCTGCTGTGTCTTACCCTGCGCAAGATATGGAGTACGGTTATATACATGATCATGTCCGGACATAACCAGATCCACATCACAAGCCGCCGTCAGGTTATTTAACTGCTTACGGATTGCTACCACATCGGCATCTTTGGCATGCGGGCCATTGGAATATGGCGACTTATGCATCAGGATGATCTTCCAGTCCGTCTGTGCATTCTTTGCCTTCTCATAAGCCCAGTCATACTGTGCATCCGACAGGTATCCGTCATCTGTTACATCATTCGTATTCAGCACGATAAATGTTGCATTTTTATACTCATAAGAATAATAGATTCCGGTACTTGTATCCTGCTTCGGAATGTCCTGATTCTGTACCTGAAAATGTGAGATAATAGCGTTCGGATCCGTGATCCCTTCTACTTTGGACTTCGCCTCATGATTCCCTGTCGAAGGAACATACGATACAGACTCAGATACTCCTTCCAACGCCCATGTCCAGTAATCTTCATTGCTTCCATCATCTACAAAGTCTCCTGCATGCAGAACGAATGCTGCTCCAGCAAACTGACTCTTCGCTTCAGCCAGCGTATTCAGATATGTATCATAGTCAGACGCAATCATTCCCTGCGAATCATTAACATTGATAAATGTGAATCCTGATGTTTCTTCATTCTTTACGGTAAATGCCACTGGTGTGCTGAAATTGCCTGTCTCGCTTATACCAACTCGATAATAGTAGGTCTTACCGGTCTCAAGTCCTGTAATCTTCGCCGTGTATTTGCGTGCTTTCTGTGTGGTATAAGTTGCCATCAGTCCCAGGTTTAACAATGTCTTCGGCTTCACAACCTCCTGGGTATCTGCCGTAAATGTAGCTGCATCCGCAAAATCTCCACTCTCTGAGATCTGTGCCACAGCAGTCCCTGACACTCCAGCCCCAGTGTACCAGCGCAGGTACCTCGAGTCTGCTGATTCTCCCTGGGTCATGGCAATCTGCGTTGGTGCCAGTCCATTTGCCACAGATGGTTCCTGCGGAGTCACCGGTGTCGATGTAGACCAGGTGATCGTCCGTCCATTTTCATCGTTCAGAATATCATCCGTGCTTTCTGTATCGTATAGGAAAGACGAAGCATAATCATCCAACAGACCTCCCATTCCCGTCAGGAAACTGTCACTCATGTATTCGGATATTAATCCGTTTATCAACTCTTCTACATTCAGATTGAATAGTTCCAGTATAGTAGCAAGGTTACCATTATTCGTCTGAGAATCGATTGCAGTCTTCCACAGGCCACTAAAGGCAATTCCGGTATCAATATTCAGATTGGCTGCTATATCATTTACGATCACTACGACGTCTCCAACCAGCATATTCATCAGATCTTTAATGACTGCCCCGCTTCTGAGATATGGAAGTGCCTGTTTGGTCACCCATGCCGGCGGATTCTCGCCGCCAGCATAGTGGCTTGTCAGAAGCAACACGATGAAGTCATATAATGTCTTTTCCTGACCGTCCAGGGAACCCACACCGAATTTGGCCACCTTGGTGACGATCTCGTCTACCTTTCCCAAGAGATAATCCGGATTCTTCAGGTACTGATTCTCCACCTTTGTCAGGAAATCATCTACCACCCGGATAACCTGCTCATCACTGACTGTTGTGGTCCCGATGATTCCTGCGGTTCCCGTAGGCTTCAGCTCAATTCCTCCATTTCGGTAGCTGACGGCAACACGGCCAATACCAGAACCAAGTTCCAGATTCATTCCCCCTGCCAACATCTTTCGCACATTGTCTAATACGATGGTATTTATATCTAACTCCGGCATTTTCTCCGCGAGATAGTTTCGGATTCCCGTATCTGCAATATCCCGGAGCATCGGCTTCAGCATTCCCCCAGCCATGTTGTTAAACAGCGCCTCCGGATACAGTTTTTCCATGGTATATGCCTGAAGATCATCAATAGTCTTTCCGTTATAATTGATCGACTTTACGCTTGTGCTTTTCACATGAAACGTCTCATCGAGCTGAAGTGTCGACTGGTCCGTCATCGTCTCATCTCTCTGAATCGTCACCGTACGTACCGGAGAACCATAGGCCGCCAGGGAACCTGTCTCAAGGTCATAGATCGTATTGCCGCTTACAGATGTATACTCCGCGATATCATTCGCATGCATATGGCCGGTAAATATGTAACGCATTCCTGCATCTGCCAGTGTGGTTGCCATCTCCTGCCAATCGTCTACTACATACTCGCTTAACAGCTCTGCTTCCTTAGAAAAATGTGGTACCAATCCGTGATGCATCAGTCCGATAGGCGTCTTTCCCTTTGCTATCGCATCTTTCACCTGTTGTTCAACCCACGGAAGGAGAGAGGTGTCGATTCGTCCTGCCGTAATATGTTCATTGGTATCCATTCCGGTTTCGGCATCCGGACTATATCTGCCGGAATCGATTCCGATGATTACATAATCCCCGACTGTTACGGAATAAGACAGCCCGCCTGCCTGTTTTCCTTCCGGAGGTGTGTAATACTGTGCATCATATTCTCCGTTGTATCCAAACTGACCATAGATCTCTTTGAATTCTGCCGGAGTCGTGGTCGTTGCCTGTTCTTTCTTACCATTTTCAAATGTGCAGGAATCCTGATAATTATAGATATCATGATTTCCATTGATGACAAATACTTCTGCGTCCGTCTCATCTTCGATTTTCTGCAATTTCTTCGCCAATTCCTGGTGCCCCTGCTTTTCTCCATCTTTAGTAAGATCTCCCGATATTAGCACCAGATCCGGCTGGTCTGCCTTTATCATATCAAGTGCAGAATCCAGAATAGCTCCGGATTCTGCCAGCATCTTAGGATCTCCGCCTACGTATGTCTTATAGTCTTCACAATCACTGACATAATTAAGCGGATAATAGTGTGTATCTGAGATAACACATATTTTCATTTTCATCAGATTTTCTGTCTCTGTATCTGTCGCTGCATGAGCCTCCACTCCCGGTAATAATGACACGCCAAGGGTAACCGCTGCCAGCATCCCCGCACATACTCTCTTCCATAACTTGAACATCTTTCAATTCCTTTCATCTTCTGATCACATCTAATCCCGTCTTAGTGCTTTGCTGGCTATATGTTATCATGCAGATGCTCCTCACTGTCATCCTGTTTTGGTTAAAAATAGTTAGAAGTTTGTTAACGGAAGTTTAAGTTTGTTAAGTATTTTTACGCCGTTTTAACGAAGTTGTCCGTCAGCATGGTAGAAAGAACCGGCAATGGACTTCTTCATCCATTGCCGGTTCTTCATATTATCTTACATATTTCTTAATTATATCCATAGTTAACGGTGAACATCTCGTTCCACACGGGCTCAATTCTTTGCATTTTCCTACTGTGCACGCTCCTGTAATCCTACTTTTCCTTTTTCTTCCACTCCCGCGCCGCCGAATCTCTGATTGGCATGATACGTCGCCATTCCTTCGCCTCATCATCTCGTACAGTTTCCGACTGATTCTGATACGGGGACTTGATATTCTCAGTATTATCTACTTCCACATGATCGACCCGTTCTTTCGGCACCTGATATTCCCCTGCCATCCTATCCAATATAGCCCCATAGCCCGCTTTTGCGGGTTATCTGTTTTAGGGAAAATCTAACATCCGTAGCAACGCCTCCAACCATCAATCCAATGCTCTGCATTGTGGCAAATTCTTGACGGCGTATGATAACTTTCAAATAATAAGCGACGATCAGATCCACCATGCGGTCGTAACTGTTCACCCCGTCATCCTGGCCGTTTGCCTTCAGATAGGTATCATTAACCTTGTTGGACACTTCTGCCACTGCCCCGTCATATCTGGCCCAGTACTCCCGGTTTGCCGCAAGATCCGGCTCCACTTCCGGCGCCAGCGTCTGGCGCACTTCTTCCCACGCATCATAATCCACGGTATGCAGCACACTCATACAGTAGATCCACCCTAGCAGATTCCCGCTGTATCTGAACTGGACGTCGTCTGATTTGCTACAGGCCAGATAGGCAATGAAATTGGCTTCTTCTTCCTGCATGAATCCTCTCAGATGGGAGAGTTCGTGGCAGGCGGTAAAGGGAATATTGTAATCTGTCATCCCGCTGTTATAATTCGCTTCTACGGTAAATGGGGAGTAGACCCCTGTCAGATTCTGGATAGAGAGTATCCAAGGCACCAGCAATCCCTTGGGCCGGGGATAATATCCGGCCAGTTCCGGATAGTCCTCGCCCAGGCTCCTCATTGCCTCTGCTGCGTATTTCTCCATCGGGATATCCAGTACCATCACTCCGTCTTGATCGCGCTCCACCTCGCTGCTTGTCTCATTTACCTTCTGGGTAAGCCACTGGCAGACTTCTTTTAAGTCGCCTGCCGTATAGTTTTCAACTTGGATGCCCGAACTCTCCGAGAAGGATTCCCGGTGGTAGTTTACCCCGCAGTTTAATACATAGAGAAAGAACAGAAAGGCCGCAAGCAGGAACAGGCCCATTCCCCAGGAACACGCCTCCTTCTTCCCTGCCTTTCTTCGCACTTCTTTTATAATCAGCACTCCTGCTGACAGTAGAATAATGACAATCATGATATACAGAAGAACTTCCGACACGGAAAAAGGAAAAAGGTTCATCAGTCTGCCCGTAGTTCCCACCCAGACCGGATACACCTTCGTGCTGTACCAGTGGGCAAACTCCTGGAATAATCTGGAGATAAAAAGCAGTGCAAAACCGGCTGCCAATAACATGCAGCCGGCGATTCCTTTTATTCGGTTCGTTATATGTAGTCTCTTCCTCTTCATAACATGCCTTTCCATCTTGTCTTTCTTTCCGATATGTCCTGCCAATATTCTAACATACCGACAAGGAATAGGAAAGTGGCGGACGCGAATCTTTTAAGGTCAGGCCAAAGGCAATAACGCAGGATGTTCTTCAGCACGCAACTGCTGGTCATGAATGGTCCGGCAAGCAGAATAAAGAATCCAAATTTGCAATCCTGGTACAGATATGATGCAGCAAAGGCTTATTATGGCTGACTACGGCCAGCCCGATCTGCCTTCGCTCTGTCTCCTTGATCAGGAAGTCCCATATCTGGCTCTGGGTAATCAAGTCCAGCATGGCGCTGATCTCATCCGCCAACAGGAATCTCGTTCCTTTTCCCAATGCCCTTGCAATACAAAATCTCTGTAATTCTCCGCCGGACAATTCTGCGGGAAACCGGTTCATCCAGTCTTCTTCGATCCCCAGTTCCTTCCAGACTCTTTCTTCTACCTGGTCTCCTTCCAGTATCACATCCCGCATGCGCATTCTGGGATTGACGGCCAGTTCCGGCTGCTGCCAGATCATCTGGACCGGACAATATCCATCTTCCGAATGCAACGGCTTTCCATCCAGAAGAATCTGCCCCCTCTCCGGCTTCAGATATCCGGAAAGCAGTTTGCATATGGTGGTCTTCCCATATCCGCTGGGGGCTATCATCCCCACCCGTTCCGCATCCTCCATCTGAAAGTTGAAGTCTTCCAGAATCATCGGGCTATCCTTTCCGTATCGGTAGGTTACCTCTCTCGCCTCTAATCTCATTTTCTGTCTTCTCCTGTCTAGTTTGCTTCCTCTGCCTTAGCCCGCGCTTCGCCCTATCTCGCATGCAGGCATCGCACGCGCCCGCCACGCAGGCTGCGAAGCTTCACTTCCTGCATGCATGCTTCCGTACAGGACTGGCATCTGGGGGAAAACGGGCAGCCCTCGTGCATATCCTTGGCGTAAGGCTGTGTTCCTTCGATGGCCTGGAATCCATGCGCCGGCATGGCTCTCCACAGGGCCTTGGTATAAGGATGGCGAAGCGTCTCTTCCCGTTCAAAGTCGCAGGAGTTGGCCTCTTCAACCGTACATCCTGCGTAGAATACGACAATCCTGTCCGCCACCTCAAGCGCCAGTTCCAGATCATGGGTGATCACCAGAATCCCTGCCCCCATATCTGCCAGTTCCCGAAAATGTCCCATCGCCCGCTTTGCGACTTTTAAGTCCAATCCCGGAGTGGGCTCATCGGCGATCACCAGTCCGGGCTCTTCGATCAGCGCGGTAGAGATTAGTATCCTTCGGTTCATTCCCCCGGATAGTTCAAAGGGATACAGGTTCTGTACCTCCTCCTTTAGTTCATACCTGGAGAAGATGTCTTTTAACTTCTTTTTCGTCGCCGAATCATTTCTCCCCTTACGGATCTGGGGTCCTATTTTCATCAGCGGATCCAGATACGCAATGCTCTGAGGAACCATAACAATCTCATTTCCCCTCAGTTTTTCAATTCTTTCCTGCGTCAATTCGCTGCCGCGATAAGACATGCATCCTTTCAGACAGGCATTATAAGGTAAAAGACCCAGGATCGCGTGAGCCAGCAGACTTTTCCCCGAACCGCTGGCACCTACCACCGCTACCATCTCCCCGGAATTTACGGTTACATCCAGGCTGCGGATCACATTCAGCTGAATCTGGCGCATTCCTTTCTCATACTGCGTAAACGATATATTCAAATCCTTAATATTCAGCAATTCCATCTCATCTTCTCCCTATCCATGCACACTTCCCGGATCTGCAAGCTTGCGAAGCCCTTCTCCCGCCACATAAAACATGATTACGGTCAGCACCAAGAAGAGTCCCGGATACAGGGCAAGCCACCATTTTCCCGTCACCAGATACTTCATGGATTCTGACAATACAATGCCTATCGCAGGCTGTTCCGAAGACAGGCCGAATCCCAGGAAGGTTATACTGGACTCATGCAGGATCGCATGGGGGAATAAAAGCACCAGTCCCACCATAAATTGAGGAAGCAGGTGGGGCAGCATGTGCTTTCTGGCAATGTACCATCTGCTCTTTCCTAATTTCTGTGCAATCTGTATATAAGGGCTTTCTCTTAATTGCAATACCTCCGCACGGATCAGCCGGGCAAGAGATGGCCAGTGCGTCAGCGCGATTCCTACGGCTACGCCCCTGAGTCCTTTCCCCAGCGCCACGGAGATCAAAAGCAGCAGCAGGATATGGGGGATTCCAAGAATCAGATCAATCATAAACGTAATGATCTTATCCACCGTTTTCCCAAGCGTCGCGGACGCAATCCCCAGAATCAGGGCAATGCACGCGCTGGCGCCTGCTGCCAGAATGCCCAGCAGAATGCTCAAAGACAGTCCTTTCAGCGTCCGCG
>OCAV01001038.1_pt1 | contig 20132 bp, 8 predicted proteins | sample 1538331 | NCBI WGS metagenome assembly OCAV01 (sample SAMEA2580297, study PRJEB22360) | human gut metagenome | biome: human gut; feature: human-associated habitat; material: faeces | place: Denmark | collected 2008/2010
CCATCTTCATATCCAAAATTCTCTACAATGATCTTATGCTCAAATCTTGATGTCGTTGTAAAATGAGTCATAGGACTTGAACCTTTCATTCCAAAAATCGGATGTACACGTTTTAATGCTGTCACCCCATGCTGTAAAAACAAGATATTATGTTTTGAAATACGATTTGAGATCACATTTGGTTTTGCTCTCCATGTATATAAATGTTTCTTTGAATCAGAAGCTATATATAAATTAGCAACAAGTGAATATAAAATATGTCGAAAACTCATAAATGGAATCACATGCTTTCCATATTGCTTCATCTTATCATAATCAGCAGAATCTGTATCGAGAATATAATAAATATGCTGCTTCTTTTCTTTTGGAAGCTGCTCCATACAATATTTGAAGAAATAATATCCATTATCCTGCGCCATAGAGCAGAATTTTTCAAATACTAACCATACTCGTTTCTTTTTCCAATATGGTAATAACAACGTATAAACACCAAAAGCTGCTAATTCCTTGATCTTTACATCAAATCCATCATATTTTGATCTTGTACGATAAGTAAATGCCATTTTGCATGTGATCGTCGAATAAGGGAAAATAATATGCTCTTTATCAACATCACATTGATAATTCATCAGTAATAATTTTAATCTCTGCCATCTGCTCCAATATGCACTTACTCTTACTTCTTCTCCATTCTTCTCTGTTACAGCAAATACATCCCAAAACAGTTCTTCCAGTGATAATACCGACATATCAATCTGAGCATCAATGATATAATGATCACCCGACCTCGTTACTTTATATTCAAATGGATAATCGATCGTCTCCACTTTACTTCGATATGATAATATGACATTTTTGATTCCAGCTTCTTTGTTTTTATATTTCATTTTCACATGAACTTTTGAACCCTTGATCTTGAATTTCAGTACTTGTCCACGCATATTACGAACGGATAACTGTGCCTGATCTCCCATAAATACAGAAAATCTTCCATCTACTTCATTCATATAAGGAATCACACTTGTATCCGCAGGTTCGAATGTATTCTGATAAGTAATATCATGTTTCTTGATTCCTGTCATATATACAGAAGATTTATCTAATTCATCCATCGCTTCTTTTCGTTTTGCATATTCTTTACGATCTACAAAGAAATATGGCAGTTTGTTGCCATTTTCATCTTCTAATTCGATCATCAACTGATATCTTCCGTTCATATCTGCAATTTCAAGCGAAAGAAATTCATCAAAATATTCCTTGATACAATGATCTTTCCATTCTTTTTCTGTCAGATCCCTTGTATAAATGATCTGACTTTTCTTATTTACAAGTAACAGCTTCTTTGGCTGACCTTTCTTGCCTTCCTCAAACTTAATCTCCAAATGGTCTTCCATTACTCGCATGGATGCATTGATCATTTTTTTCTTATTGAAAGAAAATGTCTCTCCTGCTTCTCCATGATAGTATTCTGTCTCAAACTTTGAATATACTGGAAGATCTGCAAAGCATCTCTTGATCTCCCTCTTATGAAGTTCTTTTCTGACCTTGGCACTCTTTCTCTTTAACACTTCTTCTGCATAGGTTCTTGGAAGTGTTCGTGTAATAAAAATATAATCAAAATCATCAAGATAATTATCATGTAGATGACTGCTTAATTCTGGATTGAAGAAACGTTTTTCAAAGATCACTACATCTTCATCTTTCTTAGCGATCTGCGCGATCGTATCGATCGTCTGTGCTGTTTTTACATTTGGATAGTGCAAAACTCTTCGTTTCTTTTCTTTGTTAAAACTGTAATCGATCGTTGGCATATCGCACATATTTCCATGAAATACAAGTTCTGCCATATTCTTTGCAGCATCGATAGAATCATACTGAATATATTTTTCTGTATATTCCATATCATTTTCATAAGAATCCTCGCGGAATGTCTCGTTAACCAGACAATCTCTTAATGCTTCCTTGTCATAGATCTTTCTAAATGGCAATTCTTTGATATCAAAATACATTCCTCTATCGTGCATGTATTCTTCATAGTCATACATATATAATATGATTGGTTTTCTTGTAATCGAGTAATCAAAAAATACACTTGAGTAATCCGTGATCAGTGCATCAACACTATTTAAAAATTCATACTTGTCAACACCACTTGGAAATGGATAAATATGTTCATAATTATCCAACTTTACAAACTTCTGCACAATTGGATGAAAGTTTACATATAACTTCTGATCATCCTTTAAATTCTCATCTAGATAATGTAACAGCTGATTGATCTCTCTGCTATATTCAGACGTGTTCACATCATGATTGCTCTGTCCACGCCATGTCGGCATATATGCCATCGTTGTATAATCTTCATTTCCAAGCTTCTTTGTTACATGATCAGCCTTCTCATGATCCATAAAAATACTATTTCTTGGATATCCATTCATCACAACAGTTCCTGTATACAAAGCTTCCAGATTATAATCTTCCATGATCACTTTTCTTGTAAATTCATTTGGGAACATGATGTAGTTGGCATGTAAGAAGTTATGTTGCACATTATACATGGATTCAATTCCAAAACGCATTCGTTTTCCTAATGTTTTTAACGGTGTTCCATGCCATGTCTGTAGGTACACCTGTTCATCTCTTCGAATGAAATACGCCGGAAAAGAACTGTTATTGATCAGATACTTAGATGTTGCAAGTACTTTTACATATTTAAAATCTGCAATATCTACAAGTTCTACTTTCAATCCGATAGAATCAATAAATTTCTGATCACGTTTCTTATCATTCGTCGCAAAATAGATCTTGAAATCTTTTGATTCCGGCATTTTCAAAAACTCCTGCAAGATCGCCAAGGATGAATCTGACACATCCTTGCCGTGAAATGACTCAAAGAGTGCTTGTTTTTCATTGATCTTGCCATGTTTATAATACCAGGCATAGATAAATTTCATCTTTGGAGTTTTTGGAAATAATCTTTTTACAAATCGAATAATTTTTCTTATTTTATCCATGTTTCCTTCTTAAACCTTTCAATGACCTTCTTAAAGATTGTTCTGCCTTATGGCATTGTTTATTTTTTATTTTCCCTGCATCATATTAAATACTTTTTCAGATGAATTTTCACATTCATATGGAATATATGTTTCATGGAATGCATCGACTCTCTGTTTTGAATTTTCAATCGTTTCATCCAAATGCTCAATCGCATCTAACACCTCATCAGACGTATATAGTAATGGTCCTGGTGCTTCTTTTTCGATATCAATATTAAATCCGCGAAGCTTATCTCTATATTCATCCAGATCATATGTAAAGAATAACATTGGTCTGTCGAGAACTGCATAATCAAACATTACAGAAGAATAATCTGTGATCAGGATGTCTGTAATGATATATAAATCTTCAATAGATTCATAATCCGTAAGATCATACACAAATCCATCTGCTGGAACTCCTTTCCAACCTTTTGCTGAAAAGTGATGCAGTCTTAAGATCAATACATATTCATCTGAAAATTTTTCCTTCATCTTCTCAAGATCTAGCATTAATTCAAACTTATCACGCACTCTCCATGTTGGTGCATACATGATGACTTTCTTATCTTTTGGAAGTCCTAATTTTTCTTTTAATCTGCTCATTTCTTCTTCGTTATTAGAAGAATACAAAATATCTGTTCTTGGATATCCAGTATCCATGATCGTATTTTCAAATTTAAATGCAGATGGTGCAAGATCCGCAACAAACTTACTTTGCACGATCAGATAATCCCAACGTTTGCACTTTCTAATATACTTCTTTTCTGATTTCTTTGTAGGGAAATCGCCTGGTACATCCAATCCAATTGTCTTTAATGGTGTTCCATGCATCGTCTGTACTTCAATCTGCCCTTTTCTCTTCTCATAAGAATCAGCAAAATTTACATTATTCACAAAGTATTTTGCTCTTGCCATATAATATAAATACTTCCAAGATAGTCTTCTGACTCTAACACCATTTCCCGTGATCGGAATGCATTCATCTTTTAATGACCAGATACACGTATAATCTGGATGATTCTTATCAATATATTCATATAAATATCTAGGGTTACAGCTAAATTTACTTCCCCACATAGATTCAAATACGATCCATTTTTTCTTTAATGGAAGAAGTCTTAATAACGGATATAAGAATCTGTTGACAAAAGCTCTTTTCTTCGCACTTCTTGTCAGGAATTCCTTGACCCTCAGCGTAGTAAAATACAGAAAATCATCTTCTGGATCAATAATAAATCGATATCTTCTTTCTTTCGTGTAGTATTTTTTATCAAAAACTTTATGTTCCCCACCAAGTGCACATACCTTCTGCTGTTCATTATTTTCATATAAAATAAACACCTGACGACGTCTTGCATAAAGATTCTTGATGATTTTTTCGTCCTTTAAACTTAAAGAAATGACTACTTTCTCCTCTTCTCCATGTTGATTCACGGATCCTGTTCCAAGAATAATCTTTTCTTCTTCTAATGGATCTTCTACATACAATGTTGCTCTCTGCCAGTTACCGATATTTTTATTGATGATCTCAAATGAAAACTGTTCCTCATTCTGTTTTACATCTCGTATCACAGGTACTGCCTTTCGATTTAACAAGTAACATCTATGATCTCCTGATGTTTCTTCTACTAACTGATTCTTCTGGTTTTCTACAAAGATTCTCTTTTTCTTTTCTTTGTATACAGGAATAAATAAATTACCTTTTTTAACTGCAATATATCGTTTATTTTCTGGAATATCTGAAATATCCACAGAAACATCTTCCTGTGTTATAGCTGCTTTTAAGATTTCCGCATTATGTGCATCTTTCGCTTCATATAATGCATCAACTTTCTCAGAAAGTTTTAATCTTAACTGATCACCGTCCAATTTCATATCATTTAATTCGATATTGTTTTGTGAAATTTTTACTTTAAAATCATATCTGTAAGACTTGCTAAGTTCGATCAGCATATGATCTTTAAAATATGTTTTCTTGTCCAATTTATTGCCAAGAGATTTTAAGATTCCTCTTAAAATAGTTTCTTTCTTCCATCTGTCTCTCTCATAAGTTAATAATATATGGTATTCTCCATCAAGCTTTAATTCTCTGATCTTAGCTGCATCCAGTATGATCCGGTATCCACAACCTTTATAATTTGCTAAATGGATCTGTTTTGTCTCGTTATCAATTTTTAAGCCAAATTTCTTCTGTGCATATTGTGACTTAATACTTTGTATTTCCAGTGGAATCTTCTCTCCTGTACTTAAGCATACCAAATGTGCTGATAATTTTTGTACATTTACATTTGGCACAGATAATCCTCGTAAGAATACATATCCTTCGATCACACATTGCTCTTTCTGCCATGCCACATCATAAATCAATTGAGTAAGTCTCCACTGATCTAATGCCTCTGTCATATCTGCCTTATCACCAGTTACGATCGCTTTCGGGAATTTTCCAATATATTTGTTGCCCTTTTTCACGATCTTTAAATTCTTATAATTATCAACTTCATATTGACGCAGTTTTACTAATCGTTTTTCATCCAGATTCATCAAAGCCACATATTTTTCACGATATAAAACTGGTAACTTATCGATCGTTTCTAAAGGAATTGTTTCTTCTATATAATCTTTAATGATCTTCATCATCTCGAGTGTTCTGTTATCTGAAAGATAAATACAGTTGTTCACATAGATCATCAGATCAATATATAACCATTTATAATATTTTGCATCCCATAATTCTTGTTCTTTGACATTCTCCTCAAAGAATTTATCTACCATACGTAAAACGGTAATACGATCTCTCATATTCGTAAAGTCATCTGCTCTCTGCGTAATAGACTTATTAGCTCCATCACGAATTCTCCAACGATAACAGACATCCTGCACCATTGTCACATTATTAGCAAGATAATGCATAGGAATCGTTACTGGAATATCTTCATAGAGAATTCTCTCTGGAAATTCAAAATGATTACGATCCCAAAACTCTTTCAAAATTAATTTATTCCATGAAGTTGTATCATAAATCAGATCCGTATTGTCTGTAATATGTGTTTTATCAATATATTTTCTAAATGCAATTTCATGCAGATTCGATACATGGTCTTTCTTTGAGTTAAATCTCGCAACACTTCCAACTACCATCTCGCTATGATTTTTCTCTGCTGCAAGATACATTTTCTCGTATGCATCATCTGGAACAATATCATCTGAATCAAGAAAAATAATGTATTTTCCTTTTGCATACTTTACTCCTGTATTTCTCGCATTTCCAAGTCCACCATTTACCTGTCTTACATACTCAAAATGATCATATCGACTAGCAAATTTCTTGGCAATGTCTGTACTTCCATCTAAAGAACCATCATCAACCATGATGACCTGCAGATCCTCTAATGTCTGATCTACAACTGATTGCAGACATTCTTCCAAATATTCTTCTACGTTATAAATTGGTATGATAACACTTACTTTTATCTCTCTCATCACTTACTCCTATCTCTCTGGGAATTTCAATTCAATATCTCCTGGGATATTATAATACATCTTATAACGCCATACCCATGCTGGATTATATACATCTAAACCATAACAGTATGTATCTCCAAGCGGTATTTCCTTTAATTCAATCTTCTTCTCTCCTTGTTTTATCTGTGTTTGTATATATTGAAGTCTGTCATTCACTTGTCCATGAACAAAATAATATACACCAATATTTCCGATCATCACAAAGAAAATACACATCATGATCCCTGTGTTTAAATATCCTTTGCTTATCTTTAAAAATCCACTTCGTATACTATACGATAACAATACTCCAAGATATAAAACGAAAAAGATATATGTTACATAAAAACAACGAATTGCAATCGGACTTGCAACGATCAATGGTCCCATTAAAATCAGTTGTGACCATAAAATGATCTGAACGATCACCTTATCCTTAAAATCTGTAATAAACCATGCACTAAAAGCTGCCAATGCTAAACAATACGTCGTTACTATTACAGCCTGCGCTGCATTGCCCCATGCCAAATAATCTTTCCATGTACCAAGATTCATAAAATTAAATATATAAAATGCTAAAAAACCACTGAACAGAACCAAGAACAATCCTTGTCCTTTCTTCTTTCTCTTTTGGAGTAATATCAAAATCAATCCACATGTCACTATATTTAATAAATGATTTGGCATGATCCAATAGTTAATGATCGTGTCTGCGTATACCTTTAATGCAGAGGCAAACCATTCAAAGCTTAATTCAAACGCTGCGATCTCTTTTCCTGTTCCCTGTGATGTATGTGCCGCAGCCATACGATATGCGCTATTCGAGAACATCCAGAATGCACCAATACCAACCATGATCAAATGAAGTAACATTCCTTTATGCAGCTTCTTATATTGTACACCATAAATAATTAAAAAAGCGATACTTAGTACAATTAGATATACCGTTGAATTTTCAAGAACCAAGCTTCCAAGAAATGCATTGATCATTGAAATCCCTGTTTTCAACTTCGACACTTTCTTTTCTTTGAAAATAGATATATGATATAGCAAAAATCCAAGAATCATCGTTGCACTAACACAGAAATTTGAAAATCCTGATACCCATCCATACGTCTGACTCATTAAGCTTGTTGGAATATTGACTACAAAAAAAACACAAATTAAAAATGATAATATCTTATATTCTGTTAATTGATATATCAAGTATAACATTGCAGTCATTATCCCAGAAATAGCCATACTTCTCAATAGGATCGGCAATCTTGTTAAAACAATGACCAAAATATCTCCAAAGTAACGTCCATTATATCCTTCAAACCACGTTTTTAATCTCATGATCCCTACTTCACTTCCCCATCGCCAATCATCCAGTGCTTCCGGCACCCATAACTGCCAAATGGAAAATAATACAAAAAATATGATCAATATCCAAAATATTGATGATTTCTTTTCTTTTTTCAATGTACTGTTACTCCTTCTTTTGTTACTAATCTTTTGACCCAATCTATAAACTTCTCATATCGAATTAATTTCTTAAACCATTCTAATACAATCGATGTCACCAATGAAATTGCCATAAGTACTATATAATCTAACCATGCATAATAAAATGAATATGTAAATTCATGGAAAAATACGTCTCTGTAAAATGAATGAATCAAGAAAATATTCATAGAATGTTTTCCAAGGAAGCCTAATCCTTTTACGATCCATTTTCCATTTAATATATAAATATATGAATTTACGATCACATACATTGCTGCAAAGCCATCCCAAAAATCTAGATATTTCCATCCAATCCATGCATTTTGTCGGCATTTTATGATAACTGCCAAACCTACCAATGATACTATCAGAGACAACAGTTTTCCTGCCACATTCTGTTCCATAAATTTCTCTTTTATTCTCGCAAGCAAGTCATGTTGTGCAAAATACATTCCCAGTGTGTATGCTAATAGATATCGGAACAAATCTGTTGATTGTCCAAATCCGCAAGCTCTTGGAACGATAATAGATGCAACAACCACGATCCATTGATATTTTTCCATAATTGAATGTACAAATGGAAAGATCATGATCAAAACGATCGCAAGACTCATATACCACCATGTCAGACAAAATAACGGTGTTCCAAGTAATTTTGCTAATCCTAATGCATCAATGATCATATAGACCACACTACGAAAATCATGTCCATAAACTTCTATAAAGCGTCCAGTTGGAATCGCAAGAATCTCTGTCACAACAAAAATGATCAAAAATCCTGTCATTAATGTGACCATTCGTTTCTTTATATAATTACTCATCGTTGTTTTCTTTTTCTGACTCTCATAAGAAACCCACATTCCGTATCCAGTCATAAAAACAAACATGGCTACGCATATCTTTGAAAAACTAGCAAGATATTGTATCGTATGAGAAGAAAATGGTGCAAACGAAATTGGGTAATATCCCCATCCATTCGTCGTCGCAAGTTTCTCATATGGAACCGTAGCCCAACGCTGTGCATTCAAAAAGCAATGATGAAACAACAGGATGATGATCGCAATCCCTTTCATCTGCATTGTATGTTCCTTTGTAAACTTCATTCAATCTTACTCCTCTTAATTTTACTGACCTGTATTATATCACAACGTAATACTTTTGTAAAAACTTTTACTTTATATACACCGCAAAACCTTGTATTTTTTTGCCAACCGGTCTATAATTATCCTGTTTGAGCTAATTTACAAATAAACAAAAAGGGGATGTGATCAATGAAAGTTCAACGCAAATATTTACAACTGGCATGCCTGAATCTGTTTCTTGTCATGTCTGTTATCTTATGTCCTCACCAGACATATGCCAAAGGTAAAAAATTTAAAATCTATTTTACCAATGCAGAAAAATCTATCAAGTTACCTTTAAAATCCAGCCAGACACTATCTGTTCGATACTCTAAGAAGAAAAAAGCTTCCTACAAAATCAAATGGGAATCTTCTAATCCTAGAGTTGTAAAAGTATCAAAAAAAGGTATCCTGACACCAAAGAAAACCGGTAAGTCAGTGATCCGTCATGTGGTCAGAACAAAATCTGGTAAGGTCATTGCAAAAAAATCTATTAAAGTAAAAGTAACACCTGAAATTGCCATCAAAGCAATTTCCTGTGAAGAAGATGCTGCTTCTGCAACACTGATCAAATATCCAAACAAATATCGTTGGAATATTTCTCTCAAGCCTGCGAATGCATCTCTTGCTTCCGTTACTTTTCGAAGCAGCAATAAATCCATTGCCACGATCAGTAAATCTGGTGTTATCACACCTTTAAAAGAAGGCAACATAACAATGACTGCAAAATATAAAAAAGTTATCTTGAAACGACGTTTTCATGTAACGATTCCATTAAAGAAATTAACAACAAGGCATCAAAAGATTAGTATGCCTTACGGAACTTTCAGGACTTTATCTGTGAATTTCAAACCATGGAATGCATCTGACAAAAAACTTACCTGGAGCACAAACAATGATACCGTTGCCGTTGTCGATGAGAATGGTCATGTAACTACCCGTGGAGTTGGTGTTGCTGTGATCACCGCAACTTCTATAAAAAATCCAAGCAGAAAGTGCAATATCACGATCACTGTCACTGCTAAAAATGGTTTATTATCTACTGAAGCTTTGGATTATTTTGACTTAAAAGATGGGGACCGTCTGATGATCATTGCCCATCCAGATGATGACCTCTTATGGGGTGGTGGAAATATGATTCAGGAAATTAAAGAATTAAAAGAAACTGGAAATAACTATTTTGTTGTTTGCCTAACCAATGGCTCTTATGATAGTCGAGCTAGGGATTTTGACTCTGCGATGAATGATATCGGGGCAAAACATGTGATTCTCCGCTATCCTGACCTCTATCGCAGACATCAGGTTGCATGGGATCCTTATACTAACTATATCACACAGGATATCCGGCGTGTCATGAATTATCGTAACTGGAGCAAGATCGTAACACACAATCCTGATGGCGAATACGGACATCAGCATCATAAAAAAACAGATGAATTAGTCACTGCTGTAAGTCATGAAAATGCTGAGCATTACGATAAATTATATTACTTTGAAAAATTCTACACACAGGATGCTATTCCAGAAGGTCTTGCAAAACTCCCTTCTGATGTTGCTCAGAAGAAGCATGCTCTGATCTTTAAAAACTATTTTGACCGTGGTGCGATTCGAATGTATGAATATTTTAATGATTATGAAAATTGGGTAAAAGCTACGGATTGGCAATAATACAATATGGTATAAAAAATGCAGCTGTATTTCAAATTATACACCTGCATTTTTCTTTCTAAATTTTTATTGATATACACGAAATACCAGATCTGCTTTCCCAATCTTCTTGTTACTCCTATACATACATCCATTTGGGTATGCATCATAATTTCCAGTCCAGTATACCGGAAGTTTGTATTTTTGATCTTTTTTCTGATTTACAATCTCTATTGCATATATCCCAGAATTCTTAACTTTGTTTAACTTCCACTCATATTGATTTTGCGCATAAGATAATTGATCTTGTCGTGCGCTTTCCATTACTTTTCCTGTTTCATCAAGCAGACGCACAATAAAATCATTCTCATTATTTAATAAATTGAATGTAATATTCTGAAACCTGATTTTTGTAAGAAAACTTTGTTTTATTGCTTCATTCTTCTTCAATGACAGATTCAACGTCTGACTTTGTGCAAACTGACTAGCTGCATAAGATTGATCTAACGCCTCTGGATTTTGTTTTAAATAATTATGCATTGGCTGCAAACATACAATCAATCCGATTCCGACCAAACATAACATAACATTCCCCATTGAAATCTTTTGTTTTTGTTCTTTCTTTTCTTCTTCACAAAGATTTTCAATTCCTGTTACCATCATAAACATCATTACACCCATAAAGCATATGCTATACTTTGGATTTGCTTCCCAGAATACATGGAAGATCATTCCTCCAAGTAATGTAAGCATCACAACATAATTCCATGGGTTTCTTTTTCTGAGCATTCCAATCGCTGCCACTAATGCAAAGCACCAGACCGCCATCCGCATCAGATAGCTGTACATTAAGATCCATCCATTGTGCTTTCCATTTAAGAACTCGTTTGCTGTTCCATAATCTGTTGAAACATAAGACATTTTTGTAAAATCATCATCTCCTGTCAGCCAGACTTCTCTTAACTTCACTCCAGATAACTGTAAAGTTCCCTTTATCCCAAGCTCTTTATAATTATGAATTGTTTTTTCAATTGTCTTTTCTTTTTTTTGTTTTTGCGTTGAAAGTTGTGAAGTAAACCACACATCACCACTATCATATCGCCCAACTCCATGAGAAGACATCATTAACCAATGTGTTGCTGGAAATTCTTGTGTGTTTTGTTTTGGTATCATATTCTGAAATTTGTACTGATATCCAAAAACGGAAACTGCAATTCCCGCTGCCATTCCAAGAATCAGACACATATGTCTTACTTTAAACTTATACTGCTTCCAAAAGATAAACAACGTAATCCCCACTGCAATACAGAGAATCAAATTGGTGATCCTGATCTTAATTCCTATATAAATTACAATTCCTAAAAAAGCACTGTACAAAATGCCCTTCCAATTGTCTTTTTCTTTATGTATTAGCACAAACAACAACAGCAACACCATGATCATACCAAATGATATCGTGTGTGTATAATAATAAGCAATCCAGAAATACGTCCACGGATTCAGTAAAAACAACAACATCCATATGTTAGCCAGTTTTATATTTTTAACTATGCGTATTGCAATATATCCACATAAAATTCCAATATCAATTACTAATAAATTCAAAAAATTTCCCGCAAGAACCAGATTTCCGACAGAAATACCGCAAGACACCAACAATTTATAATAGCAATATAAGATTAGTAAATATCCATAATTATTCGGATAATGTGCAAAATACCTACCAAAACGCTGTAACGAAATCATAGGATTTTGAATCATTCGGATTGCTTCATCATGCAAATATAACAAATCATTCACTGGCTGTATCTTAAATACATAGATTGTCATCAATTGCAATGCAAAAATCATCACAAAGATGATAAAAAATAACGATTTTTTTGCAAAAACAGCTTCTAATTTCTTTCTGTATCTTACGATAAAACATCCTATGATAAAAAATAACAACGCCCCCAGCCACCTAACCGGCTGAGAAACGTCATTCATCTTTTCTTGTGTATATTGAAATGGGAAGCTTACGATCAAATATGCCACGATCAGAATAAACAATCTGATCGAATATTTGTATATAAAATCTTTTATCTTCATCTCCATTCTCCTAGTCATTTAATACCTGTTCAATAATAAATTTAGGTCTGGCCTTTGTCTCCAAATATATTTTTCCAATATATTGTCCAACCATCCCAATCGCGATCAGCTGTAAACCACCTAAAAACCATATCGACATGACAAGACTGGTCCAGCCACTTACCGTGTTGTTTGTAAAATGCCGTACTAGACAATAAATGATTGCCAAAACACTAATTATACAGATTAAAATTCCAACATTAAAAATCATTTTGATTGGTTTTACACTCAACGATGTAATTCCTTCAAATGCAAAAGAAAGCATTTTCTTCAATGGGTATTTGCTTTCTCCTGCAAATCTCTCAGCTCTCTCATACGTGACAATATCACTCTGATAACCAACCATCGGCACCATCCCTCTAAGAAAGATATTAACTTCGTCAAATTCCAATAATCCTTTTAATGCCCGCTTACTCATCAGTCTGTAATCTGCGTGATTGTAAACAAGCTCTCCGCCCATTTTATTGATCAGTTTATAAAATGCTTCTGCCGTAAAACGTTTAAAAAATGTATCTGTATCTCTGGCACTTCGAACACCATATACAATATCGCATCCTTCATAATATTTTTCGATCATCTGATCGACTGCATTAATATCATCCTGAAGGTCCGCATCCATTGATATTACAATATCTGCTTTCTCTGATGCCATTGTCAAACCAGCCAGCAATGCATTTTGATGCCCACGATTTCTGGATAATTTCACTCCTGAAAATATAGAATCTATTTTATGAAATTCATCGATCATATTCCACGTATGATCTTTGGATCCATCATCCACAAAAACAATTCTGCTTTCTTTCGCTATTTTACCATCATGGATCAGCATTTCACATTTTTTCTTTAATCGTTTGGATGTTTCAGCTAATACTTGTTCCTCATTATAGCAAGGCACTACAATATATAATATATTTTTCTCTTTTCTTGATCTTTCTTGCATATTTAATTATCTTTCTCATTATCTATTTTGTTTGTGATCAACTGTAATTTAAATTCGAAATCTTGCCTATTTTTTTGTACAATCGTACTTAAAATCAATCCAGAAAAGAATGCCTGCAACGCTGCAAGTGCTATAAATCCACTTACGATCAAAGTTGGAAAATTCGGTACCAGACCTGTATGAAGATATGTCATAAATACAGGTATAAATAATCCTGCCGCAATGATCATAAGCAAGAATGCCATACTTCCAAAAAACTGAAATGGTCTATAACCTTTAAACAGTTTTATGATCGTAAATAATACCTTCATACCATCTGTATAAGTATTTAATTTAGATTCGCTTCCATCTGGTCTATCTCGATATTCGATGATCACATTATCAACCAGCATATTTTTATCTACTGCATGAATGCTCATTTCAGTTTCGATTTCAAATCCCCTGGATAACACTGGAAATGTTTTAACAAACTGATAGCTAAAAGCTCTATATCCAGTCATAATATCCCGGATATTACTTTTAAAAAGATGATTAATTGCAGCTCTCACCATGCTATTTCCAAGATTATGAAAAGGTCTTTTATTTTCCTCAAAATAGGTAGATGATAATCTATCCCCTACAACCATATCCACCTTGTATTCTAAAACTTTTTCTGCCATTTCTCGTCCAAATTGGGCAGGATATGTATCATCTCCATCAATCATGATATAACATTGCGCATCAATTTCTCGAAACATCCTTCGAATCACATTTCCTTTTCCCTGTTGATATTCATTTCTTACAATAGCTCCTGCTTCTTTTGCAATCTCTACTGTACGATCTGTGGAATTATTGTTATATACATAGATTGTTGCCTCTGGAAGTTCTTTCTTCCAATCCTCCACTACTTTTTTAATTGTCTTTTCTTCATTGTAACACGGAATCAATACTGCAATTTTTTCCATTACGCATTCTCCTTTGTTAAAATTCATTATATTCTTTATATATTATTTCATTTACAAATGCAACATATAAAATCGTACTCGCTGTAATCGGAAGCATATATCGCATGTCACCATTTACAGGTGATGCCAGACATATAAGGAATGACGTCACTACTGGCAAAAATGCAATCCAATATCTGATCGTCTTTTTAAAAGAACATACCATGCCAAGCAATCCAATCAAAATCCATAAATATATCATCGGTTTTGTAAATAATGTCAATGGAGTTTTCTGATATATTGTATCTAAAACCCCATGATATATATCTCTGATATATTTTGTTTTTTTCAAATAATATATTTTATATTCTTTTTGGTATATATCCATACTTTCTGGCTGTACATAATATCCATATGGATATCTTATTTCTGTCATATAACCCCAATATCCATATGTCCCATTTAACGTTGCCTGAATATAAGCCGTCGGATGCTTCTTAAGCATTTCAAACCATATGTTAAAATAATCTTTTAAATATTCGTCTTTCTGTTTGTAAGTATTCTTTACTGGGTCAGAAAGATCTGGATCATAATTCTTTCCGATCGTATCGTAATCTAATACTTTTCGAATCACTTTTTCCTCTTCCGTCGAAACATCATTTCTATAATATTTTACATATCTCGCTGTCTGTTGAAAAGGGATGGAGAGCATCTCCTGCTTTCCGCCAGGCTTCACACCTGCCATGGGAAGAATTGCTTTTTGGTAAACCTCCCAAAACGCCACCATTATTATAAATAAAACTATCAATTGTCTTCGATATTTTTTTACACCTACAATACAAAACGGCATCGTAAAAATTAATATATAAAACCCGTTGTGTCTGACCAAACATAATAATAAAGAGACTATTAAAAACAAAATACTCTTAACTTTTGAATCAAATATCTTCTCTGGTTCTAATACTATATCAAATATAAATAACACAAATAATACAAATATTGGATAAAATAATGTGTCTTTTACTGCTGTCCTTGCATATGCCGACCAGATAGGAAACAATCCATAAAATGCCAATCCTGTAAAGCGAATCCAATACTTCGTATTCTTCTTATGCATCCAATAAAAACATATTGCGAAAACACCACTTGTAAATAACAATGTAAATAACAGATACACTGCGATTCCTACATTTTGACATCCAATGTTTCTTCCAAATTTGACAAACATCCCTTCAAACAATGTCGTCAATACAGGATGATGATTCGTCAGATTTCCACTGAAAAACTGCTCATACTGTCGTATAATATCATAAGTTAAACAACCCGGAAAATACAAAATATAATTTGGAATCCATAAAACGATCAGAATGCTCCAAGGAACTGCTATAGGATGATGATCAAATATTTTTTCTCCTATCCCACTGTTTGCTTGAGTCTTTAACCTTATAAAAGACTTCCCCGCTTTTGAATATAATACATTCATGATCATATGTACGATCATTGTAAGAATCATCGTCATGATCAATGCACTGATCATATGTTTTTTATCGCATATGATCAGTGACCAGTTATCTCTCTGATCATAACTTATAGATATAACCATGCATATTGAAAATAAAAATGATATAATCCATGAAATGATTCGATTATTCTGATGCATTGACTGCCTTTCCTCGTTTCTCTTCTTTTTCTTTTCCCTTAAATAATCCCATCAACTGATAAAATGCCAGGCCAAATACAAATGCCTTTAAATTGTAAGCGGCTGGAAAATATGCTTCTACTCCGCATGCGATAAATCCAATTTCTAAAAGCACCATAGCCCCAAAATATCCCTTTTTATAAAGTACCCATACAGCTATAAGCATAAAAGCACAAAAAAGTCCAAACACAATTGGCCCATATTCCAACAATGTTCTTACAATTCCTAATTCTGTTACGTATCCATCATTGGCCTGTGTATAAATTCCATATCCACAAACCTTTCCACCAATGTTACTTCCAAACAGAGGAATTCCAGCTCCAAGAAAACAGTTCCGTGCAACTGTCAATCGTCCTGTGATCAATTGATCTAATCTCATAAATGTTGGATCTGTCAATTGAGAATAAAGTCCATAATATATAGATAAGAAAATTCCTACAAGATTTCCGATCTCTAATAAAATCAGTGAAATCTTAAACTCATAAATTTTTCTTGCATATCTTAAAATAAAATAGGCAATGATCGCTGCTGATCCACAGTAAAATGCTGTTCTTGATTTTGATAGTTGATAAAACTCATAGTTGAAATAGAACATGATCGCAAATGCCCACCATTTCATTTTCTTATAATAAGCATATAAAAAACTAACAATCAAAACCATGATCATAAGATGAATCGTGTTCGCATGCCATGTGCAAAACTTATATCGTACTTCTATCATTCCTCGCCCATAATCTTTTACTGTTGTTAATTTATCTGGTGCATTCATAAAGAACCATGTAAAACCATAGCTTAACCCAACAAATCCACATGCAAATACTGCTTTCATCACTTTCTTAAGATCTACGTCTTTCATTGCCAGAATGATCAGATAATTTGCGGGGTAATCAATTCCTCCAGAGCTTTTCCAACATAAATACATCAAAACAGCTCCTGCTGCTCCAATGATCACTTCTTTCCATTGATATTTTGTTAATATTATTTTGACCACAAAACAGATTAATCCAATATAAAATAGTCTTTGCACTGGAATTTGTCTTGTCGGATCTTTCTCTACATACCAATAGTATGCTATATAAAAAAAGTAGTATGTAATATAGAGTATTGTTCCTAATAAAAAGAACAACTCTCCGATCCATTGTCTCTTATTTTCAATCTTCATCTTATTGCTCCTGTTTATTTTTCAAAAAAGCCATCGTATATTCTACGACAGCTTTTGTCTAATGCTATGATAATGAAATAATTAATCTTCTGTTCTATATCCATCCGGATTCATAGACTGCCATTTCCAGGAATCTGCACACATTTCTTTGATTCCTTTTTCTGCAGCCCATCCTAATTCTTCTTTTGCTTTTGTCGCATCACAATAACATGTTGCAATGTCTCCAGCTCTTCGTGGTTTGATCTCGTATGGAAGTGTCTTTCCACAAGCCTCTTCATATGCATGTAAGACATCTAATACGCTATATCCGATTCCTGTTCCAAGGTTGTAGATACGTACTTCTGGTTTTTCTTCAAATTTCTTTAATGCCTTCACATGTCCTTTGGCAAGATCTACAACATGGATATAATCACGGACACCTGTTCCGTCTGGTGTGTCATAATCATCACCAAAGACTCCTAATTTCTCAAGTTTACCAACTGCTACCTGTGCAATATATGGTACTAAGTTATTTGGAATTCCCTTTGGATCTTCTCCGATCAGTCCACTTTCATGTGCTCCGATAGGGTTAAAGTAACGAAGTAATACGACATTCCATTCTGGATCTGCGACATGGAAATCTGTTAAGATCTGCTCTAACATCCCCTTTGTCTGTCCATATGGGTTTGTGATCTGTCCTTTTGGGCATTCCTCTGTAATTGGAATGAAAGCTGGATCTCCATAGACTGTTGCTGAAGAACTAAAGATAATATTCTTCACTCCATGATTTCTCATCACATCACAAAGGATCAATGTTCCTGTGATATTGTTATGATAATATTCTAATGGTTTCTGTACAGATTCTCCAACTGCTTTTAATCCTGCAAAGTTGATCACAGAATCAATATCTTCTGCATCAAAAATCTTCTCTAATGCTTCACGGTCTAAAACATCTGCCTCATAAAATTTTACTGTTTTCCCTGTGATCTGCTCTACTCTCTTTAAAGCTTCTTCACTAGAATTATATAAATTGTCTACTACGACAACTTCATATCCTGCATTTAAAAGTTCCACACATGTATGGCTGCCGATATATCCAGCACCACCTGCTACTAAAATAGCCATGATCTCTCCTCCATTATTGTATATATTATTTATTTACACTATTTTTTATCATACCACATTTCACGATATCATTAAAGTTTTTCTTGTAAAGTAATTATTGGGCACTCGTCTATCTCTGGATCTTTCGTCCTTCAATATAATAACGTTTTTCACAAGCATGTCCCATGGAAAATGTCTTTCTTGGCAGTGTTCCGTCTGTCATCACACTTGGAAACAGCTGATCTTTCTCCATTGCTGGAAGTTCAATTCCTATCGTCTGCTCTTCTTTTGACAGTTCTTTTAAGACATCTTCTCCGTGGATATAATCAATACATCCTGAATTGTCTTTGAGATATTTATCTAAAAATGTCTGTATTTTATCAACTGCTAATTGATGTTTATGTAAATTCAAATGGAGAACTTCTTCCTTCTTTCCATAATAGCAGCGAATTGTTTGTCCTTCTTCGCTGCAACATTCTGTTTTTAATGCATGTATTAATTCTTCTGGATCTGTTCCAGTAATGACTCTGTGAATTGGTTCAAACTGCTGGGAATCATCATGTAGATTCTCGAGTTCTACCAATGCATATCTCGCTGGATGATCTTTGATATGTTCCCATTGATGATTTTTCTTTAACTTCTCGTAACAGGCTTTTGCTGTTGCCAGAGAATGGTTTCCGTCTCCGACTGCATAGACCATTGGCTCATCACTTAAATCTTTATATTTTTCTGTCATTTGTTCTTCATATGATCGTAGTTTTTCTAAAAATTGTTCTTTGACCTCTCCGTCTACCAGCCATCCTGCGATATGTCCACCTTCCTGCATCAGATCAAATTCATATAATTTCTCAAGATCTGCCTTCTGCTCTGTTACGATTTCTAATACTTCATTTTTCCAATCATCGCATAGCAAGATCACGTGTGGCAATTCAATCGGTGCCTGATAACGAATCTTCATTCTTGGTGGGATTCGCTCCATAACTGTTTTCTCTGTGGAACGGATCTTTGCTTCGTGTTCTGGCGTATAACTATATTGTTCCAGATCGATCGCACCTACGATCCCTCTTCGAATCTTTCCATTCTGCAAAGTTCTTTCCACATAAACCAAAGAATTTTCATAAGTTTTCAACAGATGATCATCTGCATAATTCTTCATTGTGGATTGAATCTTTCGGATCTTTTCATCTTCTTCCTCACTTCCAAGATATGCTTCTGGAAGCATTAGATGTAACGTTGAAGGCGTATTTCCTACATACTCTTTTACTTCATCCCAGTATTCTGGCTGGGATGAAAACTGGTCACAAGCGATCACGGCCCATTTCTTCATAGAATCTACCTGTGGCATTAAAATATTTGCTGGTAAAAATGTTTCGCTCATGTTTCTTGTTCCTCTTTTCTTATAT
>OCAV01001053.1_pt1 | contig 19930 bp, 19 predicted proteins | sample 1538331 | NCBI WGS metagenome assembly OCAV01 (sample SAMEA2580297, study PRJEB22360) | human gut metagenome | biome: human gut; feature: human-associated habitat; material: faeces | place: Denmark | collected 2008/2010
GGCGACCACATCCGCATCGATACCCGCACCGGCGAGTATATGGAGCGCGTCTGATCCCTTTAACGCCAAACCGGGCTGCGGGCAACCGTCTGCCCGGTTTTTTAAAACTCCGATTTTTTCATTTTAAGGAGGGCATTCGTATGGAACTGAACAAAAAGGCAGCTTATCTGCAGGGTCTGGTCGATGGTCTGGGCATTGATGATACCACCAAAGAGGGCAAGATCATCAAAGCCATGAGCGCACTGCTGGGTGAAATGGCTGAGGTCATCGAGAGCGTGGACGAAGATCTTTCCCGCGCCTACGACCAGATCAACGACCTGAGCGATGAGCTGGAAGATCTGGAAGCAGATCTGTACGAGGAGGACGAAGACGGCGAAAGCGAGGACGCTGAGGATGAGGACACCGATGGCGACGACGATGCCAAGGATGATGACATCGCCAGCGAGCCGTTCTACGAGGTGGCCTGCCCCAACTGCGGCGAGACCGTTTATGTCAGCGAGGATGATCTGGATGCAGGCGAAGCCAACTGTGCGCACTGCGGCGTGACCTTTGAGGTCGCTCTGGAAGGGGACGGCGAAGATGACGCCGAGGACGGCCCCGTGCAGTACGAAGTGACCTGCCCGGAGTGCGGCACCACCGCCGTGTTTGAGGAAGACGAACTGCTGGACGGCGCACCCAAGTGCCCGAACTGCGGCAAGCCCCTCGACTTTGAGGTGACCGAAGAATAAGCAAAAAAGACCGCTGCACTCCGGTGCAGCGGTCTTTTTTGTTTACTGTGCGTTTGCCTTCTGCAGCCAGATGCTGCCGATGTCCAAAGCGTTGTACAGGCCGATCTTGGTGGTCTGACGCATCACGCGCTCCTGCGGAGCCTTGGTGGTGTCGGTAGAGAGCAGCATCAGGTGGACCTTGTCTGCAACCTGCTGGTCGCCCACAGGCTTGGTGGTCGTGATCTGCAGATAGAGCACATATGGGTCGGTCATATTGCCGTAGTACAGCTCATTGTCCTTGCGGACGAGGGGCTTGCCTTTATAAGTCAGTTTTGGAGTAAATGCCATCGTGAAAGCCTCCCTATCAATAGTAGTTCAGTTCAGTATAACACATCTATGGTACAGGATGCAAGCTTTTGACCCGATAGAAGGCGGGCTTTTTGCACACAATGGCATGCCTGCGTGCAAAAGAATCTGCAATTTTAGGCACTCTGGCAGAAAACGGGTCTTGCCGGAATGCACAGATATGGTATACTAAGAACGAGAAAGCCCGCAGCATAGCCCGGGCAGAAAAGTGAGGGAGACAGCATGGCAGACTATCAGGAATACCGGCGGCGCGTGTTGCGCAAACGCTGGCGCAGGCGGTTCATGGCGACAGCTTTGCTGCTGCTGCTTTTGCTGGTGGGAGCCATCGGGATGTTGTGGAAGAGCCTGCACCGGGAACAGCGGCCCTCCGGCATGGGGCAGAACACCATCCTGCAGGAGGTAACACAGGATAATACTTGGAACACGGCCTCCTACGCGGTGGCGCGGCAGCTCACGGTGCAGACGCTTGCAGACAGCGCGGCCACTGCGCTGGATTTCCGTATGGCGGCGCTGCCAAAGAGCAGCACGGCTGTGGGCAAGGAATGGTTCAATGACGTGAGCTTTGTGGGCGACAGCCTGACGCAGGGTATGCAGCTGTACGAGGAGGGAATGCAGAACGCCATGTTCTGTGCGTACAAGGGTGTTGGGCCGAACGTGATCGTCAACGGCACCACCTGCAAGCGCACCGACGGCGTGGCTGAGGTGCCGCTGGAAGCGTTGACCGCCCAGCAGCCCAGAGCCATTTATGTTCTGTTGGGCACCAACGTGCTGGGCCGCGATACCGATTATAGCAGCTTTCTGACCTATTACCGGCTGATGCTGGACATGCTGAGCCAGACACTGCCAAATGCAAAGATCTATGTGCAGTCCATCACGCCGGTGCGGCCGGAAGTATGCCAGAAGTCCGGCCATGAGGGCTTGAACCGCGACCGCCTGTGCCAGATCAACAATGAGCTGGCAGCCATTGCGCTGGAAAAGAACTGCTATTTTCTCAACCTGTGGGAAGTGCTGGCAGATGAAAACGGCGACCTGATCGAAAGCTACGCCCAGCCGGACGGCTACCACCTGAGACCCGCCGGGTATGCCGTATGGACGGATTATCTGTGCAGCCACACAGAAGGATAAAAAATAAGAGGTTCGTTCACTGAGCAAACCTCTTATTTTTTACTTGAAACTTAGAACAGGCCGGTGATCTTGCCGTCGGCATCCACATCGATGCCCACAGCGGCGGGCTTCTTGGGCAGGCCCGGCATGGTCATGATATTACCGCAGATGACCACCACAAAGCCGGCACCGGCAGCAAGGCGCACCTCGCGTACCTCCATGGTAAAGCCGGTGGGGGCACCGATGAGCTTTGCGTTGTCGCTGAAGCTGTACTGGGTCTTGGCGATGCACACGGGCAGGTTCCCGTAACCCATCTCAGTCAGCTCGGCCAGTGTCTTGCTGGCGGCGGCGCTGTAGTTCACACCGTCGGCCCGGTAAATTTTGGTGGCGATGGCGTTGATCTTGTCCTTCAGGGGCATTTCCAGCGGGTAGGTGTACTGGATGGGACGATCCTCCAGCACCTCCAGCACCTTCTCGGCCAGCGCCTTGCCGCCCTCGCCGCCCTTGGCGAACACCTCGCTCAGCACGCAGGGAACACCCTGCTCGGCGCACACCTGCTCCACATAAGCCTGCTCTTCGGCGGTATCGGTGGGGAAGGCATTGATGGCGACCACCACCGGCAGGGCGCAGGCCTTTTTCCGGGTGGCGGTACCAAGCTGTGTCGATGTGGCGGATGAGGTTGGATGCACCGGCCTTGACGGCTTCGAGGTTGGGCTGGCTCAGGTCGGCCTTTGCCACGCCGCCGTGGCTCTTGAGGGCACGCACAGTGGCCACCAGCACGCAGGCAGAGGGAGCGATACCGGCGTAGCGGCACTTGATATCCAAAAACTTCTCTGCGCCCAGATCGGCACCAAAGCCTGCTTCAGTGATGGTATAGTCGGCCAGAGAAAGGCTCAGCTTGGTAGCCAGCACGCTGTTGCAGCCGTGGGCGATGTTGGCAAAGGGACCGCCGTGGATGATGGCGGGGTTGTTTTCCAGCGTCTGTACAAGGTTCGGGTCCAGCGCGTCCTTCAGCAGGGCGGTCATGGCACCGGCAGCACCGATCTCACCGGCAGTGACGGGCTTGCCGTCGTAGGTGTAGGCGCACACGATCTTGGAAAGACGCTCCTTCAGGTCGGAAATGCTGGTGGCGAGGCAGAAGATCGCCATCACCTCGCTGGCAACGGTGATATCAAAGCCGTCCTCGCGGGGGGTGCCGTTCACCTTGCCGCCCAGACCGTCCACGATGAACCGCAGCTGGCGGTCGTTCATGTCCATGCAGCGCTTCCATGTGATGCGGCGGGGGTCGATGTTCAGCGGGTTGCCCTGCTGGATGCTGTTATCGATCATGGCAGCCAGCAGGTTGTTGGCCGTGCCGATGGCGTGCAGGTCGCCGGTGAAGTGCAGGTTGATATCCTCCATGGGCACTACCTGTGCGTAGCCGCCGCCGGCTGCGCCGCCCTTGACACCGAACACCGGGCCAAGGCTGGGCTCACGCAGGCAGAGCATGGTCTTTTTGCCCAGAGCGTTCATGGCATCGGCCAGACCCACGCTGGTGGTGGTTTTGCCCTCGCCCGCCGGGGTGGGACTGATGGCGGTGACGAGGATCAGCTTGCCCTGCTTTTTGGCATCGTGGATCAGGCGGTGATCGATCTTGGCCTTGTAGCGGCCATAGGGGATCACGTGCTCATCGGAAAGGCCCAGCTGGGCGGCGATCTCGGTGATGGGTCTCATTTTGGCTTCCTGTGCGATCTCGATATCGGTTTTCATCAGACATCCTCCTTTGGAAGTCGTTTTTACAAGCATTGCACGCCGCCTGAACGGCCTTTTTGCTCGCATCCTGCGTTGCTTCCCCTTGCAATCCGTCAGGATTGCTGCGAAAAATCGCCTTGTCTGCGGACAAAAAATCCCGCCATTCAACGCACCCTGCTTATAAAAACAACTTCCGACAACAAAAAAGGCAGCTTTGCGCAGCAATTGCGCAAGGCTGCCCAGACGGTCGGCATTGACTCTCCCGCCATCCCTGCACTGTGGTGCTCCACAAGGTTCCGTCAGCAGAGATACGGTCTCTATGCAGTAAAGATAGCACAATGCCGGGGTGTTTGTCAAGGAAAAACATATACGAACTTGTCGGGGCGAGGCCCCTCCATCTTGCTGCGCAAGACCGTTCTGTCGCTTAAAAGCCCCACTGGGGCTTTCATTGCTGCGCTGCGCTCGCAAACGCGAATATTTTGCGTTCTACAGCTTTCTGTGCTATAATTAAACTGGATTATTATGAAAACAGAAAGCAGGAATCCCTTTTATGTTGCAAAACCCTGAATTGCATTATCTGGATAACGCCGCTACCACCATGGTGGCTCCCGAGGTGGCGGATGTCATCGACAAGGCCATGCGGGAACACTGGGCCAACCCTTCCAGCCTGTACGGCCCCGGTGCCCGCAGCGAGGAAGCGCTGAACGCCGCCCGTGCCGCTGTGGCCCGTACACTGGGCTGCAAGCCAAAGGAGCTGTACTTTACCTCCTGCGGCAGCGAGAGCAACAATCTGGCCCTGCTGGGCGCGGTGCGCACCCGCACTTTCGGCAAGGGCATCGTGGTGTCCGGCTTTGAGCACCCCAGCGTCCAGCGCCCGCTGGAAGAGCTGGCGAAGCAGGGCTACAACGTCACGGTGGTCAAGCCCCGCCCGGACGGCACATTGAATATCAACGAAATGCTGGAGCATGTGGACAAGAACACCATCCTCGTGGCCTGCATGATGGTGAACAACGAGGTAGGCACCCGCAACGATGTGGAACGCCTTGCCGCCGAGGTCAAGCGCCGCAACAGCCGCACCATTGTCCATGTGGACGCAGTGCAGGCGTGGATGCGTGTGCCCATCAAGCTGACGAACATCGATACCCTGTCGGTGAGCGGCCACAAGATCCACGCTCCCAAGGGCATTGGCGCGCTGTATCTTTCTGACCGTCTGGTGCAGGCGTTCCGGCCGCCGTACCTCGGCGGTGAGCAGGAGCGCGGCCTGCGCCCGGGCACCGAAAACCTGCCCTACGCCATGGGTCTTGCCGCAGCCGCCACCCGTCTTGCCAAGACCATGAAGAGCCGTGACACCGCTATGAAGGCCCTGAACCAGCGTCTGCGGGACGGCCTGAAGGCCTTTCCGGAGGTGGAGCTCAACAGCCCGGAGAACGCGGTGCCCGAGGTGCTGAACTTCAGCGAGATGTGCATCAAGAGCGAGACCATGCTGGCATGGCTGGCCGAAGCACAGGTGTATGTTTCCTCGGCAAGTGCCTGCGGCCGCGGCCAGCCCAGCCACACGCTGGCAGCCATGGGGAAAGACCCGCTTGGCCTCGATGCGGTTGAGGCGGCGACAACACCCCCGAGGATGTGGATGCTTTCCTCAACCGCTTTGAGGACGGAATGAAGAGCTTGCAGAGGATCCGGAAGTGATTCCGCAGGCAGAACCATCTGGAATGGCCACCGCTTTGCTCTGGCCATGTTAAATCGTAACCTAGGAGATACAACATTTATGCATGAAATTATCATGGGCTATCAGGGTGAAATGTCCCTGAAAGGCCTCAACCGCAACCAGTTCGAGTCGGCGATGATGAAAATTCTGCGCTACCGGCTCAAGACCGTGGGCAAGTTCAAGGTCTACTGCACCCAGTCCACCTTTTACATGGAGCCTGAGGAAGAGGACGTGGATATGGACCTCGCCTTTGACCGGGTGAGCAAGGTGTTCGGCCTTGCGGCGCTCAGCCGCGCCGTGGTCTGCGACAAGGACTTTGACACCATCTGCCAGACCGCTGAGGACTACCTCGGTGCCAGCCTGCACGGCATCCGCACCTTCAAGGTGGAAGCCCGCCGCTCCGACAAGACCTACCCCATGACCAGCCCTGAATTGATGCGGGAGCTGGGTGCCTATCTGCTGGGCAAACACAACTACCTCAAGGTGGATGTGCATAACCCGGATTTCAAGGTGATCGTAGAAATTCGTGATTACGGCGCGTATATTCACGGCCCGAAAGTACCCGGTGAGGGCGGTCTGCCCGTGGGCACCAGCGGCCGTGCATTGAATATGCTGTCTGGCGGCATCGACAGTCCCGTGGCAGCTTACCGTATGGCAAAGCGCGGTCTGGCACTGGACCACATCCACTTTGCGTCTCCGCCGTACACTTCGGAGCGCGCAAAGCTCAAGGTAAAAGCTCTGGCGCAGCTCACCAGCATCTATACGGGCAGCTCCAATCTGTTCGTCGTGCCATACACCAAGCCGCAGGAGTACATCCGGGATAATGCTCCGGATGTGCTGTTCACGGTGCTGATGCGCCGCAGCATGATGCGCATTGCCAACGTTATTGCCAAGAAGCAGGGCTGCGAAGCCCTTGTTACCGGCGAGAGTCTGGCTCAGGTAGCCAGCCAGACCGTCAAGGCCCTGCAGTGCACCGATGCTGCGCAGGATCTGCCCATCCTGCGCCCGCTCATCGGCATGGACAAGACCGAGATCGTGGAGACGGCACGCCACATCAACACCTTTGAGACCAGCATCCTGCCCTACGAGGACTGCTGCACCATCTTCACCCCGCCGCATCCGAAGATCCGCCCGGAGCTGGCCGAAATTCTGGAAGCCGAAGCCGCCATGCCCGGCCTTGCCGCGCTGGAAGCCGAAGCAGCAGAGAGCGCCGAGCGCATCCGCATCCGTATCACCGATCAGGTAGAATTTGAGGGTTGATTTATCCATGACAGCAGAGATCATCAGTGTGGGTACCGAGCTGCTGCTCGGCAACATTTTGAACACCAACGCCCAGTATCTGAGCCGCGAGCTGGCGGCACTGGGCATCACCGTCCAGCGCGAGAGCACCATCGGCGACAACCACGACCGTTTGGCGGATTTCGTCAACGAGGCAAAGCAGCGGTGCGACCTGCTGGTGTTCACCGGCGGCCTTGGCCCCACGGCGGATGACCTGACCAAGGAGACGGTTGCTGGATGCTACGGTGATACGCTGGCTTTTGACCCGGAAGAATGGCAGAAGATCGTGGATTTCTTCACTCGTACCGGGTGCAAGACGACCCCAAACAACCGCAAGCAGGCCATGGTGCCGGTGAACGGCCACAAGATCATCAATAACCACGGCACTGCCCCCGGGGCATGGTTCGAGCAGGATGGCCACTGTGCCGTGCTGATGCCCGGCGTGCCTCACGAAATGAAGGCCATGTGGACAGAGAGTGTGCGCCCGCTGCTGCTGGCCCGCCAGAACTGCACCCTGCATTCCATCACGCTGCGGGTGCTGGGCGGCGAAAGCGATATCGAATACCGTGTGCGGCATCTGCTGGAAAACACAAATCCCACCGCCGCCATCTACTGCAAGACCGGCGAGTGCGAGATCCGCATTACTGCCCGGGCAGAAACCGACAGTTCAGCCGAAAAAATGTGCCGCGCATACGCCACAAAGTTCTATGATCTGCTGGGTGATGCGGTGTATGATGAGGATGTGACCGGTCTGGAAGAGACTCTGGTGCACACCCTGAAGAAAAAGGGACTCACCATTGCCACGGCAGAAAGCTGCACAGGCGGCATGATCGCCCAGCGGCTGACCAATGTGTCCGGTGCAAGTGAGGTGTTCGGCTTCGGCTTTGTTACCTACTGGGAGCAGGCCAAGGCAAAGATGATCGGTGTAGACCCGGCGGCGATCGCAAAGTACAATGTGGTGTCCGCACCGGTGGCAGCACAGATGGCACTGGGCGCAGCCGAAGCTGCCGGGGCCGATATCGCTGTCAGCGTCACCGGTCTGGCAGGCCCCAACGGCGGTGATGCCGTCCGCCCGGTGGGCACGGTGTATCTGGGTGCGGCCTGCGGTGAGACCGTCTATGTAAAAAAGCTCTTCGTCTCCCGCCCCGACCGTGCGCTGGTGCGTGCCCGCGCGGCACAGGCGGCACTGGAACTGGCGCTGCGTCTGGCTCAGGGCAAAGTTCCTGCAGATACACAGGCACTGGCAAAAAGCGCCCGGCATGATGCTGCGGCTCTGACGGCACTGGACAGCACCTTCCTCAAGGGTTAATACGAGCGGCCCCGGGCCGCGGGGGTGAAGCAGTTGATACACGAAGAAAAAACGCAGACCACCTGTGTGCTGCGGTTGTTTGGCGCACCGCTGTGGGCAGTACAACAGGCAGTGCAGCAGACAGGACTTGCTGCCCAGTGCCGCAGCCGCGGTGCAGAAACACTGGCTGCGCTGCAGGCAGAAACGCCCGCGGCATTGAGCAAGGCGCGGAAAGCGCTGGCAGACCGCTTTGCGGCAGAGCTGTACGGAGAAGGGGAGATGACCCTTGTTCATGCAGCGGTGCAGGCGCTGGAAACGCACCACAGGCTGCTGGTGTGCTGCGATGCCGACGCAGGCACTCTGCTGGAAGCCCGGATGGAAACGGTGGCCGGCGCAGAAAAAGTGTTTGATTTTGGAGCCATGAGCTATGCCGATGCAAAGGTGCGGGAAAAGCTGAGCGCAAAGGTCTGCCGGGTCAAGGGCGGGCCGGTGCCGGCAAAGCTTACCCGTGTGCGGGCAGCGCAGCGCCTTGTGGGTGCAGACTTTGCAGCTGGGTGTCTGGAGCGCGCCGAGGACACGGTGCTGTTTCTGGGCAGCCGGAAAGGCTGCTGGGTGCGCACGGTGGCCAATGCAGATACGCCTGCTTTGTGGCTGCTGGATATGATCCGCCGGGCGGCTTCCGGTCTGCCGCAGGCGGCGGGGACAAGCTGGCAGAAGTATGGCAGGGCCATTCCGGCAGATGCCCTGACGGCGCAGCGCCTGCCGGACAAGCCGGAGCCGGATGCACCGACAGCAGCGCCGCGCAAACGGCACAGGGTGCGGAATGCCCTGATTTTTCTGCTGATTCTGGCACTGGCCGCGTTTGCCGCTGCGTGGTATTACACCGGCGGCGACCCTGCCGGCCTGCCGCCGCAGCCCATTCGGAAATGATATAAAAAAGACCCCGGAGGGTGTGAACCTTCCGGGATTTTTTTGTTTATAAAGGCGATTTTTAAGAGATGCAGCGTGCTGCTCCGAACCCATCCGTGAAAAAGAACCACCGGAAAATCCGCAGATTTTTCGGTGGTTCAAATAAATGATAAATTTTCCGAATGGTTATGCCTTGTGGTCGCTCAGCCACCGCAGAGCCATATAAACATAGGCCGCAGAGCCCTCGTACAGCACGCTGTCGTCAAAGCGTACCTTGGGGTGGTGCTGGCCGTAAACATAGCCCTCCTTGGCGTTGCCTGCGGAGAGAAACATGCTTACGGTGGGCACTTCGTGGCTGACAAAGGCAAAGTCCTCGCTGCCGCCGCCGGGCTTGCCGCCGGTGAGGACGGTCATATCCATGGCACCACGGCCCAGCAGTTCGGTCATATAGGTCAGGGCATTCTTGGCAAGAGGCGTATCCACCACCATGCAGGGGCAGTGGTCGCTGAACTCCACATCAGCAGTGCAGCGATAGGCTGCCGCCACGCCCTGCGCGATCTCGGTCATGCGCTGGTGGATCTGCTCGCTCACGGCACCTTCGGGGTCCACCGTGCGGATAGTGCCCCACATATCGGCAGAATCCGGGATGACATTGGATGTCTTGCCAGCTTCAAACCGACCCGTGGTGAACACGCCAAACTTGGCGGGGTCCAGCTCACGGCTGTTGATCTCCTGCAGGGCAATGTGGATGTGGGCCGCTGCGGTGATGGGGTCGATGCAGGCGTTGGGCATGGAGCCATGGCCGCCCTTGCCGTGTACGGTGATGTGGTACTGCTCACAGCTTGCCATGGTGATGCCGCCGCCCGGCACCAGCACGGTGCCCACGGGCAGGGGCATCCCGGCCAGAACATGGAACATGACCGCGGCGTCCACCTTCGGGTTTTCCAGCAGGCCGTTTTTCAGCATGTCCAGCGAACCCTGAAAGATCTCCTCTGCAGGCTGGAATTCCAGCTTGATGGTGCCCTCGATCTCGTCCTCATGTTCTTTGAGCAGCTTTGCCGCACCCAGCATCATGGCGGTGTGCATATCGTGGCCGCAGCCGTGCATCTTGCCCGGCACCTCGGAAGCAAATTCTTCGCCGGATTCCTCCTGAATGGGCAAAGCATCCATGTCGCCGCGCAGCAGGATGGTCTTGCCGGGGCGCTTGCCGCCCGCTAGCGCGAGTACGCCGCACTTGCCGCAGTCCTGCGGGGTGTAGCCCATCTCGGTCAGGGCTTTTTTGACCAGCGCTTTTGTCTCGGGCAGGTCAAAGCCTACCTCCGGGTGGCGGTGCAGGGTGCGCCGCCATGTGCGCAGCTGGGTTTCCAGCTCCTTTGCGGATTCGAGCAGTTTTTCTGGTGTGATCATTCCAAAATCAACTCCCTCTATTTTATCAAAAACCTCCCAGACCCTGCCTTATGGCAGAGCCTGAGAGGTTTTTTACTTAGTTTTCGTTCGTCGATGTGCCTTCCGGGTGGTACTTGGCGCAGGTGCACTTTTTCCACTTCAGGCCGCTGCCGCAGGGGCAGGGGTCGTTGCGGCCAATTTTGATGACACGCACAGGCTGGCCGTGGGGTGCACCCTTGGCACCGGGTGCACCGTTGCCGGGCACAAAGCCTTCGCCGGTGGGCTTTGCCACCTGCTCACGCTTGGGGGCAGCACCGGCCTGACGGATCTCGATGGTCAGCAGCATCTTCACACTGGACTCACGGATGGAATCCACCATCTGGTCGAACATGTCAAAGCCCTCGATGCGGTACTCCACAACGGGGTCCTTCTGGCCGTAGCCGCGCAGCGCAATGCCCTGACGCAGCTGGTCCATGTTGTCGATGTGGTCCATCCACATGCGGTCCACGCACTTGAGCAGGCAGATGCGCTCCAGCTCACGCATGATGGGAGTACCGTAGCGCTGCTCCTTGTCGGCGAGGATCTTCATGCCGCGGTCATAGAGCTGGTCGGCAATGCCCTTGCGGGAGATAGCGTCAAAGTCGGCCACGGCGTAGTGGAGGTCTTCCTCGGTGGTCAGCCAGCCCAGATAGTGGCGGCGCAGGGCACCAAAGTCCCAGTCGTCCTTCACATCACCGGCCAGGAACTGGTCGCAGCTGGAATCGATGTTCTCGCGCAGCATCTTGTGCATTTCGGTGCTGATATCCTCGCCATCCAGCACCTTGCGGCGCTGGCCATAGATGATCTCGCGCTGCTGGTTCATCACGTCGTCGTACTTCAGCACGTTCTTGCGGATCTCGAAGTTGCGGCCTTCCAGCTTTTTCTGGGCGCTTTCCAGCGTGTTGGTGATCATGCGGTTCTCGATGGGAGTGTCCTCATCGATCTTGAGGGTATCCATCAGGCTGGAGACGCGGTCGCCGCCGAACAGGCGCATCAGGTCATCTTCCAGGCTCAGATAGAAGCGGGAAGCACCCGGGTCGCCCTGACGGCCGGCACGGCCGCGCAGCTGGTTGTCGTGCGGCGGCTCTCGTGGCGTTCGGTGCCGATGATGAACAGGCCGCCTGCAGCGCGCACCTGCTCAGCTTCGGCATCGATCTGGGGCTTGCACTGGGCGTACAGCTCATCGAAGCGCTTGCGGGCAGCAAGGATGTTGGCATCCTCGGTATCGCCGTGACCGTTGGCTTCGGTCAGCAGCATTTCCACTGCAGCCGGGTCGGCATCCTCGGGCTTTTCCGGGTTCAGCAGGTTTTCGCAGAAGTGTTCCTTGCGCATCTGGGCCTTGGCCATGAACTCGGCGTTGCCGCCCAGCATGATATCGGTACCACGGCCTGCCATGTTGGTGGCAATGGTAATGGCACCCTTTTTGCCGGCCTGCGCCACGATCTCGGCTTCACGCTCGTGGTTCTTTGCGTTCAGCACGTTGAAGTCGCGGGTGTATTTCTGCAGCATCTTGGCAAGGGTCTCACTCTTTTCCACGCTGACCGTACCCACCAGCACGGGCTGGCCCTTCTGGTGGCATTCCAGCACCTGCTGGATAACGGCATTGTATTTGCCGTTGACCGTCTTGTAGATGGCATCCGGATAATCGATGCGCTGACGGGGGCGGTTGGTGGGCACCGTAACGATGTTCAGGCCGTAGATCTCGGTGAACTCGGTGGCTTCTGTCTTGGCGGTACCGGTCATACCGGACAGCTTTTTGTACATGCGGAAGTAGTTCTGGAAGGTGATGGTAGCCAGCGTTTTGCTCTCGGCGGCGATCTTCACGCCCTCCTTGGCTTCGATGGCCTGATGCAGGCCTTCGTTGTAGCGGCGGGGGGGGCGCCAGCCGCTGGAGGATACCATCCTTGACCACGTAATCGATGTCCCGCTGCATCACGCCGTAAGCCTTGATGGCCTGATCGATGTGATGGGCAAGGGTCATGTTCTCGGCGGCGGCAAGGTTCTCGACCTTGAAGTAGGCTTCCGCTTTCTTGATGCCGCTGGCAGTCAGGGTACAGGTCTTGTGTTTTTCGTCCACGACGTAATCACCGTCGGTCTGCTCGTCGGTAGAGACTTTATCCTCCAGCTCTACCACCACGCTCTTGCGCAGGGTACGCACAAAGCGGTCCACCTGTGTGTACAGGCTGGAGGAATCCTCGCCGCGGCCGGAAATGATCAGGGGCGTGCGGGCTTCATCGATCAGGATGGAGTCCACTTCATCGACGATGGCATAGGCGTGGCCGCGCTGCACCATGTTGGCCTTATAGGTCACCATGTTGTCACGCAGGTAGTCAAAGCCGAACTCGTTGTTGGTACCGTAGGTGATGTCGGCAGCATAGGCGGCGCGGCGTGCATCACCGTCCATGCCCTGTGCGATCAGGCCGACAGAAAGGCCCAGCCAGCGGTAGAGCTTGCCCATCCACTCGCTGTCGCGCTTGGCAAGGTAATCGTTGACGGTGACAACATGCACGCCCTCACCGGTGAGGGCATTCAGGTAGGCGGGCAGGGTAGCCACAAGAGTCTTGCCTTCACCGGTCTGCATCTCGGAAATATCGCCGCGGTGCAGGGCAATGCCGCCGATGACCTGCACAGGGAAGTGCTTCATGCCCAGCACGCGCCATGCGGCTTCGCGGCAGACGGCAAAGGCATCGGGCAGGATATCATCGGTGGTCTTGCCGTCGGCCAGCTGCTGCTTGAACACAGCGGTCTGTGCCTGCAGGTCGGCATCCGGCATGGCGGCATATTTTTCTTCCAGAGCCAGCACCTGCTTGGCAATGGGGTTGATCTTTTTCAGCTCCCGGTCCGAGAAGCTGCCAAAGAGTTTTTCAACAAGGGACATTGGTAACACCTCATAGATCAAATTCGGGAAAATGCTTCCCGGAGATAGACATAAATACACACATATATGATACACCAAAGCGGCAGACGCGTCAAACCTGCAAGGTTATTTTAGCCGGATTTTGAATGAATTTTCTGTAAATTTGCGCTGGAAGGGGGTTCATAAAAGGAAAAGATATGTGGTGGAGGCGAACAGCCTCGCCCTCTCCGTCTGCTCCCGCTGGTCGCATCCACCTCCCCCAAAGTGGGAGGCCTTGGCAATCCACGCAAAGTTTCCGGTTTCGCCAGAGGCTCCCCCTTTGGGGGAGCTGGCGAGCGAATGCGAGACTGAGAGGGCGAGCCAGCTAAAACAAAAACCACCTCTGATTTTTGCAAATCAGAAGTGGTCAGATGTACATTATAAGGTTTCCAGCAACTGCGGCAGCTGTGGCAGATCGTCGATGGCATTCCCCCTGCTGCAGAGCACGCATTTTGTGCCAAGGGCCTTTGCAACTTCGGCATCGTGCTGGGTGTCGCCCACCATCACGCAGGCAGCAGGGGCGATGCCGCTTTGTGCAAGCCACTGTTTGCCCACCTGCACTTTGCTTACGCCATAGATGTCTGCAAGGCCGAGCAACTCAGTAAAATAGCCCTGCAGGCCCCGTGCGGCTACCTGCTCGATCAGGTAGTCCCGGCGGGAGGCGGAAAGCACGCTCTGCCGCCAGCCCCGGCGCGAAAGCTCGGCCAGCGTTTCGGCAGCGTGTGCAGAGGGGGGACAGGCATCCACACCTGCGTTATAATGTTCCATAAAGCACTCGGCCAGCTCCGGATAGGGATGTCTGGCAAAGTCGAAGCCGGCGCGGATGTAGTATTCCTCAATGGGAAAACCGAAAATTTCCCGGTAAGCGGCAAGATCGTACCGCTGCGGATAACCGTGGGTCTCCAGCATCCAGTTGAGACAGCTGTGGGTGAAATCAACATCATCCATCAAAGTGCCGTTCCAGTCCCAGAAGATCATTCCGTTTGCCTGCATGGAAACCTCCTTGCGGTCATTAAGCTGCAAAAATTTTGCGCAGGGCCTTGCTGCTCTCGATGATCTTCACCAGCAGCACACCCAGAACGGTGCAGCTGATGAGCTCGCCGATACCTACGGAGATGCCGTTGGTGATGCAGGCCAGCCAGATGGGAGCGCTGGAGGTGGGGTCCGGGAACATGACGGCGATCTCAATGCCGATGATCACGGCATTGAACAGCACCGGCGGCAGGGAAGCCGCCACAGCCAGACCCTTGATGCGGATGTTCCGCAGCTTGTAGGTGGATGCGGATGTTCCGCAGCTTGTAGGTGACAAGGCAGGCCAGCAGGGTGGCAAGGGTGCCAAAGATGACATCCACGATGGTGGAGCCCAGCAGGTTTGCCAAAAAGCAGCCCAGTACCACACCGGCAATGTACTCGGCACCGAACACCGGCAGCAGGCAGAGCGCCTCAGCCACACGCACCTGTACCGCACCATAGGAGAGCGGCTGCAGAGCCATGCAGAGAACAACATAAATGGCTGCGACCACGCCGCAGCGCACCAGTTTACGGACGGAAGGATTCTGATTCATGATAATACTCCAGCGGGATGATTTTGACCGCACAGGGCCGCCAGCCCCTGTGGGTTTGGCCCGGCATGGTTCGAGACACGCCGGGGAGCCTAAAATCCTAAGTTGCTCTGAAAGGATGCCGCACAAAAAGCACAGCAAAAGGCAGTATAGCATAATTTTTGGCAGATTGCAACGAATTTTCGCAGAATCAGGTACAGATGTAGTTTTTGGTTTGGACCCTTCCGGTGAAAAAGAGGTTCCGAAAAGCCCGCAGGCTTTTCGGAACCTCAAAATAAAAATAAAATTACCGCTGAAATAGCCAGAGCGAAAGCGGAGGCTATTAAAATCGTGTGTTACCCTCTGGGGTGTCCGGTGTATACCAGAGCCACCGTGTCGGGGCCGGTGTTGGCGGAAACGACACCGCCCAGCTCAAACACCAGCAGCGGCGGCTTGCCAAAGGCCTTGGTTCTCCACCCCTTCGCTGCGCTGTTTGCACAGCTCCACCATGGCGGGCACCACCTTGTCATCGCCGCGTACCTTGGCTTCCACCTTGGTCTTGCCGTCGATCAGGGTGATGATGGGACGAATGCCCATCAGCTCGCCCATAACAGCAGCAGCGGCAGAGATACGTCCGCTCTTTTTCATCTGCTTCAGGCTGTAGGGGCCCAGAACGATCTCCATGCAGTCCATCTGCTTTTCAAACTCCCGGATCACATGGCTGATCTCTGCACCGTTCTTCAGCTTGCGGGCCATTTCGCACAGATACCAGCCGAACACCATGGAATAGGTGTGGGGGTCCAGCAGATGGATCTTCAAGTGGTGCTCCGGGCGCTCTTCCCGCAGCATCCCCTGTGCCATGAGGGCGTTATTGTAGGTGGAAGAGCCGGATTTGTTGATGGGTACATGAATGACATCAGTATAGCCCTCGTCCACATACTGGCAGTATTTTTCGCAGAACTGGATGGGGGTGATGGCGGCAGTGGAGGGCACGCCCTTAGCGGCACGCATCTTATCGTAAAATTCGGTGTTGGTGCAGCTTTCACGCTCCACGTAGTCCACATCGTCTAGCAGGATGTGGAAGCTCATGATGTCGATGCCGTATTTTTCGGCCATCTCCTGCGGGATATCGCAGGAGGAATCGGTCAGGATCGCAATCTTGCTCATAATGTCCCTCATTTCCATTCGTAGTCTCGTAAGTGTCCGTGGTCCAAAAGCTCCGGAAAGTCCCACTGGCGCAGCACTTCATACACGCCCACAGCCACGCTGTTGGAAAGGTTCAGGCTGCGGCAGGTGTCGCGCATGGGCATTCGGATGCAGTGCTCCTGATTGGCGGCAAGCAAGGCTTCGGGCAGGCCGGCATCCTCGCGTCCGAACACGAGGTATGCACCGTCCGGGTAGCTCACATCGGTGTAGCGCTGCGGTGCCTTGGTGGTAAAATAGTAATAGGGGCCGCTGTTTTTGGCAAAGAACTCGTCCAGACTGTCGTAATAGCTGATGTCGAGGTAGTGCCAGTAATCCAGACCCGCATGCTTGAGCTTTTTATCATCGATGGCAAAGCCCATGGGGCCTACCAGATGCAGCCGACAGGCAGTGCAGGCACAGGTGCGGGCCACATTGCCGGTGTTCTGCGGGATGCGCGGCTCCACCAGAACGATGTTCAAGGTTGGCTTTTCGTTCATCGGTGTACCTCCCCTTATTCTGCCGAGCCTGCCGGGCACAGGCGCGGCAGAAGCGGCTCGAACCAGACCCCGTAGCGGGTATCCTGCGCGGCGGGCGTGTTCTGGATGGAAAGCGCCACGAACTCGGCAGCGTTGTCGGCGGCGGCACTCAGGGCGTTACCCTGCAGCAGCGAGCCGATGAGCACCGCACCGTACAGGTCGCCGGTGCCGGGAAAGCTGCGGCTGATGTGCAGCTTTTTGATGAGGAAGCGGTCTTTTCCGCTGCCTGCACAGCCGATGTATTTGCCCAGCGGCAGGCCGGTGACGACAGGCCCGGGGGCCCTGTGCGGCTTCATCGGTGAGCAGCTCGGTCTGCGGCTGGCGCTGCAGCAGGATCTGTGCCTCGGTGTAGTTGGGCAGGATCAGATCGGCAGCACCGCACAGTGCACGGATGCGGTCGATCAAAGCAGGCGTTACGGTGGAGTAAGCCTTGCCGTTGTCGCCCATGACCGGGTCAACGATCTTTTTGGCTGCGGGCCAGAGGGCAAAGGCTTTTTCGGCCAGTGCCACCTGATCCTCACCGCCCAGATAGCCGGTATAGATGCAGTCAAACTCCACGCCGAGCGCATGGTAATGCTCCAGCGCCTGTTCGCCGTAGGCGCAGCCGTCCAGCCGTGCAGGTGTGCCAAGCCCGCCTGTGTGGGTGGAAAGCACCACCGTGGGCAGGGCTACCGGCTGCACGCCCATGACCGACAGCACCGGCAGGATCACTGCAAGGCTGCAGCGGCCCATGCCGGAAAGATCGTGGATGCAAAGGACTTTTTTGGGTTCAACAGGGTGTATCAAATAAGGAACCTCCTTACCAGTATGCGGAATGAGCAGTGCGCTTTTTAGCCGGGCACACCCGCCCATTAAAACATCGTAGAACAGTATACCACAAATTTCTGCATAAAAAAAGCGGATACCAGATAGTTTACAGGAAATAATAACGCCGGAGACCGGATCTTTTTCACCGAAAGGAGTTTTACTATGAAACATGAATCCACCAGTTCTTCCGGGATGCTGCTTGGCATGGCCGCGGGGGCGGCACTGGGTGCCGTGGGCGTGATGGCCGCCACCCAGAACCAGCGCCAGCTGCGCCGCACCACCCGCAAGGTGATGAAGGGTGCCGAGAACGCTGTGCTGCAGCTGGACAAAATGGTTGGCGACTTTGTGGAAAAGCACATGGAGTGATAAAAGCAAAGAACGGCGTTCCGGTGGGGAACGCCGTTCTTTGCTTGAAAAAGCTTACTTGTTCCAGATGCACATGCGGGCCGCGGTGTTGATCTCGCCCAGCACGCTCAGATCCATCTGAATGTTGCAGGTAACGGTGAGTGCCTTGTTCACATCGCTGCCGGTCAGCACCGAGGCGGGCATGTTCTTGATGGTGAGCACGCCGGTGCCCTTGGCAACATCGCCGGAGACGGTGCCGGTGTAGGTCACATCACCAATGGTCAGGCCGGACAGATAGCCGGTGACACCCATCTTGCTTACCTGCTGGATGGGCAGGGTGAGCGTGTAGGTGCCGTTGGACTGGCGGGTGAGGGTGACATCACGGCTGGCATCGATGCCGGTGTTGGCCATGGATTCCTTATCGGATCTTTCTTTCCAGAATTTAATGCCTACGTTCAGGCTGGAAGCAGCACTTGCACCAAAGGTGAACATGCACAGCAGCAGCACCGAGAGCAGGGCGGCGCTTACGCGCTTATAAGTGTTCGTCATGAATGATCTGCCTTTCCTGCCACAGAGGCGGCGTTGAACAATTGCGGTAATACCGGTTTGTCAATGCTAAAATAGCATGGCTGTGCAAAGTTGTCAATCCGCTTCGTGAAGCTTTCACAGAAATGTTGCACATTGATAAAATATGGTGGGCGAAGATGACGAAGAACCGCCCCTCCGGCAGGAGAAGCGGTTCTTGAAAAATCAGCGCTTAAAGTTCAAAGTCGGGGTCGTCCTTCAGAACATGGATCTCGCTCATAAAGGGGCTCTGCTCCGGGTCGGCGAAGGGAGCTTCCTTGACGTACTTGTTCAGCTGGATGGCCGTGCGTGCAGGGTCGGCAATGGTGCCTGCGCCGCCGATGCAGCCGCCCGGGCAGCCCATGCCTTCCAGCAGGTAGCCGTTGTACTTGCCGGCCTTGGCCAGCATGAGCAGCTTCTTGCATTCGGCAAGGCCCTGTGCAGATGCGATCTTGACATCCATATCCGGGTGCCATTCCTTGATCTTATCGGCAACAGCCTTGGCAACGCCGCCGGACTGTGCAAAGCCGCGGCCTGCTGCGGATGCAGCGTGCAGAGCTTCGGCCTCGTCCACTTCCAGCAGGCTGGTGTCCACATCCTTGGCCTCGATGATACCGGCCAGCTCTTCAAAGGTGAGCACGAAGTCCACATCGGAGCGGACGGTGCGGCGGGAAGCTTCCAGCTTCTTTGCGGCGCAGGGTCCAATGAAGCACATACGGGCCTCGGGGTCCTTCTGCTTCATCATGCGGGCGGTGAACACCATGGGGGTCATGGTCATGGAGATGTTCTTGGCAAGATCCGGGAAAGCGGTCTTTGCCATCATGCTCCATGCCGGGCAGCAGGAAGTTGCCATGAAGTTGAGCTTCCCGGGCACTTCCTCCAGGAAGTCGTGTGCTTCGTCCACGGTGCACAGGTCGGCACCAATGGCAACCTCCACCACATCGTAGAAGCCGACGGCCTTCAAGGCGGCCTTGAGCTTGCCGGTGGAAGCCAGACCCGGGAACTGGTTGATGAAGGCGGGAGCCACCAGCGCGTAGATGCGATCGCCGCGGTTGAAGCCCTGGATCAGCTGATAGATCTGGCCCTTGTCGGCAATGGCACCGAAGGGGCAGTTGACCAGACACTGGCCGCAGGAAACGCACTTGCTGTAATCGATCTCGGCGCGGCCCAGCTCATCGGAGTGGATGGCACCCATGCCGCAGGCTGCAGCGCAGGGACGCTCGGTCTTGACGATGGCGTTATAGGGGCACACGCCGACGCAGCGGCCGCACTTGATGCACTTGTCCTGATCGATGATGGAACGGCCGCTCTCCCATGTGATGGCCTTCTTGGGGCACACTTCCATACAGGGGTGGGCAAGGCAGCCCTGACACAGGTCGGAGACCTTGACCAGCTTTTCCGGGCAGCGGTTGCAGGCAAACTTGATCACGTTCACCAGCGGGGGATCATAATACTTATCGGCGATGGATGCATCCTCCAGACCGGAGACGACGCTGTTGTGCTCGTCCATGCGGCGGGTGGGCAGGCCCATGGCCAGACG
>OCAV01001061.1_pt1 | contig 19800 bp, 16 predicted proteins | sample 1538331 | NCBI WGS metagenome assembly OCAV01 (sample SAMEA2580297, study PRJEB22360) | human gut metagenome | biome: human gut; feature: human-associated habitat; material: faeces | place: Denmark | collected 2008/2010
CCTGATTCCAATAGTCTATTTAACATGTCCATTTTCTCATTATAATTTTCAAATGGAATCCTACTTACCGTTCCTTTTAGTGCTGTTATCTCATCTCCTTTTTCATTAACATCTGCACCACTCTTTATCAATTGTGAGCATATTTGTAGCTGTACCTTTTCGCTCTCAATCTCTCTGACGGCTAATTCTAACGGCTTCGTTTTTGATGATGTTTTAATTGTTTCTTTTGCAAATTCTGCATGATTTTTCAATGCTTCCTTTACGCCTTGCATATTGAGATTACAAATAAAGGTGTATAACTGTTTTTTGGATATATCCTTGTCCTTATCTTTACTGCATCCACATATGGTAAACAAAATGTTGAAAGCATCGCAATCATAATAAAAATCTTTTTTCTTATTTTCTGACTTCACAAGGTCTATGGGGTCAAATGTCCAAATTATTTAATTCGCTCCATTATGTACACATTATTTGAAGATTTATCATCTTCATATAGTATTACATCATCAATCAAAAAGTTTATGCCTCCTGTCTTATATGTCGGTTTTTTTATAATATATGATTTGTTATCTTTTAAATCAAATACTTGCATTCCTTCATGCTCAGAATCATACATAACTTCGTCTACAATAACTTTTGTGGAATCCGCTATGGCATTTGCTCCTCCTTGAAATTCAAAAATCTTTTTATCCTTTTCATTTTTTTCATATTCATACATGACTTGTCGACCTATATCATCTTTAGTTTCCCATTTTGTATAATATAGTTTCCCATTATATACTGTTATTTCCACGTATATTGGATGATTGTCCATCTCATAATCCTCATACCATTTTATTCCTCGAATTCTCTGTTGTTTCTGCGTATTTAAATTTATCTCATAAATACCAGCTCCTCCTTTATCTATATAATATAAACATTCTCCTCCAAAACATATTTGCCTCATGTAACCTTTTATAAGAACTTTATATTTTTCTTCATTATATTGAACAACATATAAATTTGTATAATCCTCCATTATTATATACAATTTATTATGGTACATTTTTACCGAAACAACTTCTGCATTTACCCCACATTTCTTCAAATTTTCTTTTGATAAAATCTTTGTGTATTTTCCTTTGAAATTACTTTTATATATTTCTTGATTATATATATAATACAGATAATTTCCTTCTAGAGATAAGCCGCCTTTATTTACTCTCTTAAATGTTACGATTACTGATTTTTCTTTACTTTGTTTATTTACTTTTATAATTTTTTTACCATTTTCTATGTAAAAAACATAACTTTTATTTTCTACAACTGGATTTATGATTCTTAATGATCCATACCCATCATCACTTTTTATCTGCATTTTTTTAACATCTAAAATTTGAGATAATTTTCTATTAGAATTAACTTGTTTTTTCGTCGTCTTTCCATTACAAGCAGTCAGCATTATTAAACAGAAAATTAATAACAGATATCTAGTTTTTCTTTGTTTCATGTTCTTCCTCCTCATTGTATAAATTTCAAATTCCATACCGCCTTGTTATCTTTTGCAATTTTCTTGCAACTTCTACCCTCTGAATCTTTTTTCTTGTTTTCTGACTTCATAAGGTCTGCTTCATTTGTCACTTCTTTGTTTACATGTCCGTTGGCATCTTTAACACTGGTCGTGGTCTTTCCATCCGTTCCCATGTCATAAGGAATACTGTTACTGATGGTTTCGTTTCCATTCTTTCTGCTGACACCTGTGACACGGTTCTGGTCATCATAAGTATAGATTGTGACATTTCCATCGGTAACAGCACTCTCATTTTTCCATTGACATCATATGCAGTCTCATTAATAATGGTATCTTTTCCTATAGTAATACTGTCTCCATCAACAACCGGCTGGCTGATCGTATGAGTTATTTTTATAACCATCTATGATTGTCATATCTTTTTAAGCATCAAATTTCTCTGGTAACTGTCTCTTTGTCATATCTAATAATTTTACCATACTGGCTGCACATTCACCTTTCTAATCAACTTTCCATCATAAGAATAAATATACATTTTCCTATTTTTATAGTCTTCACCTGTTATGTCTATTACTATATATGATTTTGTAAATATGACTGATGTCCACGCACTATTCTTATTATTTTTGCTTTCAGATGCAATCTTTTTAATTTCACCTGTCTTTATATCTAACATAAAAACGTCCATATTATTTGTACTATAGTATAATTTGTTATTGTCTATCTTTAAATTGTCATTTAAAAAGTCTTCTTCTTTTTTCAGATCTTTTATATAATATTTTTTCTTCTTACTCTTTTTATCATATGAATAAACATTTAACCCATCCGTTACCATGAAATGTTCATTATCTATATATCCTACCCACATAATATCTCCCTTATTTTTACATTTCACGATGGTTTTATCACTTAAATTTATTTCATAGATTTGCTTATCTACATTATTGTATGTATACAATTTTCCATGATCCTGTCTTAATATATAGGAGAATTCGCCTTTTAGAAAAACTTCTGTTTTCCCTGTTTTTAAATTTTTTCTATATATATTATTTTTAAAATCACTTGCCCCACTTTCTTTTAAATAATACATATATTCTGGTGATATGGTGCAAATTCCTGCCTGATCCAACTCTTCTTTGCCAAAGCCAAATCCTTTTGTCTTTTTGGAATATAATTCAATTCCTTCTTCCGCTCCAAATCTGTTATAATAAATTTTTTGTTTATTTAGTATAAATTTACTTCCAAATCCATAATAAGGAATCATACTACTTTTTATTAACTTCCATTTATTATGTTCAACGTCATATAAATACAATCTGTTCCATGGCGTTGTTGGAAATGTTGTTACCCCACCTGTATCAAGTAAGATTTTATCTTCTTGTGTATATTCGTTCATATTTGAGATTATTGAATCAACTTTCATTTGAGGCAGATATTGAATTGCTAATAAAATTCCATTAATTACTATTAATACAAAAATTATCTTTACTATTAAAACTATTTTTTTTCTTATCATTATATCATCTCCTCACATTAAATCGAGTAGGAGGCGGTGACTAACCGCCGTCCTCTCACAGCACCGTACGTACCGTTCGGTATACGGCGCTTTCAATAGTTGACGTGCACTGACTGATAGGCTATGGCTAAATCATAAAAGCCACGGCGTATAACTTAAGGTAGCGTAGTCCTTATGAAATCTGATATTTTTTATATTATTAAATTTATCGCGATTATTCTAGCTACTTTTCTGATTTTGCTATTCTTCCTTGTTTTATTGTATCTCTTTTTCCTCGTTTTCTGACTTCGTAAGGTCTACAGGACCCAATGTGGTCAACTCATGAAAATGTTCTAACATAAGCAGAACCTCTTAGATTTAATACCTTTACTAATTACTTTTTATACCAATCTATAATTTTTTCTACTCCCATTTCTTTGGCATACTCATATATTGTTTCCGTTCCGCCCTTATAATTTTTATCCTTTAACTTCAAAAACAATTTATAAGCATAATCTTCATTTTCCTCATTCATTGCTTCTATCACTGCCTGCTTTATATACCAGTCAGATCGTAAGTCTAAATATTTTAATACCAGCTCTGCCATCTTCACATTTCCTGTCTGTGCTGTTTTTAGCAGGGCTTCTTGATTATCCATACCTGCTTCCAATAATTGTTTTGCTGTTGTTATTTGATCTTTCGATATAGCATATAACAAAGCATCTTCTCCAAAGCGATTTTTGTGTGTCAGTTTTAGGTTTTGAGCTAACAAGTTATTTAACAGCTTTTGATTTCCATATCCCGCTGCTATCATAAGCATTGTATTTCCTTGTGCATCTGCATAATTTATATTTGATTTGTCTTTGAGTTGCTTTATAATCTTCTGCTCATCAATCTCTTGTTTTAGAATGGAAAGATATAGTGGATTGTTGTCTTTTTTTGAGTAAAAAGATTCCCCTGTGTTATCTCTTTCATCATATTGTTTATTCTTTGACAGATTTATTTTTGTGCCATTGATATAAACAATGTTTTCTGATTTCCAGACAATATATGCCCATGAAGTATTTGGCTGCCAGTATATGTTTTTCTTTGTTTGATCATTTTTAAGTTCTACTAATACGGAAGCATTTTCTTTGTTTGTATCTGCTGTATATACATTAAGTTGATGATTCTTAGATGGTGAATATGTTGTAAACAATCTTCTTTTTAATTTGATTGTATCTATCTTATTGGATTGCGTAAAATATATATATGCTAAAATGATGATACATGGAATTATAAGTAAAATTAATTGGTATCGTTTCTTTGTGAATCCCTTTTTCATACCTTTTTCCTCCGTTCCTTATCATTTATATCACAATCTTGTATTGGAATCAGGCTTTGCACCTGATTCCAATAGGCTATTTAACATGTCCATTTCCACTCTCAATCTCTCTGACAGCTAATTCTAACGGCTTCGTTTTTGATGATATTTTGATTGTTTCTTTTGCAAGTTCTGCATGATTTTTCAATGCTTCCTTTACGCCTTGCATATTGGGATTGCAAATAGAATCGTATAACTGTTTTTTGGATATATCCTTGTCTTTATCTTTACTAATTATGCTCCCGTGGCAAACCTTGCGATATAAAATATAGCATGTCGTTCAACCAGCCAGCGATCTAATACTCCTTGTGTAGCTTTATCTACAGGATATGGTTCTATAATATATGCCTTCTGATTTGACTTCAATTTATGGCTCTTATCTAATATTAAACTTCCTGTTATTGCCTCTTTAGGATATCCTGATATAAATACACTAAAGCGAACAGCGCCTTTATCTGTCATAAAACTATAGATTAAAAGGATTATGATAACTCCATAAATTAGAAATTTTCTTATTTTATCCATAATTCATCCTCCTATAATTAATCATTTAAAATGAATTATTCTATGATTTTCAGCATCACTCCTTTGTTTACATGTACGTTGGCATCTTTGACACTAGTCATAGTTTTTCCATCCGTTCCCATATCATATGAAATACTGTTATTGATGGTTTCGTTTCCATTCTTTCTGTCTACACCTGTGGCATAGTTCTGGTCATCATAAGTATAAGTTGTGACATTTCTGTTCCCATCATCTGCCGTCTTATTGATAATCGTATCTTTTCATTTAACTATGTTTCTTTGTTTTATTGCACCTCTTTTTTCCGACTTCGTAAGATCCACGAGACCTTAAATTTGTATCCTACCTATTTCATAAAATCTATTCTATTTTCTTTACATAAAAAGCAACTAATATATTCAAACAAAATAGAAAAAACCTAGCACTCCTCCTAAAACTATAAAAAGTATTTTATATTTCATATATTTCTTACCTGTAAGGCAAAAAACTATTACTAAAATTAATAAATTGATAATAATTGCTAACAAAAATTGGTTCTCCCATTGATAAGAAATCAAAGTAAATGAACAATACATAACAGGTAATCCTGATAAAATTAATGATAAAATGCCTTCTTTATGATAATAATATAGAATTATTCCTAGTCCTCCAAAAATCACAGGAATAATAATCGCTTCACCTAATCCACATAAAATATAATCATAATTCTGTTTTCCAAATTCAAAAAAAAGTTCTATATTCTTAATCCATGTTGAACCAATAACAAATGATAATCCAAATATGGCACAGTTTATACCTAATTTTATTTTCTCCTTAGTTATTACCATAATAATCGTAATAACTAACACAATAAAAACGCCATCACCTAGAATACATTCTAAACTGATTGACATATCTGTTCTTCTTGATGTTAAATATCCTAGTACAATTCCACACAACAAAATAATTACTTTTTTTAAATACATTACAATTTTCTCCATCTCTATATCTCCTCTTTTTTATACTTCAATAACATCATTAAGGTTTATATTTTTTTAATGGATTTTCATGATTATAATAATTTCGCTTTCCTCCATATCTAGGATAATACACTTTTTTCTTTTTATCATATCTATAAGATAATCCATATGGATAACTAGATGCATACACAACACATTGACATTTTTTAGCCATAATTTTAGCCACACTATTTTTGTCTCCTATTCCTCCCTTACATGAAAGCAATACTATCTTCTTTTTTATTTTTTTCTTTTTTAAAGCTAACAACTCTTTTAAATTCATATCAGAACCATCAAAATACAAACAACTAACCCCACCATGCAAATATAAATATAATTCAGATGTTCCTTTTGGTATTTTATCCCACTCTTTTTTAAATTGTGCTTTTTTAATCACAGATTTAAATGTAACTTGACTATTCTTATAATATGGAGAATGCATTGCTTGTTTCTTAAAATCCTTCCCTTTTTTTAGAAAATAAATTACTGTTTTAGCCTTATGTCCACTAGGATCCACATAATTCACCGGATTATTCGCACAATAAGCATATAAATGTCCTGTCTCTGGTTTAGCAGTCTCTCCTCGATAAGTATCCTCTGTCACAAACCGTCCATCTTCTGGATTATAATACCTTGCATTCAGATAATAAAGCCCTGTACTATGATCATAGATTCCTCCAGTATAACAAACCTCATTCTCTGCTTTGTTATCTCCGTTGATCGTTGTCTCTCCAAAGTCTGTATACCGGTATGTTGCATCAGCACTTCCATCTTCTTTTACAAGACTTGTGGTACTTCCCTGGATATCTTTATGATACAACAGATAGTCCGTATGGTCACTTCCATATCTCTGTGTTGCAAGGATATTTCCATCGGTTCCGATCAGATTCTGGGATGTCTGGCTGTTCTCTCCATCGGTTGTGTAAGAAACTACTCCGTCCTGATAGTAATAGTTCGTCGTTTTGCTTCCTTCCACTTTCTGGATTCTCTGTCCGTCTCCGTTATAATGGTTCTGCTGGATCACAGCTGTCTTTCCGTCTTTGTCGGTCACAGATACTTTGCTTAAGCGGTTCTCTGCATCATAAGTATAAGATTCTGTCTGTCCAGTCTTTGTGTTTTTGACATCTGTCTGATTCCCATTGGCATCATAGCTGTACTGGCGGACTTCGTCAACTGCGGTTCCTTTTTCTTTTGTTGCTGTCTGTAACTGATCCAGTCCGTTATAGGTATACGCTGTCTGTGTGGTTCCATCATCTTCTTTGGTTCTGTTTCCAGCTTTGTCATAAGTATAGGTAACGGTCTTTGTCCTGTCATCATTCTTATGATCGGTTGTCACAGTCTTTGTCAGTCGTCCGAGTGCATCATAAGTATAGGCTTTTGTCTCATTGACTTTGTCTTTCTCTTCTTTTGGATAGTTGTTGACTTCTGTTTTCTCTGTGATATTGGAATTCTTGTCATAACTGTAGCGGTAGGATTCCATCACTTTGCCTGTCTCAAGATCTGTGTAGGTCATCTCTTTGACACGGTCAAAACTGTCATAGGTATAGATTTTTTGAACTGCCTGATCACTGTCTTTTAGCAGATTCCTGTAATCCTTGATCTCTTTGACTTTTCCATAGGCATCATAAGTGTAACTTCTGTGACTTCGTAAGGTCTCAAGGAATGCTTAAGAAATTTTAAGATTCTGTGATACCTATAGAAAATAATAATTATCCTTATTTACTTTCATTTTTTTTATAATAAAACAATTCGGATATTCTTTAAATCCTGGAAGTGTTGATCTATATTTTTTCATTACACTTCGTGCTTTTTTCCAACTTCCAAAATAACCAATCATAAGTAAACTACCCTCATCTTCATATGTCAGTTGATATATATACATATTTAACCACCTCACTCCCTAAAAATATTTTTCCATCCAAAGTTTTCAATTTCATATTTTTGGTTTAAAAATTTCAACATATCTTCATATTTATCTATTTTATATAGAATCTTTCTTTGTTGTTTATCTAAACAATACATTTGTCCATTCTCAGTATTTTTTAAACACAAAAATTTTTCATGATCATAATAATAATCCATTTTTCCATTATACACTTTTATATTTTCTCCATATTTTACTTCTATATCATGATTTTCTGGATTATATTCTTCTTCTTTTTCGATCATATAATTATTTAAAAGTTTTATTATAAAATATGATTTTGTTGCTCTCCAAAAACCTTCATTCCACTCTGCTTCATTGATTTTATATTCATTAATTTCCAAAAATTCCTCTTTTCCTTTAAATCTTGGTTGTTGTGAAAATTTTTTCTTTCCTATTTCTGCCTTTTTATATGATGAATATACCGCAATAATTATTTCATCATTGTTTTCTGAATTATCCTCATAATACGAGAATTTCAACTCATAAATCATGAATATATTTGCACCTCCATTTATATTTTTACTGTATCAATTATCGTCCTCTATCTCCCCACTTTCTCAATTCGCTATATTCCTTTCCTTGCTTTCCTTTTCTTGCCCATTTTCCTTTTCCATAATGTTCATTCATTTTCCTAGTTGCATACTCATTTCCACTTTCCCCTTTTTTTGGTCTAGATCCATGTGCCCAACTTGGAATATCTGTCGCTCTTTCTTTTTTACTTTTTTTTGATTCTCTCTTCTTTTTAGTATTACTTTTTTTCTTACTTTTACTATATATTATCCTATCCACTACTCCTGCTGTAAGCCATACAGATACTTTTGTTTTAGAAATAATTTTTCTTCCTGCATATTTTGTTTTTGAACTATGATTTTTCCATGATGAATATGACACATAAGCTACTGCACCTCCAACAAGTACTAATTTTATAACTGTATACATTGCTGCCGCAAAATGCCCACTAGGATCCACATAATTCACCGGATTATTCGTACAATACACATACAAATGTCCAGTCTCAGGGTTCATTATCTCTCCACGATAACTATCCTCCGTCATAAATCTTCCATCTTCTGGATCATAATACCGTGCATTCAGATAATACAATCCCGTACTCTGATCATAGATTCCGCCAGTATAGCACACTTCATTTTTCGCCTGATCATCTCCATGAATAATTGTCTCTCCAAAATCCGTATACTGATAGGTTGCATCTGCACTTCCATCTTCTTTCACTAGGCTAGTTGTACTTCCCTGAATATCTTTATTATACAGATAATATTGCGTATCATCCCCTTTGAATCTCTCAGTTGCAAGGACATTTCCTTCTGTTCCAATCAAGTTCTGTGAGTTTTGATTTCCATCAGCATCTGTCGTATAAGCTGCAATACCATCCTGATAATAATAGTTGGTCATCTCATCTCCATCGACCTTCTGGATTCGCTGTCCTTCTCCATTATAGATGTTCTGCTGGATCACTGCTGTCTTTCCGTCTTTTGTCACGGACACCTGACTTAATCTGTTTTCTGCATCATATACATAAGTCTGATTCTCACCAGTCTTTGTGTTCTTTACATCTGTCTGGTTTCCATTCATATCGTAATCATACTGACGAACTTCTTCTACCGCAGTTCCTTTTTCTTTCGTGGATGTCTTTAACTGATCCAGTCCGTTATAAGTATACGATATTGTCGTTGTTCCATCATCTTCTTTGAGCCGATTTCCAACATTATCATAGGTATAAGTGACCGTCTTTGTCTTATCATTCTTGTTATGATCTATTGTTACAGTCTTTGTCAGTCGTCCAAGTGTATCATAAGTATAAGATTTTGTCTCATTAACTTTGTTTGCATCTTCCTTCGGATAGTTATTGACCTGCGTTTTCTTTGTGATATTAGAGTTCTTATCATAGCTGTACTGATAAGATTCCATCACTTTTCCTGTTTCAAGATCTGTGTAGATCATCTCTTTGACACGGTCAAATCTGTCATAGGTATAGACTTTTTGAACTGCCTGATCACCGTCTTTTAGCAGATTCCTGTAATCCTTGATCTCTTTGACTTTTCCATACGCATCGTAACTGTAACTTCTGAGGACTTTCTCTGTTGTCTGCCCCTTGGAATGCAGTTCTCCTTTGATCTCCTGCAGCCATCCGTTTTCATCATAAATATAAGATAATGACTGGATTCCATCTTTGGTGGTCGGATAGGATACCTTACTGAGATTTCCATTCTCATTATAAGTATACCGGATCTGATGGGCTTTGATATCATCTGCCGTTGGCTGGGCATTCTGACTGATCTCTGCAAACGTTGTGATCCTTCCTCTTGTGTCATAACTATATTCTGTATAACGATATGCCGTCTCTGTTTCAGATGATACACTGTAATCTGTCATCTCTGACAGCTGACCTTTATCATCATAACGATACCGGCTGGTCAGTGTTTTTGTTCCTTCTTTGTCATAAGACTGTGTTTTTGTAACCAGATTCCGGTTGTTATATTCATAGGTCTTTTTCGCCCCATTGGCATAGACTTCTGAGAGCTTATTTCCACGGTCATCATAGGTATACTTTGTTGTAATGGATTCACTGCCGTCTCCAAGATCCGATGTTGTTGTCACTGATCCGGATGCACTGGCTGTTTCCTGCTTGACATGTCCATTCGCATCTGTAACACTTGTTGTCGTTGATCCGTCTGAATTCACCTGATAGGAAACTTTTGTCTTCTGTCCTCCCTGTGTGATCTCGGTTACACGATTCTGGTCATCATAAGCATAGGATATCTGATCTCCATTACCATCGGTTTTTGTTGTCTCATTTCCCTTTGTGTCATACTCTGTTTTCTGTAAGATGGAACTGTTTCCAACCTTTACTACGGCATCAGAAGTCCCTTTTGTGATCTCTGGATTCTGGATCGCAGCTGTCTGTTTTCCTTCTTTGTCATATAACTGCAAAGCAATCTTTCCATCTCCGGAAGTCTTTGTTCCAAGACTGATCGTTGCGATCTCTTTTCCGTCACTGGTGAACACATGATCCGTATATAATCCATGGCTGAAACTTCTGACGGTCTGTCCCGCTGCATCTGTCCATGACTTTTCACTGACACGTCCATTGGTCTTTGTTGTCTGAACGCTCAGATCCTGATAGTCTTTCATTCCATTCAACGTATGAATCTGTGCATCTTCATATCCATAGGAAGTTTCCGTGACAGTATCTGTTCCGTCTGCTGATTCTGTTGCTTTGACTACACGATTGACAGAATCATATTGATAAGCTGTCTTTACTCCGGATGCACTGGTTTCTGTTGCTACGGTTCCATTATCATCGTATGTTTTAGATTCTGTCTGTGTCACTCCATCGGATGTTACTTTCGTCTGTATCGCTCTTCCCATGAAATCATACGATGTTTCCGTACTGCTTAAAATATTTCCTTTCCTGTCTTTACTGGTATTTTCTGTTTCACGTCCCATGGCATCTGTTTTTATCACAGATGTCTCTTTCTCTTCTCCCTGTGTCGTTGTTGTTGTCTGTGTCGTTCCCTGTACAGTATCCTGATATGTCGTTTGTTCTACAGAATCAGGAGCTCCTTCCTTTGTTGTCGTGACTGTTGTTGGCTGTCCGTGATCATCATAAGATGTAACTGTTTTGGTTTCTTCTTTTTTATTTTCGCCTTTATCTGTTTCTGATATTACATTCCCTTTGGGATCATATTCATAAACAGTCTGTGAAATAAAGTCATTTCCATTCGTTGTAGTTTCGCTTGTTGGAAGATATGGATTTTTCTCATCCTCATACTCACTGCTTGTTATATCTCCGTTTTCTTCGGTCTCAGAGATGACATCATCGTTTTCATTGTACTCGATACTGGCGATCGTAAATGTTTCTTCTTTTTCCTTGTTTGTTTTCAAAAATTTCACCAGTCCGGCAGCATCCAGCTCCTGATAATCCACTTCCGTTTTGATCTTTCTTACAAGATATTCATTTACCCAGCCATTTTGTTCTCCGTCTTTTCCTCCATCATCATAACTGTAACTGCTTTCAATTCCATTGGCATCCGTCTTTTTCAGGATCTTTCCTGTATTCTTGTCAAAACTCATGGTATCCTGTGCTGTTTTGGTTCCGTCTGCCTTGTGAGAAGATACCGTCGTTGTTCCATCTCCATAAGAAAGCTGCTGGTATTCTCCATTCGGACGGATAAATCTTTCTGCTTTTTCTCCTGTATAAGCAATCTGGTACCCGTTCTTCTTTGCATCGATGATCTTGCTCATCTTCCCATTACTTCCATAAGCATATGTCTGATCCACAGAAGCTGTTTCTCCGCTGTTTTTGTGAGAAACATTCGTAAGTTTCCCTTCAGCATATGAATAAACAACCTTTGTTCCATCTGCAAGATCGATCTTCTTTAACAGATCTTCCTGTTCTCCGTTTTCATAATATGTAAAAACCAGTTCTTTGTTCAGATTGGAAACAACCTTATATAATCTTCCTTTTTCATCGTACTGATAGATCAGATAGTTGCCATTACTGTCCTCTGCTTTTGTGATCTCACCATTCCCATCAAATGCATATGTCATACCATCCTTCATATGGATATTTCCGACATTGGACACCGTGATCACTTCCTTTTCTCCTTCGGATGCTCCACTGTCTTCACTATCATCGTCTTTTTTCCCCGGACGATAATTTCCTTTATTGGAAATGGCACTTCCAAAGATATTTTCAGAAGCAGCATTCTGAAGTCTTGCATATGCCGCTGCTCTCTGATCCCCATTTGATGATCTTTTTACATCATCTTCTGTATTAAATGAAAGTGCATAGTCCTTTGTCTCCTTATTCTGATAAGAAACATCAACACTTCTGCTTTTTTGTGGACTGTATGTCAGATAGGTTCCGTCACTGTCCTGAAATACAAGATCATCTCCCAACTGGTATAATTCCTTATGAAAACTGTCATACCATCCTTTTCCAAGCATTCCTTCTTTATCTGACTGGCTGTTATAGGTTCTTGTGAGTTCAAGATTCAAAAGCAGTGATGGAATTGAAAAATCTGTACTTTCATACATCAGATTCCCCTGGGATTTTTCAACGGATCCTGTCCCATTGGGCGTGCTGATCTCCATGCTGTCTCTGTAATCTTTACTTCCTAGTCTTTTTTCATATTCTTCCTGTGTATCCTGTGCCACTTTTTCTGATAATGCATCCGTACTTTTTCCATTGATCGTTCCATCCATTGCCAGTTTCTGTGCCTGTACTTTATAATAGTAACTCTTGCCATCTCCCACTCTGGTATCCATGCAGTAGGAATCTTTGATCGCACCACGTACCAGTGTCGAATCATCCGGTGTGAAATCCGCGGATTCCCCCCTGTAAACTGCATAATAGATACTGTCTGTCAGTTCTCTCTTATCCCAGTAGATGACATTTTTTCCATACGATTTTCTGACCTTTACATTGGTTGGTGTGTAATCCTGTGCTTTTGAGGCATCCGTATAATAATAGGATACTTTCGTTTCCCCGCTTTCATTCCCTGCTTTATCAACAACGATCACATAAACTTGATACTCTGTTCTTCCTGTCATGCTGTCTGCCGGAATCGAAACATTTGCATAGGCGTATCCATCTTCATCCGCCCTTGCACTTTCATGGTAAGTTGAGGTTCCTTCCAGACGGTATTTAAAATAGGATGCATTCTCATCTACGATCCCGACCTTCAGTCTCGGATTCAGAGAACCAGATGGTTCGCTCTCATCATTTCCTTCCTCAAAGGATATATCTCCTGCTTCCGGAGCCGTGCGGTCTATCGTAAACCATGCCGCTGCTCCCCAACCTGCAATATAACCGTTGTCTACGCCTCTTACAACAAGTTTATAATGGCCTTCCGGTATCGTACTGCAGTCAATATCCGCACTTCCGTTTCCAGTTGTCCCAATCTTTGTAGATGAAGAATATGAAACATAATCACCTGTTTCTTCTCCATTTCCCCAGTTTGCAATCCTGTATTCCACACGGTTTAATGAATGGGATGAGATGCCTGCCCAGTTTACATGTAATGTCTTCTGATGATTGTTGTTTGCATACTGCGGTGTAACACTGACAGATGATGCCGTTGTCGGTCCATCATAATAAGTTACTGACATCTTTGGACGGTTTGATGATGCTCTGGAACTGTAAAACTGTCCATAACTCTTTGTCTCGTCCGCATTTTTAACATCACACCATACGATGTGATCTTACCGGATGCACACTGTCTCGCATATTCCGTCAGATTAATGCTTCTTGCTTTCTTTGCAGTCCCTGTTGTTTTTACATTTCCATAATTCGTACTATATCCCGGGCGGTTACTCCATTTCAATCCAGATCTGGTCCAGTTTTCTGTAACTCTTCTTGCCTCGATTGTCTGTCCACTCTGGCTGCTTCCGGTTTCATACATCGTAAGCGTTGCACTGTCTACATATTTTCCTTTGATCTTTGCTGTAAAATCTTTAAAACGCAGATATGTCCGGCAGACACCCTGTTTTGATTTTCCAGCCATCATGACTGTAACTCCATTGTCATAAAAGTTCGTATTTTTATAAGATCCATTAATTACATAGACATCCCAGAAATCCGTGGATCCGGTCCATGTGACCGTCGGATCGATCGTGACTGGATACTGTCTGTCTTTGTCCTGAAAGTAATCTTCATCCAGATGCAGTGTTAACAGATAAGAATCTTCTCCGCCATCTGGTTCAATGTCATAGGAAAGCTTCTCACTGTATGCCTTTCCTGTATGATCGTTCATGTTTGGAGCTTCCAGTGTTGCGACCAGATCCTCTGTTTTTTCATCTAGGAAGCTGATCCCGCCATCCAGTATATTTTTCTTTGGGACCAGTCCTTTTGCCTGAAAGCGGAATTTTAAAACATTTCCTTCTGGAGCTTTGGTCAGTACGATACTTTCCTTGATCCCCATGTTTAACGACTGGTAAGAAAATGTACATTCTTTCTTCTGGGATTCATAGGAGACTTTCACTGGTTTTTCTTCTTTCTTTCCCTGTGCATCTTCCACAGGAAGATCTTCGATCGCCTGTCGGTCCAGCTCTTTGACCGATGTCAGGGCGTCTTCCGTATCTTCTGCGGTTTCTTTTTCGGAAGATCCATCCGTTGAAATGCTTCTTACTGCTTCCTCTGCCTGTGAGACAGCATCTTCCACAGAGTCTGTTCCAGGATCCTCCGTTTTCTTCTCTTCCTCATTCTTTGTTTCCTGTCCATAGATCGGTGCAAAAGAGATCTGATATTTCCCATTTTCCATTAAGACCGGTGTCTCTTCGGACAGATCTTTGGGAAGATAATGTTTTTTATCTCCTTCTTTATTTTCATACTGATAATCCTTTAGATCCTCACCCTGCTCACTCTTTGATCCCGTTACCCTGACAAGACTTGGATCGTACTCCTGAAGATCTCCATTCTTATCTTCAAACCGGACATCCTGTCCGTAAAAGACCGTCTGTTTCTTTCCATCTTCCATCTGGAAAGTGGTCGAATCTTTCGTGTTCTCTTCTTCAACAACTTCTTTCTTCTCTTTCGGTACCGTTTCTGCTGCTCCTACCACAGTCGTTTCATGCACGATCGCAGACCATTGCACGGATGTAAAAACCATCGTAAAGGTCAACAGACAACTGACAAAGATCTTTGCATATCTTTTCATAAACATCCTCCTATGCTTTTCCATTGGCTGTTTTCTATGTTTCCTCACCCTTATTTTGATCATTTCCATCTAAGACAGATTCCGCTTCTTCTGAAAGATAGATAACTCCCCATTGATTAAGTTTTATATAAGTTGATTATACAAATATCATATATTCATTTCAATCACTTTTATTTTTTTCGACATCTTGCACAAAGATCTCCTGTATTTTTTTGTCACTCTACCAATTGTAAAAACATTCTTTGTCGTTCCTGAAGTCGTAAAATTTCCTTTTTTATCCTCATGTTCTAAATCTTATATTATTTTTCTTTTGTTTCCTTTTCCGATATTTCTCGATAAAAATAATTTTTTTACACATTTTATATAATTTACAGCCGTAAAACCACATACCTTTAGGTGTGTGGATACACGGCGTCTGGTTATCTGGGCCGTCTAATCCGGTTTCATATATTTTGTTGCAATATCCAATACCTTCTGTCGTGGTTTCCAGTTTTTATAGTTGCTCAGATTTTCAAAATAGTATGTAGCTGTTTGCAAGTTATGTAGCTACAATATATAAAAATATTCAAAAAAATCCTCCAATCCGAAATTGGACTGGAGGGCAAAACTAATTTTACTTCATTTTTCTCACACGGATTTCATGTATTTTGCTTGTTAATAAATCAAATTATTTTAATCATCCATCATACGATTAATATTAAACACAGGGAGTACAACGGTTTCTGTTTCTGGCTGTGCAGTCAATAAAGAAATTTCACTTCGTAAATACGGCATAAGGATTGCAACACTGTTTTTTGATATAAGTTCATTTTTTAAATCAGTTTCTACATCTTCTGTTCTAAAAGTGAAATATCCTGTAATACTGATATGAAATGTGTATTCATCAGGTTTTTCTCCAATGGCAATTACAGTAACTTTATAAGCTGCTTTATCTTTTCTTTCTCCAATATTAGTTTGAATCTCTAATTTTAATTCTGTGTCATTTTTAAATCCTAAACGATTGAATTCAATTTTATCAAATACAACTTTATCTAATCTCAATATACTCTTCATTTCTTTTTTCCTTTTATTCCCTTTCTATGCAGCATAAGAAATCTTTGTTTCACATATATCAATATTTGAATTATTTTCTCTATAAGAATATTCTTCATTTATTAATGAAGAAACAGAATCATCTTTATTCGAATATGGAAATTTTTGCTTTGGTTCTTTAATGTCGATTTCATGTTTTGTTTGTTTTAGGAAATATGTTTTACATTTAATATTTGCTAATTCTTCATCACATATTATATCTTCTAAATTTAATTTTATGCTCTTTTCTTTATCATATTGTTCCGATGCAAAAAACTCTTTATCAAATTTTTGCACATACTCTTTTATATGTTTCTGAAGGATTTTAAACTTTGCATCCTTCTCCGGCAAATCTTGATGATTTATATAATCAATTGGATATTCATTTACAATATCATTTTTTATTTCGTCACCAGAAACAACTTTCCAAAATATTTTCTGATTTAAGATTACATCCCTCATTGCAATATTTCCATGTAATAAGTTATAAACACTTAATAAAGATATTTTTACAACAATATATTCTCCATTTTCTATATCTGTACATAATGCCAAATAATATTGACACTCATCATCTTTACATAAGAAAAAAATTGGAACATATTCATAATCAACTAATATATGATCTAAATATATATTTTTATTATCCAAAATAAAACACAATTCTTTATTCATTTTTATCCTCCATAATTCTAAAGCTACTCAAATCTACATCTTTATACAGCCACCAACAGACATGTTCATCCTTAGTTTCTTGGGGTCCGCCTTCACAATGCACATAACCAGCAGCCATTTTTTTATGAGGGTTCGGAAATTTCATATTAAATTCTATAATTTCTTTATTTGTAAAAGTAGAAACCCCATACCAATGAGCATCATTTTTTAGCGATCTTCCTTTTACTAGTTTTTTAGGCTTTTTCCCAAGTTCAAAGTATGAACGAAAATCATTTTTATCTATTTCATGGAAATCAGTTATCTCTCTACTTACAGCTCGATAAACATATATTTTTTCATAATCAAACTTAGTATTTGATGGAAATTCAATTTCTTTATTCCGTAATTTTTCTTTTAAAATTGTTGGAAAATTTTCATATAATTCCTCTATTTCAGACATTTTTACCCCTTTTGTTTTACATCTTCTGTATATCTATATTGTCATACTAGCATAAAGAAATTGAAAAAACAATAAAATTGCTATTTAAATGGTAGTTTTTACACGTATTTTCAATGATTTACTACCATTTTATGCTTTTCTTTGTAAATTAATATGTAATTTTCAGCAATTCATATTTCTGTAAAACTTAATTTCTTTCATGACATCGTCTCCTGTTTCACATATAAGAAAACCGGATTCGATCAGATCAGTAAGACATCTTTGTTTTCTTTGCAATTTTTCATCTTCTCCTTCAACATAATATAAATAATATTTTGTAGCCATTGTTTTATCCCCTTTTGTCAACTACCCACCACCTAAAGGGAGGGCACTGAAAAACATACCATTTTTATTTTGACTTTAATAAAAAAGAAAAAATCCATCAGAGTTTTTATGATTCTGGTGGATTTTCTGTTAGACAAAATATAAATTGCTTGTCTTTTTCGGCCAAAGTTCTTATTTTTCATTCATTAATTTAATTATTCTCTTAAGATTTACTGCAAAGATCATCATTGCTCCTTGCATTTCCATACAAATAAGACCTGATGATGACGCTACGTCATAACCATGCCGATGTTTTAGTTCGCTGTTCTTAGCTTCTATTTTATAGCGTTCCCGCATTTTTTCTTTGAAATGCTCAGTTTCCTGAAATTTAACCTGTTCACTGTGGGAATCGCAAATGATTGTTTCTGTGTATGTTTTCTTTTTGGCTCCTTCTTTATAACAGCCCCCACGATAAGGACAACATTTACATTTTTCAATATCGAAAAAATAGACCATACGTGGGTTTTTGTTTTTTTTATCTTTTTTCCTTTTATCGAAATATTTATGAATGGCTAAATGTCCGGCTTTACACTGATACATTCCGGCATCTTTATTAAATTCAAACTCATCTTCCTTTCTTCGGTTACCTTGTGTAATAATTGGATTTACTTTTGCTATCAGTTCATAATCACCTTCTTTTGCTGCCTCGATATTTTTCTTTTCAGAATAAGCCATATCTCCAATGACTGATTCAATCTGTCTCCCAGCAGCTTTACTTTTTTGTACAAGTTTTGGCAGTTCTTTGCCATCTGTTTTTTCGCCGCTGGTGATTGTGGCAGCTGTGATGATCCGTTCTTCTGTCATTGCTATGTGTGTTTTATATCCAAAAAATGAAGTGTCGGCTGTCTTATGACCAGTTTTTGCATCTTCATCCTTTGAAGTTTCTAAATGTTCCATGTCATCAGTGACAGATTCTTCTAGTAGATTTAATTTTTCCTGCACTTTTGGATAACTGCAAATTTCTTCATTTCCTTTTACAACATCAATAAGCTGTTTACAGTATTTTAGTTCTTTTTCTAAAGAATCCTCTGTGTTTTTATCAGGAAATTTTTCTTTCATTGTTTCATCAATCTCATAGATGCTACGGCGCAGTTTTTTTGATTGTTCCTGGAGTACTTGACGGGGAGTCTTTTGATTGTATCTTGATTTTGTATGCGTAGCATCCACAATAATGGATTTTGACTTAATAATTCCTTTTTCTAATGCTAACTGAACTGTTTTGGCAATCAGCATATCCAAAAGATTCATATCCTTTAAACGCAGCTTCCGAAATTTTGTCAATGAACTTGGATTTATAACTTCATCTTCTGGAGCCATGTCCAAAAAATATTTAAAAGACATATCGTATTTAGAACGTTCAACCACATCAACATCTGATAAATCATAAATTGATTTTAAAAGAAGATATTTAAACATTCGGATAGGTGGAACTGCATTTCGTCCGTTATCCAGACAATAATTAGCAAGCAATTCATCATAAATAAAGCTAAAATCAACCAATTCTTTTATCTGCCGGAGAAGATTATCTTTCGGGATTACTAATTCATATATTTCCATGTATGGACTTAGCATCAATTTCTGCTGTTGTTCGATCATAAAAACACCGCCTATATTTGATAGATACATTGTACCAAATATAGACGGTATAATCTACTTTTTCAGTGCCCTCCTTTGAAGTGGGGGGGGTTCTTGCTCAATGGCTCTACTGAGCCAAGTATCTACAAGCTATCCTCGCGTGCCCCGCGATTCTTTTGC
>OCAV01001083.1_pt1 | contig 19532 bp, 18 predicted proteins | sample 1538331 | NCBI WGS metagenome assembly OCAV01 (sample SAMEA2580297, study PRJEB22360) | human gut metagenome | biome: human gut; feature: human-associated habitat; material: faeces | place: Denmark | collected 2008/2010
CGGGATTGGTCAAAATCGTTTGACTATTAGCGGCTAAAATCGCCCGGCGCTAACACCGTAGCTGGCAGCGAGATAATAAGGCAAGCATCCTAGATGCTGCATCAGAACGATCTAAGTTAACAGCCGCACGATGCCCGAGCGAATATACGTGAAGACCTCGGCTGAAGAGCCCGTTGTCATAGATGAAAGTCCAACAGGAATCGGCTATAGAAAGCACCTCGGAATATAGTGAGAAATCGAAGGCCAAATCCAGGACAGAAAATAGTTCAAAACGAATTGAAAGAAAATAGTCTGCGGCATTTGATTGGTTAATCTCGGAAAATAAATCCGAGTCAAACAGAGAGCTAGAAGACACTCTTAACCGATTGGGGGTAAGCACATTATCAAGTGTGACGATTAGGGAACAGTAGTACCGGACTACTGACCGAACAACAGCTTTAAAAGAGATGGTATCTTTCGGATTATAGGTTTTTGCATAATTAGAAATCTGACGATTCATCGAAATTAAAGGTCGTGAATCAAGGGAAGAACAAGACGCCATCCAAGCTGTTGACGAACGCTCGATGAGTGATTTTCCATGCAAAGCCGCTACCGCGCCTTTCATGCTACTTATGCAAGTTAAGGATGAAAGTGCAATTGGCCCTCCGCCAAGACGACCAAGCAAGGAATATAAAATTGAAGAAGGATCATCAAAATGTGCGACCTCAAGATCCAAAGCACCCATCAAAGGCTCTAGTTCTGGATTTGATAGGCTTGTAACAATATCTTTAAGCGAATAGACATTGTCTCGTATCAAATACGCAGCCCTGCTCAAAACAATAGGCAAACCGTCACAAACATAGATTAATTGATGGAATAAGGGGTCGTTTTCAAGAGAATCGAAATCGACATGATCGCATTCCCTCAACTGATCCCTGAGATAGGAGACAGAGGTTACCGAATTGAAAGAATTAATTGGAATGCTCTTAAATCTATGTAAATAAGATGCGCAGGCTTCTCTACAATTACCGGCAGATAAAATTAAGCATTCATCTGAGTTCAAAACTAGGGAATCAATATCAAGTGAATCGGAAACGTTGTCTAGGACAAGTAGAATTTTCTTCTCAAACGTGACTGATCTAAAGAGACTTTTTATATCAGATAGATTGGAAGCGCATTTTATCGTTAATGATCGAATGACAAATTTATAGAGCTCGTCGATATTAAGGGATCCATCAAGAGATCGATAGTCATTCAAATCAACAAAGATATGACCGTCCGAAAAACGATCAGCAAGCTCATTGGCATATTTGGTTAAGCAGTATGTTTTGCCGACTCCAGGAGCACCGTAAAAAAGAAATATTCGCTTTCCGGAATTAAGACTATACAAGAGAGAATTCCGAATATCAATTCGATCAAATAAATCAGGAGCAAGTGGTAACTGATGAGGAATGGGGTTTACAGCGCAATCTTGCGTATGAACAATATTCTGTGTAATAGATACCTGAGAATATGAACCGATTACATTGTTTGAAACAACATTCGAACCATCAATATCCACAAAGACCCACCTTATTAATAATCAACATGCAGCACATTATAGACCTGGGCGAATCTTAGTAATAAAATCCGCTGCTCAGGCTGAGCGACGAGTAGGTCGTGTCTGTCGGTCTCAAGAGCGCGTTCAATCGCCTTGCGAAATTCGTTAGCAAGGAACCGCACGAGTTCCGTCTGGCTATCAAAGTTGCCGCTCAATATATGCTTCCTTTAATGCAGACAAGGGCTATTATCAGTATCATATGATTAATACACACGCTATTACAGTGCCCATGTTTTGAATTTGGACAGAAGAGCTATGCAGCAATATATTTCTACCAGGCTAGATAACATGTGATGATTCGGATGCCTTGCGGCCTCGAATCATCACATGTTATCTAGCCTGGTAGAACAAAGATAGCAAAATAGTAGCGCTAAAAGTATCTCTTTTGATATGTATAGACATCGCGATTAAACTGCTCAGATGTCTCGAGGAAAGGAGCGCGTTTTTCTAGAATAGCGCTGTCGATGTGGCGATTTAGTAGAGATAGAGCCACTCCAGCAAGGGCGCCTTCTGAATCGCCAAGAGATACTCCGAATCCCCAAGAAAGAATCAAGAAGGGGCTTCGCCTCTAAGACAGTCGAGAGAAAAACGCTGCAGTTTATGGGACAATTTTTTCAGTGGCGATTGCTTCAGCGAGCATTTGGTTGATGACGTGTACCTGGTCTTTAAATCCGTCTTCTGCAATAGAAGCGAATTTTGCAGGTCCGCAAGAAACTTTTTACCTTATTTTTAGAACGATGTTGCTGAGAAAAGCAAGTTCATCAAGAGAAATATCTTGAGGTAAAGATACCATCGCCTCATATGAAAGTGCCATCGGTTGGGGGACACCACCATATCGCTCAGGATTTTCCAAAAGCAATGGCACCGATAAACCGCTACTGCGCAGTTCATTAGAAACTGAAAATGGGAAATCCCTGATGCATCGTGGACATATTTCTGCAGGCGTAGTGTAGTACCTAAGAGCCGTCCATTTTGAGATAAGCTCGCTATGTTCAATGCCATTGTCTCTTGCGGCGTTTTCGAACTTGCTTCGACTGCCCTCAAGCGACAATAATTCATTCTTCAATAACCTAAGCCGAAGAGGTGAAACCCCTTCGGCTGAAAGACGCTTAAATAGCAATCCACCTTCTGAAATGTCTCGTATTAATGAAGCCTTATATATATCGCTTTGACCATATGAGTCAAATGAATAGATTGTTGAAGCATGCTCATCGAGGAACTTCGCGTGTTTAAGTTGCTCCGGGTTTGGAATTTCAATGTTGCTGACATAGTCAGTGAAGGATAAGTACCCCTCCCTGAGATCCGGAACAATTACTCCTTCTTCTAAAAGTGGGGTCAGGGTCTTAACTACATCAAATGCCGATCCCGCAGATAACAAGTACCGGCTAGGGATAACAACTCGTTTTGCATATAAAGTTTGGGTTGTTGCAGTGCAGGTATATTCGAACTTAATACATAGTCCCCATCCTGATCTTCAGAGAGAAATGTGTAGTTGTCGCGTCTATTGAAACCAGTATATGGCTACTTCATCGCGATGGACTCATCTTCGAACACTCCAATCTCACCAATGCAGCATTCAATTTAATCAGCCTTTTCGTAAACTTTGCCGATTAACTCGTCAATCGCCCCGTCTCTTTCATTTGCTAGTTTTGTTGGTTTATGCCAAAAATGATAAGCAACCGCACCTATGCCCAATATGCCAGCCAGTATGCAAATGAACCAGGCAATACTCTTGATCGCGTTGGACGACAAGAACAGCGCATCATGAAAGTTCGAGGTCAAAAGGGTGAGAAACAATGTTCCCGAAATGGAGAACAGCACAGGATATAAATCCCCAAATGACCAAGCACAAGCGGCCTTCATGGCTCGCTCATAGCAACCCTGCATCAATAACCTGAGATTCGCCTCAGTCATACTTATATCAGTATCCGAAACTGCTACAGACGATGATCTTTTCTCCGCCATGGGCGCTATGGCGGCCTTCCTGTTGAAAGTGTCTTTATCACCGTCCTCAAGCTGCAAGTTCTTTTCTTTTGAATTGACGTCAGAGGACAGTTGTCCGCAATTAAGAATGAGCAGCAAGATGGCCTTGGAACAATCTTCTATTGAGTCGCCACCCGAGCTGCGTTGCGTCAATAAATGAGCAATCGATTCTCCATCAAGGCGACTTGCCGACCAATCAGGGTCAATCCCTATGTTCAGAAGCAGCTCACGAACATCATGTTGATCGAGCTTCCGTGAAAGGCTTCGGATATTGCCAAAAAGACGGATAGCGTAGTCAAATATGCTATCTTCATGCTGAGGCAACAGCGAGTATAGTTCTTGTTTTGAGTTTTTCATTCCGGTAAGTTTCAAATCTTATTACTGAAGATTTGCAAGAACAAAATCTGCAAGAGAACTCCTAGCTCGATCGACCCGACCAAAGCCATCATCAACACCCACGAAATCGATAATCTCCTCCAAGACCACGGACGCCTTGAATACAAGCTTGTTGCTGCTCGTGATGGGCGCCTTTTCGTAAGTAAGCCTAACTTTGCAGTCGACAATACAGTTCTCCGGACCTTTGTTGCTACACGCAATGTCTAATAGACTATTGGCGACATCGCCGCAGGCAAATAAATCCACATCCCCGTTCTCGCTGATAAGGCCAGGTCCGCCGATAATCGAAACTTCAACTGAAACAGTATCCCCAACCGTCAATCCGAGCGAAACAACCAACTCGTCTTTGAGCGTCCAACCACAAAACTTATTCCTCAGCATTAGTCTGACTTTAGTTTCACGATCTTTATATCTGTCCGGAAGAAGAAGAAACTTTTCGCAGAGTTTTGCTCCCTCCTCCAATTCCTCATCAACCTCATAAAGGTTGTTTCTTTCCGGCAACTCTATGAAAGTCTGTTCCTCGCTCATTGGCTTCTCCAATCAAAAATCTACATCCTTCCCGTCACCCGTATTGGTTAAAGATGGGAATATCCTGTCAAGTTATACGATCCGCATGAAAGAACTCAGCATAATCCTCTTACTAGTGCGTCTGAAATTCGCTCGCTAGCATGGCCGTCACCGTAGGGATTCGATGCATGGCTCATAGACTCGTACTCAGCCTCGTCAGAGAGAAGACGGCTGAACTCGCGGTAGATGACGTCCTCCTCGGTGCCGACGAGCTTCAGCGTGCCGGCGGCCACGCCCTCGGGGCGCTCCGTGGTGTCGCGCATGACGAGCACCGGCTTGCCCAGACTCGGGGCCTCCTCCTGGATGCCGCCCGAGTCGGTGAGGATGAGGTGGCTGGCGGCCATGAAGTTGTGGAAGTCGAGCACCTCGAGCGGGTCGATGATGTGAAGGCGGTCGAAGCCGTCGAGCTCCTCGTGGGCGGCCTTGCGGACGAGCGGGTTCATATGGATGGGGTAGATCGCCTTGGTGTCAGGGTGCTCCTCCATCACGCGGCGGATGGCGCGGAACATGCGGTGCATGGGCTCGCCCAGGTTCTCGCGGCGGTGCGCCGTGATGAGGATGAGGCGGGAGCCCTCGGCCCACTCGAGCTCGGGATGGGAGTAGCCCTCGCGCACGGTGGTGCGCAGGGCGTCGATGCCGGTGTTGCCGGTGACCCAGATCTTGGACTCGGGCTTGCCCTCGTCGAGCAGGTTCTGCTTGCTCGCCTCCGTGGGAGCGAAATAGTACTCGCTAACGATGTCGACCGCCTGGCGGTTGAACTCCTCCGGCCAGGGGCTGTAGATGTCGTGCGTGCGCAGGCCGGCCTCCACATGGCCCACGGGGATCTGTAGGTAGAAGCAGGCAAGCGCCGCGGCGAAGCTAGTCGTTGTGTCTCCATGGACCAGGACGACGTCGGGCCTCTCGTCCTCGAGGACGGCTTTGAGCTTAAGCAGCACGTCGCACGTCACGTCGAACAGCGTCTGGCCCGGCTTCATGATCGCCAGGTCGTGGTCGGGCGTAACGTCGAAGACGCGCAGCACCTGGTCGAGCATCTCACGGTGCTGGCCGGTCACGGTGACGACAGTCTCGAACTCATCCCTGCGCGCCTTCAGCTCGTTGACGAGCGGGCACATCTTGATGGCCTCCGGGCGGGTGCCGAAGACGAGCATCACTTTCTTCATAAGTAATAACCTTTCTGCAAATTTACTAAGATGCACTGTTTCAAATAAGCAGGGAGATGATTCGGTATTAAAAACAATGAAAATAGCCTTTGTTTCCCTTGGCTTATTTGGGCTCGTTCCATAATTCGCCAAGCTTAAAATCATATTCATCGGGATATATACATTCGTACCCGCTGCCGTTGGTGAATGTCATTTCACCAAAATATACTCGCCCATTGATGTCATAGAAATCCACTCGAACATGTGGAAATCCGGCACTTAAGATTTGAGCGCACTTTTTCATTTCGTCAAAGCAATCAGGTTTAGGGGGTAAGTTAGTAGGGAGGCCATAGTTCAGCTGGTTCCACTCTACAAGCCGCCAATCTAAATCAAAGACCGCTCGCCTATGATTAACCTGTCTATCGCAGTCTACCCAAACGAATTTAGGGGCACCGTCGAAACATAGGAACTTGTAATCATTTAGTTCATCGGTCTTGGCATCTTTCATATACTTTTCAGCAATTACCATTGGCTTAATGTCAAGATACTGCTTCTCGAAAGTCAACCATCCGTAGCGCATCTTCATCCAACGACTAAGCGTCTTCTTAGCCAGCGTAAGGTTTAACTTACTTCGGTCGGGAACAATGAGATTAGTTCCCGAAGCATTATTCGTTTTAAGTACGAAAGACTGCGGAAGAGCATCCCAGTCGATATCGTCAACACTTTCCCAAGCACCGATCAATGGAATAAGGTATTCGGGTCCCAACTTATCAGAAACCCATTCCCTTACAGCAAACTTATCAGAAAGGAGAGCCATATTATGATCTAAACCGAACATCTTTCGCCATTGGATTTTCTCCGTATAGCGCCTTGGATTCCCGAAATTCAAATCATGCCCGGTTTTTTCTTTGTAAAGGCTAGCAACCTGTTTAAGCTGCTCATCATCACTCATTCTTGAGTGAGCCTTGATTACTCGAATGCGGTTCTTATACTGAAGCCAGGCGTAAAAATTCGGGCAGTATTGATTCAAAAAGCTTTTTACATTCATTTAGCCATCCATCCTCGAAAAATTATAAATAGAAGCTGAACTATTGGTTACAAGATAAAGGCAGCTAACTTGCGTTAACAAACTGGTCTTTTGCGATTTTCCTATCTACATCAATAAGTAAGACCCAAAGAACCAATTCAGAGAGAAGGGGTGCAAGGCAGGCACCGTCACCATGAAATAAATAAATTAGAACTAGATTTGAAAGCACAGTAAAAACAACTGATATATTAAAGCAGCGGCTGTATTCTTTATCATGGCTGCTCGCAAGCAATGTTTGAATGCCAAGAAAGTTGTTATTGATGGAAACAACAACCCATGCCAATAGCGGATAGATCCAATAAAAGAAATTTGCATACTCATCGCCAAAAGCGATGGCAATCACTGGTTTGGCTAATATAGCTATGAGAAGAGCGGCGAACAAAAACGGAGGGAAGACCCACTTTCTTGTACGTCGTACGAAAGCCTTGCCATCACCATAAGAGCTTACAATCCGCTGACTTGAAATTGGGTAAAGAACCTGGCTAATTGGAGACCAGGCAAGCAACATAACTGTGGGTATTTTTTGTATAGCAGCATAAATACCAGTCTCATAACTTGAAGCAAAAAAACCCAGGAACGTAAGGCCGATTGCGCCGAATACCTTAGAGCTTAGCTGGGTAGTAAAAACAAACCATCCGCTTTTAAGCTCGCTGAGCACTTCAGGTATAGTTACTCGAACATAACGAATATTGAACTTTCTCCAGGCGATAACGTTGCTTAAGAGACTAACAACAATCGGAGTAATCGAGTAAAGAATGCAGTAGACAAACAAATCATTGTTACTTTTCACTAATGCAAAAATAAGCAGAACAGAGATGGTTCGCCCGATAATATGTGAAATAGAAACGAATCGCATGCACTGCATCCCCTGGAATAGCCAATTCAGTTGGAAGCAGTACCCAATCATCGTAGCTGTAAGGATAGCAAGACAAACACACTGGTCAACTTGACTGTAGTTAAATAATGTATAGACAATCGTGAGTACTATGCACGGAAGCATAAGTATGAGACGCGAAGCCAAGACGCGAGAATAGAGCCCCCTAAGAGACTCTTCAGAGTTCTCCTGAAGGGCTACCTTTCGAGTAGCAGACATCCCGAATCCATACTCGACAATTACCTGATAATAGCCCTGAAGATTCAATGAAATTGAGAATAGTCCATACTGCGAAGGACCAAGAATTCGCGTGATGTATGGAAGTGTAACTAAAGGAATGACCGTATTAAAAATTTGCAATAAATAGAGCCACATCCCATTATGAAGCGCCTTCTTACCGGCAAGCCTCTTAACGGGTTCAATAAATCTTCCCACTTAGAATCCAATCGTTGTTATAAAACGAATGCAGCAAATACTGAAAAAAAATGCATTTAAAGAAATGAACTGTCGCATCAAGACAGAAAAGCTCACTTGAAACTTACGTCAGAGAAATCACGCTCGACCGACAATGCTCCTACTGGTTCTTTCTTTTGAGCGCATCCATACGCATACGAGAAAAGCGCTAGATAAAAAGGAACATCGAAAGCTCTCTGGCCGTCAAAGATATTCATCGCAAGACAGGAAAGAAGAGCATAGGATACGGCAGAAATTACCAGAACGGCCGTTCCTCGTGAATTACCATCTTTTAAGATTCGAAAAGAGGAGCCAATGGCTAGATAAACGAAATAACCGTAGGTCCAAAAAGCGAGAAGGCCGAATCTGAAGAACTCTCCAAGTATGCCAATATCTTCAAGCCAATAAACATGGTTTACGCCATACGTCATCATAGCTGCAGCCTGCGAATTGCTTGAAGTAAGAAGTCCAAGGCCAAGCACGCTGCAATTATTGGTTACTAAATTCCAATAGTGCAAAATATTATCAATTCGAACTTGTGTCGACTGGCTCATAACCGAATTGGTTGTAGAGAAAGTATCGAAGAAGGCCTGAGAATAATTACTAGTGACGACAAGAATTATCACAATAATTATTACCGTGCGCTGCAACAAGCCAATGCCTGATCTATGGCTTACAAAGAAGAGTCCAAAAACACAAGCGGCAATCACGGACAACATCTGATAGCGGTACGCAGAAACGAATAGCGTGAAAAACACCAATCCAGCAAGAATTAAAATTTGAAGAATGCAAGCCCTGCGTTCAACAATGAAGCACATGGCAACAGCAAGAAGAATCCCAATGAGAAACCCAGCATTAACCCTTTGCAAACCACCTCTAAACCAGTCCTCATACTCAAAGAGAAGTCGTTCGAACACAAGCTTTCCGCTGTAGTTGTAGCAATACCAAGAAATGGCTTTGCAAATCAAAATCCCAACAACGAGCACTGCAACGACTTTAAGTAATCTGAGAGGACCGCCATCCCTCTTGAAGATAAAGATAAGAGGGTATGCAAAAAAATGTAGCTATAGGGGGTAATCACTCTCAATATAGTGTCAAGCGAATAATCATAAAAGGCAGCAGTCCAAAGTGTAGTAAATACAACAATCGGAATGTAGCCAGCGAGATAGCGTCTTAACTTAGCGAAATAGGGCTTGAGCTCCTCATCGCCTTCTGCGGTAATGGAAACGTAGATAGCCATAACAAAACCAAGCAAAACCACGATGTAGCGAATGACATTATTGCCGAGTACCTCATTTTTAGTTAAAAGTGGATATCCGAGCATAAGGAAAGTGCTTAGCACAACCCCAGCACGAATCCAGCTAACCGAAACCCTATTTTCTTGGATATCTGCAAAAGAGCCCATGAAACGCCTTGACCTCTCAGTGAATAAGAAGGGGGAGAGAATTATTGCTATCCCAGAATGTCGGCAACGATGGAATCCAAATCGGTTTCATCACAAAACGCTTTGCAACCCGAAGCCATTTCATCATGTCGGGCATCAACATATAGCAATTTTTCGCTGATACTAGATGGTTCAAGGCTCTCACAGCAAACCCCGATGTTGTATTTCTCAAATGGAATCCGCAGTCCAAGGACATCAGTCCCGACCATAGGAACCCCGAAACCGGCATACTCATAGATTTTATTGGGGGCACAATAAAGCACATTTAATGGCGAGATAACCTTACTCTTATAGTTCGAGATATAAGGTAATAATCCAATGTATGCATACTGTAGGAAATGAAGGTGACTAGGAGGATTGAAGAATCCAAGATAAACCACCTGCTGATGAGCGCTCAGAAAAGCATCAAAAACTTCCTGCTGTCCTTCTGGTACTTTACCGAGCACATAAAGAGCAAAGTCCTCCCCCATCATCTCGACAGCCTCAGCAAAAGGTCCGAGGTTCCTATCGACGCTCATTACGCCGAGATACATGACGATTTTTCTATCCTCCTGCCTAAGCCTGTCGAGCAGGAATGAAATTTGGTCATCAGCGTATCCAGGGTCCAATGAATACGGCTTGTTCGGCAAAACTTTGGGAACCTGGGGAAGGTTCCACATAACTTGCTGGATATAAGCCCTATTCTGCTCAGGAACTACAACTTTCCATGCTTTACGTGCATAGCTGGGCAAGTCAAACTTCAGGAATCTTGCGCCGCTAAATAACGGGAAAGACTCTTCCAGTTCCATAAGTTGTAAAACATGTTTTTTGCCATCAAGTGCCGTGCTCAAAGCGCGTACAGTCGAATCTGTGGTGGTCCAAACAACATCGTCATCTGAGTAGAAACTATCTAAAGCGTCCTTATACATCCTGCCAATGCATAGCCTACGCTTAACCCTACCTATAGGATCTGAGCTGTCGCTTAGCGGGATATCTTTAACGAAGATCCCGTCATGGTCAAGAATGCGCGAGGGAATTCTGTCAGTGTTGCCGGCAATAAGAACGACATTGCGATGATTCGAAAGCAAATTTTCCAACAAATTAAGCACAGGGGGATAGAACATCACATTGCCGTAATGCACAACTATTATCTTGTTGCTAGCGTTAAAACGAGCCATTATGTCCTCTCAGTTGTCTTTTCGCCCTCGAGCAATGCACGCCATTTTCGGACTGAAGGCAAATAAGGCGGCCTTCAGTTTGTAGTTTGCCGTTCGGGCATGCTGCAGCGGAAAGAATCTTTCAACCCTAAAGTCCTCTGCACTCAAGAGGTCTCCGGTATAGACGCCGAACATATATTGGGCAGCGATATTGTCGTGGAAAGCCGACGAACTAGCAGTGGCGGGATTGCTTCGACTGTACTTTTCAAGCACCTTTGCTACCTTAACCCTGTCGGCACCTCGCCTCACCTTCAGCTTTGGATTCCTCGTTATTGATGCGGCATTAGAAATCCTATAATTATAGAAACAGTGTTCATCGTCGAAGACGGACTTAGCATTAGCCAGTAAAATCGGGGTCCAGATTTCATCTTCATGGAGCAGACCGGGTTCAAAGCGTAAATCAGCACGGTTGATAAGTTCATGACTTGTTATGTAGTATTGGGCGCATGACCTTACATTTGCCCCATATAGCGATTTATTATAAAAAGTAGGACCGTCCAGAACAGCACCGTGCAGGTCGAGATAAGCGCGGGACTGCCATTTAGCGCCGGAATCATCAAAATGGTATGCGTAGCCAGCGATAACCTCTGCACCAGTTTTATTAATAATCGACTGAAAGCGTTCAAGTGAGTCTGGCTCGATAGTATCATCGCTATCGAGAAACAGAATATAGTCACCTTTCGCACGAGACAACCCGTAGTTTCTTGTTGCAGATAGCCCCTCGTTCTTCTTCGAGAAAACGCTAATCCTCTCGTCCCCCAAGAAACTCTTGCATATCTCAAGAGACCCATCAGTAGAGCCATCGTTAACGAGAAGGAGCTCCCAAGACTCACACGTTTGATTTATTACGGACTCGATGCACTCGCGTACATACTTCTCCGCGTTATATACAGGCACGATTATGCTAAACATTTTTACCGCCAAGTCCTCATTGCTTTGTGCTCTGAACCAAAATCTTTATTTGCACAAATCAAGAATGGATTCGTAGGCGCTCGCGTATCTCAGAGCGACATCATCCCAAAGATAAGAATTATTGATCTTTTGAGAAGCCGCCCTGCCCATTGCAGTCGTATCATCGAGCTCGAACAAATGAGCCGTAATCGCTTGCGCCCATTTAGTGCAATCAAAATCTTGCATAACAAGACCGTCAACGCCGTCATCTATGACGTCAAGAGGGCCGGCAGCAGCATAGGTAATAACCGGTATTCCGAAATACATTGCCTCCAAGAGCACCATTCCGAAAATCTCATAACGCGTGGGAAGGACAAACATGTCACATTGCCGGTAAAGCGCCGGTAGTTCATTTTGCGAAAGGGAGTCGATGAAAAAGACGTCCCTGATTCCTTTTTCCTGCACATAGGAATGTACTTCGTCAAGCATCTCTCCTTTGCCGACATACACAAGGGCGACATTCTGATTAATGGCCTTAACATCAGCATAAACATCCATCAAAAAGATGGGCTTCCTTCTCGACTCTACCTTGCCGATATAAAGTAATATTTTTTTGTCTGCGCTAATTCCGAGCTCATTCCTATAATCTCTGTTAATCGGGTTTTGAAAGTTACTTAGCTCAAGTCCAACAGGAATAATTTTTGCCCAAGGAAAACCCTTTGAAACAAGGTAATCACGGGCAGACGTAGTCTTGGCAAGACAGTATTTGGTATTGTTTCTCAGTTCTCGTAGAAACGTGCGATCGAATACGCACTGGATAATTTTCTTATACGCCTCTTTGTAGTTTTCATACATGCCCTGCCAAAGAATGAACTTAATCTGACGCTTCTTGCAATAACGGCTGACTAGCACCGTCGTTATCTGACTGTCGTCAAGCGCTTGAATAAGGTCATAGCATTCCGCATCCAGAATACCCTTTAAATCACGATAATATCCCTGCTGTCCAGGTATCTTTTTCCCTGCAAGCCAAAACACAACAACTCGAGGACTGTCCTGGACTATCTCTTGATAAGTCGCTCCTGTATCGCTGATAAGAAAAACGCCAACCTCAGCACCGTATTCAGATAGACGTTTGGCGAGTCCTATCTCTTGGATATTGTACTGGCTCTTAGAAACTGCAGATGAAGCAGACCTGATTAGTGCAATCTTCTTACCTTGAAGTGTAGGTTTCATATTACATCGCCTCATGCGTCTCGTATACGTGCGCATCGGCCTTGGACGCCTCGGACAGGCCGTCGTTGATCTTGGCACACAGGTCGCAGGTGGAGCAGGAGTCGAGCTGCTCCTTGGTGACGCGGCCCTCCTCATAATCACGAACGACCTTGAGCTCGTGCATGTCGTAGGGCCTCTTGGTGAACAGCGCCTTCACCTTGTGCTTGAGTACCCACCAGCTGGGCTTCCAGATGTACTTGTGCATGGCCGGGCTCACCGAGCCGATCATCCAGCAGTTGCGGTCGCAGTGGCGGACCTTCGCGCGGACCCTCTCGGCCTGGTCGGAGTTCCAGAGCTCGTCCCAGGACTCCTCGTTGAGGTTGCCCATGACCTCTTTGTCCTTGGTGCCGTTGCAGGGCATGACGTCGCCGTAGGGGTCGATGAAGAAGGTGTCGAACGCCATGTCGCACGGCAGCAGACGGTGCTGGCCGTAGATGTAGTTGATGAGGCCGTGGTTGAAGTAGGCGCGGAACCACTTCTTGGGGCTGCTGGACCTGAGAAGCTCGTTGACCAGGTCCTCGAAGTTCTTGGCCACCATGGGTCGGTCGTGGATGATGTTCTTGGCCTCGACGAAGTAGAAGCTGTTGTGAAGCGACGCCGTGGCGAACTCCATGCCCAGCTCGTCGGAGATCTTGTAGAGGGGGACCAGGTCGGGCGCGTTGAGGTCCTGCACCGTCATGCCGAAACCGACGTCGGGGTGCTTGAGCTCGACGAGCTTCTTGAGCGTGGCGTAGCCTCGGTTGTAGCCGTTATCCAGGCCGCGGATCTTGTCGTTGGTCTGCTGCAGGCCCTCGATGGAGATGCGGATGCCGACGTTGGGGAACTCCTCGCACAGGTCGATGATGCGGTCGGTGAAGAAGCCGTTCGTGGAGATCACGATGCGGTCGGACTTCTTGTAGAGCTCGCGCACGATGTCCTTGAGGTCCTGGCGGATGAAGGGCTCGCCGCCGGTGATGTTGGTGAAGTACATCTTGGGGAGCTTCTTGATCGTCTCGATGGAGAGCTCCTCCTCCGGGCGGCTTGGAGCCTTGTAGCGGTTGCACATGGTGCAGCGCGCGTTGCAGCGGTAGGTGACGATGACGGTACCGTTGAGTTTCTTTTCGGTCATCTATTTAACCTTTCAAGATCAAGTGGAATACAATTCGAGGGTCCGTTCGACGACGGAGTCCCAGTTGTAGGTTTTCTCGACGTGTGCCTTGGCGGCGGCGCCGAGAACTCTCCCGTGGTCGCTGTCAGCGAGCAGGTCTCGCAGCGCGGCCCGCAGGGAATCGGCACTGCCCTTATCGAAAGTTACGCCGTTGCCCGCAAGGACATCTGCGCACTCTGGGATATCGCTCGTCACGCAGCAGCGGCCGTAGGCCATGGCCTCCAGCAGGCTCATTGGCATTCCCTCCACGTCGGAAGGCAGCACGTAGGCATAGCAGTTGGAGTACAGCTCCTCCAGGGGCTCGCCGTTGACGAATCCGGTGAAGAGGACACGTGGGTCGCCCTGCGCAGCCACACGCAGCGACGTCTCGTACTCGGATGTGTCCGAACCGCCGCCGGCGATGACGAGCCTCTTCTCCGTATCGAGCTCCTTGAAGGCTTCGATCAAGAGCTCGGGACGCTTCTCGGGGACGAGCCTGCCCAGGTACAGCAGGTATGAGCCCGCATCGAGCCCCCATTTATCCTTTATCTGCTTAACCGGCCTATATTGCTTTGGCTCGATACCGTTGGGGATGAACGTCGTCGTGCGGCCATAGACGTCCTGAAAGTAGGACTGGGCGGACTTGGACAGGACGACGAGGCCGTCGGCCTTGGTGGCAGCCGCCCTTTCCCCCATCTTGATGTAGGTGCTCGCAAGCCTGCCCCACTTGGCGCGCTGCCAGTCCAGGCCGTGGATGGTGGCGACGGTCCGGATGCCGGCAAGCTTCGCCAGCGGAAGGGGTACACAGGGGCCCTCGGCGTGGTAGTGGATCACATCGGGGCGGTCCTTAATTGCGGCCCTGGTGGCAAAGTATGATGACGAAAGGGCAGCGAGGCCTTTTTTGTCGATTGTCTTAACCGGCACGACGTGCACGCCGTCGATGACGCGCCCGCGGCAATCCGCGGCGCAGCCGGTCATGACATCGCTGCCCGAACGGTCGTAGCAGGTCACCTCGTGGCCAAGCTCAACCATTCGGCGGGCCAACTCAGTTACCACGACCTCTACACCACCCTCTCGAGAGCCGTAGCGCTTATGTCCAATCATCGCTATGCGCAAGTTAATCTCTTTTGAACAAATCTCGCGTATACACATTTTCCGCCACGTCCGCGAGCTCGTCGCTCCAGCGGTTGGCGACGATCACGTCGCAGCCGGCCTTGAAGGCCTCCAGGTCGTGGGTCACCTCGGAGCCGAAGAACTCCGGCGCGTCCAGCGTGGGCTCGTAGACCACCACGGGCACGCCCTTGGCCTTCACGCGCTTCATGACGCCCTGGATGGAGCTCGCGCGGAAGTTGTCGGAGTTGGACTTCATCGTCAGGCGGTAGACGCCCACGACCGGCTTCTCCTTGCCGGCGTACACGCGGTCCCACACCATCTGCAGCACCTCGTCGGCCACGAAGTCCTTGCGGGTGCGGTTGGCGTCCACGATGGCCTCGATCAGGTTCTGGGGCACGTCCTTGTAGTTGGCCAGCAGCTGCTTGGTGTCCTTGGGCAGGCAGTAGCCGCCGTAGCCGAAGCTGGGGTTGTTGTAGTGCGACCCGATGCGTGGCTCCAGGCACACGCCGTCGATGACGTCGCGGGTGTTGAGGCCGCGGACCTCGCAGTAGGTGTCGAGCTCGTTGAAGTAGGCGACGCGGAGGGCCAGGTAGGTGTTGGCGAAGAGCTTGACGGCCTCGGCCTCGGTGGTGCCCAGCACGAGCTCGGGGATGCCCTTCGAGCCGTCGGCGTTGACTCGCTCGAGCTCTGCGGGGTCGGCGCCCTGCGCAAGCAGGCCGGCGAACTTCTCGGCGGCTATAACGGCCTCAATGTCATCCTTTGGCGCGCCGACCACGATGCGGCTGGGGTGCAGGTTGTCGTAGAGCGCCTTGCTCTCTCGCAAGAACTCGGGGCTGAAGAAGATCTTGCTGTCGCCTAGCCTCTCGCGAAGGCCCGCGGTGTAGCCGACGGGAATCGTCGACTTGATGACGATCCAGGCGTCCGGGTTAACCGAGCGCACGGCAGCGATGGCGGCCTCGACGGAGCTCGTGTCAAAGAAGTTCCTATCGCTGTCGTAGTTGGTGGGCGTGGCGATGACGGCGTAGTCGGCGCCAGCATATGCCTCGACCGCCTCCACGGTGGCGTGCAAGTCGAGCTGGCGCTCCCCTGCCTTGGCCTCCGCCAGGAAGCGCTCGATTTCGTCGTCCTGGATGGGCGATACGTAGCTGTTGATCTTCTCGACCTTCTCGGGCACGATGTCCAGCGCGTGTACCTCGTTGTGCTGCGATAACAGGACGGCGAGGGACAGTCCGACGTAGCCGGTTCCGGCGACGGCAATCTTCATTTTCTTCTCCGATTCGAATCGGGTATTAAAGTTAGGCATTAGTACGCATCGCTCCCGTTGAAGACCTCCAGAACCGTGAGGAGGACGATCTTGAGGTCCATGACGATTCCGCGTTTGGCTATGTATTCGAGGTCCCGACGGACCATGCCGTCGAAACCGGTGGAATTGCGCTCCGTAACCTGCCAGAGTCCCGTGATGCCTGGCTTCACTGTTAGCCTCTGCAGGTCGTACTCGGTGTACTCCGCGACCTCGTTAGGCAGCGGCGGACGGGGCCCAACGACGCTCATCTGGCCCAGAAACACATTCAGAAACTGTGGGAACTCGTCGATAGAGTGCTTGCGGATGAACTTCCCGATCTTGGTGACGCGGGGATCCTCCTTCATCTTGAACATGGCGCCGGCGATCTCGTTTTGCTCCCTGAGCTCGGAGAGACGCTTGTCGGCGTCCTTGTACATGCTGCGGAACTTCCACATGCGGAAGGTGGACAGGCTGCCGTCACGGTGGGTCTGACCCACGCGGATCTGGCTGTAGAAGGGGTTGCCTTCGCTCTCCAGGCGGATGGCAGCGGCGAGAATTAGGCTGGGGATCGCGATGGCGACAAGGGCGGCACCGCTGAACACGATGTCGAAGGCGCGCTTCACGGCACGGTAGGCCAGCCGCGAACGATCCCAGTCCATGATGGATTGCATGGCCTTGTAGCGACCGGCGCCCTCGCGCCGGTCCATGGCCTGAGCGATGAGCGCCGCCCCCGCGGGCGCATCCGTTGCATATTGAGGTTTATCCGACACGTTCTCTTCCAACACTTCGTCCCCGGGTCGGGGATCCTCCCTGTTCTGTGTGGCGATCGCCAGCAGCTAGGCGATCGCCTTTTTGAGGTTGCGCATTACACGCTGCTCATTTGAAAGCACCGCGAGGCCAACGCGGGTGGTTACGCGTCGGCCGCACAGGTTGAGCTCCAGATAAGCAGTGCATTTACGTCTATTAATGGTTTTGATGAGGCCCTCGTGGCCCAACAGCGGACCAGCCGTCACTACGACCTGGTCGCCGTCTTTTAAGGCCTCGCTCATGGGCACTACGCGGTCTCCCCTATGCGTAAAGCCGCCAATAAGCTGGACCTCTTCTTTTGCCAGCGGCACAAACAAACCGTCCTGGGAAAGCACCCGGGCAAAGTCGTCCATGCGTAGCAGATACTGTTGCACGGTTCGGGGATCTGCCGTATCGCAGATAAGATAACCGGGAAAGAGCGGCTTGGTCGTATCGATCCATTCGCCGTGTACCTTGATCTCGGTCAGAAATTGTGGGTAAAAGATCTCCTGCATGGCGCTCGCCGGCACCATGCGCTCGATGCGCTCGCGCATTACGTCTTCGCGACCGTTAATGACCTGGATCACATACCACACGAGCACCCCCCCTTGCTGTCTTACGTGTGGCTCACGGGGTTTGGGTATGGCTTCGCCAGGGCGCTTGTGCGCGAAGGCGCTCCATATTCAAACCCTGAGCCCAGTTAGACAAGCACGTGGCTCTGCCCCACCGTGAACGGTATGTACAAATGCAGTTGCTAGAGTCGCGGAAGTGTATCGCAAAAATGACCGTGACCCCAGCTGGCTGCGTGCGAACCAGTCAAGCGGGTACAAAACTGAACCGCACGCAAACAGCTGAAGAACTGCTGTGGTTTGCCGTAACAAATCATTGCACCGTCTAATGCAAACTTAAAAGTAGCCGCAAAAGCGAGTGCAAAATCGCTCATGACAATCAATATTGGAGCTCGTGGTTTTTCTAACACCGCCGTTACGACCGGATGCTGATCAACCCCGTGCTTGTGGCCTATTAGAGCCGTAAGCACAGTTGAACTCATGTAACGTTAGGTATCCTAGCACAAGCTGTTAGCGAAACTGATTTGGGCTGCGTTGGACAACATATCGTTCATTTAACGTGCTAAAGGGGGTTGTTTTGGGATGTTGTTCACATTGGCGCAGGATATTGGGGTGCTAGCGGAGGTTATGGATGCTCCTGAAGCCCGAGTTGACCAGCGAGGTGTACTGGTAATTGCGTTTGTCCAACAAACTATGTACAGACATGGGAAATAAATTGTGCAACTTTTTGTTGGCGTAGGTGGGGTTTGTGGCGCATGGTGTTTTGGCATGAAAAAAGGCCTTCGGAATTCCGAAGGCCTTAGCATTCACGATGGTGGAGACGAGGGGAATCGAACCCCTGACCTCTTGACTGCCAGTCAAGCGCTCTCCCAGCTGAGCTACGCCCCCGTGACGAGGAGATACTATAGGGGAAGACTTTCTTTGATGCAAGGACTTTTTTGGGTTGAATCTCTTACTTACGGGTTTTCCTGGGACGTGTCTCTATAGTTTTGTCAACCGTGTGCTTCGCGCCATTTCGGCATGGCGCATCCGGGCGCCAGGCCCCCCGCTTGGTTTCCTCTTCGGTTGATCCCGCCGCCCGCTAGGCCGCGTACGGGACGGCGTCGCGCATGATCGCGTAGATGACCTTGAGCCTCTTCCTCGCGACCGCCTTCAGCGCCTTGCCGTGCCTCATCCCCCTCGCCCTGCACTCCCCGTAGTACCTCCCGAACCTGTTGTCCGTGCCGATGAGGGAGTTGCAGCTGAATATGAGCAGGTTCTTGAGCTGCCTGTTCCCGCCGTGCTGAGGCGACGTCGACCTGATGCTGCTCCCGGAGCGCCTGTCTGACGGCGCCACGCCGCAATAGCTCGCGAGCTCGTCGTGCCCCCTGAACGCGGATATGTCGATCGACGTCACCAGCGCCGCGGCGGTCTTGGGGCCGATCCCGGGCACCGTGAGGAGGCACTCGTAGACCTCGTCGCCCGCCAGCGAGTCGGCCACGAGCGAGTCGAGTTCCTCGATGTCGGCGTCGAGGGAGGCTATCTCCCGGGCGAGTATCCGGACCGCGACGTCCTCGCCGGCCGGGAGCCGCCTTCCCGAGCGCGACGAGGCCAGCAGCGCCTCCCAGAGCCTCCTGGCCCCCGCCGCGGGGGCGCCCGCGCGCCTGGCGGCGTTCGAGAACCTGCGCCAGCCTGCGGCCGAGCACCCGGCAGCCCCGCCGAACTCGGCCAGCATCGACACCTGCCAGCGGCTCCCCGGGGCGGCCCCCCCCCCCCGCCGCGGGGGATATGCCGAG
>OCAV01001102.1_pt1 | contig 19325 bp, 16 predicted proteins | sample 1538331 | NCBI WGS metagenome assembly OCAV01 (sample SAMEA2580297, study PRJEB22360) | human gut metagenome | biome: human gut; feature: human-associated habitat; material: faeces | place: Denmark | collected 2008/2010
CAATCTTGGGTTGCCAATACGGTCGCTAGACTCGCCACCGGAGTGATAAACACCAATACGTCTCCCGAGGTCCGTACGGCTTTCCGGCTACCGGTCACCTTCAATTCTTGTCCGTTAACGGACAGGCATAGCATGAGCATTGTAATTGCGAAAAGGATATGTCTCATAGATTTAAAATATAGTTGCTATTTTAGGTATAAAAATGATAAACCCGACGATCGCTGCCGCTATCGCCATCAATAATACAGCTCCCGCCGCCAAGTCTTTCGTTCGCTTGATAGCCTCATTATACTCAGGGGAGACCAAATCTGCTAGGGCCTCGATGGATGAATTGACCGCTTCGGCAGCTAATACCGCTCCGATCACGATCGTTACTGCGATCCATTCCATGCGGGAAAGTCCGAATACCACCCCGGCGATAAGTACACAAACTGCCGCGAAACAATGGATCCAAGCGTTATGCTCCTTCGTGATCAATAGCTTGATTCCGTTGAAAGCGAATTTAAAGCTTCTGGCTCTCTTTCGAAATGTGAAACCGTCATTCTTCATTTTTATAGCATCTCTTATTGAGGAGGGCAAATATAGGTATTTTTTGCCTTTATCGCATATCCTGACGAACAAACAGGATATTCACCTTTCATATTCCGCAATTCGTCAAGATTACTTGTTGGTTTTTATTTGGAACGATAACTTCGTTGATTAAAAAAGTGCCTGTGATATGAGCATAGATCAAAGTAAAAGAATAAATTTATGGCTTGAAATCAGATATGAAGATAAAATATAACTTTCTAAGTCCGTTGCTAATGGCGATATTGACGATCTGTTGCCTGTGGATTGTTACGGATGTCGCTTATGGTGTCCGTATGTGGGAGCTGGGAGTGGACGCATGGATCGGGCGTATCAAGGCCCTTGCTATTATATTGATCGGCGTTAGCTTATCTTATTTGTTTTTTAATTACTTGGCTAATATTTTTTTAGATAGGAGTAAAGAGCGGAGGTCCCGCCCGGTATTCCGGGAATATCTATGGGTGGTCTTGTTTAATTTAGTCGTGCTCAATATCGGCTTATATATCGTGATCTATTCTATAAATGGAACGACCTATCGGTGGGGAGAGGCGTTAATGATCAATGCGGTAGCTGTGCCGATCTTTCTCCTATACTATTTCTTGATCCGTAATAATATATTAGCCAAACGCTATTCGGAGAAAATCGTTCAATTGGAGAAACTGAGAGTAGATCAGCTGGAAACGCAATTGAAGCTGCTGAAGATGCAATACCATCCCCATTTCCTGTTTAATGCCTTGAATACGATCTATTTCTTGATCGATGAGGAAAATGAGGAAGCGATTGAGGCTGTAGAGTTACTTTCGGACTTACTCCGTTATCAATTATATGATATAAATACGAAAGTGACGATCGAAGAGGAGATTGATTATTTGCGAACATATATTCAATTCCAGCGACTTCGTATGACGAAACGCTTACAGTTCGAGGAGTCCTTTGACCCGGAATTGACCGGACAAAAAATACATCCGTTGCTTTTCCTTCCATTATTGGAGAATGCGTTTAAATATGTGGGCGAAGCGTATTGGATACAAGTATCTATGCGGGAAGAGGGTTCAAAGGTATGCTTTGGGGTAAGCAATACTTTCAATCCGGACTCCTTGGAACAAAGAAAGGGGAAAGGCATTGGGATCGACAATCTGAGAAAACGGTTGGAGCTATTGTACCCGGATAAACATGAGTTACGTATAAAAAAAGACAATACCCGTTTTAGGGTTGAGTTATGTATTGATTTATCAGAATAATATGGAAATAAAGTGTATCATAACGGATGATGAGCCAATCGCCAGAAAAGGACTTCGGCGACACATCGGTAAAATTGATTTTCTGACCATCGTCGGAGAATGTGAGGACGCTATACAACTCAATAATATGCTGAATTCAGTTCAGGCGGATTTGCTTTTTCTGGATATAGAGATGCCGGATATGTCCGGACTGGACTTCTTGGAGAGTGCTCAGAACGCTCCTAAGGTAATTATCACCTCGGCATACGAGCGGTATGCGTTGAGAGGATATGAGTTTGACGTGGTGGACTATTTATTGAAACCGATCTCTTTTTCCCGTTTCCTGAAATCGGTCAATAAAGCACATGCGTTGATGGAATCTACATCGAAAAGCGAGGAGCCTGCTTATATCTTTGTCAAGACGGAGAAGCAACTTAAAAGGCTTTATTTAAAGGAGATTCAATTTATAGAGGGCATGGAGAACTATATTGTTATCCATACCCTCACTTCCAAAGAGATCGTTCATCTCCGGTTGAAGAGTATATTGGAAACGTTGCCGGCACAAATTTTTATGCAAGTGCACCGCTCTTTCATCGTAAATCTTTCTTATGTACAAGCGATAGAAGGAAATCTATTAATCATTGGGGAGCATAAAATACCGGTGTCGCGCCCTTTACGGGAAGAGGTCTATAAATCGATCGTCAATAATCAACTCATTCAAAGATAAGTATCCAAAAACGAACACACTGTTCATTATCGAACACTTTAAATATTCCTATTTATCGGATTATCAATAGTATATGTTTTTGGCATGCCTTTTGCCTTAGGCAGGATAAAAAAACTTATACTAAGATGAGAAGGATCTATATAGCGATGTGTTGTCTGTGGGCGGGGATTTCGGGAGTATGTGCCCAAGACAATACGAATAAAGTTCGAATAACCCTGCGGCAAGCGATCCAGATCGCACAGCTTCAATCCGTAGACGCTGCCGTGGCGCTCAATGAGTTGCGAACGGCCTATTGGGAATTCCGTACGCATCGGGCGGATCAGTTGCCGGAAGTGATATTTACGGGGACTCTGCCTTCATATAGCAAGCAATACTCGAAGTACCAGCAATCGGATGGTTCTTATACCTATGTGCAAAACAATGCCTTAGGCTTAAATGGAGAGATCTCTATCGCCCAGAACATAGCCTTGACCGGAGGTAAGATCGCCTTGAATACCTCCTTGGATTTTACCCGTCAGCTAGGTAGTGGCGCTTACAACGAGTTTATGAGCGTACCTGTTAGTTTGACATTGACGCAACCGATCTTCGGCGTGAATGACCAAAAATGGAAACGTCGTATCGAGCCTGTTCGTTACCAAGAGGCTAAGGCCGCTTATATGGAGAACGTGGAGAATGTAACGATCGCTACCATCACGAATTACTTCAACTTACTGTTGGCGGAAGATAATCTGGATATCTGTAATCAGAACTTGCTGAACGCCAATAAACTCTATGACATAGCGGTAGCGAAGCGTAAGATCGGGCATATCTCGGAGAGCGAGTTGATGCGTTTGAAACAGTCGGCCTTGCAAGCGAAAGGTAAGCTAACCGAGGCCCAATCCAATTATAACGCGATGATGTTCAAGCTCCGTTCCTTTTTAGGGATGAGCGAGCAAGACGTGATCGAGCCTGTTCTTCCCGAGGCGATAGAAGGGGTCCGTATGGATTATCAGGCGGTATTGGAGAAGGCTCAAGAAAATAACTCATTCTCAAAGAATATCATGCGCCGCCAGTTGGAAGCGGATTATGATGTGGCGACCGCCAAGGGAAACCGTCGAAGTATTAACCTGTTTGCCTCCGTGGGTTATACCGGTAAGGATATGTCCATGCGAGGAGCTTACAACCCGTTGAAAGATAACCAGATCGTAGAGGTCGGGCTTTCGATTCCTATCTTGGACTGGGGAAAACGGAAGGGAAAGGTAAAAGTAGCCGAATCGAATCGGGATGTCGTACTTTCCAAGATCCGTCAGGAGCAAATGGATTTTAATCAAGATATCTTCCTCTTGGTGGAGAATTTCAATAATCAAGCCGCTCAATTGGAGATAGCCGCCGAGGTGGACACGTTGGCGGAAAAGCGCTACAAGACCTCGATCGAGACTTTCATGATCGGAAAGATCGATATCCTAGACTTGAATGACGCCCAGAGTTCGAAGGATGACGCGAAGCAAAAGCATATCCAAGAACTGTATTATTACTGGCGTTATTTTTATAACATCCGTAGTATAACATTGTATGATTTCTTGAATAATCGTACATTAGATGCCGATTTCGAGGAAATCGTGAAACGATAAATTGATTATATGATACTGATAATAGATGATGATGCGGCTGTTCGTTCCTCGCTTACATTCCTGCTAAAACGTGCGGGTTTCCGGCCGGAGGCGGTTCCGGGGCCGAAGGAGGCCTTGGAGGTAGTCCGTGCCACGGCGCCGGAGCTGATCTTGATGGATATGAACTTCACGTTGACTACCACGGGTGAGGAGGGGATTCAATTATTGAGACAGGTGAAGATCTTTCGTCCCGATGTACCCGTGATCTTGATGACCGCTTGGGGATCGATCTCTTTGGCCGTGCAGGGAATGCAAGCCGGAGCCTTCGATTTTATCACGAAGCCTTGGAATAACTTGGTATTATTAAAATCGATCCGGACCGCCTTGGAACTGAGCGAGCAGAAGAAGGAGGCAAACGCTCCCTTGAACCGTTCGGATGCCGATCATAAATTTCATTTTGATAAGATCGTGGGGCAAAGTGCCGCTTTGATGGATGTCTTGGGGACGGTCTCGCGTATCGCTCCGACAAACGCCTCTGTCTTGATTACCGGCGAGAGCGGTACGGGTAAAGAGCTGATAGCGGAAGCGATCCATGCGAATAGCCCCCGGTCGAAAGAGGCTTTCGTAAAAGTAAACCTAGGCGGACTTTCCCAAAGTCTTTTTGAGAGCGAGATGTTCGGACATAAGAAGGGGGCTTTTACGGACGCGTACATGGATCGGGTAGGGCGTTTCGAGATGGCGAACAAAGGTACGATCTTCTTGGATGAGATCGGCGATTTGGAACTGTCTTGCCAAGTAAAGCTGCTTCGGGTATTGCAAGACCAGACCTTTGAGGTCTTGGGGGATAGCCGCCCCCGGAAGGTGGATATACGGGTCGTAAGCGCTACAAACCGGGATTTACGATCGATGGTGGCGGACCGTACGTTCCGTGAGGATCTTTTTTACCGGATCAATTTGATCACGGTGCATTTACCCGCCTTACGTGAGCGAAGGGAGGATATCCCATTGCTGGCCCGGTATTTCGCGGATAAGCAATCGGAGATCAATGGGCTACCGAGGGTGGAGTTCTCATCGGATGCCCAGACCTATTTAAGCCGTCTCCCTTTTCCCGGTAATATCCGTGAGTTGAAGAACTTGGTGGAGCGGACGATCCTTGTGTCGGGTAAGACGCTTTTGGATACCGCTGATTTCGAGGTTCATTGCATGAATACATCCGGTGCTAAATCGACGATTCCGCCTTCTTTGGAGGGCTTGACCTTGGATGAGTTGGAGAAGCAAACCATCTTACGCTCCTTGGAAGCGCATGGAGGTAATTTATCGCATGTCGCTACGGCGTTGGGAATCAGTCGTGCCGCCTTGTACCGGAGATTAGAGAAATACGGAATCCCGATCGATAAATAAGAAGAGGCAAGGATGAGGCTGAAAGGACTATTCTGGATATTGACGACGCTGCTGTTGACTATATTGGCGGTGGTGACTTATTATGTCTTTTATACGTCTTCTATCCGGATGTTTTTCGCGGTAGAAGCCTTGGTCTTGCTTACGATCATCTATTTATTTGTCTTTTATCGCCGTATCATAAAGCCCTTGCATATCATCGGTAACGGTATGGAGCTGTTGAAAGAGCAAGACTTTAGTTCCCGCTTGGGAAAGGTCGGGCAAACGGAGGCGGACCGGGTGGTCGATGTGTTTAATAAGATGATGGAGCAGTTGAAGAATGAGCGTTTGCACCTCCGGGAGCAAAACCATTTCTTGGACTTGCTGGTCAACGCCTCTCCGATGGGAGTGATCATCTTGAACTTGGATGAGGAGATTCTATCCATGAACCCGGCCGCATGTAAATTGTTTGGCGCGCAAAGCTCGGAGGATATGGTGGGAAAACGTTTTCTTCAACTAGATTCTCCCTTGGCGGAAGAATTGGTACGGGTTCCGATGTATCAAGCGCAAACCGTCCGGTTGAACGACGCTAATATTTATAAATGTACGCATTCCTCATTTGTGGATCGAGGTTTTCACCACCCGTTTTATTTGATAGAGACGTTGACCCAAGAGGTGTTCAAGGCCGAGAAGAAAGCGTATGAGAAAGTGATACGTATGATCTCTCATGAGGTGAATAATACGACCGCGGGTATCACCTCTACCTTGGATACGTTGGAGTCTACTTTCAGCGGGATGGAAGATATGGAGGATGTCTGCGAGGTTTTGCGGGTCTCCATAGAACGCTGCTATAGCATGAGCCATTTCATCACCAATTTCGCCGATGTGGTGCGTATACCCGAACCCCAAAGTCGTCCGCAAGAATTGAACCAAGTGGTGTCCGCTTGTAAACGCTTTATGGAGACAGTTTGCCAGAACCGGAATATCGAGATTGTTATGGATCTGAGCGAGGAATCTCCAGTCGTGAATTTGGATAATTCATTATTCGAGCAAGTCTTGGTCAATATTATCAAGAATGCCGCCGAATCCATCGACCGGGACGGAAAGATCTATATCCGGACGACAGTGCGTCCTACCTGCTTGGAGATAGCCGATACGGGCAAGGGCATCGACAAGGAAACGGAAACGAAACTGTTCAGCCCGTTCTTCTCTACGAAACCGAACGGACAAGGTATCGGCTTGATCTTTATCCGTGAGGTGCTGTTAAAACATGATTGCCGATTCTCTCTCCGCTCTTACGCGGATGGATTGACAAGGTTTAAGATTTGGTTTAGTTGAAATAATCCCTTTATGGTTTGAGGTTTTTCCCTTGTAGGCTAAGGCTGTATTCTTACAGGTGTTAGCCTTTTTGTCTGCTTGTATTCATCATGCAACAGCCGTTGCATGATCATCTACCAACTGTTGCACGATCTTCTACCAGTCGTTGCATGATCGTCCAACAGTTGATAGATGATGGATGTCTCTTGAGGAAAAGTCTAAAGATAGGGATGGAAAGGGCTAAAGGATATGGAGGTTTTGGGCAAGCTGTACTGGATTTTATACTATCTTTGGGCCGTATAAATGCAATAGAAATCTAATCTTGAATATCATGAAGAAAGTAGTATCTGTATTATTTATCCTTGCGATTATCGTATTTTCTGTATTAATGGTAAGCTATTCGAGTGATCAAAAGCCGGAGAAAGTTCTTCGCCATGTTGTTATGTTCGGTTTTAAGCCGGATGTGTCCGAGGCGCAGGTGAAAGAGGTTGAGGATGCCTTTTGTAAGTTGCCTTCTCAAATCGACTTGATCAAAGGATATGAGTGGGGAACGGATTGTAGTCCGGAGGGATTGCAACAGGGCTTGACTCATTGCTTTTTCTTGACTTTTCATTCGGATGCGGATCGGGACGCCTATTTGGTACATCCGGCGCATAAAGCATTTGGCAAGGTGTTAGGAGGGAAGGCATCGGCGGTTACGGTGTTGGATTATTGGACGAAATAAAAAGAATGGGCGGGATGAATCGATGAGTCACCCCGCCCGTTTTTATATTCCTTAGTTACTTTATATTATAACCATTGATTCATGAACTGATCCATCTCTTCCGCATGGGCTTCTAGGCTTTGAAGTAGCTTGAATTGGGCTTTCGTACGGATTAAGTTATGTTTCGGGCTATGGATCTTGTAATAGGTATCGCCGTTGATATAATCGGTTAAGAAACGAACGGTCTGCATATAAGTCAATAAGCGTCCACCGTAAGGTAGCAATTTGATCTCGGTAGGAGTTAAGAACGCCTTGGCCTTTTCCATGTATCCACGGGTATAGGCTTTGAATATCTCCATATTAACGTTTACGTTATCCAGATTCTCATCGTCCTCGGCACCCGTATTGGCTCCGGTACGGATAAAGTCGCCGATATCGGAAAGGACGAAGCCCGGCATCACGGTGTCCAAGTCGATCACGCAAAGCACCTTGTCGCTATCAGCGTCAAACATCATATTGTTAACTTTTGTATCGCAATGGTTCGTGCGTTTCTTCAATTGGCCCTCACGGTACAGGCGTTCTTGAATGCACATCGCTTCGGCACGTTTCTCGATCTCCTCTACCAAATCTTTCACTTCTTCCAACCGGCCTGCCGGATTAGCGGCTACAGCCTCATGGAATTGTCGCAAGCGGAACTCCATATTATGGAAATCCGGGATGGTCTCGCCCAGCGTACCCTCGGGTATATCGGACAACATGGTCTGGAAATCACCGAACGCTTTGCCAGCCTCATAAGAAAGCTCAGGAGTTACTTCCTCATAGCTTTTGCTGCGAGGGATGAATAGGCATACCCGCCAATAACTATCTCCATCGAAATAATATTTTTTCCCGTCTTTAGTCGGCAAGAAGGTTAATACCTTACGGTCGATATCCGTTTCACCTTTTTCCTCCAGCTTTTTGCGGATATGAGTGGTAACCACATGGATGTTATTTTGCAGCATATCCACATTGGTGAAGATTAAATGGTTGATACGCTGTAGCACGTATTTGATCTCCCCTTTCTCGTTGGTCACTTTCAATGTATCATTAATGTGTCCGTTTCCGAATGGTTCAGCGGAAACTACTTTCTCGTCCAACTGGAACTGATCCAAGATGTTTAGTAATTGTTCTTTCGTTTTTGCCATGATATTTCATTATGTTAACTCCGGCAAAGATACAAAAAAAGGCCACGATACAAATCGTGACCTTTTTTTATTTCTTAAAGAAAGAAATCTTATTTCTTGTTACGGTTACCATAACGGCTCATGAACTTATCAACACGTCCGGCTGTATCGACCAACTTAGACTTACCAGTGTAGAACGGGTGAGAAGTGTTAGAGATCTCGACCTTTACCAACGGATAAGTTACGCCGTCGATCTCGATCGTCTCTTTAGCGTTAATAGTAGAACGAGTGATGAATACATCATCGTTTGACATGTCCTTAAATACTACAGGACGATAATTTTCAGGATGAATACCTTTTTTCATTGCTTTATTATCTATTTTAATTTATACTCTGTATATATTTGGTAACCGGTATTTTGGCTTGCAAAGGTAAGGGTTTGCCACAAACAAACAAAGAAAATCGTATTATTTTTTTCAAGGGCGTTGATTTTGTGTTATTTTATATGCTTTGAAGCATCATTTGTCGTGAATCTTGATTATCTTTGTGCAAGTTTTTAATCATTAACGTAATAACATAATAACAACTATGGTAAATTACAAAGATTTGGGCTTGGTGAACACAAAAGAAATGTTCGCTAAGGCTATCAAGGGCGGATATGCTATCCCTGCTTTCAACTTCAATAACATGGAACAGATGCAGGCTATCATCAAGGCTGCTGTAGAGACAAAATCTCCGGTTATTTTGCAAGTTTCAAAGGGCGCTCGCCAGTACGCAAACGCTACTTTGCTTCGTTACATGGCACAGGGTGCTGTTGAATATGCTAAGGAATTAGGTTGCCCGAATCCTCAGATCGTTCTTCACTTAGACCATGGTGATACGTTTGAGACTTGCAAGAGCTGTATCGACTCTGGCTTCTCATCTGTAATGATCGACGGTTCTCACCTTCCTTATGAAGAGAACATCGCTTTGACTAAGAAAGTTGTTGAGTACGCTCATCAATTCGATGTAACTGTAGAAGGCGAGCTTGGTGTATTGGCAGGTGTTGAGGATGAGGTTTCTTCAGACCACCACACTTATACCAATCCTGAGGAAGTTATCGACTTCGCTACTCGTACGGGCTGCGATTCTTTGGCTATCTCAATCGGTACTTCTCACGGTGCTTATAAGTTCACTCCGGAGCAATGTACGATCGACCCTGTTACAGGTAAGATGGTTCCTCCTCCATTGGCATTCGACGTTTTGGACGCTGTTATGGAGAAACTTCCGGGATTCCCTATCGTTCTTCACGGTTCTTCTTCTGTTCCTCAGGAAGAGGTTGAGACTATCAACAAATTCGGTGGCGCTTTGAAGGCTGCTATCGGTATTCCTGAAGAGTGGTTGCGTAAGGCTGCTAAATCTTCTGTATGTAAGATCAATATCGACTCAGACTCTCGTTTGGCGATGACTGCCGCTATCCGCAAGACTTTCGCTGAGAAACCGGCTGAATTCGATCCTCGTAAATATCTGGGCCCGGCTCGTGATAACATGGAGAAACTTTACAAACACAAGATCATCAACGTTCTTGGTTCTAACGACAAGTTATAATCGGAAGTTTCTTGATATAAATAAAGAAAGCCATCTCGGTATCGGGATGGCTTTTCTTTTGGTCTGTAGTTTAGTCTTTTAATACCTTACGAAGCGCTTCCAACATCGGATCTACGGTAAGATCGTTGCCGGTAGCTTGCTTGATCCACACATTCGGGGTGAGGCGGCCTTGCTTGAATATCCGGCTAACCTCATTCGCGAAATCCTTGCCATTGAGGTAGTTCTCTAGCTGGAACTCGATAATCTGTCCGAAAGCGTAGGCGGAAAGGTAGAGCGGATAACCGATCATATGGGAGTAAATCGCTAGAACGGTCTCGTCTTTTACACCGAATACCGGAGCGTAATACTTATTCCAGATTTCCTTGGAAAGACGGATCACGGCCTCCTGCAATTCCCCGGCGGTAGCGTTAGGATGTGCGTACATCCATTTCCATACGGAGATATCCAGCATGGAAACACCGCAAATCTCATACATGCTCCATATCTTATCCAAGATATCCATCTTTTCTTTTTCCGGATTCTCGTCTTTTATGCCCAGTAACTCAAGGTCTCTTTTCTGGAAGACAAAGGCCAGCGCTTCGGTGAAAGCCGTATTGGGAACTCCGTTGAGCATATAATAATCGACATCATATAATGAGATCGTTTGCTCTACGTTATGTCCGAACTCGTGGATGGCGATATTATATCCTTTGTAATCCATCCCTTGTGAAGGGATACGGGTACGTAAACGGGAACGCTGGCCTTTCATGGAGGCTCCCCACGCATGACCGGAACCACGGGCGGGATCGACTGCGATCTTATCCGCTAGATATTGGGCACGATCGGGGCTGAATCCTAGTTTCTGTAATATTTCCGGTAGCTTCTTTTCCATCGTTACCGCATCGGGATACAGGGTACGGGTTTGCTCGTTTAGCTTGTTCTCGTCCAGATTGCTACGGGCCTTGAAGCCATCGTACCATATATCGTAGGCTTCCAGTTTGCGTCCGAGGCGTTTGGAGATGATTTTCCCCACTTCCTTTAGTTCGGGGGCGGAAAGGAATTGATCGAACAGGGCTTCTACATCGTTGACATCTATTTCCATATCTTCCGTGAACTTACGGTCTATATAGGTGTTTCCCGTATATTTGTCTATACGCTGCATGGCGTTGAAGTTATTCAACATTTTCTGATAGCGGGCCGGGCTTTCAGGGGTACCTTCTAGTTCATTTCCTGCTTGAGATAACGTATTGGCGTACGGGTTCCATTCGTAACGATCCGAGTTGATCACCTCTTTCGGGATTTCTTGCGAGATGATTCGCTTCATGATCTCATATACCATCCGTTGTTTTTCCAATCCCTCTTTTCCTTTGTTATAATTGGCCTTGATCTCGTCGCGAAGGTTCCAATGGCAAAGTAAGCGCATGTCGGAGGGGAAAATGGTTTTTCCTTTAGGAGTTAGTAAATGCCCCATATAGATATTATAATCCGCTATGTAAATATCCGCGTCACTTTCCGTATCTGCGGCGGCTTGCTTTACTTCCGCCGGTATCCGTTCCGTAAACATATCGCCTAGCCGGGCGTAGGCCCATGCTTTACGGTCATTCCCTAACGCCTCTTTCTCCTTGAGAGTAAGTTGGGGAAAGTTGAGGGCGATGATGAAGCCGATCTTGTTGGCGTATAGATCGTCCATTAGGTGGGAACTGGGGCTGTAGGATCCGAATTTCTCATCGATGGCGTGTAGAGGTCCGGTATCTAGGTTCAAATTTCGTTGCAGACAGAGTACCATCTCGTTGAAATTGCCATTGATACCTTCAATATACTCGCTGATCTTGAGGAAAACTTGGTCTTTTTCGGCGGGATCGGATAGATAATTCTCCCGGCAGAAGGTTTGAAACGCTTGCTCATCCCCATCGGAGGTTTGCCAGAGGCGGGCTACTTGCTCGACACCCTTTGTGATTCCTGCTTGATTCTTAGCGTCCTTGGCTATTAGCTCGTCAATCGTAGCTTTTACGATAGAAGGCTGGATGCTGGCTTGCCCTTGCATAAAGCTAAAGGCGCAGGCCAGTAACATACAAATACGTACGACTTGCTTTCTCATGGTATGTTTGTATAAAGTTATTTAAAACAAATGTATGAATAATATTCGTATCTTTGGCCGATTTTTCTAATTGAGTAAAAAACAAAGAGATGAAAAAGTTACTATGTATGTGGATGGTCGTATGCGGCCTTTTGTTGATTCCCGGAAACATGAAGGGACAGTCCTTGAAAGATATCTTAAATTCATCTGCCGTAAAGAACGCCGTGACTTCTGTCACCGGAGGGAAAGCCGTGACTTTCGAGAATTTACAGGGAACTTGGATGTATGTGAACCCTGCCCTGCAACTGGAAGGTGATAATGCCTTGAAGAATGTAGCGGGAAGCTTGGCTGCTACCGAGGCAGAGAAGAAAATGAAGGAATATTGCGCGAAAGTAGGTATCGTGGAAGGTGTATTTAATTATGTCTTTAATTCGGATAGTACGTTTACGAGCGCATTGAAAAGGGGAAGCCTGAAAGGTACTTACTCGGTGAGTCCGGAAGATAAAACGGTGACGTTACGGTATACGGTAGGTAATAAGAAGCTGACCGTTTCTACGCTTACCGCCCATGTCGTCCTTTCTGGTAATGAGTTGACATTGCTTTTTAACGCGGACAAATTACTGAAGTTCTTGAGCACGGTTTCTTCTATATCCAGCAATACGACCTTGAAAGCTATCAATAAGTTGGCAAGTGAATATGATGGCATGATGCTGGGTTTCGATTTGAAGAAATAATGTAATATGATACGATTTATACCGAGGCGTTATTGGGCAGTAATAGCGGTTGCGTTGGCATTGACCATGTCCGTGTTGGACGGTACGATTGTCAACGTGGCGCTTCCTACCTTGTCCCGTGAATTCGGGACATCCCCTTCCTCCACGATCTGGATTGTCAACGCTTATCAGCTAACGATTACGATGTCTCTTTTATCGTTCTCCGCTTTGGGAGATATTTATGGATATAAGCGGATTTTCTTGATCGGGACGACAATATTCTGCTCAACGTCATTATTCTGTGCCTTATCCTCGTCTTTCGCCATGTTGACGGTCGCGAGAATATTGCAAGGGATCGGAGCCTCGGCTATCATGAGCGTGACGACCGCTTTACTTCGTATTATTTATCCTCCACAATATATAGGGCGGGGAATGAGTATCAATGCCATGGTCGTGGCGGTGCTGCCGGGCCGTCGTTGGCGGGCGCTATCTTATCAGTCGCTTCTTGGAATTGGTTGTTCGCTATCAACGTACCTTTAGGGATTTGCGCGATTATAACGGGTTATTTTCTTTTGCCTCAAAATCCTTGCAAGGATGGGCCGAAACGAAAGTTTGATAAGATCGGTGGAATCTCGAATGCCCTGACTTTCGGATTGCTGATTTATTCGTTGGAAGGCATCGCCCATCATGAGAACTGGAGAATGATCGCTTTACAGGTTCTTCTTCTATTGGTGATCGGAACATTTTTTATCCGCAGGCAACTACGGCAGGAGGTTCCGATATTGCCATTGGACTTGATGCGGATTCCGATATTCGCCTTGTCCGTATTATCCTCGATTACTTCATTTACGGCACAGTTGTTGGCGATGGTATCATTACCCTTTTATTTGCAAAATGTGGCCGGAAGAAATGAGGTGGAGACGGGGCTGCTGTTGACTCCTTGGCCGGTAGCGACGATCTTGATCGCTCCGGTGGCCGGGAGGCTGATCGAGAAATATCATCCCGGATTGTTAGGCGGTATCGGAATGGTGGTGTATGCGACCGGACTTCTTCTATTGGCTTTATTGCCGGAGCAACCCACCAATATGGATATCGCTTGGCGATTGATGCTTTGCGGTATGGGTTTCGGCCTGTTCCAGACCCCGAATAATAGCACGATGATATCGGCCGCCCCTCGTTCCCGGAGTGGCGGGGCGAACGGTATGCAAGGTACGGCACGACTGTTGGGGCAAACGCTGGGGACGACATTTGTCGCTTTGATCTTTAGTGTTACCTCTGCCACCGATAGTATGCCGGTTTGTATGTATGTAGCGATCGGTTTCGCTTTAGTCGCCGCTATCGTGAGTTGTCTCCGTATCTCACAGCCCGTTCCCATGCGTGGAAGGTGAGTAGGAAGATACGATTTCTAATAGGGTCTCACCGTAGTTCTCTATGATCTTTTTGCCGATTCCGGGTATCTTCAACAGTTCTTTCGAGTTCGTGGGCAAAGTGTTGCAAACGCCAATTAAGGCTTTCTGTTGCAAGATCGTGTAAGGAGGCAACTCCTTTTCTACGGCAAGCTCGTATCTCCATTGTTTCAAACGGGCATATAGCTCAGGATGTAAGACATCCGTGGAGACGGGGATCTTTTCCGCTTCCGTCGATTTCCGCGTCGATTTCTGCTTGCTGGCAACAGCCGACTCCTCAATGTTCGCTTTAGCCTTGGCGGATAGATAGTCGATGAGACGAAAACCATCTTGGCAGGCTTTTAATGTAGCGACCTTGATCGTAAGCTCATCGCTGAAAGCTTTTAATGCGGATGTAAATGCCTTACGGGCCTCTTTATTGTCGATCTCTACATCGGAAGCCTCTATCAAAGGGAGGCAATAGGTCTCGATCTTTTCCAGAAAGTAAGCGCAACCTTTTCGGATGCGGTCTTGTATATGCTCGTCCGTATCATAGAGATTCGTGCTGGAGATCATACGGGTGAGTTGCTGGCAGAAACGTTCGCCTACTTCTACTATATCCGAACGGAAATAATCCCGTACCCGGGGATATTGGTTGCTTAATTCCGGGTATAGTTTTTGCAGATGGGTGTATGCCGCGTAAGATGTATATTGCAACTTTTGTTGTACGGGATTGAAGTCGAATAGCTCGGTTGCCAATCTCAAATAATACTGTTGTTGGGCTTGACGCAGTTGGTCTTCACACGGTTGACGCTCCGAGAGGGAAGAGGTATAACTTAATATCTTCTCATCGCTAATCATGGCGTTTCGAGTGATCGGGCTACTTAATACCATTCCTTCCAATGTCTTGCAACGGCTCAAAGCAACGTAGACTTGTCCGTGTGAGAAGGCGGCGGATGCGTCGATGATGGCATGCTCGAAAGTCAAGCCTTGGCTTTTATGGATCGTGATCGCCCAAGCGGTTTTCAGTGGGTATTGGCTGAAAGAGCCGGCGATTGTCTCCGTGATATCCTTCGTGTTCTCGTCGATCGTATATTTCACGTTTGTCCATGTCTCCCGGTCTACGGTGATATCGTTTCCTAATTCGTCGGATACGATAATCTTGCTCGGGCTGATGAAGACAATTCGGCCGATCTTTCCGTTATAATATCGCCTTTCGCCGGAAGAGTCGTTTTTTACGAACATGACTTGAGCGTCTTGCTTTAGCTCCAATACCTCGTCGGTCGGGTAGGAGTAAGCTGGAAAGTCATCCTTGATCTCCGCCTTGTACGTATAAGCCGGGCCGGGTAATTCTTGCAACTTCCGGTTATTGATTTGCTGGGCTTGATAATTATGGGTTGTCAGCGTGATATAACCTGCTTTGTCATTTGGTTTAAAATTGGGGATATAACGTTGGTTTAAGGTGTGTAGCGTATTCTCGTCGAAGCGGTTTTCCCGGATATTGTTCAATAAGCGTACGAACGTATCGTCCGCTTGGCGATATACTTGAGTTAATTCGATGCAAAGATAATCACTTTCGGAAAGAGCCTTACTGTCAAAAAAGAAGGGAGAGGCGTAATGTTCTCTCAACAAATTCCATTCGTCCTCCTTCGCTACGGGGGCTAATTGTTGTAAATCTCCGATCAATAATAATTGAACGCCCCCAAAGGGTTTATTCCTATCCCGATAACGACGTAGCATATCACTGATAGCATCCAGCAAATCGGCACGTACCATACTGACCTCATCAATCACGAGCAGGTCCATACTACGGATGATATTGATCTTATCCCGGCTGAATTTATGAGAATAGGATTTATTTTGCCCGGAGGCCATTTCGCTACCCGGTATATACGGTCCGAAAGGTAGCTGAAAGAAGGAGTGAATGGTTACCCCCCCCCCCTAAAGATTATAGGTCCTACCACAATCATCCGTTTTGGGGAAGTCTCTTTAAGTTTTTTCAAGAATGTGGTCTTTCCTGTTCCCGCTTTTCCGGTAAGGAAGATGTTGGTTCCGGTATTTTCCAGATAGTTGAAGGCAAGGTCCAATTGTAAATTCGTCTGCATCATATTTAAGCTGTTTAGGTGAATTCACAAATGTACGTATAATCTTTCAAACGTCCTTCTCAAATGGAAAATAAACGGAGTAACTGCGCTAAAATCTACATCCCTTTTTCCTTTTTAGGAAGAGATTGATATACGATATCGTAGGATTGTTTTATAAGCTCTTTGATCTTGTTGTCGGGTACATCTTGATTAAAATAGACACTAATCCAGTATTTTTTATTCATATGCCAACCGGGTGTTATGCCAGAGTATCGAGCTTGCAACTCTCCCGATTCATTCGGGTCACATTTGATACAGCAAAAATCAAATACTTCGATATTTACGAAGCAGAACCATTTACTTCCTACATAAAAGCAAAGAACGTCCCGACTGTATTTATCAGGAACATTCGTGAAAGGCATTTTTTCATAAACACCATTCAACGAAAGGCAATATTCCCTAAACTCTTCAATATTCATAACATTCGTATGTATGATAGATTATAGCGATATCCTATAGACTAAGAAACTCAATGGTTGGACGGAGACTTCAGTAGCGGGAGCCTCTAGTTCCACCGCTGATTCAATGGGTATGACTGTTTCCGGTTTACCCAATGTGTTCTTCGCTTCTAAGTCTGAGGCATGTAAGACCATCAACTTTCCTTTATGCTTGCCGGATGAGATTCCGTTTAGGTTTAATTGGATCTTTTTGCTCTGGATGCCGGTATTGACGATTTTGATGATGAGCTCGTTTGTGCCTTTGTCGAGGGCGGCTGTGGCGAATAGCTCGCTTTGCCCGGTAACGGCTTCTTTGTTCATCGTCAGGGGCAATACGTTTGTTCCGGCATTGTGCCCGTATAATTGTTGTACATAGTAGTTAGGAGTTTTCACGATGTTTAGGTTGTTGAACCAGATTAAGTCCGGACGCCATTGCCACGCATCGACATGTGCGAATAAAGGGGCGTATGTACATAATTCCACCACGTCGGCATTCCGTTCAAGACCGGTCATAAACGCAGCCTCGCATAATGCGGTCAGGAAGCTATTCTCCCGGTTAGTCGGGTGGCAAGCATATTCACCGGCGAACACTTTGGGGCCTTGCCGATCATACGAATCATATCGTTTGGCACTATTTAGGAACCATTCCGGTGAGCGATAGAAATGTTCATCCACCAGATCTACTTTTAAGCGTTTCATCTCCGGCCATAGATATTCGAAATCTTTTCCTTCCGAATCAGGACCGGAACTGCCGATGATTTTGATCTCCGGATATTTGGCTCGGATGGCTTTCACGAATGGTTCGAGGCGTTCGGGATATAATGGTCCCCATTGCTCGTTGCCGATAGCGATAAATTTCAGATTAAAAGAAGCCGGATGCCCCATATCCGCACGCACTTTGCCCCATTGGGAGGTAATCGGGCCATTGGCGAATTCGATTAAGTCCAAGGCATCGTCTATATAAGGTTGTAATTTATCTACCGGCACATGCTGGTCCATACCCTCATTCTCAAACTGGCATGACAGCCCGCAATTCAATACAGGCAGGGGCTCGGCTCCGATATCTTCGCTTAATTGGAAATACTCAAAGAATCCCAAACCGTAAGATTGATAATAATCCGGGAATTTCTTGTGAGGAAATGTATAATTCCATCGGCTGATATTGATAGGCGGGGCCTACCGTATTTTTCCATTGGTAGCGTGTGGCGATGGTTGTACCCTCAACGATACATCCACCCGGGAAACGAAAGATTCCCGGCTTTAGATCTTTCAACGCTTGTGCCAGATCGCGGCGTAGGCCGTTCGTGCGATTGTTGAATGTTTTTTCCGGGAAAAGGGAGATATGTTCCATATCCAAAGTACCTGCCGTTTCCATCGTGATGCGTAGGCGTGATTTAGCCTCGGTAGCTTTGGGAGACAAGATAACGGAATATTTCTTCCAGTCTTTTCCTTTTATCTCTAGGTGTTGTGTCTCATAAATATCGTTATCCCTGTTTACTAATTCAATACGTAGTTTGATCGGGTTATTGGTCTCGGTACGGGCATATAAGGAAAAGTCGTAATTTTCGTCAGCCTTTATACCGATACCTTTGAAGCCTTCGTTCTCCAGACCGGTTCCGGTGATTTGCCCGGTATAAGTCAGGTGTGCGTAATGGGGGTTTTTGTTGAAACAGGGATTCTTCTCAGCTATACTTACATCGCCGAAAGGCTCCCAACCTCCCCATGGATTCTCAAACTCGAAGGAGCGGTTCTTGATTAGCTCCGCATACAATCCTCCATCTGCCCCGAAATTGATATCCTCGAAGAAGATTCCATACATGGTTGACTGGATAGGCGAGCCTACTTTCTGTATATCGATGTCAAACTCATGGACAGGAACGATGTCTTGTGCGGTCATGCAGTTTACACCTACACTTAAGAGGAATAAAGCCGCGGTTTTTTTCATGTTCTTTCTTCTCATATTCTATGTTTTTCAATAAATAAAGATTTAGACAATCAAATTCGCTATCATCTGTATAAACAAGATCAGGAATACCATCGCTATCGGATAAACCGTCGCATAAGCCACGCTTGGGGCTGGGCTGTCTGTCATAGAATCTGCGGCGGCAAGTCCCGGGGTACTGGTCATACCGCCGGCGATTGTTCCGACTAAATCGAGAATGTTGATCTTAAAGAAATAATATCCGGCTAATACAGCTACGATCATAGGGATCATTGTTATAGCGATACCGACTCCGAATAACGTTAAACCGCTTGATTGGAAAATGGAAACTAGGTTTACACCGGCAGATGTCCCTACTTCGGAGAGGAATAGTAATAACCCCAATTGGCGAAGCAGGT
>OCAV01001126.1_pt1 | contig 18965 bp, 10 predicted proteins | sample 1538331 | NCBI WGS metagenome assembly OCAV01 (sample SAMEA2580297, study PRJEB22360) | human gut metagenome | biome: human gut; feature: human-associated habitat; material: faeces | place: Denmark | collected 2008/2010
TGCTCTCAATGGATGATGTGAAAACCGAAGGGTCTTCTTCCATTAATGAAATAGAGCTGGCAAAGATTACTGTCAATCCTAACCAGCCCCGCCGTGAGTTTGACGAAACAGCATTGCAGGAACTGGCTGATTCCATTGCGGAAATCGGTATCATCCAACCTATCACTTTACGCAAACTCTCGGACGATGAGTATCAGATCATCGCGGGAGAGCGTCGTTATCGTGCATCACAAAGAGCAGGACTGAAAACGATCCCTGCTTATATACGCACTGCCGACGACGAAAACATGATGGAAATGGCGCTGATTGAAAATATCCAGCGTGAAGACCTGAATGCCGTAGAAATCGCACTTGCCTACCAGCATCTGCTCGATCAGTACGAACTGACACAGGAACGTCTTAGCGAACGTATCGGAAAGAAACGAACGACGATCGCCAACTACCTGCGCTTACTGAAATTGCCGGCTCCGATACAGATGGCCCTGCAAAACAAGCAGTTGGACATGGGACATGCCCGTGCACTGATTTCATTAGGCGACCCTAAACTACAAGTTAAAATATTCGAAGAAATACAAGAACACGGATATTCAGTCCGCAAAGTAGAAGAAATTGTTAAATCATTAAGCGAAGGAGAAGCTGTGAAAAGCGGCACACGGAAAATAACACCCAAACGTGGTAAACTTCCTGAAGAATTCAACTTATTGAAGCAACAACTCTCCGGCTTTTTCAACACCAAGGTACAACTCACCTGCTCTGAAAAGGGAAAAGGCAAGATCAGTATTCCTTTCGGGAACGAGGAGGAACTGGAACGTATCATGGAAATCTTCGATACGCTAAAGAAGTAAATGACAAGAAAAAGTAAGAAATATCAGTTACTAGTCAGCGCCCTGCTTCTCTGTTTTTTACAGGTGGCAGGGATTGATGTGTATGCACAATCCACAGTTACTCCGGCACGGAAAGATACAACAATCATACAGCGCGAAGCGCCGAAAGCCCGTGCACGAAGGCATCGTGATCCGATTATACAGGACTCGGTGAAGAAGGATTCTATCCAAATCATACCATCCAAAGAACTTCCGGCCATCGACAGTTTGTCAGCTGCTAAAATACAGATAGCGGACAGCTTGGATGCAGCCAACAAGAAAGAGCTGAAAAAGATAGAGCAACCTGCCTCCATTGTTGTAAAGACCGACACTGTGCCGCCACCTGCTCAAGATATTAACAAGAAAATATTTATCCCGAATCCGACCAAAGCAACGTGGTTGGCAGTCGTATTCCCCGGTGGAGGACAGATTTACAACCGTAAATACTGGAAATTACCTATTATATATGGAGGATTTGCTGGTTGTGCTTACGCCTTAAGTTGGAACGGTAAGATGTACAAAGACTATTCGCAAGCCTATCTGGACATTATGGACAGCAATCCGAATACGAAAAGTTACGAAGATTTGTTGCCCCCGAACTCCACTTATAATGAGGAGCAGCTAAAAAACACACTAAAACGAAGAAAAGATATGTTCCGTCGTTATCGGGACCTTAGTATATTTGCTTTTATCGGAGTTTACCTGATCTCTATCATCGACGCTTATGTAGATGCAGAGTTGTCTAACTTCGATATAACCCCCGACTTGAGTATGAAAGTAGAACCGGCTGTAATCGACAATAACAACCAGTTCCGCTCCAGCAGTTTAAAAAGCAAGTCGGTTGGTCTGCAATGCGTATTACGATTTTAAAAACACAATTTAGATTGATCTTATTATTGAAGCATGAAGAAATTAGTTAACTATTGTTCGATTATTTTTCTTTTACTGGTGGCAACGTCGCAGGTAAAAGCGCAAAGTGTAGATGTAGTGATTCGTGAAAATGGAACTGAACGCAAAGAAAGCATCGACCTGCCTAAAAGTATGACATATCCACTTGACAGTCTGTTGAACGACTGGAAAGCCAAAAATTATATTGACTTAGGCAAAGATTGCAGTACAGCTGAAATCAACCCTTTATTCAGCGACTCTGTCTATATCGACCGCTTGTCACGCATTCCGGCTATCATGGAAATGCCTTATAATGATATTATCCGCAAATTCATCGATATGTATGCAGGACGCTTGCGTAATCAGGTTTCTTTCATGTTAAGTGCCTGCAACTTCTATATGCCGATTTTTGAAGAAGCATTGGATGCATACGGACTTCCACTGGAACTTAGATATCTCCCGATTATCGAATCTGCATTAAACCCCTCTGCCGTGTCACGCGCAGGCGCTTCCGGTCTGTGGCAATTTATGATTGGTACAGGTAAGATCTATGGCTTGGAATCAAACAGCCTGGTAGATGAACGACGCGACCCGATTAAAGCAACTTGGGCTGCCGCACGTTATCTCAAAGAAATGTACGATATCTATGGAGACTGGAATCTTGTGATTGCTGCTTATAACTGTGGCCCCGGTACTATCAACAAGGCAATCCGCCGTGCCAATGGCGAAACGGATTACTGGAAAATTTATAATTACTTGCCTAAAGAAACACGTGGTTACGTACCTGCCTTTATCGCCGCTAATTATGTGATGACTTACTATTGTGACCATAATATTTGTCCGATGGAAACAAATATCCCGGCAAGTACCGACACAGTACAAGTGAACAAGAACCTGCACTTCGAACAGATTGCTGATCTTTGCAATGTACCTTTGGATCAAATCAAGAGTTTGAATCCGCAATATAAGAAGCAAATGATTCCGGGTGACAGCAAGCCTTATACTTTAAGACTTCCTATCGATGCTATCAGTACCTTTATAGATAAGCAAGACACAATCTATGCACATCGCGCCGACGAATTGTTCCGCAACCGGAAAACCGTTGCTGTTAAGGAGATCACCCCCTCAACCCGCAAAACGACAACAGCCGTTGCCGGTAAAGGCAAACTGACCTACTACACAATAAAAAGTGGAGACACTTTGTCAACCATCGCCGGTAAGTATGGCGTCACGATTAAGGATATACAAAGGTGGAATGGAATGTCCAACACCAAAATTGCAGCAGGAAAACGATTGAAAATATACAAATAAACAGCTTCCTGCTTGCATCGTTCGGAAATTTGCTTATTTTTGCAGAACTAAGCAAGTGAAAGGATAACAATTATGGATAATCTGCCCCCCAAAGAAATAAGTGATGAAGAGATGATCAATCAGGCGTTCCACGAACTACTGAATGATTATCTCAACACTAAACATCGCAAGAAAGTTGAAATCATTACGAAGGCTTTCAACTTCGCCAATCAGGCGCATAAAGGTATCAAACGTCGTTCGGGCGAACCTTATATTATGCACCCGATTGCTGTTGCCAGCATTGTGTGTAATGAAATCGGACTTGGCTCTACTTCCATTTGTGCAGCCCTGCTGCATGATGTGGTAGAAGACACTGATTACACAGTAGAAGACATTGAGAATATCTTTGGCCCGAAGATTGCCCAAATTGTAGACGGACTGACCAAGATATCCGGCGGAATTTTCGGTGACCGTGCTTCAGCACAAGCAGAGAACTTCAAGAAGTTGCTGCTCACCATGTCGAACGATATCCGGGTAATTCTTATCAAGATAGCCGACCGTTTGCACAATATGCGTACCCTCGGTTCCATGTTGCCCAACAAACAATATAAAATAGCCGGCGAAACACTTTACATCTATGCGCCACTCGCCAACCGTCTGGGCCTCTATAAAATAAAAACAGAGCTTGAGAATCTAAGCTTCAAATATGAACATCCCGAAGAATATGCGGAAATAGAAGAGAAGTTGAATGCCACAGCTGCCGAACGCGACAAGGTTTTCAACGATTTCACTGCTCCCATCCGTACACAACTGGATAAGATGGGATTAAAATACCGGATACTTGCCCGCGTAAAATCAATCTATTCCATCTGGAACAAGATGCAGACCAAGCATGTTCCTTTCGAAGAAATATTTGACTTGCTGGCTGTTCGAATCATCTTCGAACCACGCAATGAGGAAGAAGAGCTCAACGACTGTTTCGACATTTACGTTTCCATCTCCAAGATATACAAGCCTCATCCGGACCGTCTGCGCGACTGGGTGAGCCATCCTAAAGCAAATGGTTATCAGGCATTGCATGTCACCCTGATGGGTAATAACGGACAATGGATTGAAGTCCAGATTCGTAGTGAACGAATGAATGACGTTGCCGAACAAGGTTTCGCCGCTCACTGGAAATACAAAGAAGGAGGAGGCAGCGAAGATGAAGGAGAGTTGGAAAAATGGTTGAAAACCATTAAGGAGATATTGGATGATCCGCAACCGGATGCCATTGATTTTCTGGATACCATCAAACTTAATTTATTTGCTTCTGAAATATTTGTGTTCACTCCCAAAGGTGAACTGAAGACTATGCCGCAGAATTCTACGGCTCTCGACTTCGCGTTTTCCCTGCATACGGATATTGGCAGCCATTGTATTGGTGCCAAAGTCAACCACAAATTAGTTCCGTTAAGCCATAAATTGCAAAGTGGTGACCAGGTTGAGATCCTGACTTCAAAATCGCAACGTGTACAACCGCAATGGGAAGTTTTTGCAACCACTGCCCGTGCCCGTGCCAAGATAGCAGCCATCCTCCGCAAAGAGCGTAAAGCAAACCAGAAGATAGGCGAAGAAATCCTTAACGAGTTTTTGAAAAAAGAGGAAATCCGCCCTGAAGAAATCGTTATTGAGAAGCTGCGTAGACTGCATAATGCAAAGAATGAAGAAGAATTGCTGGCTGCCATTGGCAGTAAAGCAATCATTCTGGGAGAAGCGGACAAGAATGAACTGAAAGAAAAGCAAACCAGTAACTGGAAGAAATACCTGACTTTCTCTTTCGGCAACAATAAAGAGAAGCAAGAAGAAAAAGAGCCGCAAGAAAAAGAAAAGATCAATCCGAAGCAAGTGCTCAAGCTGACAGAAGAAAGTTTGCAGAAGAAATATATCATGGCCGAATGTTGCCATCCTATTCCCGGTGATGACGTATTGGGATATGTGGATGAAAACGACCGGATCATTATCCACAAACGCCAATGCCCTGTTGCCGCCAAGCTGAAGAGCAGTTATGGCAACCGTATATTAGCGACAGAATGGGATACACACAAAGAACTATCTTTCCTGGTATATATATATATAAAAGGTATAGACAGCATGGGACTTTTGAATGAAGTCACCCAGGTTATCTCCAGGCAGCTCAATGTAAATATCCGTAAGCTAACCATCGAAACCGAAGATGGTATCTTTGAAGGAAAAATACAGTTATGGGTACATGACGTGGATGATGTGAAGACCATCTGTAACAATCTGAAGAAAATACAGAATATCAAACAAGTGAGCCGCGTAGAAGAATAGCTTTCAAACGGTAAATAAGAAAACGATGAACGGTGAATAAGTTGCAGTATCATGCAAATTGTTCACCGTTCATTTTGTTATGAGGTTTCTTGGCTATCGAATCCATTATCGATTAGCATTTATTCCCGTCCATCCAATTCGCGTTTAATAGCCAAAAGCTCTTCTTTTATCGCTTTCAGCTTATTTACAATCTCATAATTACGAACCGTAGCTTCTTTATTATCCTTCAAACGTTGCCGGGCACCGGGAAGTGTCATGCCTTTTTCTTTTACCAAATGATAGATAAGACCGATCGTTTCTACGTCTTCTTTGCGGTACTGACGTATTCCTCTTCCCGCTGTCTTAGGAGAGATTTGCGGAAATTCCTTTTCCCAAAAACGGAGCAATGACGGATTGACTCCGAACATATCGGCAACCTCTCCTATTGAATAATATAGCTTCAATTCTTTATCTGTATTAAGCATAACACTCCTGTTTTAAGATTTTAATCAAATACTTTACCATGATTGGCTGCCAACTGAATCATCTTTTCATAATCTTCGGCACTCAAATCCATGAAATAATAATTGACCGGATTTACTACCTGCCCTTTCACGTACACTTCATAATGCAAATGCGGACCAGTACTTTTTCCTGTACTACCCACTTTTCCGATAATCTCACCACGTACCACTTTCTTTCCGACTTTCGTATTAAATCCCTGCAAGTGAGCATACCGAGTGAGATACCCGAAACCATGATCTATCTCGATGGTATTACCGTATCCGGTTTCCCATCCCACTTTCACCACTGTTCCGTTTCCGGTAGCATATACATCCGTTCCCGGATGAGCAGAAAAGTCCATGCCTGCATGGAACTTTGTCGTACCATAAATAGGGTCGATACGTGTACCATAACCGGATGCTGTCTGACGAAGATCCTTATTAGAAATAGGCTGTATGGCCGGAATACATTTCAGCATCTCATCGTGGTTCTTACACATATCAATCACATCATCGAAAGATTTCGACTGGATATAAAGCCTTTTGGAAAGCACGTCCAACTTTTGAGTCGTATTCACCACCAACTTGGCATTCGCCAAATCCATCAGTTCTTCGTAACGGTTCGTCCCGCCATAACCTGCCTGACGAATAGCCGGAGAAACAGGATCTGCCTGTAAAATCACCCGATACAGATTATCGTCACGTTGCTGAATATCCTGAAGCACCCCCATAGCGTCGTCCAAACGCCGGGAAAGCACATTGTACTGCGCCAAAAGACGGCTGTTTTCAATTCTTAATTCCTTCTCCGACGGAGAACCAAAAATCAAAAGCAATACAATAAAGCAACCTGCTCCCAACCCCATTCCATAGAAAAGCCGACGCAAGATACTAAGCGCACGCTGCCGTACGGTAGGGTAAATTCGATCATAAGTCTGGGTCTGTGGATTATAGATGTAGTATACTTTGCGCATCTTTTTGGAAATATTTCGCTTGTTAATACGGCAAAAGTAATAAAAACAAGCTATCTTTGCACAGTTTTTACGAATTTATGAGTTGTGATTTATGATTTATTGGGGATTCCTCCCCTCTCTCATATCCCACAGCCCATAATTCATAATTCATAAATCATAATTCTTCATTATATGTTGACTGCAAAAGAGATCAGAGATTCATTCAAGAATTTCTTTGAGTCGAAAGGACACCACATCGTTCCCTCGGCTCCGATGGTGATTAAAGATGACCCTACCCTGATGTTTACGAACGCGGGTATGAACCAGTTTAAAGATATTATTTTGGGTAACCATCCGGCGAAATACCAAAGAGTCGCGGACTCGCAAAAATGTTTGCGTGTAAGCGGAAAGCATAATGACCTGGAAGAAGTAGGACACGATACGTACCACCACACCATGTTTGAAATGCTTGGTAACTGGTCGTTCGGCGATTACTTCAAGAAAGAAGCGATCAGCTGGGCATGGGAATATCTGGTAGAAGTTTTGAAACTGAATCCGGAACATCTCTATGCAACCGTATTTGAAGGAAGTCCTGAAGAAGGATTGAGCCGTGACGACGAAGCTGCTTCCTATTGGGAACAGTTCTTGCCGAAAGATCACATCATCAACGGTAACAAACACGACAACTTCTGGGAAATGGGTGATACAGGACCTTGCGGACCTTGTTCCGAAATCCATATCGACCTCCGTCCTGCTGAAGAACGCGCCAAGATCTCCGGTCGCGACCTCGTGAACCACGATCATCCGCAGGTAATTGAAATCTGGAATCTCGTATTCATGCAATACAACCGCAAAGCAGATGGCAGCCTTGAGCCGCTTCCTGCAAAGGTTATTGACACCGGTATGGGATTCGAACGCCTTTGTATGGCTTTACAAGGAAAAACATCCAACTACGATACAGACGTATTCCAGCCAATGCTGAAAGCTATTGCAGCTATGTCGGGTACAGAATACGGAAAAGATAAGCAGCAGGACATCGCCATGCGTGTAATTGCCGACCATATCCGTACTATTGCATTCTCTATCACAGACGGTCAGTTGCCTTCTAACGCGAAAGCTGGTTATGTGATCCGCCGTATCCTTCGCCGTGCTGTTCGTTACGGATATACTTTCCTCGGACAGAAACAGGCATTTATGTATAAGTTGCTTCCTGTATTGATTGATAATATGGGAGAAGCTTATCCTGAGCTGGTTGCACAAAAGACACTGATTGAAAAAGTAATCAAGGAAGAAGAAGAATCATTCCTCCGCACTTTGGAAACTGGTATCCGTCTATTGGACAAGACAATGGAAGATACCAAAGCCAATGGAAAAACTGAAATCAGCGGTAAAGATGCTTTTACTTTATATGATACATTCGGTTTCCCGCTCGACTTGACAGAGCTGATTCTCCGTGAAAACGGAATGACTGTCAACATTGAAGAGTTCAATGAAGAAATGCAGCAACAGAAACAGCGTGCACGTAATGCCGCCGCCATCGAAACAGGTGACTGGATTGTACTGAAAGAAGGGACTACTGAATTCGTTGGTTACGATTACACTGAATACGAGGCTTCTATCCTTCGTTACCGTCAGATCAAACAAAAGAACCAGACATTGTATCAGATTGTACTCGACTATACTCCGTTCTATGCAGAAAGTGGTGGTCAGGTAGGTGATACAGGTGTATTGGTGAGCGAGTTCGAGACGATTGAAGTGGTCGACACAAAGAAAGAGAATAATCTTCCGATACATATTACCAAAAAGCTACCCGAACATCCGGAAGCTCCGATGATGGCTTGTGTAGATACCGACAAACGTGCTGCCTGCGCAGCCAATCACTCGGCGACCCACTTGCTGGATGCTGCTTTACGTGAAGTATTGGGTGAACACATCGAACAGAAAGGTTCATTGGTTACACCGGATTCATTGCGTTTCGACTTCTCTCACTTCCAGAAAGTGACCGATGAAGAAATCCGTAAAGTTGAACATATCGTCAATGCAAGAATCCGCGCTAATATCCCATTGAAAGAATATCGCAATATTCCTATCGAGGAAGCTAAAGAGTTGGGAGCTATCGCTCTCTTTGGTGAAAAGTATGGCGACAGAGTTCGTGTGATCCAGTTCGGCACTTCTATCGAGTTCTGCGGTGGTACACACGTAGCTGCAACCGGAAATATCGGTATGGTAAAAATCATCTCCGAAAGTTCTGTTGCTGCCGGCGTTCGCCGTATTGAAGCTTATACCGGAGCACGCGTGGAAGAAATGCTGGATACAATACAAGATACACTTAGCGACTTGAAGGCTCTCTTCAACAATGCTCCTGACTTGGGTATTGCAATCCGCAAATATCTGGATGAAAATGCAGGATTGAAGAAGCAGGTGGAAGACTTCATGAAAGAAAAAGAAGCAGCGCTGAAGGAAAGACTGTTGAAGAATATACAAGAAATTCACGGCATCAAAGTGGTTAAGTTCTGTGCTCCGCTACCGGCAGAAGTAGTGAAGAATATCGCTTTCCAACTTCGTGGTGAGATTACAGAAAACTTGTTCTTCGTTGCCGGAAATATAGATAACGGAAAACCGATGCTGACAGTCATGCTTAGCGACAATCTGGTTGCGAGTGGTCTGAAAGCTGGCAATTTAGTGAAAGAAGCTGCCAAACTAATTCAAGGCGGTGGCGGTGGTCAGCCTCACTTTGCAACCGCAGGAGGTAAAAACACTGACGGACTACCGGCAGCTGTTGAAAAAGTACTGGAGCTAGCAGGAATCTAAAAGTAAATGAAAAGGAGTCTAATAAAAAGATAATAGGCTCGTTTTACATAAAGATTTAAAATTAGGCGCAGATTACGCGAATTACACGGATTTTTTATTCTTAAAACCGTGTAATCTACGAAATCCGCGCCTAAATATTACACTAATCGAGGCACCGATAAGCACTGTCCGGCACCGAGGAATATCGACCGGATGTAGAAGTCTATTTGTCTCTCTTAAAAAATATTAAGCCTATAATTTAGGCTTGTCACAGTTTTTTTCTACCTTTGTGACCAGATTAATTATTTTTCTTATCCTTCAAATAAATAAAATAAGTAATCACTAATACCTAAAGAATGATGAGAACACCTGCTTATCTATGCCTGCTGTTAACCTGCATGCTCATTTCTTGTACCCCTACGCAAGAAAAACACGAAATAGATTACACATCTTATGTAAATCCATTTATCGGAACAGACTTCACTGGAAACACTTATCCTGGTGCCCAAGCTCCTTTCGGCATGGTGCAACTTAGCCCGGACAACGGACTCCCCGGATGGGACCGTATCTCCGGTTATTTCTATCCGGACAGTACAATTGCCGGTTTCAGCCACACACATCTTTCCGGCACTGGAGCGGGAGATTTGTATGACATCTCTTTCATGCCTGTCACTCTTCCCTACAAAGAAGCGGAAGCACCGCTTGGCATCCACTCTAAATTCTCCCACAAGGATGAAAGTGCTCATGCCGGTTATTATCAAGTACGCCTGACTGATTATAACATCAACGTCGAACTGACTGCCACCGAGCGTTGTGGTATCCAACGTTATACGTTTCCGGAAGCCCAATCTGCTATCTTCTTAAATCTGAAGAAAGCCATGAACTGGGATTTTACCAACGATTCTCATATCGAAGTCGTAGACTCCGTCACCATTCAAGGTTACCGTTTCTCCGACGGCTGGGCACGCGATCAACACATCTATTTCCGCACCCGATTCTCCAAGCCTTTTGAGAAAATGGAACTGGACACAACTGCCATCATCAAAGACAATAAACGTATCGGCACAGCTGTTATCGCCCGCTTCGATTTCAACACCCAAAAGGATGAACAGATATTGGTAAACACTGCCATTTCCGGTGTCAGCATGGAAGGAGCAGCCAAAAACCTGCAAGCTGAAGTCCCCGAAAATGACTTCGACAAATACTTGGCGGAAACAAAAGCCAACTGGAACCGCCAGCTCGGAAAGATTGAAATAAAAGGTGATAATGAGAACGATAAAGTGAACTTCTACACCGCTCTCTATCACTCAATGATTGCCCCAACTATTTACAGTGATGTAGACGGAACTTACTACGGCCCCGATAAGAAAGTACACCAAGCCAACGGCTGGGTTAATTATAGCACTTTCTCCCTATGGGATACATACCGTGCCGCCCACCCGCTCTTTACTTATACCGAACCCGAGCGTGTAAACGACATGGTGAAATCCTTCATCGCCTTCTACGAACAGAATGGCCGTCTGCCAGTGTGGAACTTCTACGGAAGTGAAACAGACATGATGATCGGTTATCATGCTGTTCCTGTTATTGTAGACGCCTATCTGAAAGGAATCGGCGACTTCGACGCAAAGAAAGCCTTGGATGCTTGCATAGCAACGGCTAATCTGGATAATTACCGCGGCATCGGACTCTACAAAGAATTAGGATACATACCTTACAACGTAACGGACCACTACAACGCAGAAAACTGGTCGTTATCCAAAACACTGGAATACGCTTTCGATGACTATTGCATTGCCGAAATGGCGAAGAAGATGGGCAAACAAGACATTGCGGACGAATTTTACAAACGTTCTCAAAACTACAAGAATGTTTATAACCCCGCTACTTCTTTCATGCAGCCACGTGACGACAAAGGCATCTTTATCAAGGACTTCAAAGCCGATGACTATACACCACACATTTGCGAAAGCAACGGATGGCAATACTTTTGGTCTGTTCAGCATGACATTAACGGACTGATCGACCTTGTAGGAGGTAAAAACCGATTTGCCGAAAAACTGGACAGTATGTTCACCTATCATCCGGCAGCAGATGACGAACTACCTATCTTCAGCACGGGCATGATAGGACAATATGCGCATGGCAATGAACCGAGCCATCACGTTATTTATCTGTTCAATGCTATAGGACACGAAAATCGCACACAAGAATATGTAGCCAAAGTGATGAACGAGCTCTACAAGAACGAACCTGCCGGTCTTTGTGGCAACGAAGATTGCGGACAGATGTCAGCATGGTATGTATTCAGTGCGATGGGATTCTACCCCGTCAATCCCGTCAGTGGAAAATACGAGATAGGTACTCCCCTATTCCCGGAAATGCAATTACATCTGGCGAATGGAAAAACTTTCACCGTACTGGCCCCCAAAGTGAACAAAGAAAATATCTATATCCAATCCATCAAAATAGATGGAAAAACGTATGACAAAACATATCTTACTCACGAGCAAATCATGAGTGGAGCGACTGTCGAATTCGAAATGAGTAACACCCCTAAAGCAATTGGAGTCATATTCGAAGAAAATAACCCATAAGCCAAACCTGAATAACCAATTGAGAGAATGAACGAAAACTTCGATATAACCTATAAAGCACTATTTCGCCGGTACTATCCCAGCCTGATTTTCTATGCTACCCGTCTGGTGGGAGAAGAAGAAGCAGAGGATGTAGTGCAGGACGTATTTGTAGAATTATGGAAGCGAAAAGACCACATAGAGATAGGCGACCAAATCCAGGCCTTTCTCTATCGTGCCGTTTACACCCGTGCCCTTAACGTCTTGAAACACCGCAGTGTGGAAGAAGGTTATTGTGTTGCCATGGAAGAAATCAACCAAAGACGCGCAGAATTCTATCAACCGGACAACAACGAAGTAATTCGGAGGATCGAAGATAAGGAACTCCGCAAAGAAATTCATGATGCAATTAATGAACTCCCTGACAAATGCAAAGAGGTTTTCAAACTTAGCTATCTACATGATATGAAAAACAAGGAAATAGCCGATATTCTCGGAGTTTCACTCCGCACGGTGGAAGCCCATATGTATAAGGCTTTAAAATACTTGCGTGGCCGACTTGATCCTCTTTGGACGATTCTTTTCTTATTTTTATGGCGATTATAATAAGTGTTTTTGCGTTTTGAATTGTATTACTAATATGAAGGAAAAGAAAATGAGTAATCTGAGTGAAGAAATAATAAACAGATATCTGACAGGACAGTGTTCTGAAGAAGAGCTTATCGAGGTTAATGCCTGGATGAAGGAATCGGAAGAAAATGCCCGCCAGCTCTTTCGTATGGAAGAAATCTATCATTTGGGTAAATTCGACCAGTACACTGATGAACAACGGATACTTCGTGCGGAAAAACAACTCTATAAAAAGCTGGACGAAGAGAAAGGTAAACAGAGCAAAATACTAAGCATGCATCGCTGGATGAAATATGCCGCAGTGATTGCTGTGATGTTGGTCATGGGTGGTGGAGTCGGATATTGGTTCTATCAAAACGGAAACAATCAACAAATGATGGTTGCAGTAGCCAGCGAAGGCATTGTTAAGGAGGTAGTCTTACCGGATGGCAGCAAGGTTTGGCTGAACAATGCAGCAACCTTGAAATATCCACGTGAGTTCTCCGAAAAAGAGCGCAATGTCTACCTGGAAGGAGAAGCTTATTTTGAGGTCACCAAAAACCGCCATAAGCCATTCACCGTTCAAAGTGATGCAATACGCGTACGCGTATTGGGAACTACGTTCAATTTAAAATCCGATAAACGTTGCCGAATAGCGGAGGCGACACTTATTGAAGGTGAGATTGAAGTAAAAGGCAATAAGGAAGAGGGGCAGATTATCCTCACTCCGGGGCAACGTGCGGAACTGAACAAAAATAATGGACGATTGACCGTGAAACAAGTGGATGCCAAGTTGGATGCTGTTTGGCACGATAATCTGATTCCATTCCAAAAAGCAGATATCTTCACCATCACCAAAGCGCTGGAGCGTTTTTATGATGTGAAAATCATTCTGTCTCCTGACATTCAGACGGGTAAAACTTACTCCGGTGTACTGAAAAGGAAATCGAATATCGAGTCAGTGTTGAAATCATTGCAAAACTCTATACCTATTGATTATAAAATTGTCGGAAACAATATCTTCATTTCTCCCAAATAAGAAGTAAAAGATGAACCGGCTAAAACTTAAAAGCTATTAATACCATGAAATTAAAAACATTCCTAATAGTAGGATGTTTAGGAGGTTTATTCACACTTAGCTCCTGTACAGCCCCCACTAATGTAAAAGACTATAGTGCTTACGTCAACCCTTTCATCGGTACCGGTGGACATGGTCATACCTTCCCCGGAGCGGTAGTTCCCCACGGGATGATTCAGCCCAGTCCGGACACCCGGATCGATGGTTGGGATGCTTGTTCCGGTTATTATTATGCCGACTCTACCATCAATGGCTTCTCACACACCCACGTCAGCGGTACAGGTTGTTGCGACTATGGAGATGTCTTGCTCATGCCAACTGTGGGTAAACAACAATATCGTACAACCGATCCCCAAAGCCAACGCCTAGCATACGCTTCCTCTTTCTCACATAAGAATGAAATCGCAGAACCAGGATATTATTCTGTCTTTCTTGATACTTACCAGGTGAAAGCTGAAATTTCATCCACCAAACGAGGAGCAATCCATCGCTATACTTTTCCCGAAAACGCCGAATCCGGGTTTATCATCGACCTGGATTACAGCCTGCAACGACAGACTAACTCCGAGATGGAAATAGAAGTAATAAGCGATACGGAAATCTGTGGACACAAGAAAACAACTTATTGGGCTTTCGACCAATATATCAACTTCTACGCTAAATTTTCCAAGCCATTCTCTTATACGCTCGTTACGGATTCTATCACCATGGACAATGGCAAACGGCTTCCTGTCTGCAAAGCATTATTGCATTTCAACACCAGTAAAGACGAACAGGTTCTTGTTAAAGTAGGTGTGTCCGCTGTCGATATTGCCGGTGCACGGAAGAACGTTGAATCAGAAATTCCCGGATGGGACTTCGAAAAAGTACGTAAAGATGCACGTACGGCATGGAATGAATATCTTTCCAAAATTGATATTACAACTTCCGATAAAGAAGATAAAGCCATCTTCTACACGGCCCTCTATCATACGGGAATCAGTCCAAATCTGTTCACTGATGCAGACGGACGTTATTTAGGAATGGATCTTGAAGTGCATCAAGGAGACACCCTTAATCCGATATACACTGTATTTTCTTTATGGGATACTTTCCGTGCGCTACATCCGCTAATGACTATCATTGATCCTGATCTGAATAATCACTTTATCAATTCGTTAATTAAGAAGCATCAGGAAGGTGGAATATACCCCATGTGGGACTTGGCTTCCAATTACACCGGCACTATGATTGGTTATCATGCTGTTCCGGTCATCGTGGATGCCTACATGAAAGGGTATCGCAATTTTGATGCCAAAGAGGCTTATAAAGCCTGCCTGCGTGCCGCCGAATATGACACTACCGGCATCAAATGTCCGGATTTGGTATTGCCTCATCTCATGCCTAAAGCAAAATATTATAAGAATGCCATCGGATATATCCCTTGTGACCGCGAAAACGAATCAGTGGCCAAAGCTCTGGAATATGCGTATGATGACTGGTGTATCTCTATCTTTGCAGAAGCGATGAGTGATTTTGAATCCAAAGCAAAGTATGAACGCTTCGCCAAGGCGTACGAATTTTATTTCGACAAATCAATCCGCTTCATGCGTGGACTGGACTCAAAAGGTGAATGGCGTACTCCATTCAATCCGCGTGCATCTACTCACCGCAGCGATGATTATTGTGAAGGAACAGCTTGGCAATGGACTTGGTTTGTGCCGCATGATGTAGAAGGATTAGTCAATCTGATGGGTGGAGAAGATGCTTTTGTCCAGAAACTCGATTCCTTATTCTCGGCCGATTCATCACTTGAAGGTGAGACAACCTCATCAGATATCAGCGGACTTATCGGGCAATATGCACATGGAAACGAACCAAGTCACCATGTGATCCATCTATATAACTACGTTAACCATCCTTGGAGAACTCAAGAGTTGGTGGATAGCGTTTACCGAAGTCAGTATACCAACAGTATAGACGGTCTTTCGGGTAATGAGGACTGCGGTCAGATGTCTGCCTGGTATATACTCAACTCTATGGGATTCTATCAGGTATGTCCCGGCAAGCCGGTATATTCCATCGGACGTCCTGCCTTCGACAAAGCAGTTATCAATCTGCCTGAAGGAAAGACTTTCAGTATTGTAGTAAAGAATAATGGGAAAAAGAATAAATACATTGAAAGTGTATTGCTGAACGGTAAAGCTCTAAACATTCCATTCTTTAACCATCAGGATATTGCGAATGGAGGAACGATGGAAATCAAGATGACCGATCATCCTACGAAATGGGGAGTCCTCTCTCCAGCTCTCTCCTCCAAAGAAGAGGAATGAGTTGGTACTAGCTGTTCAAATTGAATAAAAAAAACAAAACCTTGAAAAATAAATTGGCTCAATCGATTTCTGATTCGATTGAGCCATAAATAATAAATAAGACCATGAAAAAGTATCTCCTATTAGTATGCGCATTAAGTTGTATCGTCTTTGCAAAAGCCAAAGACTGGACGCAGTATGTCAATCCGCTTATGGGTTCTCAATCTAGTTTCGAGTTATCAACAGGTAATACTTATCCGGCCATTGCCCGTCCGTGGGGGATGAATTTCTGGACTCCACAAACAGGAAAGATGGGAGACGGATGGCAATACACTTATACGGCTAATAAGATTCGTGGATTTAAACAAACACATCAACCCAGTCCGTGGATTAATGATTACGGACAATTCTCTATTATGCCTGTAGTAGGCAAACCGGAATTCAATGAAGAGAAGCGTGCCAGTTGGTTTGCCCACAAAGGAGAAACTGCCACTCCTTATTATTATAAAGTATATCTTGCAGAGCATGATGTAGTGACAGAAATGGCTCCAACCGAGCGTGCAGTTCTTTTCCGTTTCACTTTTCCGGAAAACGATCATTCGTATGTTGTAGTGGACGCCTTTGATAAGGGATCGTATATTAAGGTTATTCCGGAAGAAAACAAGATTATCGGTTACACGACTCGCAACAGCGGTGGAGTTCCCGAAAACTTTAAAAATTACTTTATTATTGAATTCGACAAGCCTTTCACATATAAAGCTACGGTAGTCAATGGCAATCTGCAGGAAAATGTTACCGAACAGACAACAGATCATGCCGAAGCCATTATTGGTTTCCAAACACATAAGGGCGAACAAGTACATGCAAGAATTGCTTCTTCTTTCATCAGTTTTGAACAGGCAGCTTTGAATATGAAAGAGTTGGGCAAAGATAATATCGAACAGCTAGCCCAAAAAGGAAAAGAAGCGTGGAACCAAGTATTAGGCAAAATAGAAGTAGAAGGAGGCAATCTCGACCAATATCGCACATTCTATTCTTGTTTATATCGTTCATTGCTCTTCCCACGCAAATTCTACGAACTGGATGCTGCCGGACAACCTGTTCATTACAGTCCTTATAATGGGCAAGTATTACCGGGGTATATGTATACCGACACAGGCTTTTGGGATACTTTCCGTTGCCTATTCCCGTTATTGAACCTAATGTACCCGTCAGTCAACAAGGAAATGCAGGAAGGTCTGATCAATACATATAAAGAGAGCGGTTTCTTCCCGGAATGGGCAAGTCCGGGGCACAGAGGCTGTATGGTTGGTAACAACTCTGCTTCTGTCTTAGTGGATGCTTACATGAAAGGAGTGAAAGTGGACGATATAAAAACATTGTATGAAGGGCTGATTCACGGAACGGAGAATGTACATCCACAAGTATCATCAACAGGACGTCTGGGATATAAATATTACAATAAACTGGGCTACGTGCCTTATGATGTAAAAATCAATGAGAACGCCGCACGCACGTTGGAATATGCATACAATGACTGGTGTATCTACCAACTGGCAAAGGAACTTAAACGTCCGAAAAAAGAGATTAATCTTTTCGCAAAACGTGCCATGAACTACAAGAATCTTTTCGATAAGGAATCTAAGTTAATGCGTGGACGCAACGAAGATGGTACATTCCAATCTCCTTTCTCTCCGCTGAAATGGGGGGATGCTTTTACGGAAGGAAATAGCTGGCACTATACTTGGTCTGTATTCCACGATCCTCAAGGATTGATTGACTTGATGGGTGGAAAAGAGATGTTTATCACCATGATGGATTCTGTTTTTGCCGTACCTCCTATTTTTGATGATAGCTACTACGGCCAAGTGATTCATGAAATCCGTGAAATGACTGTGATGAATATGGGTAACTATGCACATGGCAATCAACCGATTCAGCACATGATTTATTTATATGACTATGCAGGACAACCTTGGAAAGCCCAATACTGGTTGCGTCAAGTAATGGATCGTATGTACTCTCCTACTCCGGACGGCTATTGTGGCGACGAGGACAACGGACAAACTTCTGCCTGGTATGTATTCTCGGCATTAGGTTTCTATCCTGTTTGTCCGGGAACGGATGAATATATTATAGGTGCTCCGTTATTCAAGAAAGCTACACTCCATTTTGAAAATGGCAATAGTTTGGTTATTGATGCTCCGAATAATAGTAAGAAAAAATTTTATGTCAATTCGATGAATGTCAATGGTGCTGATTACACTAAAAATTATCTCCGACACGAAAATTTGCTCAAGGGAGGTACGATCAATGTTGAAATGAGTAATCAACCTAATCAGAATAGAGGAACTAAAGAAGAAGATATGCCCTATTCTTTCTCTAAGCAACAATAATCCTTGCGGGATAATTTAGCCCTAATCTTGGTTTGAGTCTTTCTGTATTGCACCGAAATGAGCCAAATGAACATTTATTGAAACGCAGATTAACGCAGATTTTCGCAAAGAATAAAAAAGTTCTCAAACATGGCGCAGCCTTCTAATAATCTGCGAAAATCTGCGTTAATCTGCGTTTCAATACTTATTTGCTAAAATATCAATTGATTCAGCACCGTACGGAAATGAGTAAAATGATACAGGTTTGAATACATAGTGAGAAAAACATCTATCATAGTATCATTCATTTTAATAATCTTCTAATTATCAAAGGAATAAGTATGATAGATAACTTTTAGAAAATGCATCTATCATACTTTTATTGTAAGCGTCTCCGCGATTCTATATAGTGTATTAAAATAAAAAGGCTAATGATCCC
>OCAV01001129.1_pt1 | contig 18934 bp, 13 predicted proteins | sample 1538331 | NCBI WGS metagenome assembly OCAV01 (sample SAMEA2580297, study PRJEB22360) | human gut metagenome | biome: human gut; feature: human-associated habitat; material: faeces | place: Denmark | collected 2008/2010
CCAGCGTCTTCGATGCGTACCCGATGCTCACGACGCCTCCCTTCGATCCGGTTTCCGCGCTACGATGGCTCATCTTACGCGCGTGCGGAGGGAAGCGGGATGCGCCCAGGTCACCGCCGGAGCACGATCCCGTGACGGAGTGGCGCTCGGCGCGCGCCTAGGCTCCCATTGCGTCAGCGCTAGAGGCCGCATCCTCGGCCGCGTCGCTGCGCTTCGCCAGCTGCCGGTACGCTATCACGCCCGCCGCGGCCAGCACCGCCGTCAGTGCGATCACGAGCGCCGCCCCCAGGTAATTGCCGTCGCCGAACGCGCCCGCCGCCAGCGTGGACGAGACGATGGGGGGGGATGCGACCTACCGTGGTGATGGCCACGATGCGTCCGATGGAGCTAGATCCCAGTCCGGCCACATAGGTGAGCAGGTCTTTCGGCGTCCCGGGAATGAGAAAGCACAGGAACAGCAGCATTTCGAAACGTCGGGAGTCGCGCAGCCAGCGCATCGACGTGATCTTGTCGGGCGAGAAGAACAAGCCGACGATGCGGATTCCGAATGCGCGGACGAGCGCCATGACCGCCGCGGTTCCCAAGGCGCTGGCCACGAGGCACCACAGCGTGCCTTCCCAGAAGCCGAACGCGTAGCCCGCTCCCAGCTCAAGCGGTTCGCCGGGCAGGAACGCGAACACGACCTGCGCCATGTTGGCCAGCACGAACACGATGCGGCTGATCCAGCCGGTTTCGTCCACCCAGGCGCGGAAGCGCGGAGCGTCGGCAACGAAGGCAAGCAGCTCCGGCCCGTAGAGGACGCAGAACCCTGCGAGCCCCGCCGTCAGGGCCAGCAGCCCGACGATCACGGCAGCGCGCTTCTTCAGCAGGGAACGCCGGTCCGTCGCGATCGTCGCGTTATCGGGAGCGTTGCCATGCGTACGAGGAAGCGGGGGCAGGGTGACGGTCGAAGTTCGCAGCGGGGCGGTGTCTTCCATGGGATGCTCCGTTTCTCGGGTGCGTTCGGTACGCTTCCGATGGTACGGAGCAAATATCTACCGACTGTCTACTCGGCGCAGAAATCCAGGGAGAATCGCGCGACCACGCGCGCGCCTCCCCCCTCGCGGTTCTCTAGCGTTACGCCGCCGCCGTGCTTCTCGCACATGAGCGACGCGATGTTCAGCCCCAGGCCGAAATGCTCTGCCGAGGGCACCTCGCTGAAGAAGGGCGCGCAACCGCGTTCGAGCGCGGCGTTCGAAAAGCCCGGCCCGTCGTCTTCCACCATGAGAACCAGCGCGCCGTCACGCACGTCGAGGCGAGCGTCCACTTGGGACGACGCATAGCGCATGGCGTTGTTCAGCAGGTTCTCGGCCACCTCGCCCACGATGGCCTGATCCACGCATAGCTCTGGCCGCTCGCGGTCGCAACGTGCGCTCACCGACAGCGCGAAGGTCCGGTCGGCGTGCGCAGCAAGCCCCGTTCCGGCGTCCTCCACCATGCCCGCCACGCTGTCGAACCTGGTCGGGCGCGCAACGACGGCGCGGTCTTCCAGCTTTTGCAGCCCGCTCATAGCGGCGACGTAGCGCTCAAGGCGTTCCACCTGCGCGGCCAGCGAGGCGACGGAGGCCGTCAGGCGATCGGCGGGCACGTTGCCGGACTGCACGTGCGCGTCCAGCAGCTCGATCTTGCCCTTGAGGATGGTGAGCGGCGTGCGCAGGTCGTGCGCGAACGCGGCGTTCAGGCGCTTGCGCTCCTCGGCCGTGCGCCACAGCGCGCGCTGCGATTCGGCCAACGAGGCGCGCATGGCTTCGAACGACGAAGCTAGATGGCCCAGCTCGTCATCTCGATCGTACGACACGGAGAACTCGAGGTTCTGCTCGGCGATGTTGGACGCTGCTCGGTCGAGCACATCGAATCCAGGTTGGAGGCGCTTGCCGAAGAAGCGCCGCGCCGCTGCGAAGATGCATAGGCCGAACCACAGTGGGAACATGAGGAACGTTAGCAGCTCGAGTGCCGAGGACAGCGCCTGCGCCTCCTCCGATGGGGGCGTGTTCACGTAGTAACCCACTGCGGAAGTGAGCAGTCCGACGGTGTTGCCGTCCTGGCTGTCTCCGTCGAAGAACGACGTGTAGGGGCTATCAGGGTTGGCAGCCAGCCAGGCATCGAACCGATCGCGCGCTTTCGCGTCATAGGCGGGCAGCTCGGCGGGCGTGAGCTCGGTTTGGTCGGGCGCTTCGGGCGTTTCGACGCTGAGTGCGTCGTCGTTGGCGGAACCATACAGATACGCCGTCCCCGGCGAGTACTGGTAATCGCTCGCGTCAGTGATCTCCACGAGCGACGACAAGTCTGTCAGCGGCATCTCGGTCATCTCGCCGCGCACGGTTTGAACGAACACGCTGCTGCCGTTCTCGTCGATATCCACGGCGCGCGCGGGAACGAGCGTCCGGTTGTGCGCATCGTAGAGGTAGAGCCCCGAGATTTCGTACGCGTCTGCGATCACCCGGTGCTGCAACCCGCTGAACATCCCGGCCGTCACCGTGGACATCACCAGCGCCAGCAGCAAGAACCCCAGCATGTACACCATGAACGACGTTTTGAGCGACGCGTGGTGCCAACGCGCCCGCAAGGCGTCGAGGCGTTCGGCGCCCCTTACGCGCGCCATCGGTACCCCATGCCCCATACCGTTTCCACCGGGTCGGGTTCGGCGCCCGCTGCGGCCAGCTTCTTGCGGATGCGCCGGATGTGCTCGGTCACCACCTGCGAATCGCTCTCGTTTTCCCAACCGCCTACGCGCTCGTGGATGCGGTCGCGATCGAACACTTGGCCGGGATGCTTCGACAGGAATGCGACGATGTCGAACTCGCGCCGCGTCAGCTCCACCGGCCGTCCGGCCGCTGTCACGGTGCGCGAGCGGTAGTCGATGGCGATGTCGCCGTCGAAGCGTACTTCGGCGCGCACGTGCTGGCGGTTGTCGCGGGCAAGATGCGCCTTCACGCGCGCTCCCAGCACGGCTAACGAGAACGGTTTCAGCACGTAGTCGTCGGCACCGGCTTCAAAGCCCTCCAGCGCGTCGACGTCCTCGACGCGTGCGGTGAGAAACAGGATAGGGCAGGTGAGATGCTCGCGTAGGCGGCGGCACACGGCGTAGCCGTCCATAAGCGGCATGCCCACGTCCAGCACGATGAGGTCGGGGCTCTGTTCGGCGCGTTTGAGCGCGGTTGCCCCGTCTTCGGCGGTGAGCACGCGGTAGCCTAAACCCGTGAAGTACTCGTCCAAAAGCGCGACGATTTCCGGCTCGTCGTCGACCACCAGCAGCGTGGCCTCGCCGTTCCGCTCGATGGCCGCTTTCTGTTCGCTCACGTTCTTCTCGCTCCTCCGCATTCGTCTTGCCGCGCATATACGGAGGAGCATAGCACGAGAATGTCAAGAAACCATCAACAGCCCCTGGGCGCCGCTCGCTCGGGATGACAGCTCGTCCTACTCGTTCGTGCCTTCCTTGACGATGAGCACCGGAACGTCGGCGTTGCGCAGCACGTAGCTGCTGACGCTGCCCAAAATGCCGCGCAACGCGCCCAGACCCCGCGAGCCCATGACGATGAGGTCGCACAAGTTGTCGATGGCGTACGTCACGATTTGCCCGCCCGGCTGCGTTTCCTGCAAAAGCTCGATGTACACTTTGTTCATGAGGCCGCTCAGCAGCGGGTCTATTTCGCGATGCAGCGCCTTGCTGGCTTCCTCGGTGACCTCCTCGTAGGTTTTCTGGAGCATCGCCGACGAGGCGACGGTCTGTTCGTCGCGCCCTTCGGCTTCCAGCTTGTCGATGGCAAGCTGATCGGTGTCAATGATCTGGACGATGCGAAGGGTCAGTCCGGGGTCGTCCTTCGCGAACCGCACCGCTTCCGCAAGGGCTGCTTTGGACGAAGCCGATCCGTCGTAGGGGATCATAATATTGTCGTACAGCATGGTGCATCCTCTCTCGCGAAGGTTGCTCGATACGCCCAGTATACCAGCGTCGTGCGGGCGAACGCGGCGGGGATCGGCTCCGCGAGGCACGCAAAGGGGGCGTCCGGTCCCTACGCCGAAGCGGGGGAAACGAATTCGTAGCTTGTTTGGGACTCCATCTCGTCCAAAAGAGGTTCGCCGCCCTTGACGAAGCGGATACGCGCGGGTACGGAAGGGCTTTCGTGAATCGTGCGATCCATCAGACCCTGGGCGGGTGCTTGCAGCTTGTGCCCGCGATCGTCAAGCACCTCCACCCGCAGGCTCATATCGCCCTGCCGCACTTCCGCCATCGTGGGCGTATGCTCCACGATGCGCACGCCCCGGTACGTGGCGAAGCGGTATTCCGTCTCGCCGAGCGCGACTATGCCGATACAGCCGGTGAAGCGGATCGGACCCAGCGGTATTTCGGCGATGGCCAGCATGACGGAGGCGTCTTGTCGAACGTCGAGGCACTGCATCCAGAAATAGCTGCGGGGAAACGTGTGGCCGCGGTCGCCTTCCATATAGCCGATGCCGTTGCGAATATCTAGCGCGTCACCGTTGAGGCGGATCGATCCGGTCACCTGGTGCCGCATGCTGAACACGGTATGCTTCGTTTCCATGGGCACGTAGGCGAACGGCCCCATGATGTCCGAGCGCAGCGGCAGCAGATGATCGTAGCGAACGCTTCCTACCAACTCGAAATCCGGTTCGTCGATGCGCAGCTGCATTCCGTACGGCGTGAACAAGCTGTCGCCGATTCGCATGCTGCCGTCGGTGCGGTCGAACGCCTCCAGGGGGTACGGCAAGAAGCGCGAGCCGCGGTTGGAGACCACCTGGATGAATGCGGAGTCCTGCGCGCGCCCCGGTATCACGGCCAGCACGTCTTCGCCTTGCTGCTGTTTCATGTACCAGCCTTCGTAGTAAGGTTTCATGGCGCGCTCCTCCGGTTGCCTTCGGTCGGGTCGTCCGGCGATAGTACCACCGGTAACGCTCGGCGCTTATTCCGTTAGCGGAAGCGTAAGGAGGACGAAGAAGGACGGTGATCCGAGTTAGCGCAGCAACGCGAGAAAGAGCGTGAACCTTAGGTGGAAAGGCGGTCGTTTTCGCGAGTAAAGATAGCGCGCGAAGCCGTTGGGGCTTCGCGCGGATTCAAAGTCGCTCAAGACCACCTATCGGCAAAGGGGCCTTTGCAGGGGACTTCGACTTGCTTGAGCATGCGCACCGTCGAGACGATGATGGGGATGTACAGCAGGAAGAACACCCCGTACATGACGACTGATGCGCTGGCCATCATCGCGTCGTTGTTGACGTACGTGGTGGACGTGGTGCCGGAAAAAAGCGCGTCGCCCAGCATCACGAAAAGGTCGTTGAGGCCATGAACCAGCGCGATGCCCCAGATGTTACGCGTTTTCAGGAACAGGGCGGCCAGAAACGCGCCCAGGATGCCGGCTTGCAGGGTTTTGAGCGCCGCTTGGGCCATGTCCAAACCGGTGACCACTTGGCCGTTCATGATGGACGGCGTCACATGGACGAAGCCGAAGATCAGCGATGAGACTATCACGGCTCCGATCAGACCTCGACGCGTCTCGCCGAAACGAGCCAGCAGCCCGCTGAAAACGATGCCGCGGAACAAGCCCTCTTCGAACGTGCCCACAAGCAGGCAGAGCATGATGACCAGCGCCAGCTGCAAGGGCCAGTCGGACACCATCCCCTCGTTTTTCATTGCGGTGCCGAGCAGAACGAACACGCCCATGACCAGCGCTACGACCAACGGGTAGATAGACTTCTTGAACGAGAGGCCGATGCTTTTGGCGTTGGGCACGATGATGTTGCATCCTGCCGCGACGGCCATGATGGCGAACATGACGATGGTCAATCCCAGGCGAATGAACATCATGTTCGCCAAAGACCCGTCGGATGGCACGAACCAGATCACGGCCAGTCCGATGGCGAGCCCGACGGCGGTTACGAGCAGCGGATGGGATCGTGCAAACGTGCGTATCGTCGACATGCGGTTCCTCTTTCATTGGCAGGGTCGAAATAATGAAGCATGCGAGATTGTAACCGGGTAGCAGGACGATTTTCAGATGCGCGGAACGAACGCCCCTTCAAACGAAACGAACGACCTCTTTCGAAGAGTCCCATCGGTGGAAGAGCTTGTCATACGGCTTCTCAACGCCCGTCGCTCTTGCCATTGCCGGTACCGTCCCTTGGTTCTCCCTACGTTGGATCGGGATTCGGAGAAGTTGAGGCTCCGAACGGCGTACCGCAATCGGGGCATATCAGCGCGCTGCTGGTTTTCGTGACCGTTTTCGCTTCATGGCATCTGGTGCAGAAGAAGACGATCTGGTCGGGGCAGCTAATACCGCCCGATGCCTGGTCGAGGTCGTCATCGTCAAGCTCCATACCTTTGTCGGAAAAACAGGCGGCGAGCTTTTCGTCGTCTATCATGATCGAATCGCCGCCCTTCCGATCGCATTGCGGAACATTCCTATTCCGAAATCCCCATATACCACTGGATTATAGATCGAACCGCCGGCAAAGAGCGATCCCCTGAGAACGAATGCCCGTTCAAACGCAACGAACGCAGCGGTCGGCAGATTGCTCTGGCATGTTGCGCGGGAGAGGTCGGCGTCGCGCGACGAGGTGTGCTACAAGGTCAGTTCGAACGATTGCTTGATCTCCCGGCTGCGTCGCTCCGCGATGGGGTAGGAGGAGCCGTCGTCGAGCAGCGCCTGATGATCCTCGATGCTGGCGATGCGCCCGCGATGCACCAGACAACTGCGGTGCAAGCGAAGGAAGTCCTTTGCAGGCAGTTCCTTTTCCAGGCTTGCCAAGGCGCCTCGCACCGCGAACTTTCCGTGCGCATGCCTGATGACGCAGCGTGGACCGTCGGATTCTATAGCGTACAGTTCGTTGGGATGCAGAACGTGAACGTCTCCGTCCGTGTCTCGGAAGCTGAGCTTGCCGGCGCCGGATCCCTGGGCATCGAAGTGCTCGTACAGGAATTCGATGGCGTTCTGGCCAGGATCGAGCGAAGGCAAGAGCGGGTTCGCATCGGTGGCGTTCGACACGTGCAGATGCACGATGCGAGGTCCGTCCGGCGTAGGGGCCCATACGTAGGTAGCATGTTGCTTGAACGGCATGCTGCGCTCTCCGCCGGCCGACACGACGAGCAGCGTATAGCGTGCCGAGACGATCCAGGTGTTGGCGCGTTTACGGGCGCGCCAACGCTCGTCTGCCAATGCGAGCCGTATGCTGTACTCGGGTCGTAGGATGTCTTCCATGGTCTTCTTGTCCGAGGCGGTTTGACAGCTGAACGGACCCAGCCATTCAACATCGTCGGCCATATAAGCTAAGGCGGCATCCATGTCCCGCACTACGAAATGGTTGACGAGCGATCGTCTGTATAGCTCGATGACGGCGCGATCTTTGGAGAGCTGTTCAGCGACGAGCGCCTCGCTGCCGTTCGCTTTGGACATGAGCTCATCTCCTTCCAGGGCGCTGAAAGAAAAACTCCGGAAACAAAAGCAGGTCAGGCAACTCTCATCGCCTGACCTGCATTCTTTTTCTGGAGCCAACGAGCGGATTCGAACCGCTGACCTACGCATTACGAGTGCGTTGCTCTACCAGCTGAGCCACGTTGGCATACGGCTTCTAAGCGAAGCGCGAGTAAGCAGTATATCCGAACCCCCGCGCTCCTGCAAGGGGTTGAGGCGAGTTTTTCGCTCGTGTCGGTTGCGCCTCGCGCCCGTGCGCTTACGCTGGAGGGAAGCGCACCACCAGGTATACGCCGGCTATCAAAATGGTGAGCAGCATGATGGGGAAGCCGGTCTTGAAGAACTTCGCGAACGTGATCTCGTACCCGTGCTTCTTGCTGATGTCGGACAGCACCACGTTGGCGCTGGCGCCGATGAGCGTGCCGTTGCCGCCCAGGCAGGCGCCCAGCGACACGGCCCACCACAGCGGCGTGACGTCCATGCCGGTGGATTCCATGGCCAGCAGGATGGGGATCATCGTGGCCACGAACGGGATGTTGTCCAGGAAGCTGGAGATCACGGCCGAGCCGATGAGCAGCACCAGCATGGTGATGAACACGTTGCCGCCGGTTGCGTCGATCAACCCGTTCGCCAGCATGCCGATGACGCCGGTCTCGGCCAGCGCGCCCACGATGACGAACAGGCCGGCGAAGAACGACAGCGTGGTCCACTCCACGTTCGACAGCGCTTCCTCGATGCTTTCGCCCGAGATCAGCATGATGATGCCCGCGGCGCCTAGCGCGATAATGCACGATTCCAGCCCCAACGCGCCATGCGCCATGAACCCGACCACCACCAGGGCGGTCATCACCACGCTTTGCTTCAGCAGCCGCCGGTTCTTGATCTGCGCGTGCTCGTCCAGCTCCATGATGCGGGCCTTGTGCTCGTCGTCCACGTTCATCTTGCGGCCGTATAGCGCGTAGAACACGCCGAGGATCGCGACGAGGATAATCGCCACGGCGGGCGCATCGTACAGGATGAAGTCGAAGAACGAGTATCCGGCTGCCGAGCCGATCATGATGTTGGGCGGATCGCCGATGAGCGTTGCGGTGCCTCCGATGTTCGACGCGAGTATCTCGGTCATGAAGAACGGGATGGGGTTGACGTCGAGCAGTTTGCATACGGTCAGCGTCATGGGCCCGATGAGCAGCACGGTGGTCACGTTGTCCAGGAATGCTGAAAGTACGGCCGTGAGCAGCACGAACAGTAGCATGATCTTCCAAGGGTCGCCTTTTGCAAGTCGTGCGCACTTGATGGCAAGGAACTCGAACACACCCGACAGCTTCACTACCGACACGAACAGCATCATGCCCAGCAGCACGCCCAGGGTATTGAAGTCGATGTGCTCCATGGCCGCGTCGAACGGCATGACATGCAGGGCCAACACGATCATCGCGCCCGTGATGGCCGCGAGCGACCGGTGCAGCTTCTCGGTCATGATGGTGATCATGACCACGACGAACACAGCAACGGCAACGATTTGGCTAACGTCCATGAAGCACCGCCGACCCCTCTTTCTGAAACGGTCGCACCCATGCGCGGCCCACGTACTTTACTATAGCAATGTCTATGTTGAGGAAACAGGTGGTTTCGATGATGTTTGTCGCCAAAGGCACGACGTCTCGCGGCGAACGATCCCGAAGAAGATCAAAGGAGGCCTTCGTCCGGCGAGCGGCAGAAGCGAGGTTTAGGAGAGCGGATAGCCGAGCAGCTCGTCCATGGTGACGAAGCGGTAGCCCTGCGACTTGAGATAGGGGAGCGCGTCTTTGAGCGCCTCGACCGTTTGCGATCGGTCGCCGCCTCCGTCGTGCATGAGCACGATGGCGCCCGGCCAGGCGTTTTTCACCTGGTTGGCGATGGCGGCGGCTCCGGGCTTGCGCCAGTCTTGCGAGTCGATGTTCCAGCCGATTTCCGCGCTGATCAGCGGCCCGACATTGCGCATGACGCCTTCGCCGTAGTTGCCTCCCGGCGTGCGGAATACATGGCTGGCTTCGGCGCCGGTGGCGGCTTCGATGGCTTCGTAGCCCTTCTGCACTTCGGCGACCTGATCCTCAGGCGTCATGTAGCCGAGGTTCACGCTTTGACCGTCGCCCGCCGCGTGGTCGAACGAGTGCGAGCATATCTGATGGCCTTCGGCTGCTGCGCGCTTTACGAGGTCGACGCCTTCTCCGTCGATGCGATTGCCCACGGTGAAGAATGTGGCCTTCGCCCCTTGGTCGGCCAGCACGTCGAGCACTGCGGCGGTGGATTCGGGCCAGGGGCCGTCGTCGAACGTGAGTGCCACCACTTTGTCCTCGCCTACCTGCGGCGAAACGTTTCGGCGCACCACGTTGGAAGGCTCCTGCACGACTTCTTCCGTCGTCAGGCCGGAGACCGAGCCGGTTTTCGTGCGCTTCAATCCGTCGGCGCCTTGCCCCTCGAGCACGTGGATAGGTCCGCGCCCTTCCTCTTCGATCGAGTAGGGGATGCTTTCCTCGGCGGTTTCGCTCGGCTCTTCGATGGCGCTGCCGAGCCTGCCGTCGCCCAGTTCGCCCACGTCGCCGTTGTTCAGCTTCGTATCCATGTCGGTAGCGACTTCGCCGTTGACGGTGGCGTGAAACGGCTCGCCCTTTCCTGCTTCGATCACCGAGCCGTCCACGGCAACGAAATCGCCGGGTTTCGGCTTGATGCCGCTGGCGCGCAGCGCGTCTTCTAACGTCTTGTGACCGCCTACTTCCAGGTTGGCTCCATTGAGGGTTATGGAGGCAGGCAGGCTCTGCACGACGAAGTACCCTCCAACGGCGAAAGCGGCCACTACGAGCAGGCTGGCAATGATTCCAACAGCGCGCCGCCTCGGTTGTTCGGGGCCCGGCGGTCGATGGTAACGTCCTGGTTTCTGGTAGGATGCCGCATTGCGCGGTTGCTGCTGTGTTGCGTTCAGGCGGGAGCGGGCGGCAGTGGAACGTGCGGTTTGCCTGGTGTTGTACTGGTGTGGTCGTGAACCTAGAGAAGTCGACTCATCGGAACGACGGGAAGCTCGCTCGTCATTCGAATGCTGGAAAAAAGCGTCGTCGTAATTGCGTTCGGGCATAACCTTCCTGGGTCGCCGGGTGCATGCGGCCGCGTGCTTCGGCCGACGGCTGCACAATCACCTTATCTCATCAGTATAGCGGCATCAAGCTTAGTTGAGGATAAATCGGGGCGCGGTTCTTCTTTTGGTTGAAGCGGCTGTTAGGTTGACGAGGGGTGACGAGTGAGCTTTGCGCTGGCGCTGCTCGTCCTGAAATTTGTATGGAGGGCGGGTGTCAGTGCGGGCGGGGGCGGCGTGCGGGGTGCGGTGGAACCACTATACTGAACGCAACGTGATCGAAAGGAATGACCTATGGGTTTGCAGTTCGCCGGCGCGCGCGCCGTCAGCGCCGTTTCAACGTGGGGTCTCAAAAACGTGTTCCGCCGTCCCGCCGCGAACTTCCCGGGCAAAATCGCGCTGTACGTGGATCCGCGTCTCATTGCCGACCTCGCGCCGAAGCTGGAGCAGGGCTCGGTGTGCGTGGTTGGAACGAACGGAAAGACCACGGTGACGAACCTGCTGGCCGACGCGCTTGAGCTGGCGGGCCAGCGCGTGGTGTGCAACCGGACCGGCGCGAACCTGGACTCGGGCGTGGCGACGTCGCTGCTGCACGCCGGCCCGTCGGATTGGGGCGTGTTCGAGTGCGACGAGCTGTGGCTGGCGCCGGTCCGGAGTGCGGCGGGTTGGGGCTGGCGAAGATCCTGCCGCAGCTGCAGGCCACCTACGTGGTGCTGCTCAACCTGTTCCGCGACCAGCTGGACCGCGTGGGCGAGATCGACCGCATCCAGGACAGCATCGTGGGCGCGCTGGAGAAGTCGCCGGACACGGTGCTGGTGTACAACGCCGACGACCCGCTGTGCGTCCGCATCGCCGAGCGCGCGGCGAACCCCTCCATCGCGTTCGGCGTGGACGAGGACCTGGGGCTGCCGCAGAATTCGGTGGCCGACGCGCAGATGTGCCAGCGCTGCTCGTCCATGTTGGAATACGACTATCGCCAGTACGGGCAACTGGGATCGTTCTCGTGTCCCACCTGCGGGTTCGCGCGTTCCGCCCTGGACTTCGCGGCAACGGGCGTGAAGCTGGGCCTGAACGGGTTGTCGTTCGACGTGCGTCGGGACGGCGAGGGGGCAGCCGCGGGTTCGATCGCCGCGCCGTACACCGGCGCGTACATGGTGTACAACTTGCTGGCAACCGCTGCCGCGGCCGGCCTCGCCGGTTGCCCGCTTCCCGCGTTGCAGAAGGCCATCGACGCCTTCGACCCGCAGAACGGGCGCCTGCAAACGTTTGACATCGCCGGTCGGCGCGTGCTGCTGAACCTCGCGAAGAACCCCACCGGCTTCAATCAGAACCTCAAGATCGTGGCGCAGGACGCGGGTGACAAGGTGGTAGCCTTCTTCGTGAACGACAAGGAGGGCGATGGCCGCGACGTGTCGTGGCTGTGGGATATCGACTTCGAGGAGCTGGCGGACGATCCGGCCAAGCTCACCGTGTTCGCGGGCGGCTTGCGCGCGAACGACATGCAGGTGCGCTTGAAGTATGCCGGCATCGAATCGCAGGTGGTTGCGGATGCCGAGGACCTGCTGGCGCGCATAGCCAGCCTGTCGGCCGAAGAAAACGCGTACCTGATCGCGAACTACACCGCATTGCCCCCGGTGCATGCGGTGCTGACCAGCCACGGCGCGGCGGGCGCCGCGGCCGAGGATTCCGCCAACCCGCATGGCACGGATGAGGGCTTCCCCCGCCCCCATGGCGCGGGCGATGGCTGTGGGGGCGACCGTTCCGTCTCCGCGCCAGGAGAGGGGGAGACTCCTGCGCCCGCCGCCTCCCTCACCATCGCGCACCTCTTCCCCGACCTGCTCAACCTGTACGGGGACGGTGGCAACGTGCGCATCCTCGAACAGCGCCTGCGCTGGCGCGGCATCCCCGTGGAGGTCAAGCGCGTCAACCACGGCCAGGCCATCGACCTCTCCGGCGTCGACCTCGTCATGCTGGGAGGCGGCCCCGACCGCGAGCAGCGCCTGGCGTCGGCCGAGCTCATGAACATGCGCGAGCAGCTGCATGCCTACGTGGAGGACGGCGGCGTCTTGCTGGCCATCTGCGGCGGCTACCAGATTCTCGGCCACGAGTGGCTGCTGGGCGACGAGGTGGTGCAGGGCCTGGGCATCGTCGACATGACCACCGAGCGTGCGGCGGGCGGCTCCGGCGACCGGCTCATCGACAACATCGTGCTGACCTCGCCGCTGGCGAAGCGCCCTGTCGTGGGTTACGAGAACCATGCGGGACGCACGCACCTCGGCGCGGGCGTCGAGCCCTTCGGCGCCGTGGCGTCTTCCACGGGGCACGGCAACAACGATGCCGACAAGCAGGACGGCGTGCGCTACAAGAACGTGGTGGGCACGTATCTGCATGGCCCGCTGCTGGCGAAGAACCCCGAGGTTGCGGACGATTTGCTCGCACGCGCTCTCCAACGTTTCGCATCGCGAACGGGCCAGCCGGCCATCGAGTTGGCGCCGCTCGACGACGCCGTCGAGCAAGATGCGAACGACGCCATGGTCAAGAAGCTGGGAGTGCACAGGTAGCGGGAAGCTCGCCGGTGCGGCGTCAACCTGGTGCTCGCTCGGGATGACACCGCTTCCGCTGCGCTGCCCTGTGGGCTTTTCCTAGTAAACCGATGGAGGCGGTTGCGCGGGTAGAGCGCTGCCGCGAAAATGGCGCAATGGACAACAAACGCAGCCCTCAACGGCGCCCTGCGAGCACCGAGCGTTTTTCCCGCTCCTCGTACGGCCGCTCCCGTCAGACTGAACCGGGTCGTCGCCCCAGCGTTCAAGGCGAATCCGCTCCCACGCCGCGCCGCGTGTCGCGAGCCGATTACGAGCGCACGCGCGCACGCTCTCGTCGCCGCACGCTGGTTATCGCGCTTGCCGTTGTGGGCGTGCTGGTGCTGGGCGGGGCGGGGGCTGCGTTCGCGTACTACAACGTACTCTCGGGAAACCTTCACGACGGCGTCAGCGCCGAGCTGCGCAATGCGCTCGTGGAAACCGATTTGGCGAACGAGCCGTTCTATATCCTGCTCATGGGAACCGACGGGTCGAACGACCGCGAAGCGTCGGCGGAATTCGCCGGCGATCAGTTCCGCAGCGACAGCATCATCCTCGCGCGCATCGACCCGGTGGACAAGAAGGCGACGCTCGTCTCCATCCACCGCGATACCCTGGTAGACATGGGGGAATACGGGCAGAACAAGCTGAACGCTGCACATGCCATCGGCGGAGCCGCTCTCACGGTGAAAACCGTATCGAAGTTGGCGGGTGTGCCCATTTCCCATTATGCCGAGATCAACTTCGACGGCTTCAAAGACATTGTCGATGCGCTGGGCGGCGTCGAAGTGGATGTTCCGATGGAGATCGACGACGAGGATGCCGGCGGCCATCTGGATGCCGGGCTGCAGACGCTGAGCGGCGATCAGGCGCTCATCCTGTGTCGTTCGCGCCATGCCTACGACGAGTACGGCGACGGCGACTCCTACCGTGCAGCGAACCAGCGTCTCGTCCTGTCCGCCATCGCGAAGAAAATCCTGTCGGCCGACGTGGCCACGATGGCATCCACCGTCCAGGCGCTTTCCCAATACGTGACTACGGATCTCGAGATTTCCGACATCATCGGCCTCGCGCAGACGATGCAGGGCCTCGACCCGGCCACCGACATCTATTCGGCCATGGAGCCGACTACGTCCAAGTACATCAACGACGTCTGGTACGAAATCAACAACGTCGACGAATGGAAGAAAATGATGACTCGCGTTAACCAGGGCCTTCCGCCCACCGACGAGGACATCGTCGACGAGATGTCGAACACCGTGCTGGCAACCACCGGCAGCGGCCAGACGCATTCCAGCACGAACGAGGACGGCACGCAGAAAAAAGCGAAGCGCACGGGCAGCGTGGCGGTGCGCAACGGCAACGGCATCACCGGCGCAGGCACCGAGGCGTCCGAGCGCATCGAGGAACTGGGCTATTCGGTGGAGTCGGGCAATGCCGACAGCTTCGACTACCCTAAGACGCTGGTGATTTACGACGATGAGGCGAAGGCATCGCGCGCGCAGGAGATCGCGGATGCTCTTGGCGTTGGAAAAGCCATGAAAAACGACGGATCGTATCTGTTCGAGAGCGATTTCCTCGTGGTGTTGGGAAGCGACTGGAAGTAGCCGTCCTCTGTCATCCTGAGCGGAGACGCGCAGCGCCGGAGTCGAAGGATCCCGTGCGGCGTCAGCCTCTACAGCCCCAGCCCCCAATCGCCCAGCAGCAACCCCTTCGCCAACCCCAGCACCAGAATATGCGCGGGGTAGTATGCGTAGAACAGCCACTTCATCGGGCGGCCGCGCGAGCCGTTGTAGGCGAGCAGCAGCGGGATGGTGGCCGTGCAACCCAGCAGCGGATACAGCGCGAACGGCAGCAGCGCTGGATCGAACGCTGCCATGTAGTCGGAGAGCGCCGGCAGGCCGTTGCCCAGGATGGGCACGAGCAGGGGCAACACGATGCGTTGGCGCCGGTCGGGGATCGCGCGCATCATGAGGATCATGAGCGGCCCGATGATCCCCCAGTCGCACAGCGCGCTGGCCGTCACCAGCGCTGCGGCAGCAAGCCAGAATCCGCCGCGGCTTTCCATAGTGTCGTACAAGTACAGAATTCCCAGGCCGATGAGCAGGGTGAACAGCACGTTGAGGTTGTGCGCCAGAAACAGGCCGTACGGCACCTGCGAGACGAGCGCGAACGCCAGCAACCGACCGGCGTACCGCTTGATGTTCGAGGTATGATGGTAGCCTTCCACCAGCAGAAACGCCATGATGGGGAAGGTGAGCCCGCCGAATCCGAACAGCAGGAGCAACGCCTCGGCGGGCAGGTAGGGATAGAAAATGTAGCAGGCGTGGTTGAACGTCATGCCGACGATGGCCACGACTTTGAGCGTGAACGAGGAAACGCCCCGCATCGGGGAAGCTGCTGATATGCTCGATGTGACGCTCATGGCGTTCCAGTATACTGCCTGCATACGATGTATTCGATGGCAAAGGGCGATGAGGCTGCGTGACGCGCGCGAATTCCACGATGGGGCTTGAGGACGGCGGTTGCGCGCGCAACCATCGCGCCGCCGTGTTCGTGGCGGCGTTGGTGGCAACGGCGTGCTGCTTCTCGCTGGTCCCCGGCGACACCCTCGCCGGGTCGCTCGCGCAGGGCGCGGCGCTAGCTGCGGTCGCGCTTGCGGCTGTGGCGGCATCGCGGCCGCGGGCTTTGCGCGCGCCGCGCCTTTGCGACGGGCGCGGTTTGCTCGCGTGGGCCTTGTACGTGCTGGCCGTGGGTTTGGCTGTGGGCCTCGCGTCGCTGGTCGTGCAACCGCAAGGGGCCGCTTTGGACGCCTCCCCGTTGCACGTGATGCAAGTGGTCGCGCTTTGCCTCCTGACCGCTGTGTTCGAGGAGGGCGTCTTCCGGGTGCTGGCGCTCGATGCGTTCGCTCCGGCGTTGGGAGGAGGCCGACGCGGCATGCTGCGAGCGGCCCTCGTGTCGGCCGTGCTGTTCGGCGCGCTGCACGTGTCGCTGGGCGAGGCTGCCTCGGCCGTTCAGGCCGCCGATTTCGTCGCGGTTGCGCAAACGGCGTGCAAACCCGTGCAAGCCGCTTTGTTCGGCCTGTTCATGGCAGCGATGTACTTCGGAACGCGCAACTTGTGGACGCTCGTCGCCGTGCACGCCGCGTTCAACTTCCTGTACGCGGGCCCGCAGCTGCTGGCGGGAAACCTGCAGCAAACCTACGTTACCGGCGACCCGATCGACTTCGTTCTGCTTGCTGTCTCGACGGCGCTTCTGGTTCCCGCGGCTTGGTCGGCGCTGCGACGCTTTCAGAAAAATTCAAAGAACGTGTAATTTCTCCTTGTCACGATCCATGAACTCAGGTATCATGTTCAATCGCTTCGATAAGAAGCCTTTGTTGTGCGGGCGTGGCGGAATTGGCAGACGCGTACGGTTCAGGTCCTCTCGCCCGCACCATCTGAATTGAGAAACCCGCTTCGGCGGGTTTTTTGCTGCCCTGCTATGCGTCTGCTACACTTTCCCCATGACTTCCTACACCACCATAGCGGGGCGGGCGACCGCCGAGATCGAGGAGAAGAAGAGCCGCTTCATCGCTAGTTTGGCGCATGTCGAAACCGAGGATGAAGCGCTGGCGTTCCTCGAGGAGATCCGCGCGGCCAACCGCATGGCGCGCCACAACGTGTACGCCTACGTGCTGCGCGAGGGCGGCGCGGGCGTGCAAGGGCGCGTGCGCTATTCCGACGACGGCGAGCCTCAGAAGACGGCGGGGCTTCCCACGCTCGAGGTGATCCAGCACGCGGGGCTGACCGACGTGATCACGGTGGTCACGCGCTATTTCGGTGGGGTGCTGCTGGGCACGGGCGGCCTCGTGCGCGCGTACACGCAGGCCACGCAGGCGGGCATCGAGGCGGCGGAGCTGGTGGTGGTGTCGCGGTGCGTGGACATCGAAGTGCGAGCGGCGTACGGCAAGTACGACCAGCTCGTGCGCATTGCGTCGGACTGCGGTGCGAAAGTGCTCGATACCGTGTACGACGATGCGGTCACCCTGCGCCTGCGCATGCTCGACGGCACGCAGGAGCCCCTGCTGCTCAAGATCACCGAGCTTGAACGCGGCCAGGAGCGCGTGCGCGTGAGCGAGCCTCTCGAGGCTGCGTTCTGAGTCTCGCGGCTGTTGGGGCGGAGCGAGGCGCAGTTGCTTGCGCTATGATGTGCTCGCTGCTCGCTGCTCGCTGCTCGCTGCTCGCTGCTTGTCGCCCTCGCTGTCGCATAATTCTTCAGCGCTATGTGCAGCAAAATCGAGCTTTTGGCAGTCTTGCTTGATTCTCAAGCGACATGGGCAAAACGCGACCTGCGGTTTCTTTCGCTGACGGCTTGCCAGGGCTCTTCCGCGTGCTTTTGGAGCCGGCGAATGCGAGCGATCACTGCCAAAAACTCGATTTTGCTGCACATAGGGGTTAAGGTTTTTGCGCAAGGCATGCGTTGCGGCAGCTCGCGTGGGCATCTGCGGCCGCCTGCCCTATAATAGGCGCATGGCACGCGATCGACAGCTCATATTGAACCGGTATCGACCCATCGGCGAAGCGAAAGCCGGCGGCTTCGGCACCGTGCGGGTGGCGTGGGACACGCGCATCCAACGCAAGGTGGCCATCAAATGCATCGAGCTGGATGAGGTGGACGCCGCGCGCGCGGCGCTTCCAGGGGCGAACGCCGTCGCGCAGCGCGCGCCGCAGCACGAGCCGCTTCCCTGGGAAGACGATCCCGTTTTCAACGATGCCGACGAAGCCGAAGGGGATGCGACTTCGGTGTTTGACCTGGTAGGCGACGGGCCGCTGGTACATTCTCTCGCGCACGTTCCCGGCTTGGACGAGGCGCGCACCGCGGCAATGCTGTCGGATGCGAGCATCGTCGCGGTGTACGATTTCGAGGTGCAGGAGTCCACCGCCTACCTCATCATGGAGTACGTCGAAGGCGTCACGCTCACCGAGCTGCTGCATCGTCACGCCGACCGTCTCACATTGGATGTGGTGGCTGCCGTGTTCGCGTCGGTGTCTCACGCGTTGGAGGTGGCGCACGCCAACCAGGTGCTGCACCTCGACATCAAGCCCGACAACGTGCTGATCAACCATCAAGGCCAGGTGAAAGTCACCGATTTCGGCCTGGCCACGCTGGCCGACGCGTCCGGCTACGGCGCGGCCGGCGGAGGAACCATCGGGTACATGCCCCTGGAGCAGATGCGCCAGGAGAACCTCGACGTGCGCTGCGACGAATGGGCGTTGGCGTCGCTGACGTACGAGATGCTGGCGGGCGAGAACCCGTTTCTGGCACCCGATCTCGAGCGCGCTGAAGCTGTTATCGAAGATGCGGAGCTGGTGCTGCCGTCGCTGTGCTGGGACGAGCTGGACCCCGCCGTCGACGACGTGATCTTCTTCGCGCTCGACCCCGACCGGGAAGAGCGCTACGCGACGGTCGCCGATTTCGCGGAGGAGCTGGAGCCGTTCCTGGGCGATCCGAAGCGCGGCGTGCGCGAGCTCTCCGTCATCGTCGGTCACGCCGACGATGAGGAGGAAGAGGAAACCGAGACCGCGCCACCTGTTCCGTATGTGCCGCTCCGCGAGCGCATCACGCCGCTGCAGCGCACGGTGGCGGCGCATGCGGCGGGCGCGCTGGGCAGCGGGGCGGTCGCGTTCGTGGCGTTCGCGAATCTGCCGCAGACCAGCGGATTCGCCAACCCGCTGTTCTGGGGGCTGTTCGCGCTCGTGACGTTGGCGGGAGCGTTGAAGCCGCATCTCGGCGCGCTGTTGGCA
>OCAV01001141.1_pt1 | contig 18719 bp, 19 predicted proteins | sample 1538331 | NCBI WGS metagenome assembly OCAV01 (sample SAMEA2580297, study PRJEB22360) | human gut metagenome | biome: human gut; feature: human-associated habitat; material: faeces | place: Denmark | collected 2008/2010
GGCAGAGAAAGGCGGACGCAAAGAGGCGAGGAAGAAAGAAACCGATTGACGGGTGAGTGCTGAGAATGGCACATGTTTTCGGACTATATTGGGAGAGTCACTATTGTGGCTTTTTTTGTTTGTAACATATCATCCAGATATTGCCATTTGAACATAAGCAACGTGACATTTACAATATATTCAGAGGGGGGAATCCTAATGAATATATTCGCAAAACGAATAAAAGAACTGAGACAGAATTCTGGCCTGTCTCAGAAAGAATTATCATACATACTTAATATAGAGAGGACTACGTTGACGGGATATGAAACTGGCAGGCGTATGCCAGATGCAGAGATGATATGTTCTATTGCGGACTATTTCCATGTAACAGTGGATTTCCTCACCCGTCTCTTCGGAGGCGGGTTTTTCCGCGTAAAAAAGGATAGCCACTATGCACAGAGGGAGCATATGGCTATCCTTCTATATATGTAGCAATTATTAAGTGCAAGATTATTATAGATCAGTACGCTGAACTAAGCAAGGAATACTGGTCGGCAGAATTCGACATAGGATACACATAAACCTATATATAAGAAAGAATTTGCTTTATATGTTCTTACAAAATGGTCATCCAGTTGGGACACTGCACCTGCCTGCCGTCGCAGTACTGGGTGAGGATTGGCTGACGCACATTGGGACGGGAGAGATAGTCCGCAAATAGTTCGTCTACAATGCCGGATATGGTGTCGAAGATGTTGCGCTCCGGAATCCACTTGTGGTCAAACGCGGTGGAGGAGGTTATGGTGAAATCATAGCCCTGATTGCGATACCATTCCGTATAGACCCGATTCAGGGTGAAGGACATGATCGCCAGAATATTAGCGCGAATGGTGTTGGTCGGCCAGGTGGCATAGATCTCGCTGGAGGCTACATTTTTGATATAGTCTTTGTATCTGACATAATAGTTGCTGGCAGTGGTGTCCCGGGGACTTCCGTCATGGACGACGATAAACTCTGGCACGACAACGCGGCTCAGGACGATCTCGCCGGTCTCGGTTACTGGCTTTATCTCGTCTTCGGGTATTTTAGGAGGGTAAGTTCCATATAATGTATGTGCAGGTATGACGAATATCCGTTCAGAGGGCTGAGGCGAGTCCATGGGCTTCAGAGTCAGGTTCTGCACGGCGGTTACCGTAGGAAGTATCTCGGCGCCGGCAATGCTGACAGGCTCATATCCCGGAGCCTCTATCTGAAGTGTGTATTCGGAATAGGGCTGTTCCTCGATCTCGGGGTTCAGACTGTAATCCAAAGGCGGAGCAGCAAGTTCGATCGTCTCTGTCTGTCCGGAAGAGTCGGTGGTCAGCTGTTCCAGCTGGCTGTCAGGGACTCCGGTATAGGAGATAGAGACGGTAGCGCCGGCCACGGGACTGGCGGTGATATCAGATGTAATATTAATCTGCAGCCGCCCTTTATCTGGAGTGTCTGGCTGGGTTGGATTTACGATATTCATATAAGTACCTCATAGAGACTCTATTACTGTTATCATATGAAATAAGGGAGAAAAAGTTACTCTATTGTACAATCAGGCAAAAGCGAATATAATGTTTTAAATGAATTGGCGGATACATTGGAAAGACGGATGCAGGAAGGCAATAAAGAGGATATAAGGAGCATATATGGGAAGAAGGAAGAAAAAGGGGTATCTACATATCGTAACGAGAGGAATGGCAGTTCTTTGTCTCTTTCTCGTGGCCGCCTGCGCTGCCTGCATCGGCAAGGATGTGCGGAAAGGAATTGAGAAGGGCCTGAAGCAGAACGGGAGCATTCCCTATCAGGAAGTGGGTATATCGGATGACGAGCTGAGTCAGAAGTATTATTACCAGCAATTGGAAGATGGAGAGAAGCAGGCGTATAAAGAGATTGTCCAGGGGGTGAAGGAGAATGTAGAGGAGATCTATGTCCATGCATCCGATGCGGACAGGACAAATATGCTGTTTCAATACGTACTGAAAGATTTCCCGGAGATATTCTGGTGCGATGGGATGACTACTTCGACTTCCTATGAGGGAAGCGAGGATTATACGGTTCTTAAGCCGGTCTACCTGTATGATGCCGGACAGAAGGAGGCAATGAAGGAAAAGATCGAAGCTTCGGTGAATGAATGTCTGGCAGCCATGCCTGCAAAAGATACAGATTACCAGAAGATCCTATATGTCTACGAATATATTGTAAACACGGTGGATTATGACCTTGAGGCAGCAGACAATCAGAACATATACAGCGTATTTGTCAACCGCCATTCCGTATGCGCGGGATATTCCAAGGCTACCCAGTATCTGCTGGAAAGGCTGGGAGTGTTCTGCACTTATGTGACAGGAACTACCTTGGACGGCCAGAGCCATGCATGGAATCTGGTCAGATGCAGCGGCAATTACTATTATGTGGACACTACGTGGGGAGATCCCGTATTCCAGGCGACAGAAGGGGAAGAGGTGAATCAGAAGCAGATGATCAGCTATGACTATATGTGCTGCAATGATGGGGAACTGTTCAAGACCCATACGCCGGATCAGGATGTAGCGCTGCCGGCCTGTCAGTCTATGGCGGAAAACTATTATGTTGTCAATGGCATGTATTATGAATCTTATGACAGCAAAGGGGCGCTTCAGAAAATGAATGAAGTCATATCATCCAAGTCCAATCCGGTGGTCTTTAAGTTTGCCGATAACGGATTGTACGGCCAGGCCCATGACTCCATCCTGCAGGACGTAGTGCGAAGAGCTGCCCAGAATCTGGCAGACTGGTATGGGCTTCAGGAGGTGAAATATCAATACATGGATGAGCCGGAATTGAATAAGATTACGATATTCTGGCAGTACGAATAAAAATTATGTTGAAAATTCATACTTTTTGTAGTATAATTTTAACAATTTGTGAAGACAAGGATTGTCGATGATAAAATGGTACAGGAAAAGGCAGTTGTGTGCTCGCACAAACTGCCTTTTTTACGAAAGCGGCAGCCTCAGGCTCCTGGATACAGGCAAGGAGCCCGCAATAGCAACAAAAGGAATGGAAAGGGTGGATATATGAAAGCATTTCTAATACTAGAAGATGGGACCGTCTTTACCGGAACCAGCATTGGTTCCACGAGGGATATGATTAGCGAGATTGTGTTTAATACTTCAATGACCGGATATCTTGAGGTGTTGACCGACCCTTCTTATGCCGGACAGGCAGTGACAATGACCTATCCGCTGATTGGGAATTATGGCATTACGCCGGACATGGAATCGAAGAAGGCGTGGCCCGATGGCTACATTGTAAGGGAACTATCTCGAATGCCGAGCAATTTCCGCTCGCAGGGTACGATCCAGGAGTTTCTGGAAAATCAGGACATTCCCGGTATCGCAGGGATTGATACCCGGGCGCTGACTAAGCTCCTAAGGGTAAAGGGCACGATGAACGGAATGATTACAACCAATGAGGACTATGACATCGATGAAGTGATAACCAGGCTGAAGGCCTACATAGTTGGCGACGTCGTATCGGAAGTCTCATGCAATGAACCATTCGTTTTAGAAGGCAATGGACCAAAAGTCGCTCTGATGGACTTTGGAGCAAAGAATAACATTGCCCGATCTTTAAGCCGGCGAGGATGCAAGGTGACGGTATATCCGGCCCATACTTCCGCCGAAGATATCATAAAAGCAGATCCGGACGGAATCATGCTGTCCAACGGACCCGGAGACCCAAAGACCTGCGTATCTATTATTCAGGAAATCAAGAAATTATACAATTCAGACATTCCAATATTTGCTATTTGTCTGGGGCATCAGCTGATGGCTCTTGCAAATGGCGCAAAGACATACAAATTAAAATATGGCCATCGGGGAGGAAACCATCCGGTCAAGGATCTGAGCAGCAACAGAGTGTATATCTCGTCCCAGAATCACGGATATGCGGTGGATGCGTCCACCATGGATCCATCCATTGCTAAAGAGGCTTTTATAAATGTGAATGATGGCACGAATGAGGGGCTTTCCTATGAGGGGAAGAATATCTTCACCGTGCAGTTCCACCCGGAGGCGTGCCCGGGACCGCAGGATTCCGGCTATCTGTTTGACCGGTTCATGGATATGATGAAAGGAGCGAGATAATGCCTAGAAATAAAGAGATAAAGAAAGTATTGGTAATCGGCTCCGGCCCGATCATTATCGGCCAGGCCGCGGAATTTGACTATGCTGGCACACAGGCCTGCCGTTCCTTAAAGGAGGAAGGGCTGGAAGTAGTGCTTCTGAATTCGAACCCTGCTACCATCATGACGGACAAGGACATTGCGGATCGGGTATATATCGAGCCTTTGACGGTAGAAGTAGTTGAGCAGCTGGTCTTAAAGGAGAAGCCGGACAGCGTGCTTCCTACCCTGGGAGGCCAGGCTGCCTTGAATCTGGCCATGGAACTGGAGGAAAATGGCTTCTTAAGGCGCAATAATGTGCGCCTGATCGGAACCACCTCCGAGACTATCAAGAAGGCGGAAGACCGTCTGGAATTCAAGACTACCATGGAGAAGATCGGGGAACCCTGCGCGGCATCCCTGGTGGTGGAATCTGTGGAGGAAGGCATCGAGTTCGCGGAGAAGATCGGCTATCCGGTGGTCCTGCGTCCGGCCTATACGCTGGGCGGCAGCGGCGGCGGTATAGCAGGAGACAGGGTGCAGCTGGTGGAAATCCTGGAAAATGGCCTTCGTCTGTCCCGTGTGGGGCAAGTCTTAGTCGAGCGGTGCATTGCTGGATGGAAAGAGATCGAGTATGAAGTGATGCGGGATGGAAACGGCAACTGCATCACTGTGTGCAATATGGAGAATTTGGATCCGGTAGGCGTGCACACGGGAGACAGCATCGTAGTAGCGCCTTCGCAGACGCTAGGTGACAAGGAATACCAGATGCTGCGTACGTCTGCGCTGAATATTATCAGCGAACTGAACATTACCGGGGGATGCAACGTGCAGTATGCCCTCCACCCGGAGACATTTGAATACTGCGTGATCGAAGTAAATCCGCGTGTCAGCCGTTCTTCGGCCCTGGCATCCAAGGCCACCGGCTATCCCATTGCCAAGGTTGCGGCCAAGATTGCCTTGGGCTATACGCTAGATGAGATACGAAACGCGGTGACCCGGAAGACGTATGCAAGTTTTGAGCCCATGCTGGACTACTGCGTGGTAAAGATTCCAAGGCTTCCTTTTGATAAGTTTATAAGCGCGAAGCGTACGCTCTCTACGCAGATGAAGGCGACAGGGGAAGTGATGAGCATCTGCGATAACTTTGAGGGGGCGCTGATGAAAGCCATCCGTTCGCTGGAACAGCATGTGGACAGCCTGATGTCCTATGATTTCACCCAACTGACGGATGAGGAACTTGCATACGTAAACGGAAGGGGGACCGGGCCTTCGTAGACGACCGCCGCATCTGGAAGATCGCGGAAGCCATCCGCAGAGGGATGGGGTATGAGGAGATACATTACATCACGAAGATTGATAAATGGTTTATCGACAAGATCGCCATTCTTGTAGAAATGGAGCAAAAATTGCAGAACAGTTCTTTGAACGCGGAGACATTAAGGGAGGCCAAGCGCCTGGAATTCCCGGACAGCGTGATCGCAAGGCTGACAGGCAATACGGAGCGCCAGATTCATGATATGCGGCTGGAGTATGGAATTACGGCGTCCTATAAGATGGTTGACACCTGCGCTGCAGAATTCGCGGCGGAGACTCCGTACTATTATTCGGTATTTGGCAGTGAGAATGAGGCGGTACAGACTTCCGGAAGGAAGAAGGTTCTTGTTCTGGGCTCCGGTCCGATCCGTATCGGACAAGGCATCGAGTTTGACTTCTGCTCCGTACACTGTACCTGGGCATTTGCCAAGGAAGGGTATGAGACGATCATCGTCAATAATAACCCGGAGACGGTCAGCACCGACTTTGATATCGCGGATAAACTTTACTTCGAGCCCCTTACGCCGGAAGATGTGGAAAGCATCGTAGATCTGGAGCAGCCGGACGGGGCTGTGGTCCAGTTTGGAGGCCAGACAGCCATCAAACTGACGGAGGCGCTGATGAAGATGGGCGTTCCGATTCTTGGGACATCCGCAGAGAATGTAGACGCGGCGGAAGACCGGGAACTGTTCGATGAGATTCTGGAGCAGTGTCAGATTCCAAGGCCTACAGGCGGGACCGTATTTACGGCCGAAGAGGCCAAAGAAGTTGCAGGCAGGCTGGGATACCCGGTTCTGGTAAGGCCATCCTACGTTCTTGGAGGCCAGGGGATGCAGATAGCCATCAACGACCATGATATCGACGAGTTCATCGGCATCATCAACCGGATTGCCCAGGATCACCCGATTCTGGTAGACAAATATCTCCAGGGAAAGGAGATCGAGGTGGATGCCGTATGCGACGGGGAGGATATCCTGATACCAGGCATTATGGAGCATATAGAACGGGCCGGAATCCATTCCGGCGACAGCATCTCCGTGTATCCGGCACAAAGCATAACGGAGAAAACAAAGCGCACGATTGAGGATTATACGAAGAAACTGGCGCGCTCTTTGCATGTCATTGGGCTGATCAATATCCAGTTTATCGTGTGCGGGGAGGATGTGTATGTAATCGAGGTGAATCCTAGGTCCAGCCGTACGGTTCCGTATATCAGCAAGGTAACAGGGATCCCTATCGTTCCCCTGGCAACGAAGGTCATCATCGGACATAAGATCCGGGAGTTGGGATATGAACCCGGACTTCAGCCGGAAGCGGATTATTTTGCCGTCAAGATGCCGGTATTCTCTTTTGAGAAGATCCGGGGAGCGGATATCAGTCTTGGACCTGAGATGAAGTCCACCGGCGAATGCCTCGGAATCGCAAGGACCTTTGACGAGGCCTTGTACAAGGCCTTCCTTGGCGCAGGCATCAAACTTCCCAAGCATAAGAATATGATCCTCACGGTGCGAGATGAGGACAAGGAAGAGGCGGTGGAAATCGGCCGCAGGTTTGAGCGGATCGGATACCGTATATTTGCCACCAGAGGAACGGCAGAAGCCCTGAAGTCAGGAGGGGTGAAGGCCAATGCGGTCAATAAGATCGAGCAGGAGTCCCCGAACCTTATGGATCTGATTCTGGGACATAAGATTGATCTTGTCATAGACACGCCGCCTCAGGGAGCAGACCGTTCCAGGGATGGATTCGTTATCCGCAGAAATGCCATTGAGACCGGCGTCAATGTGCTTACGGCCATCGATACGGCAAAGGCTTTGATCACCAGCCTGGAGAACACGGATATTAAGAAACTGACGTTGATCGATATCGCCAGGATATAAAGATAAAAGAACCAGAGTCTCAAAAACTCTCTTTCAGAGAAACAAGCGATATGACAGGCTTGCTTTCCTGGAAGAGAGTTTTTTTAAATATTTTGCAGATGATCTGATCATTTTGCTTTCCTCACCCGTTATCTATATAGGGGACGCCCTTAAGGAGGATTGGTTTTGACGCGCGAAAATGAACTGTTACGGAAAATTGAAAAAGGCGATGCATCATGCTGGGAAGAACTGGCGGCCATGTACTACGACGACATCCTCCGCTACTGCCTGTACCATACCAGGGATCGGGAAACGGCAGAAGATGCCGTGCAGGAGACGTTTCTTAAGGTGATCCGCTATTTCCCGAGATATAAGAATAAGGGGAAGTTCCGGGCATTCCTATATAAGGTGGCTTCCAATACCTGTGTGGACACGTGGAGGCAGAGCAGGGAAATGCATCTGACGGAACAGATCGAATATCAGGAGGCAGGGTTTGCGTATTCTGAATCCGAGGAAGGGTTCCGGCAGATCGTGGAGACGCTGCCCGAAGACCAGAGGGAAGTCATATACCTGCGTTTTGCCCATGATCTTACCTTGCGGGAGACCTCCAAAGTATTGGGAATCCCGATGCGAACCGTCCAATCCCGGCAAAGAGCTGGATTAAAAAAGATTGAAGAAAAGATCGGAAAGGAGGAAGCACGTTGAGAAAAGCGTTAGAAAAAGAACTGGCTGCAGCGCTGAAAGCAAAACTTCCAGAGAATACAAACGAGCATAAAGAGCAGATGCTGGAATCCATCCGGCGGATGCAGGCGCTGGATCAGAGAGGAAGAAAGATAGGGTTTGTAAGATTCCTCCTTCGGCAGGTCCTATTTTTAGGAAAAAGGCTCTGGGCGATGCAGGGACTTATGGCAATGGCAGTATTTGCAGTCTTATACAGTACGCTGGACGGGAATCTTTCGTATCTTGGAATCCGTCATATCCCGGCCATGCTGGGAGGGCTGGCGGTATCTCAGATCATGATGGCGGTTCCGTTCATGCAACGATCATTCCAGTACCGCATGTATGAGATCGAAGCGTCTACCAGGCTGTCCTATACAAGCCTTATCATGGCTAATATGATCCTGATGGCGGCAGGCAGCATGGCCGTATTTTCCATCTGTGCCGCGCTGATCGCGAATGGTCTGAAAATGTCAGGCATGGATATGGCGCTGTATTTCCTTCTTCCATTTCTTGTGGCAGGCAGCGGATGCTTCTGGATACTGAATAGAAGTGGAAAGTCAGGGAATCAGGATGTGGGGACCGGAATCTGCGAAGGATACTGTGCGGGCCTTATGGTGGCATTGCTGCTTCTAGCCAAGGCGATGCCCCAGGTCTACGAAACGATGGCCGCGTGGCGCATAGCCATACTGATCATGCTGCCGGCGGCAGCCGTATCCGTATACTGTATTATCAGACAATCCTCGCCAGAAAGGAGTGCTTATGAAATTAGAAATCTGTGATATTACAAAGCAATACAAAGACAAGCGGGCAGTGGATCATGTATCCCTGACGCTGACGCCCGGCATATGGGGGCTTTTGGGAGCCAATGGCGCAGGAAAGACCACCCTTATGCGTATGATAGCAGGAATCCAAAAGCCTACATCGGGATGTATCCGGTATGATGGCATTGAGATTGGAACGTTAAAGGAATCCTACCGGGATGTCTTTGGATACCTGCCGCAGGAGTTTGGATTCTATCCGGGCTTCCATGTGTGGGAGTATCTGGAATATATCGCGGCCCTCAAAGGCCTTGGAAAGGCGGAGACAAAGAAGAAGATTGAAGCGCTTCTGGAAATGCTGTCGCTTCAGGAGGTAAGAAAGAAGCAGATATCCAAACTGTCCGGAGGAATGAAGCGCAGGGTTGGAATTGCGCAGGCAATGCTCAATGATCCGGAAGTGCTGATCTTAGATGAGCCTACCAGCGGGCTGGATCCAGGAGAGAGAGTCCGGTTCCGCAACCTTCTCTCAGAATTTGCCAGGGGCAGGATCGTACTGATATCCACGCATATCGTCTCAGATGTGGAATATATTGCTACCTGCAATGCAATCATGAAAGAAGGGAGGATCATTGCCACTGGGGAGACGGAAAAACTGGTACGGGAAGTGGACGGGAAGGTATGGAATGCCCAGATCGATCCCAGGGAACTTGCGGCTTTTGAACAGCGGGTGCCAATTTTAAATGTCTATAATAAGGAGGATGGAGACTTGCAGGTCCGCTACCTGGCGGATACGGCTGTTATACCAGGCTCGATAAAAACGGAGCCCCGAATGGAAGACTTATATCTGTGGCTGTTCCCGGAACATGCAAGAGAGGAGGAAGTAATATGAGACTGTTATGCTTAGAACTAAAGAGGCTTGTAAAGACCCGCTCAACCTGGATGCTTCTTGCTGCCGCCTTAATCCTGTCAGCGGTATTGGCATATTTTCCCATATCTTTCGTGACTTCCTATAAGACAGATGCAAGGGGGAATACGGTGAAACTTACGGGGATAGAAGCAATCCAGAATAAGAAGGAGCAGGAGCAGGCCATAGCCGGATTGATAACGGAGAAAAAGGTGGCAAAGGCAGTCAAGGACTTTCGGGAATGTTATCAGGAATATGGAAGCGCTTTTCCTCCGGAGGTTCCGATGGAGGTGTATAATGAGAAGATAGCGCCCCAGTATCCGGTTCTGGAACGGGCAGCCAGGGTGCTTGCAGATTCTCAGGTGTACGTGGATACCATGACGGACGCGGATATTTCTCCCGAAGATGTCGCTGGGTTTTATGAAAAATACCGGGAACGTTTGAAACAGATGGGAAAGGATGAGAAAGAGCAGGAAGAAATTGAAAGGCTCAGCGCGGATATTGAGACGCCGTTTACCTATGTGCCGGGGTTTTCCGCGGAATCCTATGATTATCTGGTCTTGTATCTGTTTCTTTTGATGTTTATCTTCGCGGTTATCGCAGCGCCTGTGTTCTGCGCGGAGTATCAGACCGGTGCTGACAGCATCCTTCGCTGCGCCAGGCATGGACGCATGCGGCTGGCTGCGACCAAGATCGGAGCCATGCTGATCATTTTTCTGGCGACGTTCGGTGCGGGAACCGCGGTCTTCCTTCTTATTACGAATCAGGCCTTCGGATGGGAAGGACTTCAAACTTCCCTGCAGATGCTGCGGTCAGCATTCGTGATGCCTCAGATGACGCTGGGAGAGGCCTGGACAACTGTCGTGCTGGCAGGCTTATGCTCCCTTCTTGCTACAGTCTGTGCTGCCCTATATTTGTCTTCCAGGTGCAGAAACGTGCAGGCTGCCATCATAGGAAGCATTGTACTGTGCATGCTGCCGACCATCATTTATATGGTGTCAAGCAGCAATGTGGCAGACATTCTAAGATGCATATTCCCATCAGGGGGAATCGGCCTGACGAATAGTTTTTTCTATGAAGTGATGGGACTGCATTTTATCCGCCTTGGCACTGGATATATCTGGACGCCGCATCTGATCATGGGCGCCGCAATCCTTGAGATTCCGCTGTTTCTGGTGTTGACCGCAGTGACTTACTGCCGTCGGGAATCCATTTAGATTTGACAGAAATGTGAAGATATGTTACGATACCCACCGTTGCAAATGTAACAAATTTGTAATAATTGTAATAAAGTTGAAATTTTTGAATATACTTTATTAAGACAATGTTCATGCATTGCAATAATAGGAGGGTATAAATTTATGATAAAAAATAAGAGACTGAGTTCGATGTTCGCGCTGTTTTCAGCCTGTTCATTGATGACAGTAGGATTTACCAGTCAGGCAGCCTCTTTACAGCCGGAAGTAAAGACTGCGGTAAGTACGAAGGAGAATATAGCGTCTGAAATACAATTGAATGCCTTGCAGGCAGTTCCGGCCAATATAGTAACAAGTGCCAATTCGGCAGTAGACGAAGAAGTGAAAAGAGCCGCCGAGGAGGCGGCAAGAAGAGAGCAGGAGGCAAGAGAGCAGGCAGAGCGGGAGGCCGAGGCTAAAAGAGCCGCAGTTCTTAAGCAAAGCCAGACGCTTCTTGCGTCCATCATATTCTGCGAGGCCGGAAACCAGCCTTATGAGGGACAGGTAGCCGTAGGAGCGGTGGTTATGAACCGCGTAAACAGCGGCATCTATCCGAACAGCATAGAGGAAGTCATCTACCAGCCCGGCCAGTTTGGCCCGGTGTCCACAGGATGGCTGGACAAAGTCAGAAGTTCCGGCGGCTATACCGATTCGGCCATGCAGGCGGCGGGAGACGCGCTGTCAGGAGCCAACCCTGTGGGCGGATGCCTGTATTTTGACCAGGGCGGCTATGGCATGAGGATTGGAGACCACTACTTCCATTGATTTGACAAAACCACAAGAATTGTATAGGATGAAAGAGCAGGGGATGTTCAGTCTTCTGCTCTTATTTTAACTTGCAGGATGGAGGATAATCCGTGTATAGAATATTAGTGGTTGAAGACGACATGACCATCGCAAAAGCGCTGGCATCCCATTTGCGTAAATGGGACTATGAAGTAGCATGCGTAGAAGACTTTAAGAACGTAATGGAAATATTTGCGGAATATGATCCGCAGCTGGTGCTGCTGGACATCGTGCTGCCATTTTTTAATGGGTTTCACTGGTGCCAGGAGATCCGTCGGCTGTCAAAGGTGCCTATCATCTTTATCTCATCGGCGGGAGACAATATGAACATTGTTATGGCGATGAATATGGGCGGGGATGAATTTATTGAAAAGCCCTTTGACCTGAACGTGGTGACGGCGAAAGTCCAGGCAATGTTGAGGAGAACCTATGCATTTCATGGCTCTGCCAATATCATTGAGCATAATGGACTGCTGCTGAACCTGGGGGACGCCTCTCTTTCCTACCAGGGCGAAAAGATCGAGCTGACTAAGAATGAATTTAAGATATTCCAGACCCTGCTTGAGAACGCGGGCAAGATAGTCCCGCGGGATGATCTGATCACCCGGCTGTGGGAGAGCGACGAGTTCATTGACGAGAATACGCTAACGGTGAATATCGCGAGGCTCCGGAAGAAGCTTGGCATTGCGGGCCTGGAAGACTGGATCGTAACGAAAAAAGGAATAGGATATATGGTGCAGGCATGAGATTGACAGGAAGATATATCAGGGATCATATCAGGGGAATAGGCATGTACGCCGGGATCATGGCCATATTTGCCTTGCTATTCTATTTGTATAATATCCCAATGGATGCGCTGGAATACGCCTTGCTTCTGAGTCTATTGTGGATTCTTGGATTTGTGGCGGCGGATTTTATGAACTGCAGAAGAAAGCACAGGGAACTGTTAAGGATGAAAGGAATCCTCCAGGTAAAACGGGAAGAATTGCCGAAGGCGGATACCCTGGCAGAATGGGACTACCAGCAGATAGTAAATGCGCTGTTTGAGAGTAGAAGCGAACTGGAGTCGGCGGCGCAGTTAAGCAGGCAGGACATGCTCGACTATTATGTGCTGTGGGCCCATCAGATCAAGACGCCGATCGCTGCCATGCGTATCCTTCTGCAGTCCCAGGACCTGACGGAAGAAAACGAAGAAGCGGTTAAGACTTTGAAGATGGAACTATTTAAGATCGAGCAATATGTGGAGATGGTGCTGACCTATCTTCGGATGGAGTCCATGTCCTCGGATATGGTGCTTCAATGGTATGCCGCGGACGATATCGTGAAGCAGGCAGTTAAGAAATACTCCCAGCTGTTTATCCTGAAGAAGATCGCGCTTCGGATGGATGTGCCGGAGGAGATGATCCTAACGGATGAGAAGTGGATGGCCTTTGTCGTAGAGCAGATCCTGTCCAACGCGCTGAAGTATACCAGTGAAGGCACAGTGGCCGTCTATATGAAGGAGAAGGAACTGGTCATTGAAGATACGGGCATCGGGATCCAGGAAGAGGATGTTCCACGGGTGTTTGAAAAGGGATTTACCGGATTTAATGGACGAAGAGACAAGAAGTCTACCGGCATCGGGCTGTATCTGTGCAAGACGATTCTGGACAGGCTGGGACACGGCATCCGTATAGAGTCGAAGGTGGGGGAAGGCACAAAAGTATTCCTGTATCTTGAGAGAAATGTGCTTGACCCAGAGTAAGCGGCCGCCCGGCAAATCACAGAAACTGTTCCAGTCCCTGATGGTCAAGCAGGATCAATACATGCCCTTTAATGCGGAAATAGGCTCAGTTTGTGACGAATTTGTAAGGTTGGGCCAGGAGAATGTAACCTGATTCGATGGAAGGAGAGTTCTGGATAATCTATAATATGATTTGTAATAAACAAAGAATAGATGAAAGGACGGGAATATAAGATGGCTTTATTAGAGGTAAAGAATGTAAAGAAAATATACACTACCCGGTTTGCCGGAAATCAGGTGGAGGCATTAAAGAATGTAAGTTTCTCCGTAGAACCAAGAGAATACGTAGCGATAATGGGAGAATCTGGGTCAGGGAAAACGACGCTTCTTAATATCCTGGCTTCGCTTGACAAGCCGACGGGAGGCAAGGTGTACTTGAAGGGGAATGATCTGGGAAAGATTAAGGAAAAGGAGATGGCGGCATTCAGGCGGCAGAATCTGGGATTCGTGTTTCAGGACTTTAATCTTCTGGATACGTTTTCTCTTAAAGATAATATCTTCCTTCCGTTGGTTCTTTCCGGGAAGAAGTATGACGAGATGGAGAAGAAGATCAAGCCGGTAGCCCAGCGCCTTGGCATTGAGAAATTGCTGGAAAAATATCCCTATGAGGTATCCGGCGGCCAGAAACAGAGGGCAGCGATTGCAAGGGCAATCATCACAAGACCCCAGCTGATCCTGGCTGACGAGCCTACCGGCGCGCTGGATTCTAAGGCGGCAGACGAGTTGCTGACGCTTTTTAATGCCATCAACGAAGACGGGCAGACAATCCTGATGGTTACCCACAGCGTCAAGGCCGCAAGCCATGCCAAACGGGTACTGTTTATTAAGGACGGAGAAGTGTTCCACCAGCTGTATAGGGGAAATCTTACAAATGAGCAGATGTTCCAGAAGATCTCTGACACGCTTACCGTGTTGACAACAGGGGGTGAGCAGGTTGAATAGTTCAGTTTATGGAAAACTTGCGGTCACCAACCTGAAGAATAACCGGAAAACCTATATTCCTTACATGCTGACGGCGATCCTTACGGTCATGATGTTCTATATTATAGACGCCTTGTCCAGAAATAAGAGCGTGGGAGACGGGAATCTGCGGCTCTGCCTTGCCTGGGCGACGGTAGTCATCATTGTATTTGCCGTAATCTTCCTGTTCTACACCAACAGTTTCCTCATCAAGAGAAGGAAAAAGGAAATCGGCGTCTACAATATACTGGGAATGGGCAAGCGGCATATTGCCAAGATGCTGACCATTGAGACTTTGATAATAGCGGTTATAAGCATTGTCGTCGGACTTGTTGCAGGAATCATATTCAGCAAGCTGATGTTCCTTGCTCTTTTGAAAATCATACATTATGACGTAAATATGGTATTTGAACTCTCGGTCAGAGCACTCCTGAATACGCTGCTCCTTTTTACCGTCATATTCGCCATGACGCTGATCTACAATCTGCTCCAGATCCGTCTCTCCAACCCGGTGGAGCTGCTAAGAGGCGGAAGCCAGGGAGAAAAAGAGCCAAAGACAAAATGGCTGCTGACCATATTTGGAGTGGTTGCCATCGGGATCGGATATTACATCGCGATTACAACGGAATCTCCGCTTACCGCGATCACGAAGTTCTTTCTGGCAGTCATCTGTGTCATCATAGGAACCTATGCGCTGTTTACGGCGGGCAGCATCGCTTTGCTGAAACTTCTGCGGAAGAATAAGAATTACTATTATAAGACCAGCCATTTTACTTCCATATCAGGCATGATCTACCGGATGAAGCAGAACGCGGTAGGACTTGCCAACATCTGCATCTTAAGTACCATGGTGCTGGTGATGATTTCCACCACGATCTCGCTGTATACCGGAATGAACGACGTGCTGGAAACCAGATTCCCCACGGAATTCGAGGCAAGGAACTATAACGCTACCAAAGAAAATATGGATAAGATCGACCGGATCATAGAGGAAGAGTCCAGAAGCGCAGGTGTGAAGGTTAAGAATATGACCAGCCACAGACAGGCAGGCCTGTCTGCCATCCGTACGGGAAGCGATTTTTCCCTTATAGAGACGGGAAACTATGCGGCAGAGGATCTGTGCTCGCTGATTTTCATCAGCCAGGATGAATATAACAGGCTGGCTGATGAAAACGTATCCATCGCGGAAGACGAGATACTAGTCTTTGTGGATACTATGGATACCTATGGCAAGGATACGGCAAAGATCGGAACTGCCACCTTCAAAGTAGCCAAAGAGTTAAAGAAGTTCCCATTGGCAAAGAAGAGCCAGGGGCGGCTGGCGCCTACATTTTATATGGTTGTCAACAATGAGGAAATCATGCAGCAGTTCCTGAATGAGGCTTACGCAGACAGCGACATGCAGGTTGACTGGAAGGAACAGCATATCAATATAGACTATATTGTCACATTTGATCTGGAGGGCAGCCAGAAGGCGTGCATGAAAGCGGAGGAAACGATCAAGAGCCGGATAGAGTCCGAGACCACTCCGTCATTCTGCGACAGCCGGGAACTGAACCGGGAAGGGTTCTATATGCTGTACGGCGGCCTTTTGTTCATCGGCATCTATCTGGGCGTCATGTTCCTGATGGCGACTGTGCTGATTATCTACTATAAGCAGATATCCGAGGGATATGATGACAAGGAGCGTTATCAGATCATGCAGAAAGTCGGCATGAGCAAGAAGGAGGTAAGGCATTCCATCAGAAGCCAAGTGCTTACCGTGTTCTTCCTTCCTCTTATCACGGCCATCATCCATATCATCGTAGCCTTTAAGGTAATCACCAAATTGCTGGCCGTGCTGAACCTTGTGAATGTGTCGCTGTTCATGGCGTGCACCATCATCACGGTGGTTGTATTCGCAGTGTTCTATGCGATCGTATACAGCCTGACTGCCAGGGAATACTATAAAATCGTGAATTAGAATCAATGCCGGTCATGCGGGCAGGGATATAGCATTTTAAAATCATGCGTCCCTGCCCGCGTTTTATCCTGGCTTAAAAGTTTACGTGCCTTTTTATGATTTTAGTGTTATAATAATACCTACTTACATAAAACACTTAACGAAGGAGGAATTGGTATGAAATTGGTGATTACGATGAGCCGCAGATATGGTACCGGAGCAAGCGTTATTGCAGAGGAACTGTCGAAGAGGCTTGGGATTCCGGTATATGACAAGGTGAACGTGGAACAGGAACTAAGCAGGAATACCTATGAATCCGAAGTGGAAGCGATCAAAGGGCTGGCACAGAAGCCATGCATTATCCTTGGGCGGTGCGCGTCAGAGATATTGAAAGACAGGCTTAACGTGTTCAATATCTATGTGTGTGCTGACAAGGAAGACAGGATCGAACGTATTATGAAGAAGGAATCTCTTACATATGAAGAGGCTGCCCAGAAGATTGATGCGAACGACAGGGAGCGTTCCAGGTATTATCATGAGCACACGGGCAAAGCCTGGGGTGACGTGAATAACTATCATATGATTCTGAATACTTCCGATCTGGGCGTGGAGAACTGCGCGGATATCCTGATGAGATATTTTGAGCAGAAAGAATATATCTAATAAAAATATTCTGATAAATCATGTTAAGAAAGAGGAGGAACAGCACAATGACAAAAGCAGGAGAAAGAGAAGTAGTAAAGGTAGAGCGCGTAAATGGCGGAGCGGGCTTCATTATGAAGGAAGGCCTTATAAGCCAGGAGGAATTAGGAGAGCACTGCAAGATGTTCAGCAAGGTGACGGTGCCTGCCAACTGCGAGTTGGGACATCATGAGCATCATGGGGAGACGGAGACCTATTACATCCTTAGCGGAACAGGAATGTACGAAGACAATGGCAAGGCAATTCCCGCAGAGGGAGGAGACGTATTCTTCTGCAAGGACGGAGACGGCCATGGAATTAAGAATACAGGGACAGAAGATCTGACATTTGTGGCATTGATCCTTAAGAAGTAAGAAGGAAAAGAAACAGGCAGGGAAGGCCGCCAAAGCGTGGAGCAGCATATCCACAGCTTGGCGGCCTTTCTTTTCTCATCGCCGGTCTCATTGCCGGGACTTAAGCGCACGCTTCAGGCAGTCGATCAGCCGGTCGTTCTCTTCCGGCATCAGGAAGCAGAAGCGGATATACTCGCCTTCCAAGGTCTCGAAAGAGGAACAGTCCCGGATCATCAGGTTTTCATGGATGGCCGCCTCAAACAGGTCAAAGGAAGTAAGGCCGTCTTTCAGAATCCGTATCAGGACGAAGTTGGCATAGGGCTTATATATCTTTAAGCCGTCTATGGCATTTAACTCCTGGCAGACCCGGGTACGCTCGGAGTCGATCAGATTCCAGGTAGCCTGTATATACGCGCTGTCTTTGAGCATCAATTCCCCGGCGTAGGCCCCGATGCTGTTGAGGCTCCAGGGGTTCTGGTGGAGAAGGAGGGCATAGAGGAGTTCCTTGCTGCCAGTAATTCCGTACCCGAATCTTAAGCCCGGGGAGGCAAAAAACTTAGAGACGCCGCGGATCACCATGAAGTTATCGTATCTGCCGGCAAGGGGAATTGCCGTAATAGCAGAAGGATCGGGCGCAAACTCCGCATACGTTTCGTCAATCATGACGAAGATTCCTTTTTTCTTGCAGGTGCCTATAATACGCTCCATATCCGCCTGATGTATGGCGGAAGAGGTGGGATTATTGGGATTGCAGAGGATGACCAGGCCGATGCCATCCGTCAGCGATTGAAGAAAATCAGGGATGTCCAGCACAAAATCCTGAGATTCCTTCAGATGGTAGTACTGTAAAGCGCCGCCGATCAGGGAAAGCTCCCTGGCGTATTCTGAATAGGTGGGGCCGAGGACCAGGGCTTTCTTGGGTGAGAGCAGGCTGATCAGAAGAGAGATCAGTTCTGTAGAACCATTGCCAACCACGATATGCCCGGGATCGGCGTGGCAGTAGGCCCCTATGGTCTTATGAAGACTTGTATAATCCCGGTCGGGATAGCGGGTGATGACATCCAGATTGGCGGCAAGCTGGCTCTTTACCTTTTCTGACAATCCAAGGGGATTGACATTGGCGCTATAGCAGATGATATCCTCCTTGCGCATGTGATAATAACTTGCGATCTTTTCCAGATCGCTTCCGTGAAATTCAGGCTTCTTTTCCATATCTATAAACCACCTTTCTGCGAAAGGCACCGATGGGGTTATGAAACTCTTTCTCG
>OCAV01001147.1_pt1 | contig 18632 bp, 18 predicted proteins | sample 1538331 | NCBI WGS metagenome assembly OCAV01 (sample SAMEA2580297, study PRJEB22360) | human gut metagenome | biome: human gut; feature: human-associated habitat; material: faeces | place: Denmark | collected 2008/2010
CCATCGGAGAACACGGCAAGGTGGATTTGCCCTATATGGCAGAACTGCTGGGCACTCCCGGTGAGTACGGACGCATTACCACTGAACTCTCCGGCGTGATCTTCAAGGACCCTGCCGCCGACCCTACCGACCCCGAAGCAGGCTGGCAGATGGCAGACGAGTACCTGTCCGGCGATGTCCGGGCAAAGCTGCGAATGGCGCAGTTCGCCGCCGAGACCAACCCGGAATTTGCGGTCAATGTGGATGCGCTGATTAAGGCACAGCCCAGAGAACTGGAAGCATCTGAAATTGATGTACGGCTGGGTGCCACATGGCTTGCACCTGAAATCATTCAAAAATTTATGACCGAGACTTTCCAGATCCCCTACTATCTGCGCCATGCAGTCAAAGTGAGATATTCTCCGTATACCGCAGAGTGGCGTGTGGAAGGTAAGACCGCTACGGGGCGGGGTGACATTATCTCCTCCGAGACCTACGGCACCAGCAGAGCCAACGCCTATAAGATTCTGGAGGAGACCCTGAACCTGAAAGATGTCCGCATCTACGACACCATTGAGGATGCTGATGGCAAACTCAAACGTGTACTGAACAAGCGAGAGACCATGCTGGCGCAGCAGAAGCAACAGGTCATCAAGGATGCTTTCGCCAACTGGGTCTGGCAAGACCCTCAGCGGCGCATTGCGCTGGTGAAGCAGTATAACGAGCTGTTCAACTCCACCCGCCCCCGTGAGTATGATGGCTCCCACATCCATTTTGTCGGTATGAACCCGGAGATCACCCTCCGGGAGCACCAGCGCAACGCCATCGCTCATGTGCTTTATGGCGGTAATACGCTGCTTGCACACGAAGTTGGCGCGGGCAAAACCTACGAAATGGCGGCATCCGCTATGGAAGCAAAACGGCTGGGGCTGTGCCAGAAAAGTCTTTTTGTCGTGCCCAATCACCTGACGGAGCAGTGGGCAAGCGAGTTCCTGAACCTCTACCCCAATGCCAAGCTGCTGGTAGCACGGCGCAAGGACTTTGAGACTGCCAACCGCAAAAAATTCTGTGCCCGCATCGCCACCGGGGACTATGATGCCGTCATCATTGGGCACAGTCAGTTTGAGCGCATTCCACTGTCCTTTGAGCGGCAGGAGCGCATTATTCAGGAGCAGATCTACGAGACCCTTGCCGCCATCAACGAACTGAAAGCCCATGCAGGTGAGAATTTCTCCATCAAGCAGATGGAAAAGACCCGGAAAACGCTGGAAACCAAGCTGGAAAAACTGCGCTCCGATGAGCGCAAAGACGATGTGATTACCTTTGAGCAACTGGGCGTTGACAGGCTTTTTGTGGACGAGAGCCATTTTTACAAGAACCTCTTTTTGACCACAAAAATGCGGAATGTCGCAGGATTATCCACCAGCGAAGCGCAGAAATCCAGCGATATGTTCGGCAAGTGTCGCTATCTGGATGAGATCACCGGCGGGCGGGGCGTGGTGTTCGCCACGGGCACGCCCGTGAGCAATTCCATGACCGAACTGTACACGGTCATGCGGTATTTGCAGTACAGTACCTTGCAGCAGAAAAAGCTAACCCACTTCGACTGCTGGGCATCCACCTTTGGTGAGACGACCACGGCCATCGAACTGGCCCCGGAGGGTACCGGCTACCGTGCCCGCACCCGGTTCGCCAAGTTTTTCAACCTCCCGGAGTTGATGTCCATGTTCAAGGAGGTTGCGGACATTAAAACTAGCGACCAGCTTCATCTGCCGGTGCCGGTCGCAAAGTTTGAAACCGTGGTGGCAAAGCCGTCCGAAATTCAAAAGGAAATGGTGCAGGAACTGAGCAAACGTGCCGCAGATATCCACTCCGGCATCGTGGATGCGTCCGTGGACAATATGCTCTGCGTCACCAACGATGGGCGCAAGATTGGCTTGGACGTTCGCCTGATGAACCCCATGCTGCCGGACGACCCCAACAGCAAACTGAACGTATGCGTTCAGAACGTGCTGAAGATCTGGGAGGAAGGCAAAGACCAGAAGCTGACCCAACTTTTGTTCTGTGACCTCTCAACACCAAAGAACGATGGCAATTTCAACGTCTACGATGACATTCGCAAAAAGCTGATCTCTGCCGGAGTGCCGGAAAACGAGATCGAGTTTATCCACAACGCCGACACCGAAGCGAAAAAGGCAGCATTATTCTCCAAAGTACGCTCCGGCGATGTGCGAGTTTTGCTTGGAAGTACGGCAAAAATGGGAGCGGGCACCAACGTGCAGTCCCGGCTTGTGGCGGTGCATCATCTGGATGTTGGCTGGAAGCCCAGCGACATGACCCAGCGCAATGGTCGCATCATCCGGCAGGGCAATATGAATAAAGAAGTCAAGGTGTTCAATTACGTTACGGAAGGGACATTTGACAGTTATTTGTTCCAAACTTTGGAAAACAAACAGCGATTTATCAGCCAGATTATGACCAGCAAATCCCCGGTGCGCTCCTGCGAGGATGTGGACGAACAGGCACTTTCCTATGCGGAGATCAAGGCATTGTGCGCTGGAAATCCGCTCATCAAGGAGAAGATGGATTTGGATGTGCAGGTCGCCAAGCTGAAGGTGCTGAAAGCCGACCACCAAAGTCAGAAATTCCGCCTGCAAGACAAGCTGCTGACCAAATTCCCGGCTGACATTCGGGAAACGAACGCCTATATTGCTGGGGTGAAAGCGGACGCACAGCTTGCCGCCGCCCATCCGCAGGTGCAAGAGGGTTTCTGCGGCATGACCATCAAGGGCGTGACCTACGATGAGAAAAAGACCGCCGGTGAGCGTCTGGTGCTTGCTTGTTCTGAACTGCCAAACGCCGAAGAAAAAGTCATCGGCAGCTACCGGGGCTTTGAACTGTCCCTGCGTTTCGACACCTACCGCAGTGAGTATCAGGCTATTTTGAAGGGTCAGCGGAGATACCCGGTGCCCTTGGGCACCGACCCGCTGGGCAACATTATCCGTCTGGATAATTCGCTGAACAACTTCCCGGAGCGCATTAACTCTGCTGAGAATGAACTAGCCACTCTGCATCAGCAGCAGGCGGCGGCGCAAATTGAGGTGGAGAAGCCCTTCCCACAGGAGGAAGAATTGGCAGAGAAGTCCGCTCGGCTTGCAGAGCTGAACGCCCAGTTGGATGTGGACGAGAAAAATCACGAGCCGGAACAGGACGAGGAAGAACAGGAGGATGCACCTCGCCGCCCCTCGGTGCTGGCAGCACTGGAAGAAAAATCGGACAAGCCGGAGCCGGTGAAGCCCTTCCGCAGTTATTACGACAAGGATGGTGATGCCCGGTGAGGGAAAAGCGGGACGAGATCATCATCCTGAGAACCACAAAGGCCGAGAAGAACCGCATTTATGAAAAGATGCTGGGCATGGGCATCCGCAGCCTGAGTGCCTATATCCGAAAAATGGCTCTGGATGGCTACTGCTTGAACCTTGACCTACCGCAACTGCGGCGGATGGCATATCTCTTGCAGATGTGCAGCAACAACTTGAACCAGTTCGCCAAAGCCGCTAATGAAAATGGTCGGGTCTATGCTGCAGACATGGAGGACCTGCGGCGGCGGCTGGATGAACTGATTGAGATTGGTCGGCAGATTCTTTCCCGGCTGGCTGATCTCTAAATTTCTCTCCGCAGTTGGAGGACTGCGGGGCTACATAAGGTTGACATCCTTGCAAAGCAATCGTTGATACCTTTATAATCGGGGTGAAAGAAAGGCAGGTGCTGGATATGAGGTTCGTTTTTAAGATGATCGTTTTTCCGTTTTGGCTGCTTACGGCTTTCCTTGCGCTGATGCTGAAATGGACGCTGAACCTGTCGGCGTTCGCGCTGGCGCTGCCCATGCTGTATATTTTTGGCTGCGGTCTTTATACGCTGTACTGCCGGGAGTGGATGCAGTTTTTGATCTTGCTGGTGGCAGAGTTTGGCTGCTTTGTGTTGATTTTCATGGGCGCTTTGATTGCAGATGCAGCAGAGCGTTTTAGTGGCTGGGTTGCCGGATTGTGAGGGATGCTATGGAAAACCAGAAATTGGAGGCTTGTTATTCTGAGCACAGCAGCACGCTCTTTTTTGAAATGCTGGGTGAGGACGAAAACTATCAGCGGCTGAAAAACGCCAAAATAGCGGCTGAAAAAGCCCTGCGGGATACCATCAGCAAAGAAGCGTGGAAGCAATACCTCGCTTTGGATGAGATCTGCAACGAGTTGGAATGCGCCCGATATAAGGCGATGTATCTGGCGGGTGCTGCCGATTACGAAAAAATATCCAAATGATCTTGATGCCGCCGATGTGCGGCATTTTCTTTTTTTAGGGGGGGTGATGGCACTGGCGGCAACACGGTTGATCCCTATGCGGAAAAACAAGGGCAAGTCCATCGGGGCGTGTCTGCACAATCACACCAGCTATATCCAGAACCCGGACAAGACCGAACAGGGCGAGTTGGTCAGCAGCTACCAGTGCAGCCCTCTGACCGTAGACGAGGAATTTCTGCTGACGAAACGGCTGTACGAGCAGACCACCGGGCGCAGCCAGAAAAGCGATGTCATCGCCTATCAGGTGCGGCAGTCCTTCAAGCCGGGGGAGGTCACGCCGGAGGAAGCCAACCGCATCGGCTACGAGTTTGCCGAGCGTTTTTTGAAGGGCAAGCACGCTTTTATCGTTGCTACCCACACCGACCGAGCGCACATCCACAACCACATTATTTATAATTCCACTGCCTTGGACGGAACCCGAAAATTCAAAAATTTCTGGCTTTCCTCCTTTGCGGTGCAGCGGTTGAGCGACCTGATTTGTTTGGAACATCAGCTCTCCACCATCGAGTACAAGCCCTACCGGGAACGGCAGAAGCGCATCGTCTACCCACCGAAAGAGAGCAACCGTGACCGGCTATGCAGCGTGATCGACAGCATTCTGGCTGAAAAGCCCAAGGACTACGAGGACTTTCTGCAAAGGCTGGAACAGCAGGGCTATGAGGTGAAGCGTGGCAAACACACGGCGGTGAAGGGCAAGGGGCGGAAACGATTTATCCGGTTCCGAACTCTGGGCACAGGCTACGGCGAGGACGAGATCAAGGCGGTGCTGGAGGGAAAGGTGAAGCACCACCCCTATCAGAAGCAGCCGCCCAAAGAACAGCCGTTCCAGTTGCTGGTGGACATTCAGGGAAAAATGGCAGAGGGCAAAAACATCGGCTACAAAAAGTGGGCAACGAAGTTCAACCTGAAAGAGATGTCCAAGACATTGCTGTTCTTGCAGGAGCAGAAAATCAGCAGCACCGAGGAACTACGGGAGCGTGCAGCGGCGGCAACGGAACGCTATCATACCATGGGGGATTCCATCAAGGCGGCGGAAGCAAGGCTGACCGAAATCGCTGTTCTGAAAACCCACATCATCAATTATGTCAAGACCCGCCCGGTCTATGATGCCTATCGCAAGTCGGGGTACAGTAAAAAGTTTTTGGAAGTCCACCGGGAGGAGATCACCCTGCACAAGGCGGCAAAAGCGGCCTTTGATGAAGCAGGGCTGCAAAAGCTGCCGAAGGTCAAGGAATTGGATGCGGAGTTCGCAGAACTGCTGACAAAAAAGAAAGCAGCTTACCCGGACTACCGCAAGGTACGGAATGAGATGCAGGAGTTGGTTCGCGCACAGAAAAATGTAGAACGATTTTTTGCAGAGGAAAAGCCAGCACAGGAAAACGAGCAGGCTCGATAAGAAAAGATTGCCGGGAGTTGACCGAGAGTGGTCGGCTCCCGGTATTTTTTGCGTTTTGCCATCCTGTTGGCAACAACAGGGTCTATTGATTGTGTATCAGGCGCACCACAACAGGTATTCTATGGAGTGTAAACAACTCTACTGAAATGGAGCGTGCTATGAAAGAATTATTCGGGCAGCGCCTGCGGGAGCAGCGACAGAATCAGGGCTTGACAATGGAGCAACTCGCAGAAAAAGCGAATCTCTCCACCAATTTTATCGGCGCAATTGAGCGTGGACTGAAAGAGCCTAGTCTTTCTACGCTCATCAGCATTTTGAATGCGCTGGATATTCCGGCAGATGTTCTGCTCCGTGATTATGTTGGAACAGCATCTCATGTGACCGATGAAGAGATTTGCAAGCGGCTGGAAGGCTTGACCCCTATCCAGAAAAAAGCAGCACTTGACTTGCTGGACACCTATATCGCCAATCTCCCGTATCTTACAAACGAAGAATAATCTGCAAACCTTGCAAGCGTATCGGCTGGGATTTAGCCGGTACGCTTTTCTTTTGCATCACTTTCGACTATAATAATTCTTATAGGGTGCATTATGCTCTAAAGAGTTGATTTGGAGGTACCGAGATGAGAGAACAACGGTACAGTATTCTAGCAGATATTCAGGACGCAATCGAGCGCGCAAAGCAGGGCAAGCTGGCGTTGTACTGGCAGCGCACCATCCAGCGGGAATACCGATGCAAAAAAGTCACCCCTGCCGAGCAACAGGCGTATGAGCAGTTGCAGAGCATTCTTTCCGAAGTGCCACAATGGAGCGATGAAGAAGAACTGCGCCATGACATGGAGAACATCGGCGGCAGGCTCTGGTTCTGCCACTTCTGGACTGACCACAATTCCATGGTGCAGTTGACGGAAGATCGCAACGGCAGATTTCATGCTGCCTACGTTCTGGATACGGACACCTCCCCAGAGGTGCGCCGGGAGGCTGCACTACTGGCGCAGAGAGAACTTGCGAAATGTATGCAGGAATGGGACATTTCGCTTCTGAATACGCAGGTATCTGAACAGATGAAGTATGCTTCTCTGGCGGAAGCCGCTTCTCGCCTCATGCAAGTCCTCAACGACCCGGAGAACATCACCGGGTAAAAAGCGTCCCATCGGGATGCGTAGCCTGCATTGGAAAATGCAGAACATAGGGGTTTGGGGCACTCCCCAACAAGCATTTTGCAACGCAAAAAGTGTTTTTGTATAGACGAAAACATTGCTTGCCACAACAATACGACCTTTCAGTCCGTATTCAACTGCTTTCTGTTCTATCGCAATTTTCAAAAATATCAGCTCTCTCACATTCGCGGCGGCAAATCGCATATTCAAAAATCTCTTGCAGTATGGAAGCCGGAGCTGGAGCGTTACACCGGTCTGGTGCAGCAAATCAAGGAAAAGAGCAAGGAACGCAAAGCGTTGGTTAAGCTACGATTAATTGGAGGCACTTCCGTGGGCTTTTTTCAGAAAATAATTGATGATTTTGGGCTGGGGCAGCATAAGGTGGATGAGGAAGCACTCTATGCCCAGATTGCTCTGTTCAAGGATGATTTGAAAGCGCAGGAAGGAAAATACACCAATCAGGACGAAGCTATCCAGTTTAGGGACAAGTGGGCAGACCTTTACAAAGAGGCGAAGGCGGCCCGGCTTGGAAAGAAATCTCCATTGTGGGAAGAACGAAAGCAGTTCACGGATACCTTTGACAGATTGGCGGAGGTGTTGACTGGATACAACAGTGCAGTTATCGCCGCTGAATCGAAACGGTGTGATGCCTTACTTTCCGACATTGACGGCAAAAATCTCGACCCACAGCAACGGGCAGTTGTCCTCTGCAATGAGAAAAGGATGCTGGTCTTAGCGGGTGCCGGCAGCGGTAAAACGCTTACGATAGCCGGAAAGGTAAAGTATCTGTGTCAGGAGAAGGGTGTGAGCCCGGAGGACATTCTCCTTATCGCCTTTACCCATAAATCGGCTGAAGAAATGACAGACCGCATATCTGGAAAGCTGGGAATTCCGGTTTCTGCGACCACGTTCCATAAGCTGGGCTTGGACCTCATCAGAGAAGCAGAGGGAAAACGCCCGGACGTGTATGAAGGTCTTACGGATTTTTGTCGGGACTATTTCCAGAATGTGATCACAACACAGGCAGGCTAGGTAAGGTGTATTATTGAGTTCTTTGCGTACTATCTTCATATCCCGGCGGATATGGAGCAGTTCAGCTCTCTGGGTGAAGCCTACGATTACGAAAAGTCTGTGGATCTTGAAACCCTGCGGTCAAAGTACGATCAGGCAAAGTGGATCGGCAAGAAAGAACAGAGCAAAAAGGAACAGCATCGGACGCTTCAGGATGAACGGGTACGCAGTCTGGAAGAGGTTTCTATTGCAAACTTTCTGTTCCTGAACGGTGTCCAGTACGAATATGAACGTCCGTATCCGTTCCCCGATAACGACCCTGATCGAAAACCGTATCACCCGGACTTTTATCTGCCGGAATACGACATCTATCTTGAACATTTCGGCATCAACCGTGAGGGAAAGCTGCCTTGGCTTTCTGCTGTCGAAGAAGAAAAATACCAAGAGGGGATGGCGTGGAAACGCCAGGTACATAAGAAAAACGGAACGAAGCTACTCGAAACATACTCCTACCTGTCCAGTGAGGGCAGGCTCCTAGAGTATCTGGATTCCCTGTTGAAGAAGAATGGGGTCAAGTACAAGGAACCTGACTTCACGGATATTTTCGAGAGCATGTATGAAAAGCAGAGTGACCGATATTTCTCGGAGTTTATCAAGCTCTGTGCCACCTTTGTCGCACTGTTCAAGTCTCAGGGGCATAAGATAGATGATTTGGGTTCTTTGCAAGACAACGGAGTGTCCTCGCAAAAGCCATTTTTCAGAAAAAGAAATGCTGCCTTTAAGATGATCGTTCGCCCGTTGATGGAAGCCTATGACGCATTCTTGAGGGAAAAAGGGGCAGTTGATTTTGCTGATATGATCAATCTGGCAGCAGAAAATGTTACTGCTGGACAAAAAGTCCATCCATATCGGTATGTCATCATTGATGAATATCAAGACATCTCCTATGCTCGGTACCGATTGGTCAAGGCAATTTTGGATCAGACAGGGGCAAATCTTCTTTGCGTGGGAGATGACTGGCAGTCTATCTACCGGTTTGCGGGAAGTGATATTTCGCTCTTTACAGATTTTGAACGCTATTTCGGACGCAGCGTGATCATGCGCTTGGAGCGGACATACCGCAATTCCCAGCAGCTCATAGATGAGGCCGGTCGGTTTGTCCTTAGAAATCCCTATCAACTGAAGAAGTCGCTCGTGTCACCAAAGTCGCTAGACTATCCGATCTCCTTCTTCTGCTACGATATAGCGCCCTTCCAGATGATGCGGAAAGCTATTGATAAAATCATCTCTGAATTTGGCAAGGACAGTTCCATACTGATTCTCGGAAGAAATAAGTTTGATTTTGAAATCCTCATTGGGTCACAGCTATTTCAGTGGCATAGGGACGGAACATTAATGTACTGGGATTCCCCGGAAACACCGATTCGGTTTTTGACAGCGCATAAGTCTAAGGGACTTGAAGCGGATAATGTCATTTTGCTGAACTTTCAGAACTCGACTCTGGGATTTCCCAATAAGATCGCAGATGACCCGGTCTTAGCTCTGGTCCTCGCAGAACCGGAGGATTTTCTCTACGCTGAGGAACGACGGCTCCTGTATGTGGCGCTGACTAGAACGAAGAACCGTGTGTTTGTTCTCACGGACAGCCGGAAGCCGTCAGAATTCTTTAAGGAGTTCAAACCCTCAAAATCGGTGTTCATACTGAACAAGGAAACCGATATTGCTGACCTGCCGTGCTGCCCGAAGTGTCGCACAGGTCATCTTCTCAGTCGAAGAAACGAGAGAACCGGGAAGTTTTTTGTGGGGTGCAGCAATTATCCGAAGTGTGACTATGTGGTTCGGGATGTTACAGTTCTGACAGAGCAAAAAGTATGCCCACAATGCGGTGGATTTCTGGTTCGCCGCCGGGGACAGTATGGCGAGTTCTACGGTTGTACGAATTATCCGAGGTGCAGCTACACAGAGCAGATTTCTGTCGAAAAGAAAACAGGAAATTGATACGGAACCGATAAAGAGGTTGACGGTGTTGTCATCAACGACAAGTGCAAGGCTCTGGCGCAAAAGGTCAAAGAGATCATCGATACCAAATCTTCGTTTGCTGACTGGCTGAACAATCAGAACGTCCGCAATCAGTTGAAGCTGGAGATCAAGATCTGCCTTGTAAAAAACGGCTATCCTCCACAGTACAGCCCCGAAGTTTTCAAAAAGGTCATGGAGCAGGTTGAGAACTTTGAGGAGAACAATTAAATCATCCATAAAGAAAAAATACAGCTATATTCAGGCTTCACACTGAAATATAGCTGTATTTTTTTGCATCGCTAACAATTGTTGTGCTATCTCTTGAAAACAGCGTAAGGATTTATTATAATAAGATAAATAGTTGTGACTTTTGCAAAGGAGCTGTGAGAAATGAATCGGAACTGCCGCCGTAAAACAGAAAAGGTCTATGTGAAGGTGAACTCTGATTTTGACGCAACCGGCTATATGCAGCCCCGGCAGATCACATGGGGCGATGGTCGGACGTATCCCATCGAGCAGGTGCGGGACTTTCGCCCTGCAAATACCATTGCCGATATGCCCGGCGACTGTTATACTGTAATGGTAAAGGGACAGGAGCGGCACCTGTTTTTCGAGCGTTCCGACCCACGGTTTCCATCCCGGTTCGGCCGGTGGTTCGTGGAGGTGGAAACCAAATAACACAGAGGAGGGCTGAAGTATGGCAGCGCAGCGCACCTATCTGGCAATCGACCTGAAAAGTTTCTATGCCTCGGTGGAGTGTGTAGACCGTCATCTTGACCCCCTGACCACCAATTTGGTGGTGGCGGACGCCTCCCGCACCGAAAAGACCATCTGCCTTGCGGTGTCGCCCTCCCTGAAAGCCTACAAGATACCCGGCAGAGCACGGCTGTTTGAAGCCATCCAGCGTGTCCGGGAGGTCAATGCCCAGCGGCTGCAAACTGCCATCCGGCAGCACAAGGCAGTGCGTGGGGAGGATGGCAAGTACCGCTTTGCCAGCACCTCTTTTGATGCCAATGCCCTGAACGCAGACCCGACACTGGGGCTGAGCTACATCGTTGCGCCGCCCCGGATGCAGCGGTATCTGGACGTTTCCACCCAAATCTACAAGACCTACCTCAAATATGTGTCCCCGGCAGACATTTACCCCTACTCCATCGACGAGGTTTTCATTGATGTGACGGGCTATCTGCCCTATTATCACATGAGCGCCCATGAACTTGCCATGACCATGGTGCGGGAGGTGCTGTACAACACCGGCATCACCGCAACGGCAGGCATCGGCACCAACCTCTACCTTGCAAAGCTGGCCATGGACATTGTGGCAAAGCACATCCCAGCGGACAAAGATGGTGTCCGCATTGCAGAGCTAGACGAGCAGTCCTACCGGTATCTGCTGTGGAACCACAGACCGCTGACGGATTTCTGGATGACCGGTCCCGGCACCGTCAAGCGGCTGGAAGCCCACGGCATTTATACGATGGGGGACTTGGCACGGTTTTCCATCCACGGGGAAGATCGGCTATATGAGATTTTTGGCGTGGATGCAGAAATTCTCATCGACCACGCATGGGGCTGCGAACCCTGCGGCATGGAGCAGATCAAAAGCTACAAGCCCAGCACCAACAGCATCAGCGAGGGGCAGGTGCTATCCACTCCTTACCCGTATGATAAAGCAAAACTCATTGTCCGGGAGATGGCGGAGATTCTGATGTTCCGGCTTACGGAAAAGAAACTGGTAACAGAATCCATCACCTTGGAGATCGGCTACGACCGGGAGAATGTGGACAAGGGCGGCTACCGTGGTCTGACCCAGACCGACCGCTACGGCAGAATCATCCCCAAGGCGGCACACGGCACCGTCCGGTTCGATGCCCCTACCAATCTGGGCAGCACCATCATCAACGAAAGTGCAAAGCTGTTTGAGCGCATCACTAATCCAGCACTGACGGTGCGGCGCATCACCCTTAACGCCAACAAGGTCACGCCGGACGAGGGCATCTATCAGGTGGACTTTTTCACCGACACCAAGAAGCTGGAAAAGGAGAAAAAACTCCAGCAAGCCATGTTGGGCATCAAGAACAAGTACGGCAAAAACGCCGTGCTGAAAGCCAGCAGCTACGAGGAAGGTGCCACCATGCGCCAGCGCAATGCGCAGATCGGCGGGCACAGCGCAGGAGGTTCGGATGGAAAACTACAAAAATAGCAAGATCGGACAAGAGACTGCCCAAAAGTATGGGGATATCATAGAGATGGAACGCCCCCAGACTGAAGAATCCCTTCGCAAGCATCCCCGCATGACCTTACAGAACCGGGCAAAGATCTTCTCTCCCTTTGCAGCACTGCGGGGTTATGATGAGCAGCTTGCCGAAGAAAAGCAGCGCACCGAGCGTGTGCCCAAGCGCATTCTGACCGAGGAAGAAATGTCGGCTCTGTCCGATCGGCTGATGCAGGTCACCAAGGGCATGAGCATCACGGTGCGGTACTTCAAGGAGGACACCGCCCACCCGGAGGTTCCGGCAGTGGGTAACTACATCACCCTGACCGGCAAAGCAGACCGCATCGACCCGGTGTTCCGCACCTTGCAGGTGGGCGACACCATGGTGCCCTTTGAAGATCTGGTGGAACTCAGCGGGGAGGGCATCATGGAGATCGACCAATATCTCGGCATCTCAGAGGAATGAAAAAACGCTGGGAGAAATCTCCCAGCGCAAGCAGTCCTAATCACGGTAAGGCGCGGTAGAGGCATCCCTGCTTTGCCGAAGCCCTGCGTTCCACGCGGGGTACTTTGTAGGCAAAGTGGGGGACTTTTATTTTTTCTTCAGCTTTTCGATAGCCTCTTTCAAATCCTCTTCCCATCCGGCATGTTGGTCAAGGTACTCGCCATATATGAGCTGCTCTGCGGCTTTACGAGCCGCTATGGCATCCTCAAGAGATAAAAATTTGCCAAGAAAGACCTGTTTTCGCCTGAAGTTGATGTAGGCCCTATACCGGCCATCTGCCAGACGGGAAACGCCGTTTGCACCCGTGGTTGAGTTCCGGTTGGTTGCTCCACTCATGCGGCTTTTGACGGAAACAAGGCTGGAGCCGTCTGCCCATGCAGTGCTGTGGATTGCGTCGGACTTCTTTTTAATGTCACGGTTGCAGGCGGCGCACTGTCGGATGGGCGAGGACTGCCTGATTCTGCTGAGGCGAGTGACGGTGGGTTTGCCGCACTTGGGGCAGACCGCCTTGCAGCAGAAGCCGCTGCGTGGACCCTGCGCCGGAAGAACTTCAAGGATTCGCCAGCCGTTGACGGTCTGGCCCGTGTAACGCTGCTGGGCTGCAAGAAGGTCAGCTGCGGCCTTTTCCCGGACGGAGCGGTGAAGGCCGTCGCTGATGGCGGAGAAGGCGCAGGCCGGGCACTGGGTGCTGGTGCCTTGCAGCAGGCTACTGCGGTACACATCCTTGACGGTGCCGCAGTCACAGCGGCAGGTGAAGTAGTAGGGCCGCTCCTTTGAGGGGGCCAGCACCGTCCAGTGACCGAAACGGTCTCCGGGAGAAATCTTAGTCATAGCAGCTGCCTCACAGAAGGCCGTAATGCTCCGCCAGCAAAAACCTGACGTATGTGGGGCACGCACGCTTTTCACCGCACCAGTCCTGCACAGTGCGCCGCGGGACGCCCGCCTGCCTTGCAAAAGCGGTCTGCGACAGGCCAGTGCTGGCCACCAGCTCACGCATTGGAAGATGAGCTAAATCCCAGATGCGGGACAGCTTTGTCTTTTCGGCGTCCAGATCGATGCAACCGTCGGCATCATCCGGGATGCTGAGGGTGACATTGTTGAGGAAGACCTCGCGGGAAGCTGCCGGGTCGGTTGCCATAGTGAACAGTTCTGCGGTAGTATACATGGTTTTTCTCCTTTTATAGTGCCTGATACACGTTGTAATTTTTCAGGTATTCAAACGCTTTGACTGATTCGCTGTATGCCGTAAAGCTGGCTAAAGCCACTTCGCATTCGCACTTTGCGCGGCCGATCAACTCCCACAGCTGGCGCTTGCGGATCTCTTTTTCGCTTTCCGTCATGCCAGAGTAAGGGAGCATCTTGTACTCCTCAGACAGCTCTTCGTACTCTGCGCGGGCTTTTTCAAGCGCTTCGGAAGCCTCGGACATTTTTGGGGAGAAGTGCCCAAAAATGCTTTCGAGCTCTTTCACTGGGATGGTCTGTACGTTTGCCATTTTTCGGCCCTCCTCTTCAAATCTCCACACCAAGCTTTTCAGCTGCTGCGTACACGACAGCTTCAAAGGTGTCACCATCAGCGGTTTCCCATTCGGCGGTCATATCAGCGGCTTCGCACAGCTCTGCGCACAGGTCGTTATCCCACTCAGCGGCGTTGCGGATATCAGCGGCGATCTCATAAGCGTTTCTCATAATTGTTACCTCCGTTGTGTGGTGTCTTTCACTGTCTTTATTATACACGCATTGCGTGCAATTATCAAGACTTTTTTGAAAATTTTATACGCATTGCGTGCAAACACTTGAGCACTCATACAGCCCTGTGCTGTGTGGGCGCTTTTTTATTTGTCCTTCGTTGCGCGTTCGTTGTCCTTCGCTTTTTGCTGATGCGGTACACTAGGAGCACAAGGAGGGATGCTTTATGAGTTATACCTCGAAAATCCAGTCACATCTGAGAAATAGTATAAAAGTCAGTATGCTTCATCCGATTCGGTAGGTGCTGCGGTAATATCGCGGTAGAAAGTGGCCCATGCAGCTTCCTCATAGGGGCGTACAAAAAAGAAACCAATGCTCAATGGAATTGTCAGAAGAAGAACAAGAGAAATCGCCATAGCCTCTGAACCGGAGAAATATCTGAGAATCAGAAAATACCCTGCATACAGTGGCAACGAACAGAGCAGCTCCCAGCCAATGAAGCTGAAATCCAGACAGAACAGCCGCCATTTGTTGCCATTCATGATCCGCCGGGATTCTGTGATCGCTTCATTTGCGGTCAGCGAAGGATGCTCGGACATGATGTAAGGTGTCATCGCATAGCTGTATGTTTTCACGATTCCCGGAATCACCAACAGCAGCGACCAGAGGGCAATGTACAGACCCTGCAGGAAGTTCATGCAGAAGCCATCCCACAGACGGTCTTTCTGAGAGAACAGATCCGAGATGGCCGCATCCTTTCCATCTACAAGGTTCAGATTAAAACGAGCATATCCCAGTTGAACTGCACCGCTCACGATCAGTTGGAGGATTGCCCACAGACCAATGCCGACAAGCAAAACAGCAAGCAGCTGACCGCCGTTGGGCTGGGAGAACAGTTCAAAATGGATGTCTTTTGCCTGATTGGAATTGGAAACGACACTGTTGGAACTGCTCACAATGGTAGCACCGAGCGCACTGGCGGCAATACCTGTCAAAACAGCAGTTTTCCATTTTCCGCGCAGGGCATCGAGAGCGAGCATACGATAGTCGGCAGATACTTTCATAAAAGCAACCTCCTGTCTGAAAACGGCAAGGATTTGTGAAATAGGAAGATGATATGCCACTTTAATTTAGATACGTTTGAAAAGCTGAAAAAATTGCAGCATGAATGAAAAAGAGGCTGTTACACCGGTTTTATCCTTGTGCAACAGCCCCTTCTTTACTTCAGCAGCTTATCCAGTTCGTCATAAATGGACTTGACCTTCGTGCCGACAATGACCTGACAGGCGTTTTTCCCCGGACGGAGGATGCCTGTTGCGCCTGCCGCTTTTACGGCCTGCTCATTGACCTGATTGTAGTTCTTGACCACAAAGCGCAGGCGGGTAGTGCAGTAGCTGACAGATACTACGTTGTCTTTGCCGCCGATGCCTTTCAGAATGTCCTGTGCAACCAGTGCGTATTTGTTTGCTTCGGCAGGGTCTACTTTTTTCTCAGCCGCTTTGTTTTTCCCGGAGTGAGGAATAGACAAAAAGGCAACTGCACACACGACCACAACACAAAGGATGACAAGCAATGTTGTTGAATTCATAAAACTTCTCCTTTTACAATCAGATAAGGTGCAGAGCGTCCTCATCTGCAATCAATATCGAATGCTCTTTGTTTACCCTAACACAATATCTCTGTTCTGTCTAGTCCCTTTTCAGCTTTACACGGACATTCTTTCTTTCCTTGTGGATTGCCACAAATTGCCATTCCGTTGTAAGTCTCGGATAATGCGTAAGGGAGGAATATGCCGCACGGTTTCTGTTTTCGGCCATATAGTCCCGCAAGGTCACCTTGGAAAACCGAGGGTCGCATGGTTCCGCTTCCTCGGTGTGTGCGTAAGTCAAACCCTCACACGGTTCCAATTCGATTGGAGCATCTGTCAACCGCGTGTCCATAAGGCAATATTGCTGGTCCTTCTTCTCTGGGTGAAAGCGATAATGAAGGATCACATAATTGGCGGGATACTTGACTGGTCCCGGCTTCTTGAAGGGATGCTCGATCACACCATTTTCAAGCACTGTGACCGTGATCATTTCCGCTTTCTTGGTAAGCGGATTTTGGAACACGATAAGCTGGCCTGCTTCTTCGATTTTCAAAGTCGGCCCTGGCACGGGTTCATCCGGTGCTTCCAGCATCAGCGTCAGATTCTGATTGCAAAATGGCAGATGCTCATCTTTGAAGTACAGCCGGAAGATGACCCACCCGGCGTTCAGATCAAGTCCGTAGTGTTCCACCAGTTTTCGGACCGGATAATGTTCCTTGGGGGTAACGGGAGACATTCCGAGCGGATTCCAGATGAATCGTTCCGAGCGCCATTCGTCAATACTGTCGTTTTCTGTTAAAAGACGCCCTACGGGATAAAAATGAAAGGGGTCACGGTTCTCCATCATTAACCGTTCCAGCGGCGAATGGAACCCCGTTTTTTTGCATTTCTCATAGACTGTCAGGAGGTTCTTCAAATGATAATAGGGCAGCTTACGAGCCACATCTACCACCAATCCACCCGGAAACGGAAAGACTGCCGGAATCAGCCATTCTTCCTTTTTCCAACTGAACGATACGTCCATTCTGACCGCATCATTACTTTTGATCGACTCCCATACCATAGTGGGATCGACCATCTGCTGGTAGTTTACCAAGCGCTCCATAAAACTGTCCTCACCTGTTTATTAACGAAAAAAGACGGCTCCGTATAACCGAAGCCGTCTTTTATCAACTGTGGAAATGGAAACTCACTGGACGAATTTCAGTTTTCCAACCATGCGTAATCAAATTCCGTAAAGTCGTGGATGTAATGTGCTGCGCCAAGCTGGATCAAATCCGACCCGTCTGTTTTTTCACCGATCGCAACGATCTGGCCTGCGCCATTTCGTTTCGCCAAAGTGATGGCTGCAACACTATCCTCGATGACCATACATTCCGAAAACGGAACATTCAGTCGTCTGGCAGCTTCTAAGTGCATTTCGCCTTTATCAGCATAGGTTCCATCATCGTAGACAACATCTTCTTTCTTCAACCATTTCCCGATGGGGAAGCTGTCGAAGTAAAAGTCAACGTTTGCCTTGATAGAAGCACTTGCCAGAATAAAGGGGATGCCGCGCTCATGCAAGCCTTGCATCAACTTCTCAGCACCTGCTACGAGGTGTAAACTGTCAGGATCTCTCCTGCACATCCTGCGATACAATTCCTCTTTCCGCTCCGAACATTGCTTTCGCTCATCGGCATTGAGCCACGGTGCCATGTTCTGAATGATCGACTCATTACACGGTCCGCAGATCAACTTAGGGTCAAGGGGATTCGGATCTTCGGGATGCAATTCATGATAGATCTCTGACCACGCCTCCATGTGGAAGCGGGTATCAAAGAACATCGTCCCATTAAAATCAAGAAGTACAGCGTGCATTGTAGCTCCAGCTTTGAATTAAGCGAAGATACCAAAGAATGCGCCGACCAGACCGATCACCAGCAGCAGAGCGATGCAGGTAACGGGCTTCCAGTTCTTCTTCTTCATCAGGAAGAACAGGCCGAGGGTCAGAGCCAGAGGAATCAGCTTGGGCAGAACGCCATCCAGAATGCTCTGGATAACGATGGGGCTGTCGCCGTTCTCGATAACGGTAGCAACGGTGGTGCCGCCGTAGTTGGAGGTCAGAGCACCAACGATGAACACGCCCAGCATGGAAGCGGCACGAGTGAACTCCTTAGCGTTAGCAGTCAGGATGTCGATTGCCTTAGTACCCAGATTATAAGACCAGTACATCAGGAAGAAGCGGCAAGCAAACTGCACGATGTTGAAGATCAGCAGGAACATGATAGGACCAGCAAGCGATCCGTTTATTGCCATGTTCGATGTGATACCTGCGGTGATAGGAACCAGAGTGAACCAGAAGATTGCGTCGCCGATACCGCCCAGAGGACCCATAGCAGCAACACGCACGGCACGAATGGTTTCGATGTCAGCCTTCTGCTGTTCCAGAGAGAGGATGATGCCCATAACGAAGGTAACGAGGAAGGGGTGAGTATTGAAGAACTCAAGGTTATGCTCCATGGAGAGCTTCAGATCTTCCTTGTTATCGCTGTGGATCTTTTCCAGACCGGGCAGGATGCAGTACAGCCAGCCGGCAGCCTGCATACGCTCGTAGTTGAAAGATGCCTGCAGGTTCAGGGAACGGAACACCATCTTATTCAGCGTAGCCTTATCCAAAGGCTTCGCGGGAGTCAGATTGTTGTAATGAGTTGCATTAGATGCCATCTTCGTCGTCGCC
>OCAV01001150.1_pt1 | contig 18619 bp, 18 predicted proteins | sample 1538331 | NCBI WGS metagenome assembly OCAV01 (sample SAMEA2580297, study PRJEB22360) | human gut metagenome | biome: human gut; feature: human-associated habitat; material: faeces | place: Denmark | collected 2008/2010
GCGGCCGCCATAATACGGAACAACTCTTTTTTCTCCATAACATCACCCTTTATCTGTCAGATATAGTTTTTCTTGATTGTTGTAAAAACCAGCTCCACGCAATAGGCAAATACAAAAACCAGTACGATCGCCAGCCCTGCGGCTCCAAACTGATAGCCCTGGATATTATTCGCAATCGCAAAGCCGATTCCGCCGGCACCGATCATCCCCAGGATCGCTGATTCAGAAAAATTTATTTCAAAACGCAGACCAGTCCAGGCCATGATCTGCGAAGCTGCCGCAGGCAGTATCGCAGACAAAAAAATATGCAGCTTACTGGCTCCTGTTGCCTCAAGCGCCTCGATCACTTCCTCAGGCACATCTTCAAAGCTTTGCGTAAAAGCCCTGGCAAAAAAAGCTGTGGCATGCACACACAGTCCTACGATGCCCGCAGCAGGCCCCAACCCCAGACAGACCAGCGCCAGCAATACCCAAACCGGTGTCGGTACGGCACGCAGAAACGTAAAGAACGCGCTCAGAGCATACGTCACAAATTTATTTTTCATCAGGTTACGGGCACCAAAGGCAGCTAATACCAATCCCAGCAGAACGCTGTAAATAGTTGCCAGCACAGTTATTGCCACTGTCTGGGAAAAGGCCTCCAGCGTCAGCCCAAAATCGTGAAAATCCAGCAGCGCCAGCAAACCAAAGGTCTTCCCCAGATCAGGCAGCCTGGAAATAAGCTTCAGCCAATCCAACTGCAGATAATATAGCGCCACTATCGAAACGACTGTTACAGCTGCTAAAAACCAGCGCAGCTCCCTATCCTGCCCGCTGCGGGCAACACGGATCCTGCCGTTACTGAACTCAAGACACTGCACCCTCGCCTGTACAAAAGTCTGCTCCATTTTATGTCAACACCTTTCTTCGCAGATAATTAGTTAAAAATTCCACCATAATGACCATCGCCGCAATAACCAGAATAATTCCTGCCGCGCCGGCATAATTAAACGACTTGATATAGGAAAACAGCACCAGCCCGATCCCCCCGCCGCCTACCATTCCCACAATAGTCGACGCGCGTATATTAAGTTCGATGCAGTACAGGAACCAGGCGATAAACTGTGTCAGGCAGGTCGGTACGATACCCTGACAGACCTTCTGCCAAAACGTACCGCCGCAGGCCGTCAGCCCTTCCATTGCATCACAGGATACCTCGTCGATCACTTCAATAAACGCTCTTGTCATAAAAGCAAAGGTCGAAATCAGCAAAGCAATAAAACCAACCCCGGTACCAATACCCAGTGACGAAAAAAGAATAAAAGCCCAGACCAGTGTCGGGATATTCCTCAGAAAAGTGGCAAACCCCCGGATCGTTCTGGCCAGTCCCTTCCAGGGTGATAAAGAAGTGCTGCCGAACACAGCGAAGAGAAAAGCAAACACTGCCGCAACGAAGCTGGACGAAACCGCCAACGCAAAAGTTACAAGAATCGATTCTACTACTACCGGCGAAGCATTGAAGCGTGGCGGCAGGAAATCCTGAAACAGAAATTTCCAGAATTCTTCCTGTTCCCAAAGCACCTCCAGCGGATTAAAACGGGAAATATAAGTCGCCAGGCAGAACAAAACCAGCACAACCACTAAAAACCAGGTATAAACCTGTTTTTCACGGGGATTCATTATACTTATTTTTTCAGGCATAATTTTCACCCTGCTTAATGATCAGATTTTCCATCGAAGTATTATAAATTTTCTCTATCACTGCATTATTCAGCTGCTGCGGGGTTCCGTCAAAAATCATTTCTCCTTTTGCCAGACCGATGATGCGCGTAGCATAACGCATGGCCACATCCAGCTGATGCAGATTGACGATACAGGCAATATTACGGCGCTGCGTCATCTGATAGATCAGATCCATAATGATTTTAGACGCATTAGGGTCCAGTGAAGCGATCGGTTCGTCACAAAGAAGCAGCTTCGGTTCCTGCATAATCGCCCTGGCAATGCCTACGCGCTGTTTCTGACCGCCCGAAAGATCACTGGCACGGTTATATAAACGATCGCCCATCTCGATTTCCTGCAGCAAGTCAATCGCCTTACGTTTGTCCTCTTCCGTATAATTACCAAGCATCCCGTCCAACGCCGACATATAACCCAAGCGCCCATGTAGCACGTTCTGCATTACCGACAGCCGCTGCACAAGATTATAATGCTGAAAGATCATCCCGACTTTACGCCGCAGCAGCCGCAGCTTTTTGCCGGACGCACCGGTAACTTCCTCGCCGTCGATGTATACATGACCTCCGCTGGGGACTACCAGCTGATTGACCGTTCTCAGCAGGGTGGACTTGCCCGATCCGGAAGGACCGATAACAGCGACAAATTCTCCGGCGCTGACCTCCAGACTGATATCATGCAAAGCGCGGACCTGATTGCCATAAACTTTCTCGATATGCTCCATTTTTAAAACCGTGCTCATGCTTCCTCCTATAAAAAAGGCCGGACAGCGCCGGCCTCTGCTCCAACTTATTTACTGCTGCTCAGGGCTTTGTTCAGATCAATGATACCTTTGTAATCTTCAATACTGCATTCTACGAAACGCTTATCCTCTGCACCCATTACCCCTTTGTAGTAAGCGGCATTGTCATAGCTCAGGATAAAGTTTTTTACCTTTTCCTTCACTTCTGCCGGCAGATCCCTGCGCAGAGCCATCGGTTCGGACGGGATCGGATCAGAAGCGAAAATAATTTTAACGTCATCTTTGCTGACACGTCCCGCATTGATCTCAGCCGCCAGGATTGCATCAGAGATAGGAGCTACCTGCACATCACCCTTGACTACAGCCGCCAGACCTGCTTGATGCTTGCCGGAAAAGCTGACTGCCTGGAAAAATTTGCCATTAGTATGCAGATCATCCATCGAAAGCTTCTCACCGGGAAATGCTTTCATAATCGCCGCTGAAGGGATCAGATTGCCGGAAGTGGAATTCGGGTCAACGAACGCCATCGTTTTCCCTTTGATATCCTGGATACTATTGATATCAGTATTCTTGCTGCTCGTAACCAGAACAGACTTATAAGTCGCGTTCTTTTTATCTTTATCCTTGGCAATCATCCCGATCGGTTCTGCACCTGCACGTTCATAAGCCAGGCAGAAGCTTAACGGTCCAAAATAAGCCATATCGGCTTTACCGGTACGCATAGCCTCAATCACCGCATTATAATCGTTAGATACCAGCTCTGTGACCTCCATTCCCAAAACCTTGCTCAAATCGCCCGCCATACCTTTTCTGGCATCGGCATTTTTATCTGTCGATTCATTCGGCAGATAAGTGATCACAAATTTCTTTTGCTCAGACTGACCGCCGCAGCCGCTGAACAGCAAACAGCTCATTACTGCCAGCATCAGCAGGGCGCAGACCTTGAATAATTTTCTTGATTTCATTTCCTTCTCTCCTTTTTCACAAGTACTGAAATTTTGCTTGCATCTGGAAACACTGTCATCATAACAAAGCTTTCTTTGCTTTGAATTAAGAAGGCTTTAAGTTCTTGTAAAGAATTTCGCCTTTCTTTAAAGGTTTGTTAAAGCATGACCCTTAAAATACCCGTGCAAATAAAAAAAGTCCGCAGGCTGACATACATCAGCCTGCGGACTTGCACTTTTTAAATTGTTTTAAGCTGTTAGATCTTTACATCGATCTGGGCCGATACGCCCACACCCTGCACGCGGTTGATACCGCTGATAGCGACCTTATCGACCGGGATCAGCGCTTTCGCACGGAAGCTTTTAAAGAAGGAAGCCTCCAGCTGCAAAGCAGCCTGACATTTATCTACCTGCTCCTTCGGTCCCGATACCTGAGCAGCGCCGGCATAACTTCCGTCACCCACGGTAATGATCGGCACTACCTTGGTAGCGTAATCGCTGGAGATAGGATATTTTGCCGTCAAAGTATTGATAGCGCTGTTCAGCTGGTCGGCAAACTGGCTGACCAATAACGATACAGCGCCGCCTTTAACTACGGTACCCAAAATACCGGCCTGCGCCGGAGCCGTTCCCTGTCCCAGTAAAAATCCGCAGACCAGTGCCGCGGCGATCCATTTTTTTCCCTGCATAATATTACCTCCTCTGCCTGAATCATTTCAGATTTATCGTTTCAATTCGACATCAACAAACAAAACTCTTGCTCTTTTGCAAATTGTTCACCAAGAAATCACAAAATATTTCTCCTTCCGATAATTTTATGAAACTTCTGCATTTTACAAACTGCCTGTTTTGCGATACGATAGGTTTAAGAAGATTTTACAGCGGCAGCATTTGCCGCAGCAAAGGAGCTGTTATTATGGAACAGTTTAAATATTACGCACCTACAAAAATACTTTTCGGTAAAAATACCGAAGCCGAGGTTGGTAAACTCTGCAAAACACAAGGAGCAAGCAAGGTCCTGGTACACTTCGGAGGCAGCAGTGCCAAAAAATCCGGTCTGCTTGATCGTGTCTGCGGCGCACTGCAGGAAGCAGGACTGCACTATGTGACCCTGGGCGGCGTTGTGCCCAATCCTCGTTTAAGCAAGGTTTATGAAGGTATTGAAATCTGCAGGCGGGAAAAAGTTGATTTTATTCTCGCTGTAGGCGGCGGCAGCGTCATCGACAGTGCCAAAGCCATTGGTTATGGCATCACCAATCCCGGCGATGTCTGGGACTACTACAGCGGCAAAGCGCCGCAGGCCTGCGCCCCTATCGGCGCCGTCCTTACCATTGCCGCGGCCGGCAGTGAAATGAGCAATGCGTCAGTCATTACCAATGAAGACGGCTGGCTGAAACGCGGACTGCAGTCGCCCTATGCCTACTGTAAATTTGCCGTTTTAAATCCCGAGCTGACCTGCACTCTGCCGCCCTACCAAACAGCCAGCGGCTGTACTGACATCATCGTTCATACTTTAGAACGTTACTTTACCAAACCCGGCGTCACCTCCCTGGCCCTCACTGACGGCATGGCCGAAGCTCTGCTGCGCAACGTCATGCGTAATGCCCGACTGGCTTTACAGAAGCCTGCCGACTATGACGTCCGCGCCGAGATCATGTGGGCAGGCACGCTTTCCCATAATGACATCACCGGCGACCGCAGTCAGGGCGACTGGGCTTCCCACCAGCTGGAGCATGAATTGGGCGGTATGTTCGATATTGCTCACGGCGCAGGCCTTGCAGCGATCTGGGGCAGCTGGGCCCGCTATGTGCTAAAACAAAACCCCTGCCGTTTCGCACAACTGGCAGTTAACGTACTGAATGTTCCCTACAGCTTCGGCAATGACGAAAAAACAGCGCTTGAAGGAATCGCTGCCATGGAAGACTTTTTCCGTTCCATTGGTATGCCTACCTCGATCAGCGACATGGAAATCGAACTCACCGACACCCAAATCAAAGAGCTGGCACACAAATGCAGCTTTATGGGCAGAAGAACGATCGGCGGCTTCGTCCCCCTGAACGCTGCCGATATGGAAAATATTTACCGGATGGCCAGATAAAACAGCGGCTATACTTGCTGCAGAAACTTTTACCCTCTTTAAAACACAAAGGACAAGCAGTTAAACTGCTTGTCCTTTGTGTTTTTTTACTCTGCCGGCGTTTCTTCATCCTGCAGATTCACTTCATCAAAAAGCACGGGCTCGATTTTTACTGAATTATTCTCCAGCTGTATTTTACGATTTTCTTCAATATGCCAATCCCTGTCATTGACCAGGCTCTGTTCCCACGCCTGCACAACTTTTTTCTGAAGGCTGGTCAAAGTGGCCGTATATTTGTCATCTGTAGCGGGAGCCTCTGGTTTAGGTTCCGGCTGAGTACCGGATTTTACCACCAATGTGCCTGTCAGCTGCAGAGCATAGCCGTCCTGCGTAGAATACAGCAGCTCGCCCAAATCATATTCACCGGCTGCCAAACCATCTAATCCCAGGATTTTATCAGGGTCTACATTTATACCCAACTCCTGCAGTTTGGCAAGCAGCGCGGCCTTAAAATCACTGCCAGCTGCAGCTTCCAGCCTGCCCACATCACCGCTGATTTCCTGCAGAAACGGCTTCAGATACGGTGCCGTCTGTTTTTGATCGGTCTGCCAGACTTTTTTATCTTCTTCTCCCAGCCCATCTGCGAAAGCCTGATTGAACTCTGCTGTCGTAGCATATACTGTTCCTTCACCGTATTTTTGGTAACCGCTATCGGTGAGGAAATAGGCATTCCGGACGGCAGAAACTGCTTCTGTATCGGACGCGCCCATAATTGCATCTACGTCAGCACTGCCGCTGACCTTGCCTAAATTATAAACATTAGCAACGCTGCCATATTCTCCCAGCCCTAAAATACCGCCGATATTTTTATTACCGCTGACACTGCCGGTATTATAAGCATTTTTGATACTGGCATAGTCTAGCTCCTCATCATTGCCGTCATAACCGGCAACACCGCCCACATTATCCGCGCCCTCGACAGCGCCGGTATTGTACACACCGTCAACCAGCGCATTGGCATTAGCGCCGCAGACCCCGCCGACATAATTTCCATCAGCAGTTACGTCCCCTGTATTATAGCTGTTTGCGATACTGCCGCCGGAATTAAAACCACAGATACCGCCGGCAAAACTATCCCCTTTAGAATTACCGCTGGTGATAATACCTTTGTTAGAAGCATTTACTATTTTCCCGCCATTGGTATTATAACCGGCAATACCGCCAGCGAGCTGCTGATCTGCAGAAATATTGCCTTCATTCGCTGCAGCTTCAATCAAACCGCCTTTATTGTTACCAACGATACCGCCTATATAACCATTGCCGCTCACATCACCGCTGTTAAAGGCCTCGATGACCGATCCTTTTCCATTCGCGTTTCTGCCTACGATCCCTCCGGCAGCAGAAATAACACCGATAATATTACCGCTGTTCTCAGTGTTCCTGATACTGCCGGAATTTTCCCCAACGATCCCGCCTACAGCTACGCCGCCAAGGATAGCGCCTTTATTAACAGCATTTTCGATAGTTCCCTTATCTATGTTATTGCCGCTGATACCGCCTACCGAATTGCCACCCATTGTTCCCTCTTTATATATCTTAACGTCGCCTTCGTTGACCACATCTTTTATTGTCCCTTTATTGATCCCGCTGATCCCCCCAAAACCGGTACTGTCGTCCACATTGCTTGTAACAGAGCCTTGATTAACAGCGTTTTCAATAGTTCCCTTACTATTGTTGACACCGGCGATGCCGCCGAGATTTCCCCAGCCAATAACAGCACCAGTGTTTTCAGCGTACTTTATAATACCAGTTTTGTTCCCGTCACCATTACTGCTGGCAATGCCGCCAACACTACCGCCATTTGTTGCCGTGATACTGCCGCTGTTACTGACAAATTCCACCGTACCATAATTAGTGCTGGTGATACCACCTACCGAAGAATTACCTTTGACAGCGGCTTTATTGGCAACATTACGGATCAGCCCCAGGTTTTTTCCCGCTATGCCGCCGACGCTGCTTTGTCCGCTGATACTGCCGGAGAGTGTCAAATTCGTTACTCGCGCGCTTTCCGTCAGACAGCCAAATAAACCAACATACGATTCGCCGCTGCGATCGATCGTTAAATCACTGATAGTATACCCCATACCGTCCAAACTGCCGGTGAACCCGCCTTGAAATCCACTTGGGGTTCCCATGGGCAGCTGTTTTAAAGCGCCAAGGCACGCAAACCCCTGACCGCTGTTCCAGCTGCTGGTAACAGAAGCATCTATTTCGTTAGCCAGCATATAATCGCCATTGACATAACTATAGTTAAAATTTGCACTGTTTTTTTCGGTTTCATAATTATTATTGATCGCCTGCAGCTCATATACGTCATGTACCAGCATACAATCAGTAATATTTTTTTCACTGCCGTCTAAGGCCGCTGTGACAATGCCCAAGCTGCTGGCTTTTGTGCCGTTGCCCTTGCTGTAATCGCTGACAGTATGCCCCCCGCTGCCATCGCCTACATCAATGGTAGTCTTATCTGTCACCTCGTAGCCGATGTTGATATTGTCCTTGGCCTTTAAACTGACTTTACCCAGGTCGCCGCCTTGTATCTGCAGCGTATCAGCCTTGATGATCGAGATATTATTACCTTCAAAATTTATGGCGTCGGCAGCGATCGTTCCTAAATTAACAATATCGGCCTGGATTTTGGAAATACCATCGGCATCCAAATTTCCCAAAGTCCCGTTAAAGCCTTTACGGGCCTCTTCCGGCAGACTTCTTGTCGATGCTGTCAGACTGCCTACATTGACCTCTGCCGCGGCACCAAACAAGATCCCGTTGGGATTGAGCAGGAAGACATGCGCGCCGTTGCCATTCAGCTTACCGAAAATCTCGCTGCGCTGGCTGCCCGTCACATAATTTAAAACGGCCTGCATATTTTTAAAATTTACTGTTTCTCCCTGGGCTATATTAAAGCTGTCCCAGTCTATAGCCAGATTGCCGCCGTTGCCGGTAATATCCATTGCACCGCCGCCAGGAGAGCCGATACTGCCACTGCCGCCCACGACCTGGCCGCCCTGCGGCAGGGCATAGCCCCAGTTTGGCAAAAGCAGCATGCCGCTGCTTACAACCGTGACCATGATCTTTTTATATAAAAGCATTTTCTCATTTTTCATCTTCACACAGCTCCTTATCCTTGACCGATATTAAAACAGTTTGTAGGCCAAAAACCACAGCCTGCCGTTTTTATCGCTTTCTTCACTGGTAAACTCTTCACTGCCCAGCTTGCGCGCATAGTCAAGCCGCAGATAGTAATCGTCAGCCTTGGCGTACTGCAGGCCCAGTCCCCAACCGGCCAGACCGCGGTGCTGACCATAACTTTTAGACAGCTCGACTTCGCCCCAATCCACATAAGCTGCCAGAGTCAGATCAGGTACGGGAGTGGCATAACGCAGTTCTGCCGTAGCCTGGTAGCCGCTGTCGCCGCTGGCTTCACCCTGCGGATAAGCCCGCACACCGTTAGCGCCGCCTAGAACAAACTGTTCGCTGCCATCCAGATCTTTGCTGGCCAGCTGACTGTGGAAATTTACATGCAGATTCAAAACATTGCCTAATCTGCGGATATGATTGACGTCAGTATTGAATTTGTGATAGCTGCCTTCCGTGTAGCTGCTGGCATCGTCATAACTTAGCCGTCCCGCATAATATAAAGCGCTGTAGCCAGTATAACTGCCGGCACCTTTAATATTGCCCGCTATGCCGGCATACAGTGCATTACTGTGTTTTTTTGTATCGATGCCAAAGGTGCGCAGCTCATCTTTCAGCTGGCGGTTATCGTAGCCATAAACTGCCGCCAGGTGATCAGAAGCAGTATTTATCAGCGGCGTACTGCCATAAATGCTGAAAGTTTTAGCCCGTCCGACCGCGTCAAGGATATTATAAAAGCCGCTCAGCGTATAATCCATCAGGCTATAGCTGACGCCCATTTTTGTCCCGCGGCTGCCGACCGGCATTTCGTAGCCCAAATTATAGTTATGCAGGTTATCATTTGAAAGCATCCCACCCAGAAAAAATTTATCGCCGATCCTGCCGGGATTGTTGATCGTTGTCTGAAAGCCATATCTGTATCTGCCGCTGTATTTATTGCCATAATTATCAGTGTATAAAATCGTCTGCTGCGGTTTATCAGCCCGAAGATCGATCACAAAATCGCTGGTACCATTGGCCTGCCCAGCCCGCAAAACACCTACGGCTGTAACGCCGGCCAGATCGTTGATATTATTCAAAACTTTTTCCAGCCGGTCTGTACGCAGCAGCTCTCCCTTTTGCAGAATCCCTGCGGCTTTTTCTGCCTGTCCTTCCGCCAGAGCCGAAGTATTATTGACCTGTACATAGCTTAACCGCCCTAAGACTATTTTGACTTCAATGATACCGTCAGTGATTTCCTGCTGCGGCAAAAAAGCAGTAGCAACCGCATAACCCTGTCCGCGCAGATACGCAGTCAACTTATTGACCGCCTGCTGCAGTTCATTAAAATCGACTTCACGTCCGCAATAGCTTTCTACCAGCGCAGCCAATACGTCCTGCTGGATAGCATCTTCACTGGTAAAGACAAAATTCTGCAGATAAAACTTTCTGCTGCCGCTCACATCAGTGTTTGTTTCTTCTTTTGTCAGAACAGCCGTTTTATCCCCGTCCGCCCTGTTTTCTTCCAAAGCGCGCAGATCCCCGCTGCTGTTTGGCAAAGCTGTGGCAGCCGAAGCGCCGGCGCAGCTCAACACCAGCATCAGGCTTATGATTTTAGTTTTCATTTTTATTCTCCTTACATCATCAAACATTTATTTTTGGAAATATTTTTAATATATCAGTTATATTGTTTTATATTATGCCACGTCTGTACCCCCCCACAAGACACGTTAAATTTTTAGTAAGATTTACTTTTTCTGCCGCGTTAACGGGTACGCGGCCGGCAGCAAACTGCCCGTCCGCTATTTTCTGTATTTACGTCGAAAAATAGACTTCTCAAAAATAAAAAAGCTTTCTTTTCCATCGGATAAAATCCCATAAAAAAAGAAAGCTAAAAAACACAAAGACGCGTCTGCCAAAAGGCAGGCACGTCTTTTTTACTGCGCCCTAACGCATGTTATTTACTTTTGAATCAGTTTCCTACGCCGGCGCCGTAATTATCAGCCTTTGATATCGCCGGCCTCTGCCACCATCATCTGATCGACAAACTGCATCCTGACCGGTACTAAAAGCTTCTGTCCCGGTTTCAGGTTCGTATTCGCCAGCGCATTGGTTTCGCAGATACGGTAAATGACTTCGCGTACATCTTCGTCCTGATCGGCCCAGCGGTCAGCGATAGCCCACATGGTATCGCCTGTATGTACAGTGATCTGTTCGTAATGATAAACAGTATCATCCTGTAAAAAATTATAGCCTGTATATAAAATAGTGGTCATCAGCATTAATACAAACAACTTCTTCATAACTCCACGACCTTTCAAAACATCTGTTCGTTAAACATATAATAAACCGAACTGTTTTGTTTGTCAAGAGTTTTTCTAAAAATTTGTTCGTGTTTTAGGGTTTTAAGGCGAACAGATCTAACCACGCAGCACCCACATATAAAACGGCGTCGTTATTACTGCCAGCAGTGTACTGACCACCGTCAGCATCGCCGCATACTTGTAATCGCCGCCATAAACCTTAGCTACAATAGAAGTGTTCGTCATCGCCGGCATAGCCGCCTGCATAACAAATACATCGCTCATCAATTTCGGCAGCGCAAAAAACGGCAGACAGACCATAACGCACAGCGGACAGATCACAACCCTTCCCACCATTGCCGCCGTCAGCTCTCTGTCAAATTTGATCTCGCTCCAGGAAGCTTTACTGATCGCGATACCGATAAACAGCATGGCCAGCGGCGTCGTCATTCCGCCCAGATAACGAAAAGAAGCTTCGATCGGCATCGGCAGACGCCAATCAAGCATTACTAAAATAATTCCTGCCAAAAAACCTAACAGCGGCGGGTTCAGAACCACTTTCAGAGTCTTTCTGCTGAGCCACGGTGCCGCCACACCGGCATCAGACGCCATATCGTGCACGGCTACGACCCAGAACATCGTAGTATTGACCATATAATACAGCATGACATAAGGAATACCTTCTTCACCGAACAAAGCCAGCGTCATCGGCAAGCCGATGAAAATAGTGTTGGAAACAAAAAAGACAGTACAGAACACGCCGACCCGGTCACGCCGCACCTTCAGCAGCCGTGCTGCCGCATGGCCGATAAAATAGCCCAATGCCATGGAAATGATCGGTACCGGCAGACCGCCGCTCATCTCGATCAGCTGATCGTGGCTGAAATTGACCGTCAGATTGACGATCATATAGGTAGGCAGGCAGACCTTGGTCACCAGCTGGGCCACAGCCGAGCTGAAGCTTTCAGAAAACCAGCCCTTACGGGACAGATAAAAACCGGTAGCTATCATAATAACGATAGTCAAAATGCCCTGCAGTGCGTGTAAGACTGCCGCCATAAAATCACTTCCTTAAAATAAAAGGCACCGAAGCCTTCGCCTCGGTGCCGCTCAAATCAGTTTTGGGCCTGTTTCGCTTCTTCCAATTTATGCTTCATCCAGTCGATCATGGCCAGTTTGCCGAATTCATGCCAGGTTTTACATTCAGTATTCCTGGCGATATATTCGTTCCATTTATCCTGGTTCACCTGTTCTACCTCCAGCAGATTCATGATGCCGAAGCCGCTGCGCCAGATCAGATCGTCCATCGAGGTATATTTACTGTTTTCCGTTAAAAATTTATCGTTGAACAATTCCTGAAAAGATACCTTTGCCAAAATCTTTCCCAGTTCCTCGTCATGGGTAAAGATCTCCAGATAATGCTTAAACTCTTTTTCAATATCGATTGCTGCCATTGTTTCATCCTCCGACGGTAAATTATTGATTTTATAATTTATACTTCCTATTTTACCACAAAAAAGCCGATGGCGCTAACCATCGGCTTTTCTGTAAAACTAATGTGAATAAAAGGAGGGATTGGAGATGAAAAATCTTAACAGTAAAACAGCTGTCAGTGACCGCAGTCGTGGCAGCAGCCGCTGCACACTTCAATACCTTCGGTCGACATACCGTTTTTGACCTTATAGTCATAAATCGCGGCACGCAAGCCGTCAGCTGCCAGGTTGGAACAATGCATCTTGATCGGCGGCAGTCCGTCAAGTGCTTCAGCTACCGCCAGATTAGTCAGTTCCAGCGCTTCCTCGACAGACTTGCCTTTAGCAAGCTCTGTTGCCATACTGCTGGTAGCGATAGCCGCACCGCAGCCAAAAGTCTGGAAACTGATATCGGTAATGATATTGTCTTTGACTTTAATAAAAATCTTCATGATATCGCCGCATTTGGCATTGCCTACCTCGCCGACGCCGTCGGCATCGGGCATCACACCCACATTACGGGGATTCATAAAATGATCCATTACTTTTTCACTGTATGCCATAAACTACACCTGCTTTCTTACTTGTGGTAAAGAGGCGACATCGCCCTTAATTTTTCAACGATCAACGGTAATTGCTCCAAAACATAATCGACATCGGCACTGCTGTTTTCTTCCGACAAGGTCAGACGCAGCGAACCGTGCGCGATCTCATGCGGCAGTCCGATAGCCAGCAGAACATGCGACGGGTCCAGAGACCCGGAAGTGCAGGCACTGCCGCTGGAAGCCGCGATACCCATATGGTCAAGCAGCAGCAGCAGGCCTTCGCCTTCAATATATCTGATGCTGACATTTACATTATTCGGCAGTCGGTCAGTAGGATGTCCGTTTAACCTTACTTCAGGGATCTTTGCTAAAATTCCTTCGATCAATTTGTCACGCAAAGCACGTGTTTTTTCGGCATTGGCTTCCATATTTTCTTTCGCATAAGCAGCTGCCAGCCCCATACCGATGATCCCGGCTGTATTTTCAGTGCCGGCACGCAGGCCTTTTTCCTGCCCGCCGCCGACGATCAGCGCCGGTACACGCACACCCTGACGGATATACACCGCGCCTACGCCCTTTGGTCCATGAAATTTATGCGCCGTCAATGTTAAAAGATCGATATTGTCGCCGGTAACATCAATAGGGATATGACCTGCCGCCTGTACTGCGTCAGTATGCAGCAGCACCTTGTGTGCGCGGCAGACTGCGCCGATCTCTCTGATCGGCATTATCGTACCGATCTCATTATTGGCATACATCACCGAAACAAGGATCGTATCGTCGCGTAAGGCGGCCTCTACCTGGGCCGCTGTAACCCTGCCGAATTCGTCTACCGGCAGGTAGGTGATCTCAAAGCCTTCCTTCGCCAGTTCTTCACAGGTATGCAGTACAGCGTGATGCTCGACCTGCGTAGTGATAATGTGCCGTCCCTTCTTGACATTGGCATGAGCCACGCCTTTAATAAGCATATTATCACCCTCACTGCCGCCGCCTGTAAAAATGATTTCCTTAGGTGACGCGCCGATCAGATCCGCAACCTGCTGACGGGCAGCGGCAATAGCTGTTGCCGCACGCTGTGCTGCATTATATATACTGGAAGGGTTTCCATAATTTTCTACCATAGCCTTTGCCATAGCCTCTGCTATTTCCGGTCTGACCTTAGTCGTGGCCGCATTATCTAAATAAACTTCCCGCATTGCGATCCGTCCTTTCTTAATTCCTACTTGTTTAGTATGATTATACTTTCAGTATAGTAATTCCCAGTATTTTTGTCAAGATTATTTTGTGAATTTTTTGTGTAGAAAAAATTTTTTTGTTCAGCTATTGAATTCCTAGTAAACTAGTAGTAAAATAATGTCAAGCTTTTGAAAGGACGTGTGCTTATGAAAATCTCTACCAAAGGACGTTATGCTTTGCGGCTGATGCTTGACCTGGCTTACAATCATACCGGCAGCTTCATCCCCATTAAAAATATCTGCCAGCGGCAGGATATTTCCGACAAATATCTGGAACAGATCATTACCCAGCTGAGCCGCGCCGGACTTGTCAAAAGCGCCCGCGGCGCCCAGGGCGGCTATATGCTTGCCAAAGAGCCGCAGGAATATACTGTAGGCGAAATACTGGAAGGCAATCTGGCCCCGGTAGCCTGCGTAGACGATACCAAGGAAGCCTGCACCCGTGCAGACGAATGTGTAACCATGGAAGTATGGCGTGAAATAAAAGACGCCGTTAATAAAGTAGTCGATAACATCACCTTGGCTGACTTAGTGGAACAACAGCGGCAGAAATGCCGATGTTGTAAGTAAATTACCGCTTGCAGCATAATTTATTAAAGAAAGGTTTTGATATCATGACTAAAATTTACCGTAGCCTGACCGACTTGATCGGCAACACCCCGCTCTTAGAGCTGACCAACTATAACAGGAAATTTGCTCCGCAGGCGACTATCATCGCCAAGCTGGAATATTTTAACCCGGCCGGCAGCGCCAAAGACCGTATCGCCATGGCGATGATCGACGCCGCCGAAGCCCGGGGACTGCTGCAAAAAGATTCGGTCATCATCGAACCGACCAGCGGTAATACAGGTATCGGCCTGGCCAGCGTAGCCTCAGCACGCGGTTACCGCACGATCCTGACCATGCCTGAAAGTATGTCTGTTGAACGGCGCAACCTGCTGAAGGCTTATGGAGCCGAGCTGGTGCTTACACCCGGTTCTTTGGGTATGCAGGGCGCCATCGACAAAGCAGAAGAACTGGCAGCAGAAATACCCAATGCTTTTATCCCCGGTCAATTTGTTAATCCGGCCAATCCGGCCATCCATAAAGCAACCACCGGCCCCGAAATCTGGCGCGATACCGACGGCGAAGTCGACATTTTCGTTGCCGGAGTAGGCACAGGCGGTACTGTCAGCGGTGCTGGCGCTTACCTGAAAGAAAAAAATCCGCGTGTCAAGATCGTCGCCGTAGAACCCAGCGATTCTCCCCTGCTGTCCGGCGGTAAGGCCGGCCCGCACAAGATCCAGGGCATCGGCGCCAACTTTATCCCCAAAAACTTTGACCGCAGCGTTGTCGATGAAGTTATCGCTATCGACGCGGCAGATGCTTTCAGCACCAGCCGCGAGCTGGCGAAAAATGAAGGCCTGCTGGTCGGCATTTCCTCCGGTGCTGCGGCCTATGCCGCTACGCTTCTGGCGCAGCGACCCGAAAACGCCGGAAAAAAAATCGTCGTCATGCTTCCCGACACCGGTGAACGTTACCTGTCCACCCCGGGCTTTATCGGCGACTGAATCAACTTTACCCTCTCCTGACAAACAAGCGCAGAGTACACCTCTGCGCTTGTTTTATGGTACTGTTTAAACCCTTGGCGAGGTATTTTCGAGCCTAGTGTTCATACGTGCCTTTATGGTATAATTATTTTATTAAATACGCGTCAATACGCATAAACGGAAGGATTGATTTTCATGGCTGATTTAACCCGCAGTGAAGCCTGGGAGCTGCTGACAAAATATAATAAGGAACCTTTTCACCTGCGGCACGCACTGACGGTAGAAGGCATCATGAAATACTTCGCCAAAGAACTGGGCTATGCCGACGAAGCAGACTTCTGGGCTCAGGTCGGCCTGCTGCATGATCTGGATTTTGAAGTTTATCCTGCTGAACACTGTCTCAAATCACAGGAAATCATGCGCGAACACGGACTGGACGAAAGATTGATCCGCGCTACCGCCAGCCACGGCTACGGCCTGGCGCAAAACGATATCGAACCGCAGCACCAGATGGAAAAGGTGCTGTTCGCTATCGACGAGCTTTCGGGACTGATCGGCGCCGCTGCCATTATGCGCCCTTCCAAAAGCATTATGGACCTGGAACTGAAATCAGTCAAGAAAAAATACAAAGATAAAAAATTCGCTGCCGGCTGCTCGCGCGACGTTATTGAAAAGGGCGCTGCCAACCTGGGCTGGACCGTCGACGAGCTGATCGAAAAGACTATTCTGGCTATGCGCGAAGACGAAGCCGCTATCAACGAAGCCTGCGCTTCCTTTGATGCCTGAACGAACGAGGTTTTATAATAAATTATGAAGAAAAAAGTTTTAGTCGCCATGAGCGGCGGCGTTGACAGCTCTGCCGCAGCTATGCTCCTGCAGCAGCAGGGCTACGATGTAACCGGAGCCACGCTGCGTATGTTCTCCAACGAGGATCTGGGACTGGAGCAGGACAGTGCCTGCTGCTCACTAAGCGACGTTGAAGACGCCAAACTGGTTGCACACAAGCTGGGCATTCCCCACTATGTCTTTAATTTCAGTCCCTGCTTCAGGCACTGCGTCATCGACCGCTTTATCAGCGAATACGAAGCCGGCCGTACGCCAAACCCCTGCGTCGACTGCAATAAACACATCAAATTCGGCGAACTGCTCGATCGCGCCCGGTTGATGGACTGTGAATATCTGGCTACCGGTCACTATGCCCGCATCATTTTCGATGCTGACAGAAACCGCTGGCTGCTGGCCCGCGGCGACGACCACGCCAAAGACCAGAGCTATATGCTTTTTAACCTGACCCAACAGCAGCTGGCGCATATCCTGCTGCCGCTGGCAGATATTACCAAACCCGAGATCCGCCGGATGAGCGAAAACCGCGGCCTGGTAACGGCTCATAAGCCGGACAGCCAGGATATCTGCTTTGTCCCCGACGGCGACTACACCGCTTTTATCGAACGCATTACCAAAAATAAACCGCGCCCCGGTAAATTCATCCACCAAAACGGTCAGGTGCTGGGAACGCACCAGGGACTGATCCACTACACTATCGGCCAGCGTAAAGGTTTGGGCATTGCTTATGAATACCCGCTTTATGTTATTGATAAAGACATTGCCAGCAACACAGTTATTTTAGGCCCTAATGATGCTTTGTTCCAGAAAGCTCTGCTTGCCGAAAACTGTAACCTGATCGCGATCGATAAGCTGGAGGCGCCCCTGCGTGTCACCGCCAAGACCCGTTACCGGCAGAAAGACGTACCGGCAGTTATCGAGCCGCTGGCGGACGGTAAAATCAAAGTTACCTTTGACGAACCGCAAAGAGCCATCACCCCAGGTCAAGCCGTAGTATTTTACGACGGCGATTACGTAGTCGGCGGCGGTATTATCGCCGCGCCGCTGAAGGAGTAAGAAACATGAAATTCTTTCTCGCTGCTATCGTCACAGCAGCACTGCTCGCTGAAATAATCCCTGTTTGGGCCGCTGACCCAGGCAACGATAAAATCAAAAATAAGGCTCCTTCTGTCCATACAGAAGCTGATAACAGTAACGGACATCCGCCTGAAGGCATCAGCATCACGCCGCAGACACAGGCCCAGAGGCTGGCAGCAGCTACAGCGAAAGCACAGCCGAACGCCAAAACACCGGCTGATACTGCATCCAATGCTACCTCCACTGCCGATGCGGATATCAAAACTCCTCCTGCTGATATGCAGCCGGAACCAACCAAACCGGTGATCAAAAAAATCAAGCCACCGGTCCCTGAGGAAAAACCGCTGCGCGTGATCTGGCCGCAAGACTTTTATTATTATTCCTATAACGGCGATCCTTATTACAGCCTGTCGCTGCCCAAGGATTTCGGTACTGATACCCTCGCCGGACTACCTGCTGCAGGTCCCATGCTGATGCGGGCCCAAAGCAACACTGTTTTGATGACCTTTGCCTCCACAGAAAATGATCCTGTTAAAAACCGGATCTTCAGCGAAGTGCTCAAAAACAGAAGCGAGATACCGCTGCCGCCATTAGGACCGAACGAAGAATACGAATATATCCCAGCCCCGCGTTATACTTACAATACTGACCCGGCGCCGCTGGAGCTGCCCAAGCAGATCACCAACGTCAAAATAGTGGATGCTGGCAGCGGACGGACAGCAGAAAACCTGATCGTTCAATATCTTTATCTCAGCTGTACGGCCGACGGACAGCATTGCATGGCTGTACTTACCCACAGCGAACGCAATCAGAAAGCCTTTGACGGACTGTTCGTCTTTCCCTATGCTGAAAAACAAAATTATATACCGTTAGCTACCTTCACCGCGCAGAGCCTGCGGGTGAGGAAATAAACAATAAAGGACGTGTCTGAAATTTAGTTCAGACACGTCCTTTTTACA
>OCAV01001155.1_pt1 | contig 18507 bp, 16 predicted proteins | sample 1538331 | NCBI WGS metagenome assembly OCAV01 (sample SAMEA2580297, study PRJEB22360) | human gut metagenome | biome: human gut; feature: human-associated habitat; material: faeces | place: Denmark | collected 2008/2010
TATATAGTATAATGAGCCTTGCACACGAGTTAAGAAATACTAAACTTTATGTTTATTTTTACTGTCATGCAGCAAAAAAGGAGGCACTTATGGAAATAGGCCCAAAATTAAGAGAACTGCGAATTGCCAAGAATCTTACCCAGGAAGAACTGGCGGACCGGGCGGAACTGTCCAAAGGATTCATCTCCCAGCTGGAGCGGGACCTTACTTCTCCTTCTATTGCTACCCTGGTAGACATTCTGCAATGTCTGGGGACTACCATCAATGAATTCTTCAGCGAAGACCCGGAAGAGCAGGTCGTCTTCCACTATGAAGATTATTTTGAAAAGGAAGATACGGAACTTTTGAATAAGACCGAGTGGATCATCCCCAACGCCCAGAAGAATATGATGGAGCCAATTCGCCTCACGCTCAAGCCAGGCGGTTCCACCTACCGGGATGTCCCCCATGAAGGGGAGGAGTTCGGATATGTGCTAAAAGGTACCGTTAAGATCCATATCGGGAAAAAAGTCTACACTGCCAAAAAAGGGGAATCTTTTTACTTCACCCCACATTCCGAGCATTATATAGAGGCTCCAAACAGCACTGGCGCCACCATCATCTGGGTCAGCACGCCGCCCAGTTTCTAAAGATAAGAATAAATGATACGGGAGGACTATCATGTCACACAAATTAATCGATATTGTAAATATTTCAAAATCCTTTGGAGAAAACCTGGTCCTGGATGACCTGAACCTGTATATCCGAGAAAATGAATTTCTGACCCTTCTTGGGCCCAGCGGCTGTGGTAAGACCACCCTTCTTCGGATTCTGGGCGGCTTTGAGTCCCCGGATACCGGAAAGGTCATCTTTGACGGAAAGAATATTACGGAACTGGCCCCCAACAAGCGGCAGCTCAATACCGTATTTCAGAAATATGCCCTCTTTACCAATATGACCATTGCCCAGAATATCGCATTTGGCCTGAAGATCAAGGGCAAATCCCAGTCCTACATTAATGACAAGATTCGTTATGCCCTGAAACTGGTGAATCTGGAGGGATTTGAAGACAGGACTCCCGACTCCTTAAGCGGCGGCCAGCAGCAGCGTATCGCCATCGCACGAGCCATCGTGAATGAGCCTAAGGTTCTTCTTCTTGACGAGCCGCTGGGCGCGCTGGACTTAAAGCTGCGTCAGGATATGCAGTATGAATTGATCCGTCTCAAGAACGAGCTTGGCATCACCTTCGTATATGTTACCCATGACCAGGAGGAAGCCCTCACCATGTCCGATACCATCGTAGTCATGAATCAGGGCTACATCCAGCAGATCGGAACGCCGGAGGACATTTACAATGAGCCGCAGAATGCTTTCGTTGCCGACTTTATCGGCGAGAGCAACATTCTTCCTGCCACCATGGTAGAAGACCGGCTGGTTAAGATCCTGGGCGTCAATTTCCCTTGCGTGGATGAAGGCTTTGGACGCAACAAGCCGGTGGACGCAGTTATAAGACCGGAGGATATTGATCTGGTGAAGCCGGAAGAAGGCATCATGGAGGGCGTAGTCACCCATCTGATCTTCAAGGGCGTGCATTATGAGATGGAAGTACTGGCCAATAACTACGAATGGCTGGGACACAGCACCGATATGTTCCCGATAGGAACGGAGGTAGGGATCAAGGTAGATCCTTTCGATATACAGATTATGAAGAAACCTGAGACTGAAGATGCGGAGGCGGTTACAATTGAGGAATAAGACAAGAAAATTCAAGCGGTTGCTGGCCGGGCCTTATCTCTTCTGGTCAGTATCCTTTATCATCATCCCTCTTCTTATGATCTTTTACTATGGGCTGACCGACAAGGACGGGGCTTTTACGTTATTGAATATTGCAAATATTACGACGCCGGAGAACCTGAAAGCATTGGGGCTTGCCCTCCTGCTTTCCTTTGTAAGCACCGTGGTCTGCCTGCTCCTGGCCTATCCTCTGGCGATGATCCTGTCCAACCTGGGCGTTAACCAGTCCAGTTTTATCGTGCTGATCTTCATCCTGCCCATGTGGATGAATTTCCTTTTGCGTACCCTGGCATGGCAGAATCTTCTGGAGAAGAACGGAGTCATCAATGTGATCCTGGATTTCCTGAACCTTCCTGCCCTGGAGATCATCAATACGCCTTATGCCATTGTCCTGGGCATGGTCTATAACTTCCTGCCCTTCATGGTTCTTCCGATCTATAACGTACTGGCCAAGATCGACAAGGATGTCATAGCGGCCGCGAGGGACTTGGGCGCCAATAATGTGCAGACATTCCTGCGCATCATCCTGCCTTTAAGCGTGCCTGGGATCATCAGCGGAATTACCATGGTATTCGTGCCCGCGCTGACCACTTTCGTCATCTCCGATTTGCTTGGCGGAAGCAAGATCCTGCTGATCGGCAATGTCATCGAGCAGGAATTCAAGCAGGGAAGCAACTGGCATGTGGGAAGCGGCCTGTCCCTGGTACTTATGATTTTTATTATCATCAGTATGGCATTGATTGCCAAATACGATAAAGATGGGGAGGGAACTGTATTTTGATCAAGAAAATCTTACAGCGTTTTTACCTGGTGCTCATCTTCGTGCTTCTGTACGCTCCTATCGTAACCTTGATGGTGCTGTCTTTCAATAAATCGAAGACACGCTCCAAATGGGGAGGATTTACCACCAAATGGTACGTAGAGTTATTCAAGAACGAGCAGATTATGAATGCCTTGTATACGACCCTGATCATAGCTCTTCTGTCCGCCCTGATCGCGACGATCATAGGAACGGCGGCGGCAATCGGGATCCAGGCCATGCACCGGAAATTCCGCACCACCATGATGGGGGTTACCAACATTCCCATGCTGAATGCGGATATTGTGACCGGCATCTCCCTGATGCTGCTCTTCATCGCATTTCGGTTTTCGCTGGGATTCTCGACCATACTGCTGGCTCACATTACCTTTAATATTCCTTATGTGATATTAAGCGTCATGCCCAAGCTAAAGCAGACCAATGTAAGCACTTACGAGGCGGCCCTGGACCTGGGGGCTTCTCCGGTCTATGCCTTCTTCAAGGTGGTATTCCCGGATATCCTTCCAGGCGTATCATCCGGATTCCTGTTGGCCTTTACCATGTCGCTGGATGACTTTATCATCACGCATTTTACCAAGGGCCCTGGAGTGGACACCCTGTCCACCAAGATATACAGCGAAGTTCGAAAAGGCATCAAGCCGGAAATGTACGCGCTCTCCACCATACTCTTCCTGTCCGTGCTCCTGCTGCTCATTCTGGTCAACATCGCGCCGGATGAAAAGCCGGATAAGCACAAGGCCGTTACCGCAAGAAGCATAAGGCGCCATAAGGCCGGCCGCTTCCTTCTTCGCAAGGTCGTTCCTGTCATGATGGCATTGGTGGTAATCGTGGGCGGCTTCTTCTATGGCTCCAAGGCAGCCACAGGAGGCGATAATCAAGTGATTGTCTACAATTGGGGAGAATATATGGACCCGGAGACTATCACCATGTTCGAGAAAGAGACGGGGATCGAGGTCGTCTATGAGGAATACGAGACCAACGAGATCATGTATCCCAAGATCCAGTCCGGCGCCATTGCTTATGACGTGGTCTGCCCTTCCGACTACATGATACAGAGAATGATAGAAAATGACCTGCTGGCAGAGATTGATTTTGACAACATCCCAAATATCAGGAATATCGGCGATACTTATATGGATCAGTCCAGGCAGTTCGACCCGGAGAACAAGTACTCCGTGCCATACTGCTGGGGAACGGTAGGTATCCTCTATAACAAGACCATGGTGGATGAGCCTATCGACAGCTGGTCCGTACTGTGGGATGAGAAATACAAGGATAATATCCTGATGCAGGACAGCGTGCGCGACGCGTTTGGAGTCACGCTGAAATATCTCGGCTACTCGCTTAATTCCACCGACCTGGATGAACTGGAGGCGGCCAAGAAGTTGCTGATCAAGCAGAAGCCTCTTGTGCAGGCCTACGTTATCGACCAGGTGCGAGACAAAATGATTGGCAATGAGGCCGCCATTGGCGTCATCTACTCCGGTGAAGCCATCTACACCCAGTGGGAGAATCCCAATCTGGAATACGTGATACCAAAAGAAGGTTCCAATGTGTGGATTGATTCCTGGGTCATTCCAAAGAACGCCAAGCACAAGGAAAATGCCGAGAAATTCATTAACTTCATCTGCCGCCCGGATATCGCGAAGATGAACTTTGACTACATCACCTACTCTACGCCGAATGAGGCCGGAAGGCAGCTGATTGAAGACCCTGCTCTTCGAAACAGCCCCATAGCCTTCCCGGATCCGGAAGAACTGGCGAACTGCGAGACCTTCAAATTCCTGGGAGATGAAAACGATGCCCTCTACAACGAACTGTGGCGGGAAGTCAAGTCAAAATAAGCATAATGACGCATAAAAATGGGGATGCCTTACGCATCCCCATTCCTTATACATTGAAGCAGCCACCGCCGATGAACTCCCGCAGCAGGGAATTGGTAGGAACATTCTCGCTTCCGATTCCCACAAAATAATCCAGGAACTTCAGAAGCCTCTTGGCTTCCAGATATTCCGGGCAGTCCCGGTCAATCCCAAAGAGCAGCGATTCTACGTAAGGCTTCAATACCGCCAGTTCATAGATAAGCGCTGAATTGAACATGACGTCCGCCTCTTCCTGATAAGGGAAGATGTTGCGCTCCTCTCCTCTTCTGACAGACGGCCACATGCTGATCGTCCGCTTAGCGGAAGATCCCCGGGTGCGGGCATCCCTGACGATTCTTCGTATCAGGCGGCCATCCGTGGTGGGAATCCGGTTGTGCTCGTCTATGTTCAACTGTGTCAGGGCGCTGATGTATATCTTGAACTTGTTCTCATCCGGCAGGCTCTCCGTCAGTTTGGGATTCAGGCAATGGATGCCTTCTATCACCAGCACGTCATTTTCTCCCAGTTTCTTAACGCCGCTCCCATATTCCTTATGTCCGGTCACAAAATTAAACCTTGGTATCACCACTTCTTTTCCTGCCAGCAGTTCCTTAAGCTGCCGGTTAAACAGTTCTACGTCTACTGCCTCCAGGCATTCAAAGTCATATTCCCCGTTCTTATCCCTCGGATTTACTTCCCGTTCCACAAAATAATTGTCCACCGCGATCGGGTGGGGAATCAGCCCGTTAGCCCGAAGCTGAATGGACAGCCTGTGGGAGAACGTCGTCTTTCCCGAAGACGACGGGCCTGCAATCAATATGAACTTTCGTTCTCTGCATTCGGCAATCTGCGCCGCGATCTCCGCGATCTTCTTCTCCTGCAGCGCCTCCTGAACCAGTACCACCTGTAATCCGTCGCCGTTGGTAATCTTGCCATTCAGCGCGCCAACCGTCTCTATGCCCTGCATATCGCCCCACTGGGTGGATTCCTTGAGCACATGGAACAACTTATTCTGAGGCTCGAATGGAGGCACCTCTCTTGGGTTCTTCTGGGTAGGCATCTGCACCACGAACCCTTCATCATACAGATAGAGTTTGAAATACCTAAGATATCCGGCGCTAGGCACCATATAGCCATAATAATAATCCTCAAACTCATTCATGCTATATATGTTGACCTTGGATACCCTCCGGTATTCAAATAATCGCTCCTTGTCATGCATCCCGTGCTGTCCGAATAAGGCGATGGCATCGTCCGTATGGATGCTCCGCTTATTAATGGGCATATCCATCTCCACCATCTCGCGCATTCTCGCCTCCACATGCTCCAGGAATTCCTGATCCAGACGAATATTCCCCTCAATCGTACAGTAGTAGCCCTTGCTGACAGAATAATGGATTCGGACCTTATCGATATCATCGTGGTTTGCCACATCATAGACCGCTTTTACCAGCATCAGGCTCATGCTTCTTTTGTAGGTCTTATGCCCGATCGGCCCGGACGTAGTCTCAAACCGCATGACGCAGTCTCCTTCCAGCGTCTTATGCAGTTCCTGCAGCCGGTCGTTGATAAATACCAGCACGATATCATCCTCATAGTCCTTCTGGTGCTCTGCGGCAATCTGGCGGTATGTAGTTCCAGCCTCGTACTGCCGGATTTCATCCCCTATCTGCACGCTGTACATCTTCTTCTCCATCTTATAACCGCCTCTTTTCTTTGATTTCTTTCCTGCTACATGATTGTAAATGGATGTACGATCGGAGCCGCCATCACCTCCACATCCGTCAGATGACTGCCCAGATACTGCCTCATATCTTCCATAAAAATATGCTCGATGCCATAGTGACCTGCGTCAATGACTGCCAGCCCCTGGGCCACCGCGTCAATCCCTTCATGATGGCCGATATCTCCTGTGATAAGGACATCCGCCTTCTTATCAAGCGCCGCCTTTATCATGCTCTTGCCAGACCCGGGGGAGATGGCGATCCTGCGCACTCTGGCATCAAGATCTCCAAATATCTTGACGGCGTTCAGTTGGAAGGATTTCTTCACCTCATGGCCGCATTCCTGCAAAGTTACCGGGTGATCCAGATCTGCCACTCTCCCGATCCCCTCCTCGCCGTTATCCGAAGGTCCATTCTCGCAGGTGGCTTCCAGGACCTCTGCCTTAGAAAGATTCATCTTCTCTCCTGACAGCCGGGCCATTCCCAGCACGTCGTAGTTCGTATGCATTGCATAGTAAGAGATGTCGCTTTGGATCAGTTTCAGTATCCTGTTTCCTATAAAATCCAGATTATTGATTCTTTTTAATGCGCCGAATATCATAGGGTGATGGGTCACCAGCATGTCGGCCTGGCTTTCGATCGCCGCGTCAATAACTTCATCCGTCGCGTCCAGGGCAATATAGATCCGCCTTACTTCCTTATCATCTCTTCCCACCAGCAGGCCTACATTATCCCAATCCAGCGCATACTCTCTTGGATAAGCCGCTTCGATCACATCCATTACATCCTTACACAGCATATGCCTTCTCCCTTCTTCCTGTGCCTTATCTGTCAAAATACTCCAGAGCCTCCCGAATCATCACGATCTCCTCGCGTACCTCTTCCATACGCCTGGCAGCGCTTTCGCTGCCTTTTCGCCTGCTCAGCTGGCCAAAGATACTTTCCCTGATGCCCATCTCCCGGTCCAGGTACTTTTTAAGCACCGGATGCTTTTCTTCCAGCAGGCATTTGCCATACAGGTATTCGCACTCCGTATAAGGCGCGCTGCTTCCATGCTCCACTTTCATTATAGGGTAGAACTTGCCATCCTCTTCCACCATATCCTCAGCCACGATCTTCATCTGGTTCTCTGCCACATAACGACGGACTCTATGTATCTCTGACTGGGGCTGCAGGATACAGGACTTAAGCGTATCCACCACAGGCTTTCCCTCTCTTAGTATCTTGATAACCAGGCCGCCTCCCATCCCGGCGGCAATCATCGTGTCCACTTCTCCGGGCTTCACTTCCTTAAGCCCGTCAGACAGCCGGGTCTCGATCTGCCCTTTCAGCCCGTGGCCCACAATATGCATTCTGGCCCTCTCCAGAGGCCCTTTATTGATATCCAGGGCAATCGCCCTTGCGGCTATCTGATTCTCGATCAGATAGATGGGAATATAGCCGTGATCCGTTCCAATATCTGCAACAGAGGCGCCCTCTGTCACAAGACTTGCAACTTTGGTAAGTCTTTTTGATAGTTCCATAGGCGCCTCTTTCTTAATCCAGATAATCTCTCAATTTTCTACTCCGGCTGGGGTGTCTGAGCTTGCGCAGCGCCTTCGCCTCAATCTGGCGGATACGCTCGCGGGTTACGTCGAATTCCTTTCCAACCTCTTCCAGGGTACGGGCGCGCCCGTCATTCATTCCGAACCGCAGCCGCAATACCTTCTGCTCTCTTTCCGTCAATGTGTCCAGAACCTCATCCAGCTGCTCCTTTAACAGCGTCTGTGCAGCCGCTTCAGCTGGCACTGGCACATTGTCGTCCTGTATGAAGTCTCCCAGATGACTGTCTTCTTCCTCGCCGATGGGCGTCTCCAAAGATACCGGCTCCTGGGAAATCTTCAGAATCTCCCGGACCCTCTCAACCGGCATGTCCAGCTGCGCCGCAATCTCTTCCGGCGTAGGCTCGCGACCTAATTCCTGCAATAATTGTCTGGACACGCGGATCAGCTTGTTGATCGTCTCCACCATGTGGACCGGAATCCGGATCGTCCTTGCCTGGTCTGCAATTGCTCTTGTGATTGCCTGGCGAATCCACCATGTGGCATATGTGCTGAACTTAAATCCCTTATGATAGTCAAACTTTTCAACCGCCTTGATCAGGCCCAGATTGCCTTCCTGAATCAGATCCAGAAACAGCATGCCGCGCCCTACATAACGCTTCGCAATGCTGACAACCAGACGCAGATTGGCCTCTGCCAGACGCTTTTTGGCCTCTTCATCACCGTCAGCCATCCGTTTCGCAAGATCCACTTCTTCTTCTGCGGTCAGAAGCGGAACCTTCCCAATCTCTTTCAGGTACATGCGTACCGGATCCTCAATGCTGATGCCATCCGGCACGCTCAAGTCGATCTTCTCCATGTCCACATCGTCTTCTTCCGCGATCACGATATCCACATCGTCGATATCGTCATCCTCGTCGCCGCTGATACGCAGGACATCAATGTTATTGGACTCCAGATGTTCGAACACTCTCTCCATCTGCTCGGCCTCAAGTTCCATATCCGAGAAGAAATCATTGATTTCCTGTAATTCCAGAATACTTTTCTTCTTTTTTCCAAGAGATACCAGTTCTTTTAATTTCTCCTCGAATTTCACTGTGTTTTCTTCCATGTAGCGTCCATCCTCTCATTGCTTGTTTATATTTTATCCTTAATTAATAGAAATATGCAGTTTTTGAAGGTCCTGTAGTTCCCTTTTTGCATTCATCAACTGCTGAAGACCCTTGATATCCGTGGGGTCCAGCTTCTTAGTCGCCTCTTCTATACTATGATTCTTAATCCGGATAACCGTTTCCTGCAATGCCTTTTCCTGCTCTTTTGCCGTCGTCAGTTCCTTAATCTTTGTGTGGAACAGGCTGGCTACCTCGCGGTGTTCTTCTTCATCCGTAAAATGATTCATGATCCTTGCCGGGTTCACGTCATGCTTCTCGTACTGCTCATAGAGCAGCTTTGCCACCGTCCTGTAGATTCCTTCTGAAAAATCCGCAGGCGTGATATACTTCTCAATCTGACGGAATACCGCCTCGTCTGATGTAAGCCAAGTCAGCAGTATCTTCTGGGACTTGAGAATCCCATCTTCCTTTTCCTTCTTCTTGCCTTGGGTGCTCTTCGGCCTCTCCACAGGCTTGGCCAGTCCTGTCTGGATCGCCATCCTGCCCACCAGCTTGCGCAGATCTTCGAACCCTACATGATAGGCGCCAGCCACCGCTTCTATATAGTTGCCGCGCTCAATCTCTTCATCGAATTGCGCAAGCCGCCTGGCGACTTCTTTCATGAAATCAGTCTTTCCCTCCGGAGAATGCATGTCATAATTCTTCTCCAGAATCTCCAGGCTGAACATGAATCCATTCCTCGCCTTGCCGATCCGCTCTTCAAAAGCCTCGGCTCCCAGATTCTTGATAAACTCATCCGGATCTTTATAGGGCTCCATCCGGATGATCCTGGCTGTGATGCCCACATCCCTCAGAATGGGGATAGCCCGAAGCGCTGCCTTGGTACCGGCTTCGTCGCTGTCATATGTAAGATAGACTTCCTGCACATACCGCTTGATCAGCGATGCATGTCCCGGCGTAAGCGCCGTTCCCAGGGAAGCAACCGCATTGGCGAATCCCGCCTGATGAAGGGATATCACATCCATATATCCTTCACAGAGAAGGAAATATGGCTTCTTGGTGCTCCTCGCCCGGTTCAGTCCATAGAGGTTACGGCTCTTGTCGAATATCATAGTCTCCGGCGAGTTCAGGTATTTGGGCTTTCCGTCTCCCATAACACGGCCGCCAAAGCCTATGACGCGGCTGTTGGCATCCATGATCGGGAACATGACCCGGTTCCAGAACTTGTCGTAAGCCCCCTGCCTTTCATCCACGGTAATCAGTCCGGCCTTTGCGATCATCTCATCCTGGTATCCTTTGGAACGAAGATATTTGTAGAGGTCATTGCTGTACTTGTTGGCATATCCCAGGCCAAACGCCTTGATGGTGTCATCCCCAAGTTCCCGATTCTTAAGATAAGAGAGCGCCTGGGCGCCCTGGCTGCCTTTTAGCTGTGCATAAAAATACTGCGCAGCTGCCTTGTTGATCTCCAGCAAAATAGCCTTGGTGTCTGCACGGGCCTTTGCTTCTTTTGAGTATTCTTGCTCCGGAAGTTCCACGCCTGCTCTGTCCGCCAGATACCTAAGCGCTTCTACGAAGGAATAATTCTCATACTCCATCAGGAATGTGAATACATTGCCGCCGGCCCCACAGCCAAAACAGTAATACATCTGCTTTTGCTGGCTCACAGAAAAAGAGGGAGACTTCTCATTATGGAATGGACAGAGTCCAAAATAAGAACTTCCCTTTTTCTGAAGTTTCACATAGCCAGAGATTACATCTACAATATCATTTCTTGATCTTACTTCTTCAATTACTTCATCGGAATAATACATAATTTACACCCTCATATATAATATTCGACAAAAGTACTTGATTTCCTTTAAATTTTCCAAGATTCTGGAATAAAATATTCCTCGAACTTCTTGATCGCGTATGTATCCGTCATTCCCGCAATATAATCACAGACAATCCGCTCCGGCGTCCCCCCTTCTTCCTCCAGCATCTCAAGGAACTGGTCTGGAAGCAGCTGGATATGCTTCCAATAATATTCATAGAGATTGGTCACCATGTTAATGGCCTTCTCTTCCTCGCCTTTTGCTACCGGATTCTTATACACATTTTCAAACATGAAGGCGCGAAGGGCCATGGTAGCCTGCTCCACTTCCGGGGACATCCGGATCTCCGGCTGGTCCATGCTGTTGATGATCACATTATGGATCATTGTATCCAGGCGGACTCTGGTAGAATTTCCAAGAATCTCCCGATATGTTTTCGGAATGTCTTCCTCTTTGAGCACTCCTCCCCGGATCGCGTCGTCAATATCATGGTTGATATAGGCAATCTTATCCGACAGGCGTACGATCTGTCCTTCCAGCGTATGCGGCGTGCCCGCGGATTTATGATTCAGGATTCCGTCACGCACTTCCCAGGTCAGGTTCAGTCCCTCGCCCTGCTTTTCCAGACGCTTCACCACCCTTACGCTCTGCTCGTTATGCTGGAACCCCAGAGGGCATACCTCGTCAAGCGCCCGTTCTCCTGCATGGCCGAAAGGCGTGTGTCCCAGATCGTGCCCCAGCGCGATCGCCTCCACCAGATCTTCATTGAGACGAAGAGCCTTGGCTATGGTTCGAGCGTTCTGGGATACCTCCAGCGTGTGGGTCAGCCTGGTTCTGTAATGATCTCCTTTCGGAAGAAGGAATACCTGCGTCTTCTGCTTTAGGCGGCGAAAAGCCTTGCAGTGAAGGATCCGGTCCCGGTCCCTCTGGAAGACGGGACGGATATCGCATTCTTCTTCCGCGCGCTCTCTTCCCCTTGAATCCTTGCTTAGCGTTGCATAAGGACTTAAATATTCAATCTCCCTAAGTTCTAACTGTTCCCTGATCGTCATTGGACTGCTCTCCCATCCATCTTCTAATACCTGTTATGTACATCTTCTGCAAAACACATCAAATCCCTGACTTCAATTACCCTTCCATCATCCATGACCGCCCTCCCGCTCATCTTGCCAAACACCTGATGCTGGTCTGTCACGATGACAAGCACCGACGTCTTCGCTGCCTGGTATTGCCCTCCTCAGAAGTAGCCGGAAGGCCGATATACCCGTCATCCGATATGGTAAATGCCCCGGCAAATTCTTCATTAAGCACCAGATAATAATCCCACTCCTTAATGCGGAACTTTGGCGCCTTTATCTGACTTCGGTCATATCTTTGCACCAGCTGCCTGGACCATCCCGGCTCCCTTAAGGAGCCGTCCTCTTTTAACAGAGCCTGTCGTCTGGTCACTTCATGATTTCTCATAGCCTACCTCTTTTTCTTCTCTTCCTTTAATCTGGCCTCTATCGCGTCAACCACCGTCTGAAGCACCTTGATCCTTGCATAGTATTTGCAATTTCCTTCTACCACGATCCAAGGCGCGTCCGGCGTAGAAGTACGGATCAGCATCTCATTGACCGCCTCCTCGTACTGGTCCCATTTTTCTCTGTTACGCCAGTCTTCGTCTGTGATCTTCCACTGTTTGTCCGGGTTCTCCTGCCTTGCCCGAAACCTTCTCTCCTGCTCGTCTTTATCAATCTGCATCCAGAATTTTAAGACGATCGCGCCTGCGCTTGCCAGATCATGCTCCATATCATTGATCTCTTTGTAGGCACGCTGCCACTCCTGCTTCGTGCAGAATCCTTCAATCCGCTCTACCATGACCCTGCCGTACCAGGTTCGGTCAAATATGGTAATATGCCCAGCCTTTGGCATATCCACCCAGAACCTCCACAAATAATGATGAGCCCTTTCGATATCATTCGGAGAGGCTGTGGGATGCACCACATAGCCTCTCGGATCCATCTTTTGTGTCAGTCTCTTGATGGCGCCGCCTTTGCCTCCTGCATCCCATCCTTCAAATCCCAGCACCACCGGAATCCTTCTCCGATACAGTTCTCCGTGAAGTTTCTCCATCTTCTTCTGCAGCTGCTCCAGCCGCTTCCGATATTCTTCTTTGGAATAGGACAGGCTTAAGTCCGCCTTGGCAAGAATGGATTCGGTCAGTTTCTTATCCTGAGCAGTCTCCTTTTCTGGTTCCGTAATCTCCTCTTCCTTAAACTGCCCCAGGCGTTCCTTCCTTCTTACTTCCTCGACCTTCCCGGCCAGCGTCTGGGCGACAATCGCATAGATCTTAGCCGTGGCAAACCTCCGGTCCACCGCCTCCACGATATTCCAGGGCGCATACTCCGTATCTGTGCGCATCAGCATCTCTTCATTGATCGCCTCATACTCGCCAAACTCCTTATTGCGCTTTAAGTCACCTTCGCTTACGCGCCAGGAGGTCTCCTTGGAACTCAAAAGTTTTTCAAGCCGTTTCTTCTGCTCTTTTTTATCAATTGCCAGGAATATTTTTATGAGCACCATTCCATCATCCGTCAGTTGCTCTTCGAAAGAGCAGATAGACCGATAGGCATCCGCCACTTCTTTTTTCTTGGTCTTTTTGTCAAACCGGTCAATCAGCACTTTGCGGTACCAGCTGCTGTCATATATGGCAATCCGTCCCTTTGACGGCATCTTGGTCCAGAATCTCCAGAGGAAAGGATGCATCTGCTCTTCCTCCGTCTCCTTTTTTACTGCATGTACTTCGAATCCTCTTGGATCCAGAGCTTTTATCAATTCTCCGATCTGAACGCCCTTGCCGGCTGCGTCATATCCCTCAAATGTTATCATGACCGGAATCCCCAGATCCTTGCATTCCCTTTGGAGTTTCCCGATCTTCGGCTCCAATTCCATTATCTTCTCTTTATACTCCGACTTGCTAAGCGTCTTCGTTAAATCCAGTTTCTCCAGCATAGGCATTCCCTCCCTGCTCTTTAGGTTTTCTGATTCTTATGCCCATTATACACCATATACGCAATAAATTAAGTATTTTTAATTAAATACAGAATTATTCGTCTTTATCTTATATTAACTGGACATTAAACGCCGTAGTCTGAGGCAGAATACTTGGTGTCTGGAAGTCTGCATGGGTTATGCGAACCATCTGGCCTGGCCAGAGCAAGCTGAATCTGATCGGAGCCCCAAAACGGCTGGTAAATGAAGTCGTATTTGTAATTATAAACTTCATCTGATTGTCGCTGTTGTCTGGATCTTCCGTAATCAGAAAGTTATTGTCAAAATCAATCATTATAATCCTGCCTATCGTAACCGAGGATGAAGGCCTGGGGCTTCTTAGAACGGTAACCAGGAACGCATTCGCCTGGGGCGGAATGCTTCTTGTCATACGTGCGGAAAATGTGGCATTTACCCAGGATCCTGCCTGGATGCAGCATAGGCACATACGCTGTCCGAAAGAATTCAGGATCACAGTGCCTCTGCCAATATTCAGCTGGATATCCTGGATGGAAGTTATATTGTTTCTTTCCTGCACGGCATAAGAGACAAGGATTTGCCCTCTCGCATTATTAAAACAGGATACGTCTTCCACAAAGCCATTATTTATCCGCATCGTGTTTCCCTGCTGGATCATAGTGCCACGAGGATCATTATTCATAACATGTTACCACCAATCGTTTTATTACAATATATGCGGATTATGGCGAAAAGGAACTTTAAAAGAATAGACGGCTGCAGCCAGAGAAATACAAAAAAGATAATACAAAAATCCCCTAATCTACCGGAAATCCAGTAAATTAGGGGTGTTAACTGCGGAAGATGGGACTTGAACCCACACGAGCGCAATGCTCACAAGATCCTTAGTCTTGCTCGTCTGCCAGTTCCGACACTTCCGCAAGTGACGCTTGAACCGTCCGAAGAATATATTACTATATAGGGCCTAAAATGTCAATAAATAATTTCATTTTTTTAAAATTTTTCTCCGGATATATCGGAAGGTTTTTTCCTCTCCTTCCTCCGCCAGCATCTTCAATAAAAAGTGAAGCAATGCTGCTGTCTCCGGGTGTATCATCTTGCCAAGCTTGGCTGCTCCTTTTTCATAATACTCCAGCGGCTGCCTGTCGGTATAATTACTGCCCTGATAAGTCTTAGATGCCGCCACCCGGTCCATGAACATCTCGATTACATATTTTATGGGCATCTTCTGACCCACAATGCCTTCTCCCGGATCGACGCTGTAATCAATCCAGTACTCATAATGATGCTTATTCCTTCCCTTGTGATGCAGCCAGGCTTTGGAATAGCCTGTCGCCTCCCTCTCGGCGTTATTCGGGCTCCTGGTCCCTTGATAATACCTGCATCCCACCAGAAATTCTGTGGGCGAATACTTCGACATGTCATGAAGCAGTCCCTGTTTATAAAGCCCAACTTTAAAACAATGCTTCATGACCAGTGATTTATGATGATTAATCGTGCGCAAATGCTGCCAAACTTTCATACTTACTCCTTTTTCTTTCCCTGTTATCCTATATATCTGCTAATAACAAACAAAATCAAAAGATGGGCCGGATAAAAGATATAGAAGAAATACTTCATCTTCTTGCCCCGGCTTCCATTATATAATGCGATCGGAATCATGGCAAATGCGCCATATCCCTGTATGCTCCGATTCCAGATCAGATTCCAGGCCGCTCCGCATCCAAGCTTTGCCCACCGGAAGCGCCGCAGCTGGTAGAATATAAATATCAGCAGGATTCCCCTGTAGCCATAATCTGTATGAAAAAACACTGCCATCCACATAACCAGCAAGACCTCAACTGCCTTCTGAGGCCATTCCCCGCCCTTCTCCAGGACATACATCAGAATCACGCCAAGGAGAAGCGTAAAAAAAACATTCTGATGCGTAAATTCCAGTATCTCGCCATTAAAAGCCAGATCATAAGGAATCTCCGACATAAGCGCAAAAGCGCCCAGCCTCGCCATATACCCGAAGATATCGTGGGTATGACAGAACCCTTCTACCAGCAGAAAACAGAATATCGGAAATGAAATCCTTCCTATATATCGGAATACCATCTCTGTAGGATACAGGATTGCTCCCATATGATCAATCACCATCGTCACGATGGCAATCCATTTCAACTGATATGAAGTAATTCCAGCCTTCCAATTCATGCCTTCCGTACTATTAGCCATATTCCTTACCTGCCTGCAAGCATCATTACTGTCCGTTCGTCCAGTTCTACGCTTCTTTGATTTTTAAGCAATTCCGCCTTCCTAAGTATTCCATCTTCTGTGGAGGCAATCTTATACCATTTCTTCCCTTTTGGCAGCGCGGGCAGGGCAAATGTATGCTTCAGCCAATGCATATTGTACGCCACAAAGCAATCTTCTCCTTCAAGAACCGCACCGCTATAGTACACGCCCAGCTGGCGGCTGGATACCTCCGATGGCGCCTGCCAGGCATTTTCCCCATGGTAAGACACATCAGGCACGCCGCAGCAGGTCTGATCCATTCCCCGAAGTTCTTCCTCCGGGCAGAAAACCGGATATCCTTTGCGGATGGCGATCAGCCCTTTGACAAAAGCAAAAAGTTCCTCTTCCCGTTCCAGTTTCCGCCAGTCCAGCCATCCCGTCAAATTATCCTGGCAATAGACATTGTTGTTACCCTTCTGGGAATTGGCAAATTCATCGCCTGCCAGAATGCAGGGCGTCCCCTGCGCCAGCAGCACAAGGGCGAACGCGTTCTTCATCTGCCTGTCGCGCAGTTCCAGGACGCCTTTTTTTCTTGTAGGCCCTTCTGCCCCGCAGTTCCAGCTGAAATTATAGTCCGGTCCATCCTGGTTATTCTCCCCATTGGCTTCGTTATGCTTGCCATCATAGGAAACCAGGTCGCACAAGGTGAAGCCATTATGGTTCGCTATATAATTAAATATTCCTTCCTCTCTGGAATTATGCCGAAGCCAATGCATGACCTCCGGCACCATGCCCTCGTCCCCTTTCAGGAAACGGCGCATGACGGTCTGGAAGCCCAGCTGATGGACCATGATCTTGGTCTTCTTTAGAACCGGATCTGCGTAAATACCTTCCATGGGCGCTACCACAGGGTTCAGGATGAATCCGTCCACATGATATTCCATCATGTAATACCGCAGGCACTCTTCGATCATCTGCTTGGGGACTGTCCCAGTAAAAGGCATCTCAAGCACGACTTCTATTCCCGCCTTATGGCAGGCCTTCACCATATCCTTCAATTCCCGGACAGCATCGCCGGATGCGGAATACGACGCCTTTGGCGCAAAGCAGTAGGCATCCCCGTATCCCCAGTAATTCCTGTACTGCAGACATTCTTCAAAATCATATACCGGCATCAGATGAATCTGGTTAATCCCCAGTTCTGTAAGATAAGGGATCTTTTCTACTACGCCGAGAAATGTTCCTTTATTCTTTACCTGGGAAGAAAAATGCTTTGTAAACCCACGCACATGCAGGCTGTAGGCAATCACTCTGTGGTATGGAAGCCTCAGGGGCCTGTCCCCTTCCCAGTCATATTCCCTGGCATAGAGGATCCCGCGGACTTCGTGGTTCTGCATCTCTCTTTTTCTGCCCCACACTTCTCTGCCTGCAAGCGCTTTCGCATAGGGATCTGCCACGACTTCTCCGTCGATCATATAATTATACTCATAGTCGGATGGCGCAAGCCCCTTAAGAGCAAGATAACGCACTTCCCCTACATCCATATCCATCGGATAGGCCGCGCAAGGCTCGCTCTCTCCTGTCCGGTACAGCAATAGCCGGCATTCCTTTCCCTCCGGCACAGCCACGGAAAAATTCACCTCATCTTCTAAAATTGTAACGCCTAACGGCAAGGGTCGCCCCTTTATCTCTTTCATGCCTAATCCTTCCTGTCGTCCGTTTATGATTATTGCCATCCGTCGGTTCCATACATGTCCACATTGTCTTTATTGATCATGAATACTTCTTCATAAGTCTCCTTCTCATAGTCATCCCCATCCAATATGCTGATGGCAACCTCAGAGGCTTTCTTTCCAATGTTAATCGGCGATTGCGCCGCTGTTCCAGCTATCTGGGTTTCCGGCTTCTTCAGTTCCTTCTTAATATCCGGGGAGCCGTCCACTCCATAGATCATCACTTTGTCAAGGCCCGCCAGGTTCACCGCTGTCTTGGCGGCTACCGCCAGCTGGTCATTGCCGCACATGATGGCGGTCACATCCGGATATTCGGCAAGGATAGATTTGACTGCTTCCAGAGCCTTGTCAAATTCTCCCTTGGTATCTTCTCTTGCCACTACTTCAAAGCCCTTCTCTGCTTTGGATATGGCTTCTTCAAACCCGGTAATCCTGTCATTGATAGAGTTCTGAGTCGGACACTCAAGGATTGCCACCTTTCCTCCATCCGGAGCCTTCTCAATCAGGTCCTCGCCGCAGATATAGCCTGCGTTCTGATTGTCGGAGCCAATGTAGGCGTCCACATATTCCATCTCTTTTACCTGGGCATCCACGTTGATGATCTTCACATCCGCATCCTTAAGCGCCTTCAGGGACGGCGTGATCGCCTCCCAGTCCACCGGGCACAGGAAGATGGCGTCGATCTCCTGGATCTGCGCCGCCTGCAAATCTGGATCTGTTGCCGGATCCTTGGTGATCATCCGGTATCCTTCCTTCTCGATTGCTTCCCTTGTTGCAGCCTCCAGGGTAATAAAATATGGATTCTCCATGTCTATGGCTGAAAAGCCAAATGAATATGTATCCTCTTCCTCTTCTGCATCTTCGCCATCCTGCGAGTCTTCCTTCACCGCGTT
>OCAV01001157.1_pt1 | contig 18494 bp, 14 predicted proteins | sample 1538331 | NCBI WGS metagenome assembly OCAV01 (sample SAMEA2580297, study PRJEB22360) | human gut metagenome | biome: human gut; feature: human-associated habitat; material: faeces | place: Denmark | collected 2008/2010
GGTCGGCCGGGGGGGGGGGGTCGGGGCGCCCGTCAAGCCGTGGCTGCCGCTGTCCGTCATGGCCGAGGCCGTGCAAAAGACGGTCGAGGACGCCGGTTTTAGCGTGGTGCGCGAGTACGGCGGACACGGCATCGGTAAGGAGTTCCACGAGGACCCGTTTGTGGGCTTTACCACCGAGGCACCCGATGTGGACACCATCATGGCTCCGGGCATGGTCTTTACCATCGAGCCCATGGTCAATGCCGGAGCGCCCGACATCAAGATTAGCAAGGGTGACGGCTGGTGCGTGCGCACCAAGGACGGCAGCGATTCGGCCCAGTGCGAGGTACAGCTCGTGGTGACCGAGGACGGCTACGAGCTGCTGAGCTGGTAGCCGTGGATGCGCCGGATGCTGACGGGCACGCTCGTCTTGCATCCGGCGTTTTTGTTTGAGCGTTTTGCCTGATAAAACCTGCCAAAATTAACCTGTCCCCTTTTGGCAGGTCGAGCGGAGAGGACTGCTTGTGAACATTTTGGTTTTGCTGCCCGTCAACGACCGCCATCGCGCAATTCTTGAGTCGAGTGCTCCGGGCGAGGACTTTATCTACACGAGCTCCGACGCCGCCACGCGCGAGCAGGTCGCCGATGCCGACGTGATCTTGGGCAACATCGACCCTGACATGCTCACGGCATGCGAACATCTCCAGCTGTTGCAATTGCAGACCGCTGGCTATGACGATTACTTGGCCGCCGGCACCGTGCCGGCTGAAGCCAAGCTGTCTTGCTCAATCGGCGCCTACGGTCAGGCTGTGAGCGAGCACATGTTTGCCATGGTCCTTTCCATGATGAAGCGCCTGCCCGGCTACCAGGACTTGCAGCGCGAGCATCGCTGGGAGGATTTGGGCCCGGTTACCTCGCTCAATAACGCCAACGTGCTGGTGCTGGGCGCAGGCGATATCGGCGGCCATTTTGCCACGCTCTGTCGCAGCATGGGCGCGCACGTCCGCGGCATCAAGCGCCATCCGCTCGTCTACCCCATTGTGTTTGAGGACATGGACGGCATGGACGCCCTGCCCGAGCGCCTGGCCGAGGCGGACGTTGTCGCATCCTTTATGCCCAGCACGCCCGAGACCCGCGGCCTGGCGAACGCCGATTTCTTCGCCGCGATGAAGCCGGGCGCCCTCTTTGCCAACGGCGGCCGTGGCGATCTTGTGGTCGCTGACGACTTGGTTGCCGCTCTGGAGTCGGGACATCTCGCCGGTGCCGCGGTCGACGTCACCGACCCCGAGCCCCTGCCCGCGACAAGCCCGCTGTGGGATGCGCCCAACATGCTCATCACACCGCATATCTCGGGCTGGTTCCACTTGGAGGCCACGCTCAACAATGTGGTCGACATTGCCGCGGAGAACTTGCGTCATCTGCAAGCGGGTGAGACGCTCCGCCGTTGGATCGAACACTAAGAATTACGCCGTTTTACAAACGGCGTAATGAGCCGACGCTGCGAGCCCGCCGTTTGGCCAATCTGCCGTTCAATTTCAAAGGCGCGACCAGAAGGTCAGCGCCTTTTCATTTCACGGCACCTTGTCTCAAACGGCGGGCTCTCGCTGACTTTTGTTCGACCTGCGGCGCTTTGCTGGCGCGGCCCTACCTGTGGGCTCTCGCTGGCCATTATTCGACCAGAGGGGTCTAGCGCTATTTAAGTGTTGTTAGATAGTTTCTTGCGTTTTCGACGTTCATTGCTGCGACGGGCGCATGCGAACAGAGCTTGACATCGTTGGTGACCAGTAAATCTGCTTGGGAGCGTATCGCTGCCGCAATGATTAAATCGTCTTCGTAATCGCTATGGAGATTACGCTGCTTGCTCGCCATCCATATGTCACTCAGGTCGCAGGGTACCGGCGTGGCAAGTTGCGACAGCACGCTAAGACAATCCCATGCAAGTGATATCGCCGCCACGGCGGCATCTTGGGATAGTGAGCCATGCTCGCGCCGATACCATGCCTTATGTTCGCTTGAAATCAAATAGAACAGATCTTTGGACGATGTCGCCGCATACAGCAAATCCACCTGCACCGTGCATGCATCGCGTAAAAACTCAATCGCCACCGAACGACCACGTCGTGAGGGAATGAAGTAATCGAGCCACACGTTAGTGTCAACCAAGATGCGCCTTGGAGCCTCACTCATAGAGCCAGCTCATCTCCTCGCCATAGCGATCCGCATAGGCATTCCGTTTGAGCTCTTCGTCGTCCGATGGCTGAGCCCTAACCAGATCGATTCCCGACTCACGGCAAGCGGCAGCGAACAGCTTCGACCCCTGATCCATGAGCTCGAGCTTACGTTTGGCGGCCTTTTCGCGCTCGCGCTGTTCCGCCCGGGCACGACTGGGCAGCAGAATATCCTCGAGCGCACCGGGGCGATCGGCCAGCGACGCTGCAAGCTGCCAGAGCGCTCGCACCGCTTGGCTCGGCGTCATACCGGCCCTGGAGAGAGCGGCGTCCCCACTCCTTTTAAGATCGGCATCGAGACGTACGTTGATCTGAGCGGCTGTTGTGGTCATAACCCCTCCTTAATACTTTAAAATTATCATAAAACTCTATGGTAAATACGTAAAGCATGTATAGCAATAAATTAGTATTAGCCGTGCTCCGTGCACAAAAAGCCGCCGAGGCACATTGCACCTCGGCGGCTACGCATCACCAATCTAGTTCGGTTTCACCCTTTGCATTTGCCCAGATAAAACCTACCAAAATGAACCTGTCCCTTTTTGGCTGGTTTAGAGCTCCACGCTTTCGGCGCCGTTGATATGGAGGTCGCGCTCGTAGAAGGCGGTGAGGGCGCGGATGGCGTACATCACGTCGCGTACGCCGCCGGTCTCGTAGCTTGAGTGCATGGCCAGCTGCGGCAGGCCCACGTCCACGGCGTGCATGCTCGCCTGCATGTTCGACAGGTTACCGAGCGTGGAGCCACCCGCCATATCGCTCTTGTTGGCGAAGGCCTGCGTGGGCACGTCGGTGTCATCGCAGATGGCCTGGAACACCGCGCGGCTAAAGGCATCGGTGCAGTAGTGCTGGTTGGCGGCTTCCTTGATAACGATGCCGCCGTTGAGCACAACCTGGTTGCGTGCATCGCACTTCTCGGCGTGGTTGGGGTGCACGGCATGTGCATTGTCGCAGCTCACGAGCATCGAGGCGGCAAGGGCGCGATGGTACGACTCGTCGTCAAAGCCCAGCGATCCGTTGATGCGGCGCAGCGCATCGGCCAAGAACGTCGACATGGCGCCCTGCTTGGTCTCGGAGCCAACCTCCTCGTTATCGAAGCAGCAGAAGACCGAGACGTCGTGCGCGTTCTCGGCGCCCAAAAATGCCTGTAGCGAGGTATAGGCGCAGGCCAGGTCGTCAAGCTTGGGCGTCGAGATAAACTCGTCGGCCCAGCCCCAAATGCGCGCATCCTGACGATTGACCAGGAACAGATCGCGGCCCAAAATTTGTTCGGGCTCAACATCCAGCTCTTCGGCGATCAGGGCATCAAAGTCACCCTGCTTAAGCTCGCCGGCACTGATGAGCGGGCACAGGTCGACAGCTCGGTTGGGAGCAAAGCCCTCGTTGACGCCACGGTTCATATGGATAGCAAGGCTCGGGATAATAGCGACCTCGCGCTCGGTGGCAAGCAGGCGGCTCTCAATACGGTCGCCCTCGCGCACCAGCACGCGGCCCGCGAGCGCCAGCGGGCGATCGAACCAGGTGTAGTCAATCATGCCGCCGTAGGCCTCGGTGTTCAGGCGCAGCGTCTCGCCCGCGCCGTCGAGCTCGGGCACGGCCTTAACCTTAAACGTCGGCGAGTCGCTGTGCGACGCCGTCAGCTGAAAATGATAGTCGCCGGCAACGCCGTCCTCGCCCCACGTCGCGGCCAGGTCCTCGCCCACCTTAAAGGCGATGGCACTCGAGGTATTGCGCTGCGTGTAATAACGCCCGCCCGGCTCGATATCCCATGCCGCGTTCTCGGGCAGGTAGGTAAAGCCCGCCTCGTCGAGCTCGGCCATAATGGTCGCCGCCGTATGGAACATGCTGGGGCATGCCTCGATAAAGTCGATAAGGTCGTTGGCGGCCTCGATATCGTCGGCAGTCACGTGCACGCGCTCGGGCGTTTCCTGATCCGTCATGCTCTCCCCTTTCGCTGGGTTGATGGTCCCCTCCAGCATACCCCGCCGCGCCAGCGCCGCACTCTTCATTCCGTGTTTAATCCCGCGCCGCTCGCCAAGTTGAGCCATCATGCCCACGCTCCTTTTGCGACAATTACGCTAACAGGACGAGAGGAGCCGTCATGAAGCCACGTAACATTGCCATCGCCTGCGGTGTCGCGGGTGTCGCCGTCGGCCTTGCCGCTGCCGCCGGCATCGTTTACCGCAAGCAAATCAAGTCCGCCGCGTCGCTCAAACGCTTGACCGGCTACGCGGATGGCTATGACCTGTACGCAATCGACATCGCCTACGACTACGATCTTGATCGCATCATCGCCGCTGGCGTGCGCGACGACCAGGCCTACATCGATGCCGTGGTGGCGCAGGTGCTGCCCGGTGTGCCGGTACATGTCCAGGCGCCCCACTTTGCCTGCAGCGCTTTTGTCGCCGTAGATGCCGAAGGCCGCGTGCGCACCGGTCGCAATTACGACTTTAAGGACGACACCTCGGCGCTGCTGGTGCGCAATCACCCACGTGGCGGCTATGCCTCCATCGGGTTTGCCGCCCTTAACAACCTGGGAGATAACACTCCGCTTGACTCCGTCGTCGGACGCGCCGCCGCACTCATGGGCCCGTTTGCCCAGCTCGACGGTGTTAACGAATGCGGCGTGTCCATTGCCGTACTCACTCTGGATTCCAAGCCCTGTGACCAGGACACGCAACGCCCCGTCATCAATACCTCGCTCGCCATCCGTCTGGTGCTCGACCGTGCCGCCACCACGCAAGAAGCTGTCGACCTGCTTTCCGCCTACGACATGCACGCCATGGCAGGACGCGATTACCACTTCTTTATCAACGACGCCGCCGGTGACGCGCGCGTAGTAGAGTGGGATCCGCGCGATCCAGACCGCGCTTTCAAAGCGACTCCTGTACGACAGGTTACGAACTTCTACGCCTGCTATGGCGACGAAGTGCTGCCCAACCAAAAGAATGGCGAGCTGGGCCATGGTAAAGAGCGCGCCGTCGCAATCGCCGATGTCCTTGACGCCCATGTCGGTGCCCAGGACGAAACGATTGTCTGGAAAGCCCTGCGTGCCGCAGCGCAAGAACCCAATCCGGAAGATATCACCAGCAATACGCAATGGTCGGTCGTCTTTGACAATACCGAACCCGCCGCCGCCATCACGCTGCGCCGCCACTGGGGCGACGTCGACGCCTTTGCACTGTAAGGACCCAGGCTCGTCGACCTTACGCTCGCCTGACGTTGTTTACATTTCTATACGCTTGAGCTAACACGTTTTACCCCCGTATCAACAGTGTGCGGGGGTAAACTTATGCGCATGTTATAACTTGCCCGGAAGGATTCATCATGCTTAGGATCGGTCTTCTTACCAGTGGCGGCGACTGCCAGGCGCTCAACGCCACCATGCGCGGCATTGTCAAAACGCTTATGACCAATAGCGAAGAGCCTATTGAGATCTATGGTTTTGAGGACGGCTACCAGGGCCTTATCTACAGCCGGTTCCGCGTCATGACGCCCGCCGATTTTAGCGGCATCCTTACCCGTGGCGGCACCATCCTGGGCACGAGCCGTACGCCGTTCAAGCGCCTGGATATTCCCGAGGCCGACGGCGTCGAGAAGGTGCCGGCAATGGTCCACACCTATCATAAGCTGCAGCTCGACTGCCTGTTTATGCTGGGCGGCAACGGCTCCACCAAGACCGCCAACCGTCTGCGCGAAGAGGGCCTCAACGTTATCGCCCTGCCCAAGACCATCGATAACGACACCTGGGGTACCGAGCTGACGTTTGGCTTTACGAGCGCCATCGACGTCGCCACCAAGTGCATCGACGACATTCACACCACCGCCTCGAGTCACGGCCGCGTGTTTGTCATCGAGATCATGGGCCACAAGGTCGGCTGGATTCCGCTGTACGCCGGCGTCGCGGGCGGCGCGGATGTCATCTTGATTCCCGAGATCCCCTACGACATGGATAACGTCATCAAGACCATCGAGCATCGCATGGAAACCGGCAGCCGCTTTACCATCGTGGCCGTCGCCGAGGGCGCTATCTCCAAGGAGGACGCGGCGCTGTCCAAGAAGGAGTACAAGAAGAAGCTCGCCGAGCGCACGAGCCCGTCGATCGTCTACGACATCGCTAAGGAGATCGAGGCCAAGACCGGTCGCGAGACCCGCGTCGCCATCCCCGGCCACACGCAGCGCGGTGGCCAGCCCGACGCTCAGGACCGCATCTTTGCGACCCAGTGCGGCGTCGAGGCGGCACTGGGCTGCTTACGCGGCGAGTTTGGCTACATGATTGCCCTGCGCGACGGCAAGATGTGCCACATGCCGCTCGAGGATGTCGCCGGCAAGCTCAAGTTTGTCGACCCCCAGAGCGACCTGGTACGCGAGGCCAAGGCGCTGGGCATCAGCTTCGGCGACGAATAGCCTCGGCTGGAACTGCTCTCATCGGAGGCCCCGGGCTTACCTCCCAAATCGTCCTCGGACATGTCAGGACCCCGCCGTGCGCTTCGCACGGCGGGGTCCTTCCGTCCTGCGGAAAGATTTGGGAGGTAAGCCCTGGGGCCTCCTGCGGCAACTAGGGAGGCCGAGGCTTTTCGTCTTCTTGCTGCGGGTGCGTGGGATAGGATGCGGCGTGCATTTTTGGGAGTATTCAGCAGCCGAGGGTGCCTGCATACTGGATTTTGGGCGAAAGGCAGGCACCATAGGCCGCATCCTGAAAAAAACGAGCGGCTCTTGAGGCACTGGGGTTCAGAATCAAGGCATTCGACGCGGTTTTGCACGCCCGTTCCCGCACCCGCGGGCTCCGGGATGCTGAAAACTCAGGAATTTGCACGCCGCCCCCTGGGGTACCCGTGGGCAAAAAGCAACCGCCCCGTCAAAGTATGCATTTGGCGGGGCGGTTTATGCAAAAATGCTGCTGCGGGCGCGTCGGCAGCTCGCTAGAACTTGAATCCCAGAGCAGGTTACTCGGCGCTTTTGAGGGCGCCGACCATGTCGATCTTGTTGAGGGTACGATTGGTGGCAAGGTTGACGATAAACGTAAAGCCAAAGGAAAGCACCACGGCGAGCACGTAGCTTAGCGGCTCGACCTCAACATCAAAGTACAGCGACGGCATCTGCAAAATGTACGTAAAACTCTCGGCCAGCAAGCCGCCCAGTGGCACGCCCAGCGCGGCGCCAATTGCCGTGAGGATCAACGTCTCCTTGTTGACGTAATGGTGCACCTCGCCACGGCGGAAACCAAGCACCTTGATGGTCGCCAGCTCGCGCTCGCGCTCGGAGATATTCGTGTTGGACAGCGTAAACACCACCACAAACGACAGGCACGCCGCCATAAAGGTCACGAGCACCACGACGGAATTGATAATCGTAAAGTTCGCCTCGAAGTTCTGCCAATGTTCAGCCGTGCTCGAGATGGTGAGCCAACCGTCGCTCTTAAGCTTCTTGCTAAACGCAATCTGATCGGCCGACGAGCCCTTAAGCAGCACAAAGACGCCGTTAAGGCGCGCGCTTCGACCGAACGTGCGCTCATAGGTGCCCTGTGTCATGTAAAGCGTGTTGCCCAGATAGTTAAGCGAAATGTCGCTGACTTTGACCTTGGCAACATTGAGCGACGAATCCTGGACGTGAGCCGTATCGCCCGGCTGAATCCCCAGCACCAGCTGTGAACTTTTGCTCAGATACACGTCTCCGTCACGCAAAGACAGCGGCTCTTTGGACTCATCCTCGAGACGCACGTAGTCGTCCAGGTCGTTCGTGCGGTCATCGGGCACCACAATCAGCTGCACGGTCTCGCTCTTTCCGCCAAACGTAAAGGTAACGTTGTCGGTCATGATCGGCAGCGTCGAAGACACCGTCACGTTAGAATCCTTGGCCGCGCTGCGCTCATCCAATGCCGCGCACGTCTGCGAAAAATCGTCGGGATTGGCAACCGCCAGCAAGTCATAGCGCGTGATATGCCCATACTGCTTGGGCGAAAGCGCGACCGACGTGTCGCGAATACCCATACCGCAGATCACAAGCGCGGTGCAACCCGCGATACCGAAGATGGTCATAAAGGCGCGCTTTTTGTAACGGAATAGGTTGCGTGCAGCGACCTTGTTCAAAAAGCCCATGCGGCGCCAGATAAAGCCGATGCGCTCGAGCAAGATGCGCGAGCCAGCGCGCGGGGCCTTGGGACGCATAAGCGAGGCCGGGGTCTCGGCCATCTCGTGGCGGCAGGCGATAATCGTGGCGCCCACCACGCCCACGGCAAACAGCGCCACCGAGACGATCGAGGACACGATGTCGTACGAAAGCAGCATCTGGGGCAGCGAGTACATGTCGTCGAACACCGTAAACAGGAACAGCGGCAGGCCCACAAATCCGATGATGTTGCCGAGCACGCCGCCGATCAGACAAGCCCACAGCGCATAGTCCACGTATTTGGACAGGATGCGTCCGCGCGAATAGCCGAGCGCCTTATACAGGCCGATGAGCGTGCGCTCCTCCTCGACCATACGCGTGGCGGTGGTAAGGCTGATGAGCACGGCGACGATAAAGAAGATGAACGGGAACACCGTGGCGATGGCTTCAATTGACGAGCTATCGCTCTCCACGCTCGAGTAGCTTGCGATATTGCCGCGGTCCTGGATGTACCAGGTGCATTCGCCCAGGTCGGAAAGCTCGGCGCGGGCGTCGGCAAACTGTTGGTCGGCGGCGGCACGGCGCTGGTCCAGGTCGGCTTGCGCCTGCGCACGCTCGTCGCTGCCCTCGGCCATGCGATTGATGTTGTCCTGCTCGATCCCAAAGAGCATGGCGGCCTGACGCTCGGCCGCATCCAAGCTTGTCGGCGTGTCGACCGTCAGCTCCTGAGCGCGCGCCTTCTCACGCTCCTCGCGGATCTTCTCTATATTGCCCTTGACCTCATTGATCTTTGCCGCGTAGGCATCCGAATATGAGTTGAGATCCTTGGCTCCCTCGACGACCACGTGGACCGCGGAGTAGGAAGAAGATGTCGCGGCGTCCTCGGTCACATAGAACTTATAGTCCGCCGCCGAGGCGGCACGGAAGGCGTTGACCGTCGAGTCGGAGCTCACATCAGTGGGATCGAGAACCTCGGCCGTGATGGTGTAATCGCCATCGGCAAACTGATCCTTGGCGCTTTGGTTCGACGAGCTCGCGTCGTTGGCAGCAAAGCTCACCGTATCGCCGAGCTTTTTGCCCGAAGCCTTCAGGAACTTCGAAGTCACCGCGACCTCATCGGCGCTCTCGGGCAAATCGCCGTTCACGAGCACTGGCTGATCGATATTCTCCTTGGAGAGACTTTGCACGACCACGCGCTCGCGCGTTGTGCCCACGGCGGTGTAGGCGGTCTCGGTGTAGATGCCCTCAGCCGTCTCGACGCCGTCGACCTCTTGGATAGCCGCCAGATCGTCGCGTGTAAGGCCATAGGTCGACTGCACGTTAATGTCATAGACACTCTGCTGGTCAAAGTAGGCGTCAACCGAATCGCGCAGATCCTCGCAGCCCGCCTTAAGGCCGCACATCACGCTAACGCCAAGCGCGGTGATGACCACGATTGACAAGAAGCGCTTAAGACTGCCTCGGATTGTGCGGTAGATGCCACGGCGAAAAACCGTCGGGACCATATCGTTTGAACTTTGGGCCGTGCGGTAGGTCGCGAACCCCCCGTCGCGGTCTGCGGGCTCCGTATCGTTGTTTTGGCTGTTTTGGCGATCTTGGTCCATGGGCGCTACCACTCGATCGTCTCGATAGGCACGGGATTTTGCTGGACCGTCTCGCTCTCCACGCGGCCGCTCCTAAAGCGGATCAGACGATCGGCCATGGGCGCGAGCGCGGAGTTGTGCGTGATGATGATGACCGTAATGCCCTGCTTGCGGCAGGTATCCTGCAGCAGCTGCAAGATCTGCTTGCCGGTTTTATAGTCGAGCGCGCCCGTGGGCTCGTCGCACAGGAGCAGCTTGGGGTTCTTTGCCAGTGCGCGGGCGATGGACACGCGCTGCTGCTCGCCGCCCGAAAGCTGTGCCGGAAAGTTGCCCAGGCGCTCGCCCAGGCCAACCTGGCGAAGCGTCTGTTCGGCATCGAGCGAATCGGGGCAGATCTGAGCTGCAAGCTCGACATTTTCGAGCGCCGTCAGGTTGGGGACCAGATTGTAGAACTGGAAGACAAAGCCGACGTCGGCACGGCGGTATTCCACGAGCTGCGCCTCGTTGGCGGAGCTCACGTCGCGCCCGTCCACCGTCACGGTGCCGGAGGTAACCGTGTCCATGCCGCCCAGGATGTTGAGCGCCGTGGTCTTGCCGGCACCCGAGGCGCCCAGGATAATGGCGAGCTCACCGCGCTCAACGGTAAAGCTCGCGCCGTCGAGCGCGTGAATGCGGGCATCGCCCTCTCCGTACGCCTTGATGACGTCTTTGAATTCGATATAAGCCATCGATTAATTCCCATCTGGTCGGATAACTCTTTAGTATTACCCATTTCACGCCGACCAAAAAGGGACAGGTTCATTTTGGCAGGTTTTATATGGGGAAACGGGGAGCGCAGGCAAGCGCCGGGAAGGCAGAGAAATCATCGACGGGGTCAGGCCGACCGCCAAACACAACGCACGCATCTCTATCTGTCAGCAAAATCATTCGAACAGCTGTTCGTTTCTATGATATGATTCCGTTATCTAAGCAGGCCAATACGCAGAAAGGCGGCCAACATGGCGTTCGACTTTAAGAAGGAATGCAAGGAGCTCTACAAACCTGCAAGCAAGCCGAGCATCGTAACTGTCCCGCCTATGAGCTACGTTGCCGTTCGCGGAAAGGGCGACCCAAATACCGAAGGTGGCGAGTATCAAAACGCCCTGCCGCTGCTTTACGGCATCGCCTATACCGTCAAGATGTCGAAGAAAGGCTCAAGGAGTATCAAGGGCTATTTCGACTTTGTGGTACCGCCGCTCGAGGGTTTCTGGTGGCAAGACTCCCCGAGCGGCGACATCGATTATGTACGCAAGGACGATTTCAACTTTATCTCGTGCATTCGCCTGCCCGATTTCGTCACTCAGGATGACTTTGACTGGGCAGTCGCGGAAGCCACGACCAAAAAGAAACTTGACTTTTCTGCCGTCGAGCTGCTTAAAGTTGACGAGGGCCTCTGCGTTCAATGCATGCACACCGGGCCCTACGACAACGAACCGGCGACCGTAGGCGCTATGAATGAATACACGACCGAGCAGGGCTATGTCCCCGACTTCTCAGACACCCGTTTCCATCACGAAATCTATCTTTCCGATCCACGCAAATGTGCACCGGAGAAACTTAAAACCGTGGTTCGTCATCCTATCAAGCGCGCTGAATAGCGTGGAGCGTCATTTCACGCGCCAGGTTTTAAACCAGCCAACCAGCCGCCTCCTAGGCTGTCAAGCAATTATCTTGACGCGGCCCGTCGCATCTTATAAGTTTGTTTTGCTAAAGCTGGAAAGCCTCTCAACGATGCGCAACTCCAGCTCTTTTTCTATCAAGAGGCTTAAATGAGATACCAGAAGTCGCGGATATCCATCAACGAACAAATAGCACTATTGACAGAAAACAAGGGTCTTAAGTGCTCTGATCAAAGCGAACTCGAGCGAGCTTTGGTCGAAGTCGGCTACTACAGGCAAAGCACTCGAACGCTACTCCTCGTACGCGCCCTCAAGCCGGAGCAGCCACTCCTTACGGTCGAGGCCGCCGGCATATCCGTTGAGCGACCCGTCGGCGGCAACCACGCGATGGCACGGCACAATAATCGAAACAGGGTTACGCGCGACCGCAGCCCCCACGGCACGGGGGGACACAACGGGCGCCTCGTTTCCCGGTACACGATGTCGAGCCGCAACACGCTGGGCGATCTCGCCATACGTGGCAACCTCGCCGCGCGGAATGGAAAGCAGCTCGTACCAAACTTCACGCTGAAACGCCGTACCGATCATATGCAACGGCGGCGTAAACCGAGGTTCCTGCCCTGCAAAATAAGCATTCAGCCAAGCCCACGAACGCTCAAGCACCGAAGAAGCCGCACCATTTGCCGGACTCACCGAAGACATCCCACCGGTACCAGAAACCGCATCGGCACCTACGACATACTCCGCATCCTCTTTGAGCAGCGTGGAGCCAAAGTGCTCCTGTCCCTCAAACCAAAGCCCTGTCAAACCGCGGCCATCAGCGGCAAGCAAAATCTCGCCCAAAGGCGAAGCAAACGTCGTCGTGACCACCAGCGGCTCCTTTCAAAACTCCGCACCATAATACCGCGAATTGTGCAGACAACCCCAATCGACCCCAAAGTCACCCAAGGCAGCAGGCGTGCAACGCCGCAGCTGCCGCACGACCCCAAAGTCCCCGCAGGCAGCAGGCGCAACGCGCCGCAGCTGCCGGCCGCGCCCCACAGTCCCCAAAGCCATGTGTGGCCGCGGTCCCAAAGGGCGGCAGGCGCGAAGCGCCGAGGCCGCCGCTGGGACCAGAGCCCGCAACAGCCGCGCGCCCCCACATCAGCCCAGCGGCCTCAACCAATAACGGCCCCATCGCAGACCGCTCGCAGCAGCGTCACCGCAGGCGGGGGCTGGGCTTAGTTTTCAGAACACTCCGCAGACCAGTGTGGCGCCTTGTCCGCGGCTCCGAAGGAGCAGGACAAGACGCCACACATGGTCGAGGACGTTCTGAAAACTAAGCCCGGCCCCGCCGGACAGGTCAACCGCTACTCGCAGAGCAGCTTAGCGATCTGGACGGCGTTGGTTGCCGCGCCCTTACGGATTTGGTCGCCGCAGCACCAGAAGGTGATACCGCGTGCGGCCTCGGGGTTCGAGATGTCGCGGCGCACGCGGCCGACCCAAATCAAATCCTGGTCGGACGTATCCATCGGCATGGGGAAGCGATCGTGCGCATCCTCGGCGCTCATGTCGTCAACCAGCTTCACGCCCGGAGCGGCAGCCAGCGCAGCACGGGCCTCTTCCACCGTGATGTCGCGCTCAAACTCGAGCGTAATGCTCTCGGAGTGCGAGCGCAGCACAGGCACGCGCACGCAGGTGCAGTTCACGCGCAGCTCGGGCAGATGCATGATCTTACGGCCCTCGTTCTGCAGTTTCATCTCCTCGGAGGTAAAGCCCTCCTCCTTGACGCCGCCAATCTGCGGAATCAGGTTGCTCGCCAGCTGGGCGGCAAATGCGCGCGGCTCGGGAATCTCCTCGCCACGGCCCAGGGCGGCCAGCTGAGCCTCGAGCTCGGCCATACCGGGCGCGCCAGCGCCCGAAGCTGCCTGATACGTGGACACGATCATACGCTTCACGCCGGCAAGCTGATGCAGCGGCCACGTGGGAACCAGGCCGATGATGGTCGCGCAGTTGGGATTGGCGATAAGGCCGTGATGCCATTTGATATCGTCGGCATTGATCTCGGGCACGACCAGCGGCACCTCGGGATCCATGCGGAAGGCGTGGCTGTTGTCGACCACGACGGCTCCGCGCTTGACGGCCTCGGGCAGCAGCTCCTTAGCGATATCGTCGCCGGCAGCGCCGAGCACGATGTCGCAGCCCTCAAAGGCCTCGGGGCAAGCCTCTTCGATCACGATTTGCTCGCCGCGGAACTCAACGGTCTTGCCCGCGGAGCGTGCGCTTGCCAACAGCTTGAGCTTGCCGACCGGGAACTCCTGCTCGTTGAGGCACTCGAGCATCTGGGTGCCCACGGCTCCCGTCGCGCCCAAAATAGCAACCGTGTACTGTTTCATGCTTCCCCCTTTAAAGGTTGTGGCTTTTGCCCGCACGCCGAGCAGGCCGATTATTGTTGCCAGTTTATACAAGAACAGGGCGGGCACGAAACCCGCCCCGTCGAAACGAAACCGAAACGAAACGCCCCGCCGTAGTTTTTTGAGACATGACCCAAAAATCTACCGAGCAGTCGCTACTTTTTGAGCGCGGCCAGAGCGGGATCGACCGGCGCGGGAGCCTCCAGGTCGGAGACCTTCACGATGCCGTTCTCGTCGGAGAAGGCACGGTAGATGGTCTGAATCGCCAGGTCAAAGTCCTTCTCCTCGACGCCGATAATGATGTTGATCTCGTCGCAGCTCTGCGAAATCATGCGCACGCTCACGCCAGCTTGACCAAGCATGCCAAACAGGTGGCCCGAGATGCCGGCACGACCACGCAGGTTGCGGCCGACGGTAGCGATAAGCGCCAGGCCCTCGACGACCTCGATCTCGAGCGGCTCGACCTCCTGCTGAATGTCGCCCACGAGCGAGTACAGCGAGTCGTGCACGTCCTGCTCCTGCACCACGGCGCCAAAGCGGTCGACGCCGGTGGGCATATGCTCGACGGAAACGTCATAGCGCTCGAAGACCGAAAGCGCACGGCGCATAAAGCCGACGCGGGGCTTGGTGCGGTCGCGGGCCACGTTGATGGCGACAAAACCGCGCTTGCCGGTCACGCCGGTAATAATGGGCTCCGCCTCGCCCTCATCGGCCGTCTCGCTAATGATGGTGCCGGGGTCCTGCGGCGCATTGGTGTTCTTGATGACCAGCGGAATGCCTGCCTCGCGCACGGGGAACACGGCCTCCTCGTGCAGGACACTTGCGCCCATGTACGAAAGCTCGCGCAGCTCCTCGTAGGTAACGCGCGCAATGGGTTGAGCCTCGGGAACAATACGCGGATCAGCAGAATAGAAGCCCGAGACGTCGGTCCAGTTCTCGTACAGATCGGCGCCCAGGCACTTGGCCAGAATCGAGCCGGAAATATCGCCGCCGCCACGGTCGAGCAGCTTAATCTGGCCCTCACGCGTCGCGCCGTAGAAACCGGGCATAACAAAGCCGCCCTGCTGACCGTACTCCTGCACCAGCTCGGAAGTGCGATTCATGCTGAGCGTACCGTCGTGATGGAACGCCACAACCGTCGCGGCGTCCAGGAACGGTAAGCCCAGGTACTCGGCCATCAGGCGGGCGGTAAAGTACTCGCCACGGCTCACAAGCTCCTCGGTGGAGTAGCCGCCCGAGCGGGCGCGCTCGGCAAAGGCCGCGAACTCCTCGCGGATGGGATAGGTGAGCTCCAGCTCGTCAGCGATATCAAAATAGCGCTGGCCAATGTCCTCGAGTAGCTCCTCGCACGACACGTGATACTTAACGTGCGCGTTAACCAGGTAGAGCAGGTCGGTCACCTTGGTGTCACCCTTAAAACGGCGACCGCAGGCGGAAACCACCACAAAACGGCGAGCCGGGTCGGCATCGACGATGGCCTTGATCTTCTTGAAGTGTTCGGCGTCGGCGACCGACGAGCCGCCAAACTTGGCAATCTTAATCATGGGCTGGAGGTTACCTTTCTAAAAAGCCTCTGCGAACCTATTTTGCACGCTCTGATACCATGGTTTCACCGATTGGGACCAAGGCATCCGAGGAGCAGTGTTATATGGGAACTTATCATAGTACACGAGGACGCACTTTATCGTGCTCAAGTAAGGTGGCAATCCGTACCGGCATCGCTCCCGACGGGGGTTTGTTTGTCTCGGACGAGCTCGGCACCCAGCAGGTCGATATCAGCTCGCTTGCAGATAAATCGTACTTTGAAATCGCTCAAGATGTGTTGGGAATGTTACTGAATGATTACACGGCCGAAGAAATTTCGGCGTGTGTCGACGAGGCATACCGCGGCACGTTCGCGAGTGAAGAGGTTACGCCGCTCGTTAAACTCGACGCTGCGCCGGGCGCTGACGCCCCTCAGACCTATGTGATGGAGCTCTTTGGCGGCCCCACGAGTGCCTTTAAGGACGTCGCCCTGCAGATGCTCCCCCGCCTGATGGCCCGCACTTCCGCCAAGGACGGCGGCGCCGAGCGCATCATGATCGTCACCGCCACGTCGGGCGACACCGGCAAGGCCGCACTCGCCGGTTTTGCCAACGCTCCGGGCACGGGTATTACCGTCTTTTATCCCGAAGGCAAAGTCAGCCGCGTCCAGAACCTGCAGATGTCCACGCAAGAGGGCGACAACGTCGCCGTCTGCGGCATCCGCGGCAACTTCGATGATGCCCAGAGCGCCGTCAAGCGCATCTTTGCCGATAAGGAGCTTGCCGAGCGTCTTGAGTCCGCCGGCACGGTGCTTTCAAGCGCCAACTCGATCAACGTCGGTCGCCTGGTGCCGCAGGTCGTCTACTACTTTGCCGCCTATGCGCAGCTGCTGCGCGCCGGCGCCATCGAGGCCGGCGACTCCGTGGAGTTCTGCGTACCGACCGGCAACTTTGGCGATATCCTGGCCGGCTACCATGCCAAGTGCATGGGTCTGCCCGTCGCCAAGCTCATCGTCGCGAGCGACAAGAACAACGTGCTCGCTGACTTCCTGACCACCGGCGTCTACGACCGCAACCGTCCGTTCTTCACGACCATCTCGCCGTCGATGGACATCCTCATCAGCTCTAACCTGGAGCGCATGCTGTACTTCCTGTCCGATGGCGACTGCGAACTCGTTGCCGGCCTTATGGAGCAGCTGGCACAGACTGGTCGCTATGAGGTGCCCGCCGAGCTGCTGGCCAAGATCCAGAGTGTGTTTGGCTGCGGCTGGGCCAGCGAGGACGAGGTCCGCGCTGCTATCAAGAACTGCTGGGATGCAAACGGCTATGTGATCGACCCGCACACCGCTTGCGGCTATCACGTCTTTGAAAAGGTCGCCCCCGCCGAGGGCGCCAAGGCCCGCGTGCTGCTTTCGACCGCCAGCCCCTACAAGTTCCCGCGCGCCTGCTGCGACGCCCTGGGCCTCGACGTTCCCAAGGACGACTTTGAGGCCATGCGCGTGCTCGAGCAGGCAACCAACACGGTCGCCCCAGCCCAGCTCGCCGAACTCGAATCCAAACCCGTCCGTTTCGAAGACGTCTGCGACGTCGATGAGATGGCCAGCTACGTAGAGCAGGCTGCAAAAAAGATGGCAACCAACTAAACCCCTTATTAAGCGCCGGCGCAAGCCGGCGCACCTTCTTTTTATTTAGCTTTCGGGATGATGACGAGCATGCGAGCGGGTCTGGCCGTTTAGTTCGTCGCGAGTTCCGCACGAGCCGGAAAGCACTTAATGTGCTTTCCGAGCGAGCCAGGACTGCCCGAGCAGCGAACTAAACGGTCAGACCCGCCAAGGAGGACCCACATGATCAAAATCACCGTCCCAGCAACCAGCGCCAACCTAGGCATCGGCTACGACACCCTCGGCATGGCCGTCAGCCTCTACTCGCACTTTACCTTTGAGCGCGCCGACAAGCTCACCATCACGGGCTGCCCCGAAGAGTTCCAAAACGAGAACAACCTGGTTTACGTCAGCTTTGTCGATGCGCTGGCCGCATGGGGCGAGCCGGCTTTTCCCGTTGCCATCGACATTCAGACCGACGTGCCCGTCGCCCGCGGCCTGGGTTCCAGCTCCACCTGCGTCGTCGCCGGCATCATGGCTGCCGCCGCGTTGACGGGCCATACCGTCGACCGCGCCGAGCTCGTCCGCATCGCCACCGAGGTCGAGGGCCATCCCGATAACGTCGCCCCCGCTATCCTGGGCGGCGCCGTCTGCTCCTTTACGCCGACCGATTCGCTCCCCCAGTGCCTGCGCTACGAGGTGAGCGATCGCCTGCGTTTTATTACCGTGATTCCGCCCTACGAGGTGCATACGAGCGAGGCGCGCAAGGTTGTGCCGCAGGAGATTCCACTCTCCACCGCCGTGTGGCAGATGGGCCGCATCGCCGGCATGACGCGCGGCTTGGAGACTGGTGACCTCGACCTGATTGCCGCCGCCAATGACGACCGCATCCAGGAGCCCTATCGCCGCCGCCTCATCCCCGACTACAACGCCGTGCGCGACACCTGCCTTAACGGCGGCGCCAAGACCATCTGGATCAGCGGCTCGGGCTCGACTCTCATGGCCGTGACTGACGACACCATCGTGGCAAAGTTCCTGCAGGTCAAGCTGCGCGAGCAGTTCCCTAAGTGTGATACGCATATTCTGACGTGCGACACGGAAGGCGCCCAGATCGAATACCTGTAGTCGCCGTCCCGTATACTCGCCGGGGAGGCCAGGGGGCTTTGCCCCCAAATCGTCCTCGGACATGGCAGGACCCCCGCTGCGCACTTCGTGCGGCGGGGGTCCTGCCGTCCTGCGGAAAGATTTGGGGGCAAAGCCCCCTGGCCTCCCCTATGTTAACTTCGCCGGCGGCGGCTACAGGGACCTACGCTCTGGAAAGTCGCCGGGCTGATAGTTTGGCTTTTTATTGGTAGGGGCTCTTGCTAGGCTGGAGCACTTCCTAGAGGCGGGGCTCGGCTGGGGGGCCGGGGTTGGGGAAAAAAGCG
>OCAV01001161.1_pt1 | contig 18455 bp, 25 predicted proteins | sample 1538331 | NCBI WGS metagenome assembly OCAV01 (sample SAMEA2580297, study PRJEB22360) | human gut metagenome | biome: human gut; feature: human-associated habitat; material: faeces | place: Denmark | collected 2008/2010
AGCTTGTAGAACGGAGGTGTACATTAATGGAAGAAGCACAAAAGAAATTATGTCACGAACTTACAATGGAATATATTAAGCAAAATAATTTATTTTATATTGAAAAAGATAAAAACAATAAAACCATATATGGTTTTGAAAAAGTAAACACCTTATATTTTAGTATTTTTGAAGAATTTTTAATAGCCATAAAACAAAATTGGAACAGACTATAATTTTTCGACTTTAAACACCATTCTGCATGGTTCATATTTCTTTAATCTATCACATAACGTTACAACAATAGAATCTGAGATTGTATATTTTGTAGAGATTGATAAGCTTTTTTCGTCATCAGAAATTGAGAAAACAAACTTGTTTTTATCACTACATTCTACAATCCATATTGGTTCTATATCTATGTGATTGTTTTTAAAATCAGTGAATTTTGCAGAAATAGTAGTTTCTCTGAATCCTGGTTTTATTATCGGTATAGTTTGATTTTCTAAAATAATTTCTGCAAAACCGTCTTTGTTTATTATTAACATATATATTCACCTTATTTTCATTGTAAAAGATAGTAGAAGAAAGTAGTAGTAGAAAACACTCGTAATATCACTCACGAGTATTTTTATTTACTAAATCTTTTTCCATAACTTTTATTTATATTTTTACTTACATCTTCTTTGGTTTGCTCCCAGAAACCACCGTTACCCAACAATCCACCACTCTCTGCATATCCGTAAATAGTTTTCGTGTCTCGTCCACTTGGATTATATCTATAAGAAGTATCCAAACTAATAGTTCCACTTGCTGAATTTGTACCGCTTTTAAATTCCTGTTCAATTGATTCTGCTAGTTGACCAGTTCTTTTATATACACCTTCTGGAGAATCATAAAAATGATCTACGTTCTCATGTGCGTCTTTAAAAGATTCGTCAACCACTTCTTGCATCGCTTCTCCGTTTAATTTGTTTACATATCGCTCCAGTTCTTTCCATGATTTAAATGTTGGCATAATACTACCTCGTTCTATTTAAACATAATCCTTAATTTTATAATTTAATTTCTTTTTTTCGTCAGTTTAACCTCCATGGTCATATATCAAATTCCATGGAAGCTCTTTCTTTGATAATGTTTTGGTTTTGATAGGTGAAAAAGTGGTAAATGATTTTAGTATCCATAGTAAATAGCTATGGGTACAACTTATTTATCCGCTAATACATTTTTAGCTTCGTACAATGCTTTATATTTTTGTAATTCGACAATCTGTTTATTTTTATCATTAATAATATCCTGAGCAGCTTTATCCATGTCAAACCCAACAACACCTTTAATGATGTTTGTGATAGATTTTTCTGTCATGTTAGAGTCTTTTAATTTTAATAATACATCTTTGATAAGTTGTGAATTTTCTGGATTTAATAATTTCAAATCTAACTTTGAAAAATTGTAGAGCGCATCTCCAATCGCTTCAAAAAAATATGAAATTTTCTCAACAGATTCACACCCCAAAGCAAGTTTATGTCTAAACTTATCGTCTCCGTGAATCAACTGTTGTTTCTTTAATTCGACAATTTCATTGACATTACTCTTAACAAAATTCATAGCACTAATATAAATAAAGTTATCCTCATTTTCTTTTTTAGCGTCATCAGATTCTTCTACGTTATAATAGAATTTTTTGATAAGAGTAAACACATCATTATCCTTCATAAATGTATCTTCTGTATCGTTATCTTCGATTTCGATTCCTTCTAAAAAGTTTGATACAATTGCATAGACCTCCGCAATTTCAGAATAGTACGGCGTGTATTCTGTCACATTTTCATCTTCACTGTCTTTTGTAAAGTAAGATGAAACGATACTTTCAATAGCTTCAATTTTGTCAATAATTGTAATATTTTCTTTGATTCTTGGATTATTTTTAATCATAATGTATTTTCCTTTCAAAATATATTTTCTATGATTATATTCTCTTTTTAACAAAAAAAGAGCCTGAAAATATCTCAGACTCTAATATAAATGTATTGCATTTTATTATTCTGTTTCAGAAGTAGAAGAGAAGTAAGCTTCTATTTCTTCCATAGGTTTTCCTGATTCTACAATCATTTGAGCCACCTTGTTCATCATTTCTGTCTTCTTTTCTTCTTCTTTCTGAATATCATAAATTGCTTTTTCTTTTTTTAGTGTTTTTAAATTAGCTTTTTCATCTTTTAAGTTTTCTGTAAGTGTTTTAATTTTTTCTTCTGATTCTTTAATTAATAAATCATAATCTTTTACCTGTACAGTTTTTCTTGGTCTTGCCATAACAAATCCCTCCTTTGATTTATCTATATCAAAAGAATAGCACTGTTTTATAACAATGTAAAGTAATTATTCAGACAAATATACTTTATATTTCCAATATGTACCGTCACAATCCCACATCTCATAATAATCACCAAATGGTTTATATATAATATGATTGATTTGTGGTGATGAGTGAATCATATGAATATATGTTTTAGAATCTATATTATAGTTCTTGTCACGCAACAGTTCAGTTATTTCTTCGCTGTACATGATTACTCACTTTTGCCAAAAGCACCTTGACATTTCCAAATCACTCCACCAGCAAAGTCAGAAACTTCTCTTTGCAATTCTCCATCACAATCAGGGTTTTGACATTTATGACCAGTTGAAGTATATTCACTAATTGGAATTGATAATACATATTTTTGTCCACATTTCGGGCACATGAATTTATATTGCATTATACATTCTCCTTTGTATTATATTGAATGATTTCTATTTCCGTACGAGGATTATTTTTATCATATCCTGTTTTTAATGTTAATGAATGTAAGTGTTTTTCATCGTCATCAACAATAAAACCAGACTCAGTAAACGAATCCAATAAAAATTTAGGAACCTGATTATCCACATCATGTCTTCTTTTCGATTCAAAATACACAGTTATAGTAATATCAAAATCATCCAATTTCATATTTTCATATCCTAAATCTTTGATGAACCAACACCCAAATAACTTCCATTTTTGTTTTAATGCATTCATTTGAATTCTTGGAAGTATACACCATTGGTTTATACTTGGGTGCCTCGATTTTTCTATTTGTTTTTTTGTTGCTCTTGGATGTTGTGAAAAATAATATTGATTATATCTTTCTACAACATCATTATCTATAACTAATTTTATAATATTTCACTTCTTTCTATTTTTATATATAAGAGCAGGAGAGTAGCGCTTCAGTCTTTCACTACTCTCCAAAATAGAAATACTCTTACCATATGACTGAAGTATTTTTATGATAAAAGTATTTCTTTCTATATAATGTAGATAAATGCATTCATCATTTTATATAGGACAATGTTCTTAAGCCGTTTTAAATGATGAATGCATTTTTATTATTTTTCTTCCCTATCATCATAAATTGGATTAATTTCAACTGGAAGAACTTGCAAATGATTTTTTACATATATATATTTTTGTTCTCGACCATGATTGCCATTCAAATAATTGTGATAAGCGTCCCAAAGACCATCAAATTCGGCAACTTCATTTTCAGGAATGCCTTTCATTGCAACATACCTGCTAAAACGTTGATCGATTTTATCACCAAGCAATTCCATACTTCCATGCATAAGGGCTTTAATTTGCTCTTGCCTTTCGTTTGCCCCTTGTGTTAATTCGCTAATTGACTCGTTTATTTCATTCTGAATTTGCCTTGATTTCTCTCTATCATTTATCCTATTTTCTGAATAAATTTGCATCGTATTTTTAGTTTCTGCTACAGACTGCTTGATTTCAGAAACACATTCTCGCAATTCTTCTTTTATTTTTTTATCATGTTCAATTGACTGTCTTACAGATTCATCATGTCGTTTAGATAATTCAGCCAATGCATTTGCAGTAGAAATCAAAAGTTCATGTTCTTCACGTTTTTTTCTACCCCATTTAGTCTGAATGCCAAGTTTATTAACTAAAATGTCTTCAAACAAATTCCAGATAAATTGAAACGCTACCATAGCAGTAATAGATACAATGACTAATGTAGGAATAAGAACCGCATAGTCTTGAAATATTTTTTCAACTGATATCATCGGTTTCCGGTATTCCTTTCATTATTCTGTTCTTTTCTCAATAAATTGTGTAAAAGCTTGATGTAATCCTGTAGCTGCAAGACCGCTAATTAAACCGCTTAAAACAATTTCTGGACTAAATGCAAAATTACTAATCCATGATGCTAACAGAATACCAAGAACCCCACAAATTGTAGGTATATATTTATTGTCTACATCCTTAATCCATTTTTTAATAACGTAACCAACACAAAGACAAATACCAAGTACAAGTGGCATCATAAATTCATTTAAAAATTCCATAACTATTCCTCCTGATTTTCTACAATTTTATGGTCGTGTTTTTTGCCATCGTTTATAAATTAATTCTGATTCTTTTTTATGGAACCATGCTACAATTTTCCCCTCTTCTTTTTCTGATTCCCATACAAATTTAGGTTGACATCCATGTCTAGTATAAAAAATAATCTGTTTAATAGATGAAATCGGAACCAAAGAATATTCGCCATAAACAGATTTTGCTTCTTCTAAAGAATAAAATTTTATTACGATCACCTCTTAAATAAAGTAAAAAATAGGGATAGAAAACATGTAGTTTACTATCCCTAATATATTAAACCACACTATATAATTTAAGCACTTGCCATAATACCAGATGCCTTAAGCGCATCTAATAAAGCTTTAAATTCTGCTTTTGTTACGTTCTCACCTACAGCTTCATTTACACGAGCTACCTGTTTTACCCCTCCAAGAGCTGTCTTACTTGCTGCAGGAAGTGTATAACTTGCACCTGGATCGCCCTTTGCGCCTTTTAAATTTTTAAAAGCAAAATTAAATACTTTTTCTGTATTCGAACCACTTGCTGTTACTGTAACAGATGGAGTTCCAACATTCGCATCAACTGTCGCAGTAGGCGTACCGAATCCTGCTGCTGCACCTGGTGCACCAGTCTGTTGATTTTGTACTCCTTGTTCAAGTTTATTCATCTTCTCCGCAGTGATGACATCCCCATCATTCCATGTTGTTGGTGTATATGCCATAATATATTCCTCCTATTCTAATTTGATTTTCCAATTTTTGCCTTACCAATTTTCCCTCTGCTAATTAAGGCTACATCATCAGAGGGTGCTATTCCCCCTGATTTTCGTCTTCAATTTCAACCATATCAACGAAGTTTCCGTCTTTATCTTCAAGCAAGTCAAATGTCATTGTCACTGTAGCTGGATCTCCTTCACTTGACTGAGAAAGCTCGAAGTTTCTCTGTGGTTGTGCTTTATACAAGATAATCTTATAAGGAGTGAGAACCTCATTATCATCTTTTTCAACTGTGTTCATAGAGATATAATAAGCTTTTGGTAATTTCTTATTATTGAATGAAATTTTCTTAGTACCAGTTTTTCTTGATACAATATAGCCTACTTCATACTCTTCATTAATTTTAATATCTGTAGATTGAGTTGCTGAAAACTTATCCTGATCATAAGTTCCTTGAATTTCTTTTTCACCAAATTCACCTTTTTTGAAAACAAAAACAGTGCCTGCAGTAATAGTTTCTCCTTCAACACCTTTAACTGGGATACTTCCTCCTTCTGTAGCTTTTACAGTAACTTTTACTGGATACATAGATTCTGTTTCAATTGTTCCATCAGTCATAAGTGAATAAAATTCAAATGGATAAACTTGAGCTTCGATTGTTGCCGTACCCTCGATAGGATTCGCAAAAGCAATTCTCTTTGTACCTTTAGCCATAGCAAATACTGATTCACCCGTAATATTCTGTGTTGTTGTGTTTGCTGTTTCAAAGAATAAAAATGGTTTCTTTGTGGCAACATCTCTAATGTCAACATCACAAACTTGTCTATTAGCTTTGTTAATTTTTGGCATATTACATTCCTCCTGTTAAAAAATTAATAATAAAAAAGACCCGCTGAAATAGCAGATCGTTAATCTTTGTTTATTATTGAAAACCATATAGTATCATCAAATTTATTTTCTTTGTCGCCCCATACAGATACGCTAGTTGAATTCATTACATATGAATCTTCGTATCTCATTCTTGTAAATTGGTCATACAATTGAAAAATTGTCAAATCCCATATGTTTAAAATATTCAATGTTTTACTATGTGCAGAAATTGAAGAAATCAAATTTCCAATTTCCATTTTTTTATCTTCTTTTTTCTCTGCCTCTTTTTTGGCTTTTTTCATTTTTTTAAGAAGTCTTTCGGCAGTTTTATTTTTTACTTTTAAATTTTTATGCTCATCCTTTTTTTTATCTACGTTTACTCGTTGTAAAATGATGTCTATAATCTCATTATAATTATTTTCATGAATCATTCCTGTTGGTGTTTTTCGATTATTATCATCAACCGTACCGTTAAAAAGAATAAAAACTCTGTTTTTTGTGTCGTATATAATTTCATCTTCGAAGAAGAAGTTTAAAGTACACAAAAGCGAATCAATTAAAAATTTATCAAAAACCATAATATTGTATATTGAGATATCTTCCTTTGATTTTTCGTCTAAATTCATATATTCACTTCTAATGCGCAATATAGTATCCTTTTCTTGCTCTGTAAAATTACATAAGTACGCCCCTTCTGTTTTGTCTATCATTTCATAATAGGAACCAGGGTCTAATAACAAATTACTTAAATAAACTTGATATGTGTAATAATTTATTTTTGAAATTTCCCTTAAAGTAGGAGATTTTATTGAACCTACACCGTTTACATAAAATGGAAGAGGACTAATCAAGGAAAAATAATCTAATTTCATACTATTGATCCTTAATCTTAAAATCCGACGTATTAAAAATTAATTCACGTCCATAATACTTATTGCTTGGGAAAAAATATCTAACAGACTGTAACGATAATTTTCCAATTCCAAACTTATTAGAATCAAATAATTCCCGTGTTACCATGTCAGATAAAATATCCACTCTTGTGCCTAGATATCCTTTTTTTGAATAAGACATACATTCCTTATGAGAATATATCCACATTACAATTTGCACATCTTTTATGGTATGACTTGGGATTCTAGGAATATTTACTTCCATACATAAGTATGGCAATGTATCAGTTTGTGTATCATCTACGTATAAATATGGAAATACTTGTGTATATACAAGATTATCAATATCTGATTCTCCATAATTTTCTTTCATAATCATAGCATCGCATATTTCAGATGATTTAAGGATGCAAGACATAAGCCTGTTTTTATACAAACCAATATCTTTTAAAATAGTTTGCTCACTCAAACCACCACCTCCTAAAATCCTTCGACAATAGTAATTTTCTTTTCTGTCGCAACTTTATTATTTATAATTACTTGCAATAAAAAAGATGAAGATATATAATCCTCATCGTCAACAAGTAATTTGATTTTATTTCCGTCTATATTTTTTTGCACTTTAAAATTACTAACGATATTCCAAGAAAATTCCTGAATACTTTCATTATCGAAAGAAACAGTGTATGTTCTTTCAAATCCAATTTTTAGGTCTTTATTTCCTATGATAGAGACATTAAAGTCTGACGGAGGATTCTCTGGAACATTAGAGTCGGTAGGAGAGTGATAATCACAAATCCGAAGTTCTTGATTGTCTGTTTCTAAATTCAATTCTGTTTTATCAGCAATAAAACTTAAAATACCACCATGTTCTTCTCCGTAAATATACAAAACATCATCGCTTCTTGTAATTTTAAAAACCTTTTTAGGATTTTCTTTTGACCTATCTATAAAAACTCTTTTACCGTCTAAAGTAAAAGAATCATCGTCTTCTGAGACCCAAACAGTAAAATTATTAGAAGATAGTACGATTGTAGTATTTCCTGATTCACCGACATCATATTTTGACGCTGAAGTAAAATTTGCCCATCGTTCAATTATTCTTCCATTGTCCAATTGCCATCTCAATTTATATTGACATAAAATCATTGTTGCTTTTTCGTATATTTTATTATTCCCAGGATACCCCGAAATCAACCAGTATCTATTCTCAAAAAATACATACATGCCGGCTTTTAAAGTGCCAATATGTGTTAAAATAGTACGCTCTATGGATTTTAATTGAGTGTTTGAAGTATTGTCTTGAACTATACATCTGATTTGTTTAAATTCTGATAAATCACTCGAAAACAATTTCACGGTTGTTGCTAGCTCTGTTTTCATCACTTCTGAAAAAGAATCGTCTTTGTGTTCTAAGAAAGAATCGTTTTCAAAACCACCTATTTCATTTGGATAAGTGTTTGAATTCATTAAATACCATTCTTGCATAATTCCCCTCCGTATCTAATTATAAGCGGAAGGTGTTTGCTTATATAACATATCATCCAGTTCTTCAGATGCTAACTTGACCTCATTCTCAGCATATTTAGATGAAGACATTCCGGAATTAATACTCATATCTTTCCCGACAATGCTTATACGTTTATTAACTTTTGATAATTCTCTTTGCTGATAAAACTTCTTCATCATCAAACCAAGAGTATCTATTGTATACCTATCCAAAACTGAATCAAATTCTGCAATTTTATTGTCATAGTGAATAGGATTGATTTCAAAAGAATATTTACCCACAGCTTTTAAAAACCATTCTTTCTCTAATGCCGGTGGTAATATTGTTTTATCTTGGAATGTACTATGAAAACTATTTAGTACTTCTTCATATGTAGTATTTTTATCCAATCTATTCACCATCCTTGTTTTTAAATGCTTACTCCAATATAGTTTTCTACAACTCTAACTTTTTCATGGTCATTAATTTTTTCTTTTCTAACAATATTAGCAATAGCGTGTTTTTCTGCTCTTGTTAATACTAATTCTTTTAACTTTTCTTCAAAAGTTTTCATTGTTTTGTACTCAAATAATTTCTTTACCGCATCAACAGTAATAACTTTTTGAGTAATTTTTTCCTCTTTAATATCGAAATCTACTTCGATACGAGTTGGTTCATCTTCAATGTATAATGTTGCATGTGAACCTCTTGAATCCACTCCGGTAAACAACACATTTCCATTTTGTACTTGTGCAATAATTTCACTTCTTGATAAACGAACAGAACCGTTTGCCGGGATAGTAACATCTCCAATTGTTTCAACTCTCTGAAATCCAGTTGTCCAAGGTGCGATGCTGCGAACAGTTACTTTTTGTTCAAGATTTAATTCCTTTTCTGTATTTTCCATACAAAACTCCTTTGTCAACTAATTATTTTATATAACAACTAAAATTTGTGTTTTATACTATTGTATAAGTTTATTTTTTCATCCAGTCCATTTGACTTTTTAAAAGTCCAATATCTCGTTTTTGTATTCGCATTCACATTTGACGAGATATATTTTTCATTAAGTGCCATAAGAAAATAACAAAGTCTTCTTGAATAGCAATAATAAGTATTTTTATTCATGTTTCTCACCAATATAGAGGGCTACATTATTATGCAACCCTCATTTTTCACAAAATAAAAAGACCATTACGGTCTACCTCAATTTTATTATGCTAATGAATCAAGTTTTTGATCGTGAATCATTCCTACCATGTATTCTCTTCCAGGGGCTAAAAGGCATCCAACCTCAAGATCAAAACGAGAAATAATGTTTCCGCTTGTAATATCGTTTCCTGAGAATGATGTTAAACCACCTCTAGTCACCGTGTAAATAGGAGACTGACCACCTTGAGGTGTTACAAATCCAATGCCATCTGGCAACATTGTTTCAAAATCTGTACCATCTTTATTTAACATTGTCAAATCATATGGATTTGGAATTTCGCTCAATACTGCACCATTGTATAATCCCATGAGTCCTGTACTATGGATTTCTTCCATAACTTTATCAGGAATACCATTTACAGAAGGTGTTACTCCCTGATATCCAGCAAAGCCATTGAACTGAGAGATCAATGCATAACTACCAGAAACAGTTGGTTTACCAAAACGTCTGATAGGTGTAATTACTCCGTCAACACCTGTCTTTGTTAATCCATTTCCTTCAAATAAATATTTTACACCGTCTGCATTTTTGATTGCATTATAAATTGTTTCTACTACATATTTTGCGGCTTTGTTTCTTATCTGAACTCTAACCTGTTCCTGAAGTTCATTTTCATCAGACATATCACCTAAAGAAGCCTTGCGATAATCAACTGCATAACCACCAGAAATAGTAGTAGTAGTGATCGGTTTACGGTTCTTTTTAATTGTTGGGAATTTTACATCCTGACCAGGAGCCTGAATATTTGCTCCAAGATTTACAAATTCAGGAATCTCAACCTCACAAGATTCATTATATCCAATTGACTTATAATTTCCATAGATTCCAAGTAATTTGATTTCCTGTAACAGTACTGGCTCCATTGAAAATCTACGAAGTTCATTTAATTCTGAAATAGCTGTTAAATCTCCAGTACTTGCTTTTGTGTTTAACTCCATGATATATTTAGCAGCTACATCAGCTTTCTTTCCAAATGGTGCTAAATCTTTACCATTTTTCATAGCTGTAAAAATTTCTACAATAGCTGATTTGCCATTGATTTTTCCGCTAACATAGTTAGCATCTCTACGTTCGTTATTTAATTCAAAACTATAAGACATTATAATATATTCTCCTTTCTGTTTTACACTGATAATGTTCCTGCGGCATCAGAGATTAAAGCAGTAATACCTTTTTTATTTCCAATAATTTCTTTTACTTCTAAGTAAACACCTTCTGGACTTGCATTAGCCTTTAATGTACCATCAGCCTGAGACTCCAATTTATCCCCAACTTTAAATGTTGTTGGAAGCGGATAATCATAAATTTCAATAAGATTTCTTTTGCATTTGTTTAAGTCAATAACTCTTACGTGAGTTCCTTTTGGAATAAAATATTTCGGCATTCCTTCATCGTCGCCACATTCAACCTGCATAATTGCTTTTGTTTTCTGTGCGCCTACCGTAAATACACCCTGATCATCAACATCACCAAAAGCACCATTATATGTATCTTCTTTTGTTACAGCGTCAATAAACGGAATTCTTTCATGTTCAATTTGTCCGATACTTGCAAATTTTAAGCTCATTATGTATATCCTCCTTTATTTAAAAAATATTTACATCGTCATCTTCTTCAACGATTGTTTCTGTGCATATTTCTGAGAAAATATCTTCAATTTCATATTTTTTGTCTTTTTTTGAATTCTGCTCTGCAATTTTTGCATCAGCTTCAGCCTTCTTTTGTTTTTCAACGATAGCCATACAGATTTTTGATTTGATAGAATTAATTTCAGAAGTAACTTCATTTAATTCCTCTTTCTTCTGACAAGCATTGATATTTTCTTTTAATTTCTCAATATCATCTTTTGCAACTTCTTTTTCTTCTGAATTAAACTCAGCGAGAGAAGAATCTAATTCAGCAAGCTTTTCAGCAACTTTTGCTTTTGCAATTTCTTTTTCAAGAATTTCTCTTTCTTCCCAATATGTTTTCTGGTCATCTTTCATTTTTTCTAACAATGCTTGCATATCTTTTACAGATGCATTGAGCTCAGAAATCGTATTGTCTTTTTCTTCAATGAGTGCGTCCTTTTCTGTAATCTTAGAATTTAATTCTGCAATCTGTGTTTCATACGCATCAGATTTTTCATTCAACTCAGAAACTACTGAACGGACTGCTGTTTTAAGTTCATCCATGTTAAATTCCATATTTGATTTTTCCTCCTTTTTTTCTTTCTTCTGTGAAATCTCCAAAATTATTGCGTCATCATCGGCAGGAGCCAATGAAAGAACTACTGTCCCAGAATATAGATACTCATAAGGTGTACGAAAATCTTCTTCCGGTGTTTCCTCTTCGTAAACAATGTTGTTGCTATTTTCAGCCAGTCCCATTATTTCTACGGAAGTACAAACTTTTCCAAGAGCATAATTTTCTCTAACCCATTTTAAAAAAGCCGGATATCTTTGAGAAAATATATATCCCGACCCTGCTACAACATCAATATCATTGCCATTTTCATCTTTTATTGTTTCAATAGCATAATTTTCAATAGCACCAGTTACTTCACTTGTTTCAAAAATTGGCTCCCGTAAACCATTGTTTTCTATTTCACCAGTTAATCCATGCCCTAATGGAACATCCTTTTTTTCGGTGTCAATAAATTCAGCACAGATTGGAATTGTGCCTGAATTTTTCATTGCTATTTCAGCATATTCACGTTTCCAATGTATTCCATTTTTATTTGTTTCTTCTGGGTCATCATGGATTTTATGAAGTGCAATTTTAATCGGAACTTTACCATTTTTAGAAATTTTACTAGAAATTTCGAGGATATTATGTAACATAATATTTATCCTCCTTTTTGTGATTTTTATAATAAAAAAAGCCAGCATTTATGCTGACTTAAAATATTTTTATTTAGTTGATGGGCGTGGCGTTTCATTGCTATTATTTGATTTTGAACGAATTGTATTTTCATTTGTCGGATTTTCAACAATAGGTCTTCCAGATTCACTATTTTGCTTATCACTTTTTGTGTAAGCAGTTTTATGTGGTTCATACTTATCGAATAAACCGCTTTCATATTCTTCATCAAGAACATTTAAATATAGTTCAGGATCTAAACCTGTACTTGCGATTAAGTATGTAAGAGACCCACTTGCTTCCATATATAAACTTTTCATCATATCAAAGAAATTTTGTTTATTTACGAAAGAAGTAGGGAAGTAGTAAACCTCGACCTTATTATTGTCATCTTTAATAATATTTTTATTTATAACATGATTCAACTCGTTTTGCCACTCGTAAGCCCATGTATATAATTTTGCGGTAATCATTTCAAGATTGCTTTGAGAAGAAGAGAAGTTGCCAGTTGCCATAGCTCCGATGAGCGATCCACATATTCCCAACCCTTGTGAAATATTTTCGTTTAGATTTGATTCGTTTTTAGAATCAAAAATATCACAATTAACTTCTATTTTATTAAGCTTTGTTCCAGATGCAACACTGAAAAAACTGATTCCGCCACGATTATTTTTGTTTACAACTGCACTTTTTACGGTATTATGTTGAGCCTCCTGTTGTGCCTTTGAAAGAGAACAAGTGCCCTTATCCCTACCTTCAGGAAATGTTTGATATATAATAGAATTATTAATCTCATCCAACACGTTTCGCTTTGTGTCAGTAAAATAATCCTTATATAACACATCTTCTAATACTGCAATTACTAAACTGCGACCCCACGCTTCTGAGTCTTTACATTTAATTTTTCTACATAGTGTTTTATCGTTATCAAGAATTAACCAATCGCCTACGACATTATTTCCTTGTCGTCTTTTATTATATCCATCAACAATTTCTCTAGGATATTTTCTCAATTTTCTTTCAAGCTTTTCTCCTGTATAATCATCAAAATACCTCAGATTAAACGCCAAGACATATCTGCCATTTTTCTTTCCAACAATTTTCGTATATCGCCACGGGAGAGTAACCATTCTTGCATTTATCCCAACTTCGTTTATTTCAACAATATTTTCAACTTCATAGTCAGTCATATATTTAGTAAGGTTGTTATTTTTCTTTCTCACATCAAAATAATAAAATGCAATACCTTGTCTCATTTCGGTGTGCAAAGCATCTCTAACAAAACTTTTATCGTCAATGGTTTTAAGCGTTGCCCTCATAAGTTCTTTATTGTTTTTAGACTTTTGTTTGTTACGTTTAGATGTACATGCAATAATTCTATCTAAACATAAAAGTGCTTGCATATAATCAATAGAATTAGAAACCATACCGTTTTTAGTATATACAAAATCAGAAAGCATGATTGCTTCTTCATGGTTTTCGATTGGGTCACGAAGAATGTTTTTTATCTGTTCTTTTGTGAAATAATCATATAAACCGCATGAAAAAATAGAGTCTATTAATTGATTACTGAAAGAGTAGCTATTGAATTCATAACTTCTTTTATCAATACTATTCATATCATCAGATGTTTGTATTGTATTTAATTCTTGTGTCGTTTTGTTTTTAGGAGGGCGACCCCTCTTGCGTTTGATTTCCTCTGACATAAGTCGCCTCCTTTTTTAGTTTACAAATGTTACAAAATCGTAGTCGTTTGAACTTCCAATCATGTCCAATTCCAATTGATCTATAAAATAAGAACCGTAAGAGCAGCTTGTATATCTGTCTTTTCGGTTCCGTCCTTTTTCAACAATTCTTATACCACCGGTATTTAACTTTTCATATTGTAGTTCTGCACACTCAGTTATCATTGCTTGTGTTTCAAGAAATGGACTTTCAAATTCCATTTGAGTATCAAGGTCTGTTGATTGTGTATACTCAGAATTATTTGATAAAATCTCTTCTTCGGCAGTTTTATAGTTTACGAGAAAATCTATTTTATTCTCAACCAAATTTTTTCTAAAAGCAATAGCAATATCACTATTCAAGTTTTGTGTTGCATTAATAGCATATATACAAGGTTTTGCATTTGGGTCTGAACATACCTTTGCATAATCTTCATTATTCATACACTTTAATGGTGGGTATTCAACTCCACGTTCAGTATCATATAAAATTTTTTGAAGAGAGTAGAGTGTTTGCAACCCACCATTTCTGGTATCAATTACTATATAGTCCGCACCAAAATCTTCAAAAAGCTGTCTGATTCTGATTGCCTGTAATGTTGTATCTCCAATTTGATTTGATTCTATATATGGATATTGTCTTCTATATCCTTTTTTTACCTCAATTTCATTTACATCATTTGAATAAGTAGTAGATTCAGGTATGGCTCTGATACATGAATACACAGAATTATCATTTTGATCACCTGCAACAAAGGCGATGTCATTCGATATAACACGAATCTCATTATCTAATTTTGGAATGTTATATCTATTTTTTTTACCCATTTTAAAATCAATAGTAGAATAGGGATAAAATACATGTCGAGACACCTGTCTATTAACAAGCATTGAATATGTAAAATATGAAGATATTGAATCTTTTACTTTTAGATTTAAAAATTCAATTTTCCACGTTACTGGATCTTGTTTTTTCTTTTCTTTTATTAATTGTTCTATTGTTTTTAATTCATGTTTTAATGCAATACTTTCATCAAAAGCAAGCATAACGCCCTGCTTATGCTTTTTCATTGCATCTAACGCTTGGTCTGTAATATCCCACATCCAATTACCATCATCATACCAACTGGAAGAAATATAAATATCTACTGGCTGTTCACGTAAATCTTTGTTATTTTTATATTCTGACCTAAATAAGTATTTCGGTTTCCTCGGTGTTTGAAAAGGCGAAATAACAGAGTCTTCTACTTTTTTTTTAATTTGACGAGTTTCCTCTCTACAAATAGCATTTGAACGAAGACCTCTGGCATTTTCATTAGCAACAAAAACAGTAATCTTTGAACCATTGCGAAATTTAACATAAATATCGTTGTTTCTTGTACTATAATCTTCAATTTCTTTTTTTAGAACAGGAGACCAGTCACACAATTCATCTATTATTTTTTCAGAAACAATTAATTTTGCTTGTTTTTCAGTTTGAGCGCCTATCCTGAATTTTGTGCCTTTATATAATAAACACCTTGCTACTGCATATACAGCGACTATAAAAGATTTAGCGTCGTTTCGACTTGCGATTATACAAATTAAATTACAAATGCCCATCATATAAATAGCAATTGCCTGATATTCAAATAAAGAAATTTTTAGATAATCTATGACAAATCTGTGCATGTTCCGCCTAAAAAATGTTCCCCAAGCTAATGTATGTAATACATTATTTGGATTGCTTAAATAGTGTGTTGATGGAAAGTTTTTGTATAAAGATAATTGATTTTCATCAGCGTATTGCGATAAATTATTATTCTTCATAGTCATCAACCTCTGGAACAAAATATTCTTTGTCTCTTATATCTTGTTCATTTACTAAATTCATCATCGGTCTTGTAATGTGTCTGTCAATATATTCGCCAATGTTATCCCAATCCGCATATAATTCTTTGTCTTTGTAAAATTCTTCTGGAGTATAATCTGAAATGAAACCAAGTGTCATACAAAAAGTTTCGTCATTGCTTGAATCTTTTTCTTCCACAGTTCTAAGACCTGCCTGTTTGAAAGTTTTGGCATATTGATCTGTTAATTTTACATATTTATCTGAATCACCGTCTTTTAATGCTTTAGTCATAAGCATATTTAAATTACAAAGGGATTTAATAAATATTTCTTGATTATTATCACAATTTGGATTATTTTTCTTAATAGTACGATAGTGACTTTCAAGAATTTTATAATCAGCTTCAGAAAAACCAACACCCCATCTATCAATAGCTGAAGCTGTAATAGAAATATCATCTGACTTTAACTGTTCTTTAGAAGTTACGATTTCTCCTTGATTCGTTTCATAATTGTGTTTTAATGTATCAATATATGTTTTTCTTCCATCACAATTCAAATTTTTCTTTGCAGCGTAATGACTAATCCTAGAACGATTTCTATGTCCGCTATATGTTTCCATAGACGCTGAAAGTGCGCTTGCATCGTAATTCCATCCAGCTCTTTGACAAAAATCTTTAAAGGCATGTTCTTCATTGTTTGAATATAATGCCGTCATCTGATGAACATATGAGTCGGTACACTCTTTACACCACGGAAGATATCCATTATTCGCTTGGAATAAAACATCATTGCTTTTTTGAAAATTATTATTTTGACTTGTAAAACCTTTCCCACAGCAAGAACATTTATATTTGTGTTTATTTTCATCAAACAGTGTTGCTGAACGTGGTATGTTTATTCGCACATTTGTATCAATAATCGGGGTCATATTCATGCTCTCGATCACTTTATCATCCTTTGTTTTAATCCTAGCCAAAATTACACCTTCCTTTCTCAACTATTTTAAATGACTCCTGTGAGATTCGAACTCTACATTATGACATTGAAAGCGTCATGTCCTAACCATTTAGACGAAGGAGCCAAAATATTTTTTATAATTTAAAATTTAATAAAATTTTGCAAAGTAAAAGACAGCTTTCATTTTGAAAGCTGCCTTTCAACCGTAATCAATACAGGTATCTCTTTAGTTAATGATATGTGTTTCGACTATATGTGCCACATATCCTGCATATATTATTTTGACTGCAAGTCAATTTCATTCAAATGAACATAATCATCTTCATGTGTGATGCGAAGATAGTCAGTTCCTTTGATCAATTTACCATCAAACCTCTTGACGATATTACGCATGTAATCAAATGGATGTAAATGTGGATGAACCTTTGTATAATCGTCAAAAGAAATATCATAATTATCATCCATGTGGATGTATACACATTTTATCGTATGTAAAGAAGAATATTTCTTTTGGAAATTTTCTATATCACATAGAAAATTCGTATTTCTTTCATCTATGATTTTCGATTCCAAATCATTCACATCTATAGCTATCATTTTTACATAGCCGTTCTTTACCAATCTTTCCATTCCTATAACACCTCCCTCATGATTATTCAGGGGTATTGTATCATAAGAAGTAGAAGAGAAGTTATGGTAAATAATGGAAATGATTATATGTCGGATATAGACCCCTGCGATATTTCTTTAATCCCATCTTTGTCAAAATACTTACTAAATTCATCTTCTGCAGTAAGGTCATTGTAGATTTTTAACATCTCAGAACTTTGCCAACCAAAAAACTCTTGTATTACGTGTGACGGAAGATTGAGTCTATGTAATTTCGTACATGTGAAATGTCTAAGACTGTGTAAGTAGAAATCTACATCTAAAATAGAAGAAAACTCTTCCATCCAAGAGTCAACATCTTTTCGTTGTCGATATTTTTTATTTCCGTCTTCATCTCTATATGAAGTAATAAACATCCATTCAGATTCTATTTCATTTTCTTTTCTGTATTCTAACCATAAATCAATATATTGTTTCGCACCATATAAAATAAATTTATTTAATTGATGACCTAATTTACCGAAACCTTTTGCTCTAACTTTATCTGTTTTCCACATTGAATCATAAACAAAATGCTCGTCATTAAAAAATTCCACCTTCATTTGCAATAATTCACCTTTTCTCATTCCAGAATAAGCGGCTATTGCTACCGCACAAGCTTTTTCAAATTCTTTTCTATTTACTAATTCTTGTAACAGAAAATCAACTTGTTCATCAGATAAAATTGTTTTTTCTCTAACAACTTCTTTTGCAGGATTTTCAATTTTACGAATTATACCCCTAAAATTTTCAAATTCCTCTTCATCATCTAAAACATTTTCTATATAATTCGATAAAGATGACAGACACGATTTAACACGTCTAATCCTATTAGGACTCCATTTCCATACATTTAATGCGTGATTCTGAAATTTTGCTACCTCACGCTT